>WBZR01003071.1_pt1 | contig 15893 bp, 17 predicted proteins | sample 5204231 | NCBI WGS metagenome assembly WBZR01 (sample SAMN12412403, study PRJNA552823) | activated sludge metagenome | isolation source: activated sludge from anammox sidestream of wastewater treatment plant... | place: USA: Virginia | collected 2017-08 | reverse complement strand
GCCCGGGCGCGAAGGCGCTCAGCTCGACCGCGATGCGCTCGCCGTGCCAGAGCACGCGCAGCTGCTCGAGCGCCTCGGTGGTCTCGATCGCGGCGGTCGGCATGGCCGTGAAAGCACGCAGAAACGCGGCGCGGTAGCCGTACAGGCCGATGTGGCGCAGCGCCGGCGGCGCCGCCGGCAGCGCGCCGGAGCCGTCGCGCCAGCAGGGGATCGGCGCGCGCGAGAAGTACAGCGCGCGGCCGGCGGCGTCGAGCACCACCTTGACGACGTTCGGACTGGCGAACTCGGCGGCGTCGGTGATGGCATGCGCCGCCGTGCTCATCACGCAGTCGGCGCGCTCGACGAGCAGTTCGGCGCAGCGGCGCACCAGCGCCGGGTCGACCAGCGGCTCGTCGCCCTGCACATTGACGACCAGATCCTCGCCGTCGAGCCCGAGCATCGCGCAGGCCTCGGCCAGGCGGTCGCTGCCGCTGGCGTGGTCGCGCCGCGTCAGCACCGCAGCCACGCCGTGCGCGGCACAGGCGGCCTCGATGCGCGCGTCGTCGCAGGCCACGACCACCCGCGCGGCGCCGCTCTGGGCAGCGCGCTCGGCCACGCGCACGACCATCGGCTTGCCGGCGATGTCGGCCAGCGGCTTGTCGGGCAGCCGCGTCGACGCCAGGCGTGCCGGAATCAGGACGCTGAAGTCCACGACCCTGCTGCCGCTCCGCCTGCGGGCGCATCGGCGAGGCTGCGCGCTTCGCTCTCGAGCATCACCGGGATGCCGTCGCGCACCGGGTAGGCGAGGCGGTCGGCGGGGCACTGCAGCTCGAGCGGACGCGCCTCGGCGTCGCGCACGAGTTCGAGCGGCCCCTTGCAGACCGGACAGACGAGCAGGGAGAGCAGTCGATGGTCGAGCGTCATGCGGCAGGCGGCGATGGGGGAGCGGGGCGCGCCGGCAGCCGATGCAGCAGCGCGGCGACGAGGGCGGGCGGCAGCGTCAAGTCTAGCGGCACCACCCACACGCGCGCGGCGCCGCCGGCATGCGGCGCGAGCTTGACGGCGTCCTTCTCGGTCGCGACGACATCGGTCGTACCCGCGGGCCAGGGGGGACGCTCGTAGCGCGCGTGATCGGGCATCGGCCAGGGCGTGCAGCGCAGGCCGGCGTCGGCGAGCGCGGCGAAGAACTTCGGCGGATCGCCAATGCCCGCCAGCGCCAGCAGCGGGCGCCCGGCGAGTGCGCCGAGCGGCTCACCCGCGCTCGCGCCGGTGCCGCCCTGGCCCTGCCGCCAGGCCGCGAACGCCAGCACGCGCGTGGCCTCGGCCGGCGTATGCGTTCCGGGCAGCGGTGTGCTGGCGCCGCGGCGCCCGGTGTACAGCACCAGCCACGGCGGCGGCACGGTGCCCGGCAGCGGCTCGCGCAGCGGCCCGGCGGGCAGCGCCAGGCCGTTGCCCGCGCCGCGGTCGTCGAACACGACGACGGCAGCGTCGTGCGCCAGCGCGTGGTGCTGCAGGCCGTCGTCGCAGACGATCAGGTCGACCTCCGGGTGGCGTGCGAGCAGCAGCCTCGCGGCCGCGGCGCGCTGCGCGCCCACCGCCAGCGGCGCGGCGCTGCGGCGCTGAATCAACAGCGGTTCGTCACCGATCTCGTCGGCGCTGCTCGCCGGCGTGGCCAGGCAGGGTGTGCGGCCTGCCGCCCGGCCGTAGCCGCGTGCGACGACGCCGGGCGACCAGCCCGCCGCGCGCAGCGCCTGCACGAGGGCGATCACGACCGGCGTCTTGCCGGCGCCGCCGACCACCAGGTTACCGACCACGACCACCGGCACCGGCAGGCGTGCCGGCCGGCGCAGATGACGCCACCAGGCGCGGTGCGCGGCGGCCAGCGCGAGGTACATCCAGGCGAGCGGCTGCAGCAGGCGTGCGCGCCAGCCCGGATGCGGCTGCCAGGCCATGCCGGCCCAGCGTTCGGCGCAGCGCCCCTGCCGGCGCCGCGAAGGAGATGAGCCCATGCCGGCGCGGCGCGCCTCAGCGCGCGCCGCCGGAGGTCTGCGCGGCGAAGGTGATGCGCGCCAGGCCGGCGCGCCGCGCCGCGTCGAGCACGTTCACAACCGCCTGGTGCGCCGCCATCGCGTCGGCCGAGACGATGACCATCGTGTCGGCGCGGCCGCCTGCGGCTGCTGCCAGCTCGGCACTGAGGCGCTCGACGCTGCGGCCGTCCACCGGCCTGCCGTTGAGCGCGTAGCGGCCGTCGCTGGCGACGGCGACGACGACGTCGCCGCGGCGCTCGCGCATCTTCTCGGCGTCGGCCGCCGGCAGCGTGATCTGCAGCTCGGTGAAGCGCGAGAAGGTGGTCGAGAGCATGAGGAAGATCAGGATCACCAGCAGCACGTCGATGAACGGGATCAGGTTGATCTCCGGCTCCTCGGGCTTGCGGCGGCTGAACCTCATGTCTGCACGGGGCGCTCAACCCCGCACGACGAAGCGCATAAGGTGCGGCAGCATGCGCTCGGCGGCGAGCTCGAGCGTGAGCTGGAACTCGTCGACCTTGCCGCGGAAGTAGCGGTAGAACATCAGCGCCGGGATCGCGATGATGAGGCCGAACGCGGTGTTGTACAGCGCCACCGAGATGCCATGCGCCAGCAGCTGCGGGTTGCTGCCGCTGCCCGGTGCCTGCGAGCCGAAGATCTCGATCATGCCGACGACGGTGCCGAACAGGCCCAGCAGCGGCGCCACCGCGGCGATGGTGCCCAGCGTGTTGAGGTAGCGCTCGAGCCGGTGCACCGCCGCGCGGCCCGCGCTTTCGAAAGCCTGGCGCAGCGCCGGCTCGGCGATGCGCGGCTCCTCGCCCACCGCACGCAGGCCGGCGGCGAGCACGTTGCCGAGTGCCGAGTTGTCGGCGAGCTTGGCGACGACGTCGGTCGGCGGCAGGCTGGTGCGCGTCAGGCCCATGACTTCGTCGAGCAGGGCACGCGGGGCGACCACGCGGTCGCGCAGCTGGAACAGCCGCTCGACGACCAGGGCCAGCGCGATCACGGAGCACAGGAGCAGGGGCCAGATCGGCCAACCGGCCGCTTGTATGATCGAAAGCAAGGCTTGAGTCGGGCCGGCCAAGGGGGCACGGCGTGGCGCGGGATTATGTCCGATGGGCAACGGCGCGGAACGCGTCCGATGCCTGCGGCCCGCGCTGGAGGGCGTCCTTGTGGACAAGGTTGTGGGCAAGTCGATGGACGCGTCCCGCATCCAGCGCCCAGGCCGGACGCCGCGCGCAGTGCCCGCGAATGAGGCACTCGAATTCGATGCGGAATCAACTACTTGCAACGATGACCCGACAGCATGAGGGGTCGCGGCGGATGATCGGGCTGGAACCGCCCGGTTGTGGAGTTCCTGCCCGGCCTCGGCACGCAGGCGTACCGTGAACGCGCCGCACAGTGGTCTCGCGCCGCGCCAGCCCTGGGGCGTTTCGGCGCTGCTGCTGGCCGCTGCCGATGTGCTCGCGGCGCGCTTCGGTGCACTGGCGGTGCGCGGCGAGTTGTCGGGCTTCACGCGCGCGGCGAGCGGGCATTGCTACTTCGCGCTCAGAGACGAAGGCGGGGCCGCCGCGCTTCTGCGCTGCGCGCTGTTTCGCCGCGCCGCCGCGCTGCTGGACTTCGCTCCGGCCGACGGCCAGAAGGTCGAGCTGCGCGGGCGCCTCGAGGTGTACGAGGCACGCGGCGAGCTGCAGCTCGTCGTCGAGTCCATGCAGCGCGTGGGTGCCGGCACGCTGTACGAGGAGTTCCTGCGTCTGCGCGCGCGCCTCGAGGCGCAGGGCCTGTTCGAGTCCGCCCGCAAGCGGCCGCTGCCGCGCTGGCCGGCAGCGCTGGGCATCGTCACCTCGCCGGCGGCCGCGGCGCTGCACGATGTGCTCGCGGCGCTGGCGCGGCGCGCGCCGCATCTGCGCCTGGTGGTGTATCCGACGCCGGTGCAGGGCGCCGAGGCGCCGCCGTCCATCGTGGCCGCGCTGCAAGGCGCCGGCGCGCGGCGTGAGGTCGATGCGCTGCTGCTGGTGCGCGGCGGCGGCTCGCTCGAGGACCTCTGGGCCTTCAACGACGAGCGCGTCGTGCGCGCCATCGTCGCCTCGCCGCTGCCGGTGGTGTGCGGCGTCGGCCACGAGACCGACGTGACGCTGGCCGACCTGGCGGCCGACCTGCGTGCGCCCACGCCCACCGCGGCGGCCGAGCTGGCGGCGCCATCGACGGCCGAGCTCCTCGCGCTGCTGGTCGCGCGCGAAGCGGCGATCGCGCACGGCGTCCAGCGCGCGATCGCCCAGCGCGCGCAGCGCCTGGACACGCTCGCGCTGCGCCTGGGCCGGCCGGCACGCGCGCTGCTCGCACAGCGCGAACGGCTGCACGCCATCGCGCAGCGCCTGGCGCGTGCGCTCACCCCGGCGCTGGCCGCACGCAGTCAGGTGCTGGCGCTGCGTGCCCTGCGCCTCGCGCATGCGGTCGACGCGACGCTGCAGCGCCGACGCGCCGCGCTGCAGGCGCTGGCCGCGCGGCTCGAGGCCGAGGATCCGGCGCGCGTGCTCGCGCGCGGCTATGCCTGGGTCGAGGGCGAGGACGGCCGGCCGGTGCCGGGCGCCGCCGCGCTTGCGCCCGGGCGCGAAGTGCGCGCCGTGTGGGCCGACGGCCAGGCGCGCGCCCAGGTGCTCGAGGTGCTGCCCCTGCCGCCGCATCGGCGCTAGCCGCTGCCTACAATGCGCCGCCTTCGAGAACCCCACGACCGAGAGGAATGCCATGGAACACACGCTGCCGCCGCTGCCCTACGCCATCGACGCGCTCGCCCCGCACTACAGCCGCGAGACGCTCGAGTACCACCACGGCAAGCATCACAACGCCTACGTGGTGAACCTGAACAACCTGCAAAAGGGCACCGAGTTCGAGCACCTCGCGCTCGAAGAGATCGTCCGCAAGTCCTCGGGCGGCATCTACAACAACGCCGCGCAGATCTGGAACCACAGCTTCTTCTGGAACTGCATGAAGCCGGCCGGCGGCGGCGAGCCCGCGGGAGCGCTGGCCGCGGCCATCGGCGCGAAGTGGGGCAGCTACGCTGCCTTCCGCGAGGCCTTCGTCAAGAGCGCCGTGGGCAACTTCGGTTCGGGCTGGACCTGGCTCGTGAAGAAGCCCGACGGCGCGCTCGACATCGTCAACACGGGCGCGGCCGGCACGCCGCTCACCACCGCCGACAAGGCGCTGCTGACGGTCGACGTTTGGGAGCACGCCTACTACATCGACTACCGCAACCTGCGCCAGAAGTTCGTCGAGACCTTCCTCGACAAGCTGGCGAACTGGGACTTCGCGGCGAAGAACTTCGCCTGAATGCCGGCGGCGCCGGCTTGCGGCGCCGTCATCGATTGCCGAACGGCGCGCCGCGCAGCCTGAAACCGGCGGCGATGCCGCGCCGGGCGAACCAGCCCTGCTTCATCTCGAGGGCCAGGCGCACCGGCTGCGCCGAGCAGTGCGACTGCTCCGATTGCGGCGCCATGTCGGCCAGGTTGACGATGGTGCCGTCGTCGGCGATGAAGGCGATGGTGATCGGCACCAGCGTGTTCTTCATCCAGAAGCAGCGCACGCCGGCCTCGTCGTTGACGAACAGCATGCCTTCGTTGCCGGGCATGTCGCGACGGAACATCATGCCGGTGGCCTGCTGCTCGGGCGTGCGCGCCACTTCGGCCTTGATGACGTGCATGCCGGCGATGATGTCGACGCCGGGCAGGCGCGGCTGAGGCCCGCTCTGCGCCGCTGCGGCCGCCGTGCCGGCAGCGAGCAGCAGCGCGGCACAGCGGGAGCGCGTGCCGCGGGGTTGGTGCGATCGGGTGCGGGAGCGGAACATGGTCTGTAGATTACCGGGCGGGCCGCAGCTGCAACGGCCGCCGCGACGACGCCGATGACAGCCGCCGCGATCGCAACTGCCGCCGCCACGACGCCCGCCGAGGCGCTGGCCGCCGTCGACGACCCCGTCGAGCAGGCGCGCTTCACGCGCTGGGTGCAGGGCGCGCAGGGCGAGCGGCTGGCGGAGTCCTCGCTGCAGCTCGGCGGCCTGCATTGTGCCGCCTGCGCCGGCATCATCGAGCAGGCGCTGGTCGCCGTGCCCGGCGTGCGTGGCGCCAGCGTGTCGGCCGCGGTGCAGCGCGCCAGCGTGCGCTGGGATCCGCAGCGCACGCAGGCCTCGGCGCTCATCGCAGCGGTGCGCGACGCCGGCTACGAGGCCGTGCCCGACGCCGCCGCGCCGGCGCGCGCACTCAGGCGCGCCGAGGCCCGTCAGGCGCTGTGGCGCCTGTTCGTGGCCGCCTTCTGCGCGATGCAGGTGATGATGCTGGCCACGCCCGGCTACGTCGCGCGCGCCGGTGAATTTGCGCCCGACCTGCGGCAACTGCTGAACTGGGGCAGCTGGCTGCTCACGCTGCCGGTGCTGGCCTTCTCGGCCGGGCCCTTCTTCGCCGGCGCCTGGCGCGCGGCGAAGATGCGCCGCATCGGCATGGACCTGCCGGTGGCGCTGGGCGTGGCCATCACCTTCGTCGCCGGAACCGGCGCGACCTTCGCACCGGACGGCCCGTTCGGGCACGAGGTGTACTTCGACTCGCTGACGATGTTCGTCGCCGTCTTGCTCGGCGCGCGTTATGTCGAAATGCGCGCGCGCCACCGCGCCGCCGAGGCGCTCGAGGCGAGCCTGGCGCGGCTGCCGCAGACCGCCTGGCGGGTCGGCGCCGACGGCAGCACCGAAGCGCTGGCGGTGCACCGTCTGGTGCCCGGAGACCGCGTGCGCGTGCCGGCCGGTGAGGCCTTCCCGGCCGACGGCACGCTGCTCGAGGGCTGCACGCGCGTCGACGAGTCGCTGCTGAGCGGTGAGTCGGCCCCGCGGGCCAAGGGCGCGGGTGCCGAGCTCGTCGCCGGCAGCCTGAACCTCGAGGCGCCGGTGCTCATGCGCGTCGAGCGCGTCGGCGCCGACACGCGCTTCGAGGCCATCGTCTCGATGATGCGCAGCGCGGCGACGCAGCGGCCGGCGCTGGCGCGCGCCGCCGACCGCTGGGCCGCGCCCTTCCTCGCGATCGTGATCGTGCTGGCCGGGGCCGCCGCCGTGCTGTGGAGCTTCATCGACGCGGCACAGGCGGTGCGCGTGGCGGTGTCGGTCCTGATCGTCACCTGCCCCTGTGCGCTGTCGCTGGCCGCGCCGGCCACCCTCGTCGCAGCCGCGCGCGGCTGGGCGGGACACGGCGTGCTGGTGCGGCGGCTCGATGCGATCGAAGCGCTGGCGCAGGTCGACCAGGTGTTCTTCGACAAGACCGGAACGCTCACCGTCGACCGCCTGCGTGTCGGCGCGATCCACAGCGTGGCCGACGCGCCGCTGCGCCTCGAGCCGCGCGAGGCGCTGGCCGCGGCCGCGGTCCTGGCGGCATGGTCGACGCATCCGGCGTCGCGCGCGATCGTGCACGCCGCCGCCGAGCAGCCTGGCGGGCCATCCGCTGCCGCGCCGGCGCTGCTGCCGCCGAGCGGGGTGTCCGCACCGGCGGTTCGGGAACTGCCGGGCAGGGGGCTTTCCTGCCGCGACGCCCAGGGACGCGCGTGGCGGCTCGGCGCGCCGGCCTGGGCCGGTGCGGGGGCGCCCGGCGACGCGCGCGTCGTGCTCGGCGTCGACGGGCATGCACTCGCAGGCTTCACGCTGCAAGAAGGCCTGCGCGAAGGCGCGGCCGAGACCGTGCGCGCGCTGCGCGCGGCGGGGCTGCGCGTGACGCTGCTGACGGGCGACGAGCGCAAGCGCGCCGACGAACTGGCCGCACGCCTGGGTATCGACGAAGTCGTCGCCGAGGCCACCCCTGCGACCAAGCTCGAGGCGCTGACGGCGGCGCAACGCGCCGGCAGGCGCGTGGCGATGATCGGCGACGGTGTGAACGACGCACCGGTGCTCGCGCGTGCCGATGTTTCCGTGGCGATGGGGCAGGGCGCGCTCGTCGCGCGCGCCCAGGCCGACGCGGTGATCGTGTCCGGCCGGCTCGACGCGCTCGCCGGCGCGCGCGCCGGCGCGCTGCGCGCTCTGCGCATCGTGCGTCAGAACCTGGCTTGGGCGGCCCTCTACAATGCCGTCTTCGTTCCGCTTGCGCTCGTCGGCTGGATGCCGCCGCTGGCCGCCGGACTGGGCATGGCCGGCAGTTCGCTGTGGGTGGTGCTCAACGCGATGCGGGCAGCTTCGCTGCCGGCCACTGCCGGTGCCGGGCACTGAAGGGCGGGAGCGCCGACCGGTCGATGGAGATCCTCTACCTGCTGATCCCACTGTCGGCGGTGCTCGTGCTCGTCATCGTGGCCATCTTCGGCTGGGCGCTGCATCGCGGACAGTTCGAGGATCTGGAGCAGGAGGGCGAACGCATCCTGCACGACGACGCCCGGGGAAATTGAGCGCACGCAAGCGTGGCGTCAGCGGCAGCGGAAGAATGCGCCGCTTTCGTAGAGAGAATCATTCGCGAGGAGCAAGCCGATGGCCCTGGAACACCGCAGTGCATCAGCCCAGCCGGAGGGGACCTACAGCGACACGGTGGTGCGCCTGTTCGCGCTGGCCGCCGTGCTGTGGGGAGTCGTCGGCATGCTGGTCGGCGTGATCATCGCGGCGCAGCTGGCCTGGCCCGAGCTGAACCTGGGCATTCCGTTCCTCAGCTACGGGCGCCTGCGCCCGCTGCACACCAACGCCGTGATCTTCGCCTTCGGCGGCTGCGCGCTCTTCGCCACCAGCTACCACGTCGTGCAGCGCACCTGCCAGACGCGGCTGTTCGCGCCCGGACTGGCGCTGTTCACCTTCGTCGGCTGGCAGATCGTCATCGTCGCCGCCGCGATCACCCTGCCGCTGGGCATGACCCAGGCCAAGGAATACGCCGAGCTCGAGTGGCCGATCGACATCCTGATCGCCATCGTCTGGGTGAGCTACGCGATCGTGTTCTTCGGCACCATCGGCCAGCGCAAGGTGCGCCACATCTACGTGGCCAACTGGTTCTTCGGCGCCTTCATCATCGCCATCGCGCTGCTGCACATCGTCAACAGCGCGGCGACGCCGGTGTCGCTGTGGCCGATGAAGTCGTACTCCGCCTACGCCGGGGTGCAGGACGCGATGGTGCAGTGGTGGTACGGCCACAACGCGGTGGGCTTCTTCCTCACCGCGGGCTTCCTCGGGATGATGTACTACTACATCCCCAAGCAGGCCGAGCGCCCGGTGTATTCGTACCGGCTGTCGATCGTGCACTTCTGGGCGCTGATCTTCACCTACATGTGGGCCGGGCCGCACCACCTGCACTACACCGCGCTGCCCGACTGGGTGCAGTCGATCGGCATGATCTTCAGCCTGGTGCTGCTGGCGCCGAGCTGGGGCGGCATGATCAACGGCATCATGACGCTGTCGGGGGCCTGGCACAAGCTGCGCGACGATCCGATCCTCAAGTTCCTGATCGTCAGCCTGTCCTTCTACGGCATGAGCACGTTCGAGGGGCCGATGATGTCGATCAAGACCGTCAACGCGCTCAGCCACTACACCGATTGGACGGTGGGCCACGTGCACAGCGGCGCGCTCGGCTGGGTGGGCCTGATCACGATGGGGTCGCTCTACCACCTGATCCCGCGCCTGTACGGCAAGAAGGGCATGTACAGCACCAAGGCGATCGAGCTGCACTTCTGGATCGCCACCATCGGCATCGTGCTGTACATCGCCGCGCTGTGGATCGCGGGCGTGATGCAGGGCCTGATGTGGCGCGCCACCAACCCGGACGGCACGCTCGTCTACACCTTCGTCGAGAGCGTGAAGGCCACGTTCCCGTACTACGTGATCCGCCTGCTCGGCGGTCTGCTGTACCTGAGCGGCATGGTGCTGATGGGCTGGAACGTGGTCATGACCGTGCGCGGCGGCCAGGCGGTGGCGGCGGCGATCCCGCGCGTCGCGCCCGTGCACGCCTGAGCGGCGCGGCGCCTGAGGAGTCGAAGAATGGCAACCCACGCTCCGCGCGGCCACGAGAAGGTCGAGACCAGCAATTTCCTGATGATCGTGCTCATCTTGCTCACCGTCGCGGTGGGCGGGCTGGTGGAGATCGTCCCCCTGTTCTTCCAGCGCTCGACGACGCAGCCGGTGCCTGGGCTCGCGCCCTACAGCGCACTGCAGCTCGCCGGGCGCGACGTCTACATCCGCGAGGGTTGCTACAACTGCCACTCGCAGATGGTGCGCACCTTCTACTCCGAGGTGCTGCGCTACGGCCCGATCTCGCTGGCCGGCGAGTTCGTCTACGACCACCCGTTCCAGTGGGGCAGCAAGCGCACCGGGCCCGACCTGCACCGTGTGGGCGGCAAGTACAGCGACGAGTGGCACCGCGCGCACCTGCACAACCCGCGCGACCTCGTGCCCGAGTCGAACATGCCGGCCTATCCCTGGCTGGCCGAAGCGCCCGTCGACGCCCAGGACATGGCGCCGCGCATGCGCGCGCTGCGGCGCGTGGGGGTGCCCTACGGCGACGACGAGATCGCCAAGGCGGCCGAAGCGGTGAAGGGCCACACGGAACTCGACGCGCTGGTCGCCTATCTGCAGGTGCTCGGCACCGCACGCAAGTGAACGCCGGAGGGCAGCGGTCATGGATCTGAACGACCTGCGCATCGCCGTCACGCTGGCCAGCCTCGCGCTCTTCCTCGCGCTCGTCGCGCATACCTGGAGCCGGCGCCGCGCGCGCGAGCACGAGGCCGCGGCGATGTTGCCGTTCCAGGAGGAGGCGGGGCAGGAAGACAGTGCCATGCAGGGAGGTCGAGGTGAGTGATTTCGTGAGCAGCGGCTGGGCGATCTACATCACCGTCGTCACGCTGGCGGGCCTGCTGGCCTGCCTGGCCTTGCTGATCCTGGCCAGCCGCAGCAAGGTGCAGGCAGGGGACAACACCACGGGCCATGTCTGGGATGTCGACCTGCGCGAGCTGAACAACCCGCTGCCGCGCTGGTGGATGTGGCTGTTCGTCGGCACGATCGTGTTCGCGGCCGTCTACCTCGCGCTCTATCCCGGCCTGGGCTCGTTCGCGGGCACGCTGGGCTGGACCAGCCACAGTCAGTACGAGACCGAACGCGAGCGCCTGCGCCAGGACATGGCCCCGGTGTACGCGAGATTCAAGGGCATGTCGGCGCAGCAGCTGGCGGCGGATCCGAAGGCGACGGAAATCGGACAGCGCCTGTTCCTCAACAACTGCGCGCAATGCCACGGCTCGGACGCGCGCGGCAGCAAGGGCTTTCCCGATCTGACGCAGCCGCCCGCGGCGCGACTGGCGACCGAGACGCCCGAGCAGATCGCGGCCGTCATCGTCGACGGACGCACCGGCGTCATGCCGCCGATGGGCGCCGCCGTCGGCAATGCCGACGACATCAGGAACCTCGCCAACTACGTGCTCAGCCTGTCGGGCAGTCCGCACAACGACGTGGCCGCCCAACTCGGCAAGGCGAAGTTCGTCGCCTGCGTCGCCTGCCACGGCGCCGACGGCAAGGGCAACAAGGCGGTGGGCGCACCCAACCTGACCGACAAGTACTGGCTGTACGGCTGGGGCGAACAGGCGATCGTCGCGCAGATCGTCAACGGCCGCACCAACGTCATGCCGCCGCAGGGCCGGCTGCTGACGCCCGAACAGGTGCAGGTGCTGGCTGCGTACGTGTGGGGGCTTTCGCAGCCCGCGCGCGTCGCCGGCCGGTGAGCGGCGCGCCGGTCAACGCGCATCGCCGGGGGCGGCGTGCGCCGTGCTGCCGGCGCGACGCGACGAGCCGGGCGCGCCCGACGTGAGCACGGCTTCGCGCCGCGCCGCGCCCGAGGAGCGCGCCGACATCGTCTCGCTGTACCAGAAGCAGAGGAAGATCTACCCGCGCGCCGTGACCGGCTGGTTCGCCCGTTGGCGCTGGTCGATGGTGTGGGCGACGCAGCTCGTGTTCTACGGGTTGCCCTGGCTCGAATGGAACGGCCGCCAGGCCGTGCTGTTCGACATCGTCGCGCGGCGCTTCTATCTCTTCGGCGTCGTGCTGTACCCGCAGGACTTCATCTTCCTGACGGGGCTGCTGATCGTCTGCGCCTATGCGCTGTTCCTGTTCACCGCGGTGGGCGGACGGCTGTGGTGCGGCTATGCCTGCCCGCAGACCGTCTACACCGAGATCTTCATGTGGATCGAGCGCAGGCTCGAGGGCGACCGTGCGGCGCGCATGCGGCTCGATGCCGCGCCGTGGAAGCTGGACAAATGGCTGCGCAAGGGCGGCAAGCATCTGGCCTGGCTCGCGCTCGGGCTGTGGACCGGCTTCAGCTTCGTCGGCTACTTCACGCCGATCCGCTCGCTCGCGCAGTCGGCGCTGCAGTTCGGGCTCGGGCCCTGGGAGACCTTCTGGACGCTGTTCTACGGCTTCGCCACCTATGGCAACGCCGGCTGGATGCGCGAGCAGGTATGCAAGTACATGTGCCCGTACGCGCGCTTCCAGAGTGCGATGTTCGACCGGGATACGCTGATCATCAGCTACGACGCCGAGCGCGGCGAGCCGCGCGGCGCGCGCGGCCGCGGCGACCGGCCGCAGGCGCTGGGCGACTGCGTCGACTGCCGCCTGTGCGTGCTCGTCTGCCCGACCGGCATCGACATCCGCCAGGGCCTGCAGTACGAGTGCATCGCCTGCACCGCCTGCATCGACGTGTGCAACGGCATGATGGACAAGCTGGGCTGCGCGCGCGGCCTCATCCGCTACGACACCCAGAACGGTCTGGCGCAGCACCTGAGCCGGGGCCAGCGCTGGCGTCGCGTGCTGCGCCCGCGCGTCCTCGTCTACGGGTCGATCCTGCTCCTGATCCTGACCGGCATCGTCGCCGGCCTGGCGTTGCGCAAGCCGTTCCGGCTGGACGTGGTGCGCGACCGCGGCACGCTCGCGCGCGTCGTCGAGGACGGCTGGGTCGAGAACGTCTACCGGCTGCAGATCATGAACGCCACCGAACGCGCGCAGCGCTGCGGCGTCGATGCGGCGGGCATCGAAGGCATCGCGGTCGCGCTGCGCGGCCCGGCTGCGGTCGGGCCGGCCGAGGCGATCTGGCTGCCGGTGGCGCTGCGCGTGCCGCCGGGCGCGGCGGCGAGCCTCGGACCGGGCTCGCACCGCATCACGTTCACGGTGCATTGCGCGGCCGACGGCGTGCCGGGCGCGGCGGCGCAGGTGGACGAACAATCCACTTTCCTGGTGCCGCGCTGAGCGCGGTGCGGCAAGGCTTCGAGGAGAACCGATGGACGATCCGCAAGCAAACCTGCCCGAGCTGCCCTGGTGGCGCGTGCGCATGCTCTGGCTCGTGTTGGGCGGCCCGATCGCGGTGGTCGTGGCTTCGTTCGCGACGCTCGTGATCGCGCTCGCGCACCCGGACCCGGTGATCGAAGCCAGGCAGGATTCCGCTGCCGCCGCCCGGCCGGCCATGCAGGCGCGCAATCAGGCCGCCACGCCGCAGCGCTGAACACCGAGCCGGCGCCGACGGATCGTCGCGCGATCGACGTCGGCACGACGCGTCAGCGGTTCGCGCCGTTCACGAGCTTGTGCAGCGCCGGCGCGTCGAGCACGCGGATCTGGCGCTGGCGCACTTCGAGGATGCCGTCGTCCTGGAACTTGGAGAACGCCCGGCTCACCGTCTCGAGCTTGAGGCCCAGGTAGCTGCCGATCTCTTCGCGCGTCATGCGCAGCACGAGTTCGTTGGCCGAGAAGCCGCGCGTGCGCAGCCGCTGCGTCAGATTGAGCAGGAATGCCGCCATGCGTTCCTCGGCCCGCATGCTGCCCAGCAGAAGCATCACGCCGTGATCGCGCACGATCTCGCGGCTCATGATCTTGTGGAACTGGCGCTGCAGGTCCGAGAGCTCGCGCGACAGGTCCGCGAGCTGATGGTAGGGGATGACGCAGACCTGCGAGTCTTCCAGAGCGATCGCGTCGCAGGTGTGGCGATCGGTGCCGATGCCGTCGAGGCCGAGCAGCTCGCCGGCCATCTGGAAACCCGTCACCTGCTCGCGCCCGTCCTCCGAGGCCACGCAGGTCTTGAAGAAGCCCGTGCGCACTGCGTACAGCGCGCCGAAGCTCTCGCCGGCGTGGAAGAGCGGTTCGCCGCGCGGCACGCTGCGGCGGATGCCGACCAGCAGGTCGAGACGCTCGAGCTGTTCGTTGGACATGCCCACCGGCAGGCACAGCTCGCGCAGGTTGCAGTTGGAGCACGCAACCTTGAACGGCTCGATGCGCAGCGGGGGCAGGGGGGCGTTCATCGGCTCCGGTGCGGGGCAGTCGGTGCAGCGCGCAGGCGGGTGGTGCCGGGCGCGGCGCACGGTAACACATTCCCCCGCTGCCCGCGCCGGCTTGAGCCACGTCAAGCACGCGCCGGCCGCGCTCGGCATAGAGTGCCGCGATGAACGCGACGATGCTGGCGGCCGACGCTCCAGAGCTTTCCGATGCGCTGCTGCGTCGCCTCGACGTGCCGGGCCCGCGCTACACCTCGTACCCGACGGCCGACCGCTTCGTCGAGGCCTTCGGCCCGGCGGCCTACGCGCAGGCGCTCGAGCATCGCGCCAGCGGCTCCACCGCCGGCGGCGCGACGCCGCTGTCGCTGTACGTGCACGTCCCGTTCTGCGAGCAGGTCTGCTATTACTGCGCCTGCAACAAGGTCATCACCAGGCACCACGAGCGCGCGCGCGCCTACCTCGACGACCTCGAGCGCGAGGTCGGCCTGCACGCGGCCGCGCTCGGGCGCGGCCAGCCGGTCTCGCAGCTGCATTTCGGCGGCGGCTCGCCCACCTTCCTCTCCGACGACGAGCTCACGCGCGTGATGGACATGGTGAGCCATGCCTTCCGCCTGACGGCCAATGCCGAGATCTCGATCGAAGTCGACCCGCGCACGGCGAACGCCGCGCGGCTTGCCCATCTGGCGCGTCTGGGCTTCAACCGCATCAGCTTCGGCGTGCAGGACTTCGATCACGACGTGCAGCTCGCCGTGCACCGCCTGCAGAGCTACGACAGCGTGCGCGACCTCATCGTCGCCGCGCGCGAGCTCGGTTTCCAGTCGATCAACACCGACCTCATCTACGGCCTGCCCAGGCAGACGCCCGAGTCGTTCGCGCGCACCGTGGCGCAGATCGCCGAGTTGCATCCGCACCGCATCGCGATGTACGCCTATGCGCACCTGCCGCATCGCTTCAAGCCGCAGCGGCGCATCGCCGCGGCCGACCTGCCGACGGCCGAGCAGCGCATCAAGATGCTGCGCAGCGGCCTTGCCGGCTTCATGGGCAGCGGCTACACCTATATCGGCATGGACCACTTCGCGCTGCCCGACGACGCGCTCGCCGTGGCCAAGCGCGAGGGCCGGCTGCACCGCAACTTCCAGGGCTACACGACGCAGCCCGACTGCGACATGATCGGCCTGGGCGTCTCGTCGATCGGCCGTGTCGGCGCCACCTACAGCCAGAACGCGAAGACGATCCCCGAGTACCACGACGCGCTCGCGCAGGGCGAGTTTCCGATCGTGCGCGGCCTCGCGCTGACGCGCGACGACCTGCTGCGACGGGCCGTCATCATGGCCGTCATGTGCCAGGGCCGGGTCGAGTACGAGTCGTTCGAGCTCGCCTATCTGGTGCGCTTCGACGAGGTGTTCGCCAACGAACTGCAGCGGCTGCGCGCGCTCGAGGAGATGGGCCTGGTCGAGATCGGCGCGCAGTCGTTCCAGGTCACCCCCACCGGCTGGTACTTCGTGCGTGCCGTCGCGATGACCTTCGACCGTCACCTGCAGGCCGATCAGGTGCGCGAGAAGTTCTCGCGCATCATCTGAAGCTCCGCGCGCCGTGGACGCAGCGCTCGTCGGCAGCGCGGCGCTGCTCGGGCTCGCCGGCAGTCCGCACTGCGCGGCG
>WBZR01003069.1_pt1 | contig 15904 bp, 12 predicted proteins | sample 5204231 | NCBI WGS metagenome assembly WBZR01 (sample SAMN12412403, study PRJNA552823) | activated sludge metagenome | isolation source: activated sludge from anammox sidestream of wastewater treatment plant... | place: USA: Virginia | collected 2017-08 | reverse complement strand
CAAAAAAGATGCACGCAATGAACGAATCGCACATCCTCCAAACCGCAAGCCCCAGGCCTCATGTCCCAGCCCTGTGTCGCTCATTTTTCACCCAAATCGCGAACCACCCCAACCCACGCCCGCCACAAGCGTTGCCACAATCTCCGCGAGGCCTGTGTCACCTTATGTCACCTTCGATTCTGCAAGACTTCCACGAACGCCGCGCCCCCGATCCGAGCCGCGCGCGTCAGCAAGCGGTACCAGAAAATCCGGACTCCCAATCGCAATCAACACCAACCGCCGACCCAATCAGTACCGCCGCCTCTGCATTCTCCTGGACCCTCTCGAATGCCCCCGCGCAACCCCGCCGCCGCTCACCATTTCGACGTTTCGACGTTTCGACTTTTCGACGTTTCCGCCAAGAAAACCACCCAAATCGCGAACCACCCCAACCCACGCCCACCACAAGTGTTGGCACCATCCCCACGAGGCCTGTGTCACCTTATGTCACCTTCGCTTTTGCAGGATTTACGCAAACGTCGCCGGCCCCCCAATCCGAGCCGCGCGCGTCAGCAAGCGGTACCAGAAAATCCGGATCCCAATCGCATTCAACGCCAACCGCCGACGCAATCAGCACCGCCGCCTCTGCATTTTCCTGGACCCTCTCGAATGCCCCCGCGCAACCCCGCCGCCGCGCACCATTTCGACGTTTCGACGTTTCGACGTTTCCGCCAAGAAAACCACCCAAATCGCGAACCACCCCAACCCACGCCCACCACAAGCGTTGGCACCATCTCCGCGAGGCCTGTGTCACCTTATGTCACCTTCGATATTCTCGCTTCCCGCGCCGGGCCCCGAAGCGGTTCGCCGCTCGCCGACCGACCACCAGCCCGCCCGAGGTACTCACGTTTTCACGCGATCCCAAGGCGCCCGCGAAACATCACAGCCAAACGCACATTTCGGACCTACAGCGAGGTTGATATTCCGCAAAACCCCTCCCTAGAATCCGACGAGTTCGACCGCTGCGGCCAGATCGCCGCCGGTCAGGATCAAAAGGACGCCCTGGGGGAGGAAACGTCATGGCTCAGGAACAAAACCAACCGCGAGACGCGAAGTGGTGGAAGACAGCGGATACCGAACAGGCCTTTATCTGGCTCACCGCGGCCGGCTCCATGCAGTGCGAGCAGCTCGAGCAAGCCATGCGACACTATCCGTTGCCCAGATACGACATCGTCGATATTGGACGTCATCTCATCCGCGTCGTCTCGGCCCCGATGGTCAAATTCGGCGGCTCAGCCGCCCGTGTCGATATGCTCACCCTGGCCGAGGCCGTCATCGAGTACGCCATCGCCAATGAGTGGGACGTCGTCGAGGAGCGAACCGTCTCCGGCCAGGGCCCCAGCGCCGAATGACGCGTATTCGCGGTGGCTCACGGAATTCGGCTCGGTTCGGCCCAATTGGGATTCAGTTCTCGCCCATATCCCGCTCCAAGACGAGCAGGATATTCGACAGATGGCGCGGCCCGGGATTCGACTTCACCTGCGGAACGTCGCCTTCCTTCGCCGGCGTCATCCCCGGCTGAATCGTCACCGTCGTCCCGGCGTAGCTGCTGAAAACGCACGACCGAAGCGTGATCGACAACGATGGCGGAACCAGGTCATCCAGTTCGGCCGCCGGAAACACGCGGGCGTCCCGAATTCCCCGGTTGAGATATTCGCCGATCTGAAGTGTCATTGTCCCGGCACTTTGAGTCTTCAAAACCTTTCGACTTTGAAACCTCGGCGGCCCAAAAACCGGCGGTCCGCTCCCGCTCTCCTCCTCCGGACTTACCCCGGAAACCGCCCACCACTCCAGATTCGATCGCAGCAGCGGGTAATAAGCCCGCGAAGCCCTGACCGGCAGCGAGACTTCCAGCACCCGTCCCTGCCCGATCGACTTGGGGCCCCAATAGACCTCGTAAGTATCGTCAAACTCCGCGGACCGAAGTCGAACCGGCGGCATGACCAGTGTCACCCGCTGAGGGTGCGACCACCGCAGCGCCCTGGATTTCCCGGAGGATCCCTCTTCAGCAGTCAGTGGAATCTGGCTGGTCGTCGAGATGATCGCCAGCGCCTTGTAATCGCCATCGACACGACATCCGCCGCGCAGGTTGATTTCCGCCAGCGCCTCCGACCGCGCCGCGGCGCCGCTCGCCTTGCGAAGTCGCTGCACGTCCTGTTGCGTAAAGTGTCCCGTAAGCCGCATCAGCCGATTGACGCTGTTCGCGCCGGTCGGGTCGAGCCGCTGCCCCAGTTCATCCATCGCCTCGAAATCTGCGCCCGCCTTGATCGCCAGGCGGAACCGCCACATCTCCTCCGGCGGCATCGTCAGGAGCAGCTCGCGGAGATGATTGAGAATCGACAAACTGCAATCCGCCGCGCCGGGCTTCAAAAGGCCGGACATCATCGCGACAAACGCGTCGGTCCGGTTGATCTCCGAATCGGCCAGCATGCGCTCAAGCCGGGCCTTTCTCGTTTCCGGATCCATCTGATCGCTCAGCAACGCCCGGACGACTTCATCGGCGTAGCCGAGCTCAATCAGCGCCCGGGCCGCCGCGTAACTCACGTCAGAAGAACCGCGCTGCAGTGCATCGGTCGCGACTCGAATCAGCGGGTCGTTCGACTCGTTGTCAAGAAGCATCGGAAACGGTCCGTGGCCCATCAGGTTGGATGCCCTGCTCGTAGCGCCCCTGCTCGTGAAGTATTCGACTCCCAGGTTTTCGTTGCGGAACCGAAGCTGGTTGATACACAGCCGCCATGCCGCCTCGCGGATTGCGCGGTCCTCCCGGACGGCCTGGCTGATCATGTCGTTGAAGCGCGGCCCGTAAATGCTGTTACCAAGACTCAGGCCGCCCAGCGAGCTGAGAAATGCGACTTTCTGTTCCGCCTGAGACAGCGAGTCCCATTGCCGAAGGAGCTCCGCGCCCGTCTGGCCGGCATGCATCTCGATTTCGCGCGCTGCCTCCGAGAGATCATGGGCAAGTTCCGGCGCTGCGCTGAGAACCAGCGCCTGAATCAGCCGCCTCTGCGAGGCCGGGTCCGGCAGGTCGTGAATGCGCTCCAGTGCCAGACGCTGCGAGGCGAGCGAGGCCTCCTTGAGAAATCGCCAGTCGGTCGCCGCGGTCGGCAGGCCCATCAGGCGGTCCATCGCCTCGGCGCAGACAAGCACGTCGTTCGATCCGAGCAGCGCCTCCGAAATACTCGCGGCACATATCTGGACCGCCGTCAGTCGGTCGTCGCCCGCCTCGGTTGCCTTGACGTGCTGAATCGGCGACGGCGATTCCCACCACATGCCGCACGGACCCTCCACCAGGGCGCACAGCACGATGCGGTTCCAGTTCCGCTGAAGCTCGACCGGTCCGCGACGAAGTTCCCGCATGGCCTGGGCCGAAGGCGTCATGCGCGAGCGCGATGCATGTGTCGAAAAGTATCGCCATGCGGAGACGCGGACCTGTTCCTCAGACCGCGCCCCGGCACGGATGATCGCACCGTCGACCGCGGAAGCGAAATCCTCGAGGTCAGCGTCCGCCTCATCACCGGTCCGGACTTCCAACTCCAGCCGGATACGAAGCAGCCATTCGATCGCCAGCGCAGCCATCGAAGGCGAGGCGCCGCCTACGTGAGTCAGCGCCGATCGGATGCCCTGATTGCTCGCCCAACCGCCGATGGCGTTGGCGCTGTCTCCATTTGCCGTCGGCGATCGCACGACTTCAGGCGACGAGGACTGACATCTCCGGATAAACGCCAGATCAAGCAAGTCTTCGCCGCCGCGGGCCCATTCGAGTTTCAAGGTGTTCGACTGTCGCGGGACTTCCAGGACCAGACCGATCCATCCCGTGGCGACCTTCGCGATTGGACGAGACCGAAGTCGCGGCTGCTTGGCCGACCGGTTGGACTTTTGGCCGTCTCCCTCGGCTTGTGTGGAGACACGAGGCCCGAGGTGATCGCGGAGCTCGATCATTCGATCGCGACCTTCTCGCGGTTTGATGGCCATTCGTTCGTAGATCGGGTTCTGATCGGCGCCGTCGACGTTGAGGCGATTCGTTTCCGCGGTAATAAGTCGCAGACCGTAATATCCGCGTCCGCTTTTTCCCTTCAGCGAATTGCGAGCCAGGGTGGTGGAGGAAGACTTGTTCATTTCGCCGGCGAACAGGGTCGGGGCGTATCGCAGCGGGATGACGATGAACTCCTTCTCCGCCTCGGCAGTGACCTGATCCTGCCCATCCTGAATCGATTCCTTCAGCAGCGGCCGATCGAGCGCGGTCGTCAGGTCTACCTGCAGCCATCGCTCAAGCGACACGCCCCAATCGACGGCCAGGCGACCGGCCTCGACGGAGTCCGGAGCCATGCTCCACGCTTTTCGGAGGTAGTAAGCGGCGTCCTCATTGAGGCCGGCTTCCTTCGCCCATTTGGCGACAACCAGGTGTTCCGCGACATCCCGGGTTTTGGCCGCATCGGCTCTGGCCTGCAGAACGATGCGGTTCCAGAAACTGACAAAGTCTCCGACCTTGCGACCTGCCCCTGCCGCCCTGGTGCGAGGTTTGGCCCCCATCTGTGGTTTGAGAGCCAGCGCTCCGCGGATGCAGCGTTTCGCCAGCATCTCCAAACTTGCGTGGTAGTAAGAAGCAGCCCAGTCGGAAAGACTGGCGGCGCTGCGATTTGTCTCGATGCTGGCGATTTCCTCGGAACCGTGAATTCGTTTGACGATGGATTGATTCGGGATCACCAGTTCTCGGCGCTCGCCGGATTCCGAAGTGATCACTTTCGTCTCAAGATCAGTCGTTTCGATGACCCGACAGGCAATGGTCTCCTTGCCCTTGAGTTTGATCAGCTCAGCATGAACCGGGATCGCCAGCAGCATCACCGCGGCAAGACCGAAACGCAGCGATTGAGTAGGAAGGGGGTTCATGCAAATCGGCCGGGTGGGATGACGAAACCTGTTCTTCCACCTTAATGATATTCGTCTCGACTGGGAGAGACAATCAGGCCCAGAATCGACCGCCTCCTACGCAGGTGAGAAGGGAGAAGATACGATGGCGACATGAAACTGCCGCGTGCCCTCCACCGATGGAACGTTACGCCCGCGCGGGCCGTGGCGATCCAGCGCGATCTGGCCGATGCCGTGGTGATCGAACCGATCGGCAGGCGTCCCCGGCTGGTCGCCGGCGCAGATTGTGCATTCATAGATTCGGAAAAGCGCATTGTCGCGTGCTGGGTTGTCTGGGATCTCCGCACGCGTTCGGTTTTGGAGACGACGCACGTCGTCAGACCGGTAAGTTTTCCCTATGTGCCCGGCCTGCTGAGTTTTCGTGAGGCCCCTGCGATTATCGCCGCGGCCCGTCGCATCCGCTGTGAGCCGGACGTATTCATGCTCGATGGGCACGGCCTGGCGCATCCGAGGCGCATGGGTCTGGCGTGTCACGTGGGGTTGTTTCTCGATCGCCCGACTTTCGGATGCGCCAAGAGCCTGCTCTGCGGGGAGTATCGAGAGCCGACGAAACAGCGCGGCGCGAATTCGCCCATGCTGGATAAGGGCGAACTCATCGGCCGCATCGTTCGAACGCACGAGCAATTCAAGCCGGTCTTCGTCAGCGTGGGCCATCGCATCACACTGATCGAGGCGGTCAAGACGGCGATCTGGTGTCACGCAGGATTTCGGCTCCCGCAGCCGACGCGACTGGCGGATCAACTCGTGGCGAAACTGAAGGCCGAGATAGGGAAGGCGGAGTCGCCGTCGGACGAGAGCTGAAGGTTACGTCGCCAATTGTTTGACGCCGAATGCGATCACTTCGTTCATGCTCCCGCTGCGAAAGCCGCGGATGTCGATGCAGACGTACTGGTAGCCGAGTTCGCGGAATGCCGCGTCGACCTTCATTCGCAAGTCGGGTGATGCCAACCGCTCGATCTGTCCGGCGGGGACCTCGATTCGCGCAAGCTTGTCGTGGTGCCGAACGCGGCACTCCCGAAAGCCCAGATCGTGGAGCATCGTCTCCGCCGCTTCGATCATCCTGAGTTTTTCCGGGGTGATCGATTCGCCGTATTGCACCCGACTGGAAAGACACGGGCCGGCCGGCTTGTCGTGCGTGGGAAGGCCCATCTCGGCCGAAAGGGTGCGGATCTCAGACTTGGTCAGCCCCGCTTCGGCCGCAGGCGCTCGCACGGAGTGTTCACCCGCCGCTGACAGGCCGGGGCGATAGTCGCCCAGATCATCGGCGTTCGTGCCGTTGACGATGGCGTCGAAGCCGCGCTCGGCGATGAAGGGCTTCATGCGCGTATAGAGCTCGGTCTTGCAGTAATAACAGCGGTTGGTCGGATTGGCGATGTAGTCGGGGTCGTTGAATTCCTGCGTGCTGATGACAAGGTGCTCGGCCCCGATGGCCAGGGCGAGGCGGACGGCCTCCTCGACCTCGGCGGAAGCTATGCTGGGGCTTCGTCCGGTGACGGCCAAGACGTTTGCCTGTCCCAGAGTCTGGACGGCGAGCTTGAGCACGAATGTCGAATCCACGCCGCCGCTGAATGCGACGGCTACTCGGCCCAGAGATCGAAGAATGGCGCGTGCCTCTTCGACTTTTGTGGCGGTACTTGATGTGGTCAGTATGTCATTTCGTTTCATGTATCAACCCCTTGACTAAATATCATAGCGTATCCAGGCGAATCGGCAGTCAGGGCGGTAAAAAAGCCGGCGCCGGCGCGAATGAATCACGCCGGCGCCATTTGACCCTGCAAGAGAGTCGCCGGTTCGAGCCTGCCTCAGTTCTTGCGGAACGGGAAGACAGGGGTGTGGGCGAAGTACTCCATGGTTTGAATGTCATGATTGTTTCCGCCCTGGCCCGTCGGGGCCGTGCCGCCGATGCGGTAGTAGGAGGGGCCGATCGCGGCGTAGCCGGACGAGTGGCGGAGATTCGTGTTGCCCACCGACTGGCGGGGCGTCCAGTTGTCGAGCTCGGGGCTGTATTCCTCCGCTGCGCCAAACACGCCGCCGCCGGGAAGCCGTCCGCCGACCGCGTACAGCTTGCCGTTCCAACTGAAAGCGCCGAGGCGGTCACGCGCCGTGATCATGGGCTTGCGCGGCGTCCAGCCATTGGTGACGGGGTCATACTCCAGGTGCGTGGTGCCGATGACGACGTGAATCTTGCCGTTCAGCTCGACCGCGGCGTGGGTCGACATGGCGACGGGCATCGGCGCCTTGGGCGTCCAGGTGTTGGCGACGGGATCATACTCGTCGACGCTGGTCGTATCCTGGAACGTGTTGTTGATGATCGTTGAACCGCCCATGAGATAGATCTTGCCGTTGACGGTCACGGCGGCGGCGTAGGAACGCGGGGTGGGGTTCGGTGCGCGCGGGGTCCAGGTGTTTAGAGCAGGGTCGTACTCTTCGTTCGTGCCCACGAGCGGCACGCCGATTCTGAAACCTCCGATTGCGTAGATCTTGCCATTGGCGGCGGCAGCGGCGATGCCGGTGCGCGGGGCCGAAAGCGGGGCGACGGGCGTCCAAATGCCGGTGCCGGGTAGATCGAGCATTTCGACGGTGGCGAGTTCGGCCAGTACCGCGTTGTTGCCACCGATCGCGTAGATGCGGTCATTCAGAGCGGCTGCTCCGCAAAACGCTCGGCCCTGCGAAAGCGGCGGCCTGAAGACCCAGTGCTCAAGGGTGGCGCCGGAGTTGGTGTAGGTGAAGCCATCGATGGGGTCTGACTTGAGCGAGAAGATGTACGTGCCGGATGGGAACGGACCGGAGGAGGCCTGAGGCGATGGGTTTGGATTGGGATTCGGCGTGCCCATGGTGCCTGATCCTCCGAGCGGCGGCAGCGCGATGGTGTCGCAACCGGAAAAGACGACCGACCAACAGACGGCGAGGGTGGTGAGGCAGGCATGCAGCGCGCAGTTTCGGTTTCTGGACATGGTTTTTCTCCCTGGTTTGTCCGCGAGGACGGTCTGAATCAGGCGTGGGTTGCTGACGGGGGAGAATGCGTCAATGGCGGGCCGGGCGACATCATGAAATCCATTTATTCCGGACAGGCCGGGATCAATTGATCGGATCGTCGTATGCCGCGGGGGGGAGCAGGGTAGAATATGCCGGGCTGTCAGGAATCGAGGGCGGAATCCTGAGGTCCGCGTCGGCCGCTTTTCGCATGTGGTAATGCCATGATTGACAAATCGTCGGAGAAAAGCGAACCGTCCGGGACATCGGACGAGGGTCGTGTCGCGAAGCTGCTGTCGGAGGCCGCCGCCGGCGCGCCGCAGGCGGCGCGCGATCTGCTGCCCCTCGTCTATCGATCCCTGCGCGAACTTGCGGAGCGGCAGATGCGCCAGGAGCGTCGCGACCATACGCTCCAGGCGACGGCCCTGGTGCATGAGGCGTATCTGCGGCTGCTTGGCGACACGGAAGTCGGCTGGGACAATCGCGCCCACTTTTACGCGGCTGCCGCGGAAGCGATGCGCCGGATCCTCATCGAGCATGCGCGCCGGGTCGGCGCGAAGAAGCGCGGCGGAGGATGGAACAAGGAGATCGCCAACGTCGCCGATCTGGCGAGTGATGAGACGGTCGGTCACGCCCTCGATATCGACACGGCGATTGAGGCGCTCAAGGAACATGATGTGCGGGCGGCAAGCGTGGCGCAGCTTCGTTTCTATACGGGGCTCTCGATCGATGACACCGCCGCCGCGCTGAACATCTCGCCGAGCACGGTCGATCGCGAATGGTGCTATGCCCGGGCCTGGCTGCTTCGACATCTTCAGGGGCAGATTCAAGGAAACTAGCCAAGAATGGACACGAACGGTCGCGAGCAGCTCAAGCAGTTGTTGTTGGAGGCCGCGCGGCTCCCGCCGGAGCAGCGGCGCGACTTCGTCATTCGCGCGACCGCCGCAAATCCTGACATCACCGCCGAGGCAATCGAACTCCTCGCGACGCTTGACGACCCGCGCTTCATGAACGCCCCCACCGGGGCGGGCTTCGAGTCGGTCAATGGGCGAGCGATGCTGGAAGGACCGGGTCTGCGGATCGGACGCTACAAGCTCCTCCAGAAGATCGGCGAAGGCGGCTTCGGCATCGTCTTTCTCGCGGAGCAGGTCGAACCGGTGGTCCGCCGGGTGGCGCTTAAGATCATCAAGGCGGGCATGGATACGAAGCAGGTGATTGCGCGCTTTGAAGCCGAGCGCCAGGCCCTGGCCATGATGGATCATCCCAATATCGCCCGGGTTCTCGACGCCGGGCAGACCGAGCAGGGGCGGCCTTACTTTGTCATGGAGCTGGTCCGCGGCGAACCTGTGACCCGTTATTGCGACCGGGAGAAGCTGCCCATCGCCGAGCGGCTGACTTTGTTCCGCGACATTTGTTTCGCCGTGCAGCACGCCCATCAGAAGGGCATCATCCATCGCGATCTGAAGCCGTCGAACGTGTTGGTGACTTCCGCCGATGGTCGGCCGTTGCCGAAGGTCATCGACTTCGGCATCGCCAAGGCCACGGAAGTCCGACTGACCGACAAGACGTACTTCACCGAGCTGCATCAACTGGTCGGTACGCCGGAATACATGAGTCCCGAGCAGGCCGAAGTCTCGGGGATCGACATCGATACGCGCAGTGACGTGTATTCGCTGGGCGTGCTTCTTTACGAACTGCTGGCCGGTGGTCCGCCGTTTGACAGCCGAAGGCTCCGTTCTTCGCCGCTGGCTGAGATCCAGCGCATCATCCGCGACGAGGAGCCGCCCCGGCCCAGCACGCGCTTGCGCACGCTGGGTAACTCGTCGAACATCACCGTACTGCCGCGATCGGAGACTTCGGACGAGCCTTCGACGGACGCCATCTCGGAGATCGCGGAGCGCCGGCGCATGGAGCCGCTGGCGCTGACCCGGTCGCTCCAGGGCGATCTGGACTGGATCGTCATGAAGTGCCTGGAGAAGGAGCGCACCCGACGATATGCCACCGCCGTTGCACTCGCCGACGATGTCTCGGCCTTCCTGACTCACAAGCCGGTTTCGGCGAGTCCGCCGAGCAGGGCTTATAAGTTGAAGAAGATTTACCGGCGTCATCGGCGGGCCGTCATCGCCGGCGGGGCGATGATTCTGACGATGATCGTTTCCACGATCGTCTCGATCGGGTTTGCGATCCGAGCCTCCCGGGCCCTGGAGTCCGAAGCGGCCCAGCGGGCATTGGCCGATCGGCGTTCCGCTGAGACGCGCCAAGTCGCCGAGTTTCAATCTGAGCTGTTTTCCGGCATCAACGTGGAGGCGCTGGGGGCCGGTTTCAAGGAGCTGTTTCGCAAGCAGGTGGAAGAGAGCCTGCGCCGACGCTTTGTCGGAAAGTGGCCCGATCGGCGGAAACTCACCGATGCCGAAATCAGCGAGCAGATCCAGCAGTACGCCGACATCGTCGAACCGGTCCAGGCGGTGGATGTCGCCCGGCGCGTCCTCGGTGATTACGTCCTGAGCCGCGACATCGAGCTTGTCGAGACGAAGTTCGCTGACCAGCCGCGTGTTCAGTCGGAGTTGCTGTTTACACTCGGCACGATTCTTCGAACCCTCGGCCTTAACGAAGACGCCGAGCCCGCCTTGCGCCGGGCCGTTGAACTGCGCCGAGCGAATGACCCTGTAGATGTAGTCCTGCTGGCCGATGCCCTGTCGGAGCTTTCGTCGGTGCTCGGCGCTCAGGGGAAAAACCGTGAGGATGAGGTGGTGCGGCGGGAGGCGCTGGGCCTCTACGAGTCCGGTCTGGGAATTCAAAACGAAAGGACGATCATCGCTCGCAGCAATATCGCCATCAGCCGCTACGAGCAAGGCGACATGGCCGGGGCCGAGGCCGTGTTTCGAGAGGCTTTGGCCCAGGCGCGGGCGCTGCCCGAGACACCTAACCGGACCCTCGCGCAAATCCTGAACGATCTGGGCGGCCTTTTGCTCACCACGGGTGAACTCGACGAGGCGGAAAAGCTCATCAGTGAATCGCTCGACCTCCGCAGGAGATTGTTTCCGGAAGGCAGCAAGGAAGTCGCCGACAGCCTGTTGAACCTCGCCGGCGTCTATCACAACCGCGATGATTTTGTCTCCACGGAGAAGTGTCTCCGCGAGACGATCGACATGTACCACAAGGTGCTTGGCGAAGAGCACGTGGTTATTGCGACTTGCCTGAACAACCTCGCCGCGACCGTCATGGATATGGACGACATGCCCACGGCCATCGCGCTGGCGCGCGAGGCCCTGGCGATGAATCGCAAACTGCTGGGCGATGACCACCCGGATGTCATCATTAATGTGAATAACCTGGCGATGATGTATCAGTTGTCCGGCGACCTCGCCGCGGCCGAACCGCTCCTCCGCGAGGCGCTGGATGTGCGACGCAGCATACTCGGCGACGACCATCCGGACGTCGCCCTGAGCGAATCGAACATGGGTTATCAGCTCCTTAAGCAGAAAGACCCCGCCGGCGCGGAGCCGTACTTTCGCGAGGCGTTGGAGATTTACGCGCGGCAATCCCTGACGAAGCATCACTCCATGTACTCGTCCAAACTGGGGATGGCCCTTTGTCTCGCGGAGCAGGGCAAGACCGCCGAGGCGGAGGCGATTCTGGCCGAGATGAGCGCATCGCCCGGCATGGATGGGCTGCCGTCGTATCTTCGCGGCACCTTCATCAACGCCTATGTGCGGCTCTACGAGGAAAAGCACCGTGTCTCGCCGGACGAGGGCTACGACGAGCTTGCGAGACAGTGGCGCGAGAAGTCGAGGCCGAAACCGGCCTCGGCGCCTGCTGAGGGCGTGCCGGATTGAAGGTGACATAAGGTGACACACGGCCTTCGGGGATTGTGGCAACACTTGTACCGGGCGCAGGTTGGGGCGATTGGTGAAAACGTCGAAAAGTCGAAACGTCGAAATGGTGAGCGGCGGCGGGGTTGCGGGGGGGCATTCGAGAGGGTCCAGGAAAATGCAAGGGCGGTGACACAGATTGCGTCGGCGGTTGGCGTTGAGTGCGATCGGGTTTCCGGCTTTTCTGGTACCGCTTGCTGACGCGCGCGGCTCGGATCGGGGGCGCGGCGATGCGAAGATTTGAAGGTGACAATAGGCGAAAAAAGTTTGGCGGCGCTGGCAAGTGTTGTGGCAGGCATGTGTTGGGGCGGCTGGCCATTTGGGTGAAAAATGAGCGAAACAGGCCTGGGACCTGGGGGCTTGAGGTTTCCTGCACCGGAATCATCACTCGCTACCTCGCGGGTCATCGTTGGATCGATCTCCATCTATGAAATCTTGCTCAACGTGCGCGCGCATGGGAGGCTGGGACAGGGGGCCGCGGTCGGGTTGCGTTGGCCCTGCGGCGTGTTGACAATGTCGGCATGAACGCGACGAAACCGCCGACGACCTGCGACTTATCCATTCGCGTGCGCTACGCGGAAAGCGACCCCATGGGGTATCTGCACCACTCCAAGTACTTCGAGTATTTCGAGATGGGGAGAACGGAGCTGCTGCGCCTGGCCGGGTTTCGATATCGTGACCTGGAGGCGGCGGGGGTGCTCTTCGCCGTCGCGAAGATCGAGGTGCAGTTTCGCGCGCCGGCCTATTACGACGATGAATTGACGCTGACCACGAAGATCGAGCGCATGACGCGGGCGCGCATCGACCACGCCTATACGCTGCGCCGCGGCGATCGACTGCTCTGCGAGGCCAAGAGCACGCTGGCCTGCATTGACCGCGCGGGCAAGTTGATTCCGATTCCGGATGAGATTTTTCACGCGGCGGAGCAGCACGGTTAGGGGCGGCTCAGCCATTGGGACGCCGCCGGCAACCGGAGCCCTGCCACCTTAAGAAAGGGGCCGCTGAATCGACTGCGCAAAAAAAGAAGTGGCCGCCCTGATTGTCGCGGTCAGAACGGCGAAGGGTGACTTGGGTGGAGCCGTAAAAGGTGCAATTTTTGTAGCCGATGGCCGTTATGGTCGGGTGAGTGAGGGGTTAAGTTTCGGTGGAAACTGCTCTTTCGATTCGCAGGGCCCGCTCGCTGAGATAGGCCGGCATTTGTTCGAGGGAATCGGGGCGCTTAGAATCCGCTTGGGAGCAGACCTGATACCTGACGGCGCCTCGCGATCGCCGCCGTCGTCGCGGCAGACTCGAACTCGCACACCGTCAGAGGTCGCAAAATATCCATGACCCAGAACAGGCTATGGCGACAATTCCGAGTGGGGATGATCGTCGCGGACGGCGCGGCGATTCTCTTCGCCTACATGCTGGCCGACATCATCCGCTGCCGCCTCTATATGGGCGTGCCGTGGCCGGAGCTTCTCCCGGGGAAGATCAGCAGCGTCCGCGAGGTGCACCTGAAGGTCATGGTGTTTCTGCCGATCGCGTGGCCTGTGATTCTTGGGATGATGGGGTCATATCAGGAGCGATGGCGGTCCTTTGGATGGCACCTGCGAACGGCAATTATTGCCGATGTGATCCTCGCCCTGCTGATTGCCGGACTGGCCCTGCTGTTCGTCCGAATCGAGTATCCCCGGGCCCAGATCGGCTTTATGCTTTTGGTGGTGCCTGCGACCAGCCTTTTGGTGCGAGGTATAACAGGCATCGTCGGCAGTTGGATCAACTCCCGGCAACAACGGCACGTCTTGATCGTCGGGACGGGCCGCGATGCGATTCGGATACGCAGGCTCCTGCGTACGGCCGCGCTCGGACGCCCCATGGTTTTGGGCCATTTGCGGGGCTTTTGGGAAGAAAGCGGCTCTGAATTCGCCACCGGCGCGGTCCTCGGCGGCATCGAGGAACTGGGTCGGTTTCTGGACGGCAACGTCGTGGACGAGGTCATTTTTTGCGCCCCGATCGAGGTGCTGCCGAAGCTGCTGCCGTACGTTCAATTGTGTGAGGAGATCGGGGTCACGGCCCAGATTCAGGTGGAATCGCTGGCATGCCACTCAACACCGGAATTGGTGAATTTTCACGGTATCCCGCTCCTGGCCTACTCGCCGGTGCGGCACACGCCGGAGCTCTTGTGGGTCAAGCGGGCGGCGGATGTTGTGCTTACGGTTATCGGGATCATTCTGGTAGCGCCGATAATGTTCTTATGCGCGCTGGCAATAAAGGCGACATCTCCGGGTCCGGTTCTGTTTCGGCAACGAAGAAGCGGCCTGAGCGGTCGGGAATTCGCCATGCTCAAGTTTCGGACGATGGAACTGGGCGCGGAGGCAAAGCAGACCGAGCTGGCCAAGATGAACGAGGTCGAGGGGCCGGTCTTCAAGATGGAGAACGATCCGCGCGTAACGACGGTCGGCAAGTTCCTGAGGCGATGGAGCCTCGACGAGTTGCCGCAGCTTTTCAACGTGCTCAAGGGAGATATGTCGATCGTCGGCCCGAGGCCGCCGCTACCGTCCGAGGTCGTCAGGTACGATCGCTGGCAGCGTCGGCGATTGAGCATGAGGCCGGGGCTGACGTGTATCTGGCAGGTGAAGGGTCGCCATCGGATCGGTTTCGAGGAATGGATGAAGCTGGACCTGTTTTATATAGACCATTGGTCATTGAAGCTCGATTTCTTTATTCTATGTCGCACGATCAGCGCGGTGCTCAGCGGATCGGGTGCGTGAGTTCGGACGCGGCGCCGCGCCTGGCGATGTCATGCCCGCCGGGTGGGGGGCGCATCATCGACACATTGTCGCGTAAGAGGCCTTCATGATGGGATTGCTCCCGACACTAGCCGCCTTGTCGGCATGTATCGTCGCTCAGCCGACGGTCGGGGACGCGCTCGCGCCTCTCTCGCCCGACAAGCCGCTGTCGAGCATGGTCCGCGCCGAGTTGCGGCCGGAGAAGACGGTGGTGCCGGTCGGCGGCAAGGTGATCGTTGAGTTCGCCATTTACAATCTGACGGATGAAAAGGTGACGCTCTCCGTTCCCGGGGCGCTGGTTGGGAAGGAGCGGCCGGACATCGGCGTCGGCCTGCCTCTCGAACATGTGTTTTCGGGACCGCAGTTTCGCGCTTTGGAAGTTGCCTCGGAAGAGATGCCGAACATGGGCGACCGTGTGACGCGCAAGCCGGAGTATCCTATACCGGCCATCACGCTGGCGCCGTTCGGCGTCGCGGGCCTGCGATTTGATGCTTCGCGATTTTATCCGGGGCTGCATCAGGCGGGTATTTACGAGCTTAAGTGGAAGCCCTACGGCGGAGCGCTGGAAGCGCCTCCCGTCGTCGTTACGGTCGTGCCTTATAAGCAGGTCCTGATGGAGACGGAGTACGGCACGCTGACGATCCAGTTGCTGTATGAAAAAGCGCCCCGTCACGTTGCGAACTTTCTGGAGCTGATCGACCGGCGTTTCTACAACGGCAAGGTGTTCCATCTGGTCATGCCGAATCAGTTCATCCTCGGCGGCTCTCCCGACGGCAACGGCGAAGGCAAGCGGCCCGACGGTCTGACGCTGGAGCCCGAGTTCAACGATACGGCCTTTGAGATCGGCACGGTCGGGATGGCGCTGCTCCCGGGCGATCCGCATTCGGGAAGCTGCCAATTCTTCATCTGCCTGTCGCGTCAGCCGGGCTGGGACGGGCGATACACCGCCTTTGCGCAGATCACCGGCCCGCAGTCGCTCGCTACGCTGCGGCGCATCGGCGAGACGGCGACCGATGCGAACCGGCGTCCCGAATCCCCCCTGATTATCAAGAGCATGTCGGCTGTGGACGCGCCGCTTGTGGAATCCCGCTAGGCCGTTTGTACGGCTTCCTGCCTCCGGCCGCCGGCGGAAAGGCTGATCGCCGGGCGATTCGTAAATTGTTGCGGCTATGCATCACCGATATATTCCGGCCGCGATGTCGCACGACTCCAAGTACCTCAATTCCGCCAAGCTCATTGCCGCCTGCACGCTTTTGTCGCGCTTTACGGGCCTGGCCCGGGATATCGTTCTCAACCATGTGTACGGCCAGAAGTGGGTGCAGG
>WBZR01000502.1_pt1 | contig 15913 bp, 16 predicted proteins | sample 5204231 | NCBI WGS metagenome assembly WBZR01 (sample SAMN12412403, study PRJNA552823) | activated sludge metagenome | isolation source: activated sludge from anammox sidestream of wastewater treatment plant... | place: USA: Virginia | collected 2017-08 | reverse complement strand
AGCGATAGGGACGTTGTCGGTGTGGCCTTCGATACGAAGATTGTTCGGGATCTCCTGGAGGACCGTGGAAACCTCGCCAAGGACGTCCTGGCTTCCGGGCTTGAGGTCGGCACTACCGGAGGCGAAGAGCAGGTTATCGGCGAGGGTGATGGTGATCGACGTCGCGTCACTCTTGACCTGGATCTTGCCATCGAGGCCTTTGCTCTCGGCGTAGCCGGTGAGCTTCGTGGAAAGGTCAATCATGGCCTTCGATTTCATCTCGTTGATAGTGGGGGTAATGCCGCCACCACTGCCTTCGAAGATGGGGGTGGACCCAGATTCACCACTCTTGACACCGATGTTGAATGCCTGGTCGATGGACGTGCGGACCTGCTTGAGCTTCTGGGCGTTGGGGTCGCCGGTGGCGTAGAGGACCACGAAAAGGGCGAAGAGGAGCGTCAGCATGTCGGCATAGCTGACAATCCAACGCTCGTGGTTTTCGGGTTTTTCGGCCTCCGGGGCTTTTCTGCTCATGCCGCTTCCCGCATGTCTTCTTTCTTCGACCGCTCGCGTGGCTGGAGGAAGCCCTCGAGCTTCTCGCGGACGATGCGGGGGTTATCGCCAGACTGGATGGACATGAGACCCTCGATGACGACAGCGAGGGCATGCTGCTCATTTTTCGCATTGTTCTTGAGCTTGTTGGCGAGCGGGAGCCAGAAGACATTGGCCGTGAAGACGCCATAGAAGGTGGCGACGAAGGCGGTGGCGATACCGGGGCCGATCTCGTCCGGCTGGTCGAGGTGGCCCATGACGCCCATGAGGCCCATGACGGCGCCGAGAACGCCAATGGTGGGGGCGATCCCGCCAAGGAACTCGAGAGCGGCGTAGTTGGCTTCGTGACGGTGCTTGGTGGACTCGGCCTCGATCTCCATGATCTCGCGAAGGAGTTCAGGGTCGGTGCCGTCAATCATCAGCTGGACGCCCTTGCGGGTGAACGGGTCGTGGATCTGGCCAACATCTCCCTCGAGGGCAAGGAGGCCTTCGCGGCGTGCCTTATCGGCCATGGTGACGAAGAGGTCAACGGTGCCGGCGGAATCGTGTGCACCGCCTCCGAAGAAGGCTTTCATGAGGAACTTGGGGAGGCCGATCATGACGGCCAGGGGCTGGGAGATCATCATGGCGCCGAAGGAGCCGACGACGACGATCATCAGGCCAGGGATGTTGAAGAGGGCGGCCGGGTTGCCGCCTTCGATGACATTGCCACCGATGATGCCAATGACCGCAAGACCGATACCAATGACGGTTGCAAGGTCCATCTAGCTCACCCTCCGCACAGCACCGATGCTCATACGCCGGAACTCGGCGATGCGTTCAACGATCACCGCAGGAGATTCGGCACAGACATAGCGGTGGCCGTTGGTGAGGGTGACGTGGGTGTCGTGGCTCGCCTCGAGGACCTCGATCAGGTCGGGGTTCAGGTAGAAGACGGTGCCATCGATGCGGGTGAGCTGGATCATGTGGTACGCCGAATCCGAGTTGGGTTCAGCGTAGGCAGCGTGCTCCATGGCGGGCATCGGGGAAGGCCCATGGTGCGCAGAGCCAAACCCTCAGATTCCCGGGGCTGAGTACTGAGTGACGCGTCCGGAGCGGTGGGTACGCGTGTGGGGATTGCCAGCGGACGTGCGACAGCTGCGAAAGGACCCGGCTTCACGGGGTACTACCAGCACAGCAAGAAGCCCGGTCGCATGACCGGGCCTCTTGTATAGCGATATGGAGCCTGGCGTCGCGGCCCTATGCGCCGGCGATCGCGCCGTCCTCGCCGAAGCCGACGAGCATGCGCTCAGCCTCTTCGATGCTCTCGAGACGGACGATGCCCTTGCGGATGGCGTAGCGGATAAGGTCGGTGCGGTTGCGGGCGTGGAGCTTGGCCATGATATGGGCCTTGTGTGCCTCAACGGTCTTCACGCTGATGAAGAGTTCGTTGGCGATGCCCTGGTTGGTGTAGCCTTCGGCGATGAGCTGGAGGACTTCGCGCTCGCGGCTGGTGAGAGTTTCGACACCGGAACGCTGGTCGGAGCGCTTCGCCTGATAAAGAACCTCGGCGAGGTCGAAGCCTTCGCTGAGGGCACTCGAGAAGTAACTGTTGCCTCGGTGGACCGTCTGGATAGCGAGGACGAGCTCGGACACATCCGACTTCTTGATGATGTATCCGGAGGCGCCAGAGCGAATGGATTCGAGCAACTGGTCTTCATCGACGAAGCCGCTGAGCATGACGACGCGGGTGCCCGGATTGGAGCGGCGGATCTGGCGGGTCGCCTCGAGTCCGTTCAGGCCCGGCATGACGACATCCATGAGGACGACATCGGGGCTGTACTTCTCGACGGCGGTAACGGCTTCGCGGCCGTTTTCGACGTCGGCAACCACTTCGAGTTCAGGCTGGCTCTCGAGCAGCATCCGGAGGGCCTGCCGGATGACGGCGTGGTCATCGACAAGGAGGATGCGGATTGGGTGCTGGGAACGGGCCTGGCCCGTGGCAGCAGATGGACCGGGGCGGGATATAATTGGCCGTCCAGCGGATCGCGGAGAGTTCATGCCTATCGCCTCGTGGCAGAATCCCCAGGGGCCACTGTGTGCTGGCTGCCGTAGCAAGGTCACTGAGAAGCCAGACGGAAAACCCTTAGGGCTCCCTGTAGTCTAGGCCGATACAACAGTGCGCGTATTGGGGAATTCCCTAGTCTCCACCGGATTTCCCCTAAGGAGGCAGCGGGGTGTCACCCAATACCACGGGGTTGGGGCCGTAAGAGTATCAGATGCTGAAGAAGGCTCGCTCCACCTGACCCGGTTCGGAAACGAGGTGTATCTCACTGCGGATGGCGAGGAAGGACTGCGAGTTCGCTGCAGCTTCGGCAGCGTTTTCATCGCGATAGACGACGATACGAGCGATCTCGCCACTATCGTCGTGAGGCTTGAGGACAAAGGACTCGATGCAACCATCCTGGTCCTTCGAGAGGTCATCGAGTTTCCGCATGAGGTCTTCGAGGCGGGCTTCCTGGCCGTGGCGAGGGCGGGCGACAGAAAGGCGGATATAGGACATGGGTTGGACCTCCGTGTCGGTGAGAAGGAATGATAGTGAGGCGCCACGTGGGAACGCAAAGGCCCTCGTTTGTACGAGGGCCGAAAAGCGTGAAACCGTGGCCGGTTCAGAGCCGAAGCTTACCGTGAGACGGCTGGCGGCGGCGCTGGCGCTGGGGCAGTGCGGCCTCTTCGGCGGCGAGGTCGACGGGCGGGCTGGTGAGGACCTCATGAACGTAGCCGCACATGATGCAGCTACCATAGGTGCCGTGCCAGTCGCGCTCAACGATCATGGAGCCGCGGCACTTGGGGCACGAACGGGGTGGGGCTTCCTGCAAAGCCGGCATAGTAAGACTCTCCCTCCTAATACGAGACGTTCAAAAAGATAGGGTCCGAGGACAGAGACGAAGCCTCGAAGCGGCCTACCTGGCCGCCAGGCCTTCCTTCTGCCGACGGGGTTAGCTGACGGGTTCGGGCGGAAGGACGCCCTATCGGCCGGAACAGGCTTCGACCGAATTCACCCCTGCGGTGGTTCCCCCGTTGCGTCGGAGACGCATTAGGCAGCGATTGCGCGGATTACCGAGCGCGGTATGGGCAACGCGGTACCCATGGGCTGACGCTAACAAGTTCGTAACAAGGGTGTCAACCCTTGTTTGCGATTTCCATCACAAATTTACTCGTCGGTTTGCATAAGGGGGTGATCAATTCCCCTGTCGGGCGATTTGGGTGGCAGAACACGAGCCCCACGGTGCTACAGCCTCATGTCAAATGATCACCTGCCAGCACTCCATCGTCCCACTGGAGTTCGCCTCGGAGGAGGCCCATGACGAGCACATCACGGTAGGAACCGAAGCTGTAAAAGGCCTGGCGGCGCGTCCCCTCGTGCTTGAAGCCGACCTTCTCGTAGACGCGAATGGCTCGTGTGTTGTCGGCGTGAACGTCGAGCTGGATACGCTGGAGGTTCATCTGCTCGAAGCCGAAGCGGCAGAGGACACGCATCGCGTCCGTACCGTAGCCTCCGTTCCAGTAGGTCTTGTCGCCGAGGGCGATGCCAAGTTCGGCAGAGCGGTTCTCCGGATTAACGTGCTCGAGGCCGATGCCCCCAATGAGGCGGGAATCGGCGAGGGTTTCGACACCGAAACTGGCGTTCGTGTAGCCGACGGCGCTGACGTGTTCGATGAAAGCACGTTCGACGCTGTGAGAGAGCGGGTAGCGGATGGTGAGGTGACGGGTGACCTCCGGGTCATTGAACCAGCGGTAGAGCAGTGGTTCATCTTCTGGTTCGCGGGCACGAAGACGGACGAGCCGCCCTTCAAAAGGGGATTCCATCGGTCTGCTCCTTCCTGTGCGTGGAGTCGGAAACGGGAGAGGCCCACCGGTCGGGTGGGCCTCTGAGTACGAATGCGGGGGTGTACATGTGTGTACTCAGTGGCCCTCGAAAGCGTGTGTGTTCATACCCTTCGCCATGTCGGCAAGGGGCGAAATCGCTACCGAGGTAAGTACACGGTTTGTCATGGATGAGCGGGTAGCGTAGCGAATGCGCGGCCCTGGTGGCAAGAGAACTGGAAGGAAAGACGACCCCGGGCACGCCAGGCCCCATCGTGACCCAGGAGAGTACGAGCAAGCGAAATCCGGCGAACGGCCAGAGATACAAGAACGGGGTCCCTTCGCGTGAAGGGACCCCGTCGGTGTCGGCCGGGTGAGCCAGGCGGTCTAGGAAATAAAGAGCGGGGCTAGGACGAGGGTGATGGTGCTCAGCAACTTCACGAGGACGTGGAGTGCCGGACCAGCCGTGTCCTTGAACGGGTCGCCAACGGTATCGCCGACGACGGCCGCGGCGTGGGTTTCTGAGCCCTTGCCGATGACATTGCCCTGGTCGTCCTTCATTCCGCCGGACTCAATGAACTTCTTGGCATTGTCCCACGCGCCACCCGCGTTATTGAGGTACGTGGCGAGGAGGACGCCGCCGATGGTGCCTACCATGAGCATACCGGCGACCGAGAGCCAGCCTTCGTTGCCATCGCCGCCGAATGCGTAGCGGAAGATGACGCCCACGGCGATCGGCATACCGACGGCAAGGATGCCGGGCAAGACCATCTCGCGGAGGGCGGAGCGGGTGGTGATGTCGACGGCACGAGCGTAGTCGGGCCTGACCTCTCCTGTCATGATCCCGGGATTCTCACGGAACTGGCGGCGAACCTCCTCGATGATGCCGCCGGCGGCCTTGCCCACAGCGCGGATGGCGAGCGAGCTAAAGAGGAAGGCGAGCATGACGCCGAGGAACGCACCGACGAAGACATCAACCTTGCCCAGGTTGATGGGCATGATCCGTGGCAGCGGGAAGGGTGACCCCTCCTTGGCGACCGCGCAATCGGCGCCAGCCTTCTTGTCCTTCGCGAGCTTGTCGACGAAGGCGGTAGCTTCCTGGCGGTCGGAGGTGAGGAGGGTTTCAATCTCGGTATTGGAAAGGCCACATGCCTGCAGGTCGGTTGCGTGCTTCCGGATGGCGGTGGCAACGGCAGCTCGCTCATCAGAGCCCTGGCGGGTGAGGTCCAGGTCCTGGATGAGGCTTGCATAGCGCGAGGAATCGTCGCGGGCGATCTTGCCGAACTCCACGCGCACCTCGTCGAGGTAGGCGGTGAAGAGGAGGAAGGCGGCGAGAGCAGCGGAGCCAACCGCATAGCCCTTGGTGAGCGCCTTGGTCGTATTGCCGACGGCGTCGAGAGCGTCGGTGATCTCGCGGGCTTCGGGCTTGGTGCCGGCGGCCATCTCGGTGATACCGCCGGCGTTGTCGGTAATCGGGCCGAAGGTATCCATGGCGAGCACGTAGGCCGCCGACATGAGCATGCCCATGGTAGCGACAGCAGTGCCAAACACGCCGGTAGAGATGTCGCTCACATTGGTGAGGTCGGCCTGCTTGCCGAGAGTGAACGAGACGACGAGGGCGATGCCAACGGTGATGGCGGTAACGGCGGTGGTTTCAAAACCAACCGCGGTACCGATGATCATGTTCGTGGCGGAGCCGGTGCGGCTCGCGTTCGCAATCTCCTGGACAGGGCGCCAGGAGCCGGCCGTGTAGTACTGGGTGATATAGACGAATGCGATGCCGGTCGCGATGCCGACAAGGCCGCAGAAGAAGAACCAGTACCAGACATCGTCGAGCATGCCGTAGGTGGTAACGGCGAGGCCGATGATGCTCAGGAGGGTAATCGTCCAGTAACCGCCGTTGAGGGCGCCCATGGGATCGCTGATGCGCTTCGCCCAGAAGGGGACGGTGAACATACCGATGATGGTGGCGAAGACGCCGAAGGAGCGAAGGACGAGCGGGAAGAGGATCCACTCAACGCGCCCGGTGGCGGTGAAGATGGCGACGCCGAGGATCATCGCGCCGATGTTCTCGGCGGACATCGACTCGAAGAGGTCGGCGCCACGGCCTGCGCAGTCTCCCACATTGTCGCCAACGAGGTCGGCGACGACGGCGGCGTTGCGGGGGTCGTCTTCGGGGATACCGGCTTCGACCTTGCCGACGAGGTCGGCACCGACATCGGCTGCCTTGGTGTAGATACCGCCACCAAGCTGGGCAAAGAGGGCGACGAAGCTGGCACCGAAGCCGAAGCCAACGATGAGGAAGGGTGTCTGGTCGATCGCATGGCCGAGGATGCGGCTATAGATCGCGAACATGCTGGAGACGCCGATGAGACTGAGGGCAACGACGAGGAAGCCGGAGACGGCACCGCCGCGGAGGGAGGTGTTGATCGCATCAGCAAGGCTGTTCTGTGCAGCGGCAGCGGTGCGGCCATTGGCCCGGACGGCGATGGACATCCCGATATAGCCGGAGACGCCGGAAGCGAGCGCACCGACGACGAAGGCGATACCGGTCAGGACGCCCGTTTCAGCAGACTCTTTGAAGATGCCGACGATAACGCCGACGACGATGGATGTGACGATCGCGAGGATGCCGATCGTGCGGTACTGGCGATTCAGGAAGGCGTTGGCGCCTTCGAGAATGGTCCCGGCGACTTCCTGCATCGACGCGGTGCCTTTGTCCCGCTTGAGGACGTCGAAGGCCAGCCAGATGGCGAACAGGACCGCCGCGGCACTTGCCAGCGGGATCATGACCTGAGCCCAGAGCATGGAGTCTCTCCCCTTCACCTAACTTTCGTAGTTCTGCGTGCTCTCTGACACACACGGAACTACCGGCCGCCCAGATTGACGCGCCGAGAGCGATGCGGAGTCTATCAAGGAAGGCGGCTAAGGAAAAACGCCTTGACATAGCAGGGGGATCGCCCATGGGCGAAGTTCACAGGATGTAATGGAGGAGGTGTTTGTGGAGGAAACAATCGCACGGCTACGATGGAAGGGCGACTTCCAGAGTCGAAGGAGAGAGCATTGGCAGAAACCGCGACACTCAAAGTTGGTGACGAAGCGCCAGATTTCGAACTTCCATCGAGCCCCACCGGCGACACGTTCAAGCTCAGCGACCAACGGGGCAAGCATGCCGTAATCATCAACTTCGTGCCGGCGGCGTTCTCGCCTGTGTGCAGTAACCAGCTTCCCCTCATCGAAGAGAAGCGGGCGGAGTTCGAATCGCAGGGTGCGGTTCCGGTGGTGATCTCGAGCGACGGCGCCTGGGCACAGGCGGCATGGAAAAAGGAGCTCGGGGTGAACTACCCGGTGCTCAGCGACTTCTATCCGCTGGGTGAGACGGCACGAAAGTATGGCGTGGTGATTGAACCTCGCGGGATCGCGAATCGAGCCGTGATCGTGGTCGACAAGCACGGGAAGGTGGCGTGGATCCAGCCGACCGAGAAGATCACGGACCTGCCAGACTACGATCCGGTGATGAGCTGCCCCAAGGGCTAAGGGGACGACAGACCGGCCATTGACCCTGGCCGTCCAGAAGGGAGTTGCCGCCATGCCTCTTGCAGATGAAATGCAGCGCCTCGCACGCTGGAACGGCTGGGCCAACCGGGTTGTTGGTGACGTATTGGCTGGCACACGCGGGCAACCGGAGACCGCATTGAAGGCGTTTCAGCACGTCCTCGAGGCGGAGGTCACGTGGCTGCGGAGATTCGAGGGTATCGGCAAACCTGGCATTCCACTCTGGGGCCCCGCGAGCCTCGAGACTGTAGGCGCGCTGGGCGAGGAAGCAACCTCCCTGCTGTCGTCGCTCTCGGCCAGCCTTGATGATGGCCGCCTGCAGGGGACATTCACGTATGCGAACTCGGCAGGGAAGCAGTTCACCGACCGGCTGCAGGAGCCGCTGCTCCATATGTTCCTGCATTCACAGCAGTACCGCGGTGAGGCCGCCGCTTTCTTGAATGCGACGGAGAACAGAGTCCCCGACTTCGACTTCATTTTCTGGCTGAGGCAGGGCGAGCCGGGGTAACTTCGACCGCACGCGGCGTTCGGCCGCCACACCGAGAACAAATGAGAGCGCCCGGGTTGCCCCGGGGCGCTCTCATTATGGGTGCTTCTGCCAGCCTAGAAGGTGATTACAGAGCGATTGACTTCGCCGCCCTTGAGGGCTGCGTAGGCTTCATTGATCTGATCGAGCTTGTAGCGGCGGCTGATGAGTTCATCGATCTTGAGGCGACCCTGGCGGTAGAGCTCCATCAGCCAGGGCATATCGACGGTCTGGCGGGTGGAGCCGTAGAACGAGCCGATAATGCCCTTCTCCCCGAGGAAGGCCGCACCCGGAACCGTGACCATGGCAGTGACGGGGATCATGCCAACGACGACGGCACGGCCACCGCGCTTTGCCATACCGAAGCACTGCTCGGCAGTCTTCGCAAGCCCGATCGCTTCGAAGGCGAAATCGACACCGCCGCCGGTAAGCTGCTGGACGGCGGCAACGGCATCGCCTTTCGAGGCATCGACAACATCGGTGGCGCCGAACTCCTTCGCAGCGGCGAGCTTATTCTCGAGGAGGTCGACGGCGATGATCTTCGAAGCACCGGCGAGCTTCGCGCCCTGGATGATGTTGAGGCCCACACCACCAGCGCCGACGACGGCGACCGTGGAACCCACGGGGATCTTGGCGGTATTGCTGACGGCACCAACACCCGTCATCACGGAACAACCGACGAGGCAGGCCGCCTCCAGCGGTACCCCGTCGGGAACGTGGACGAGGGCATTCTCGTGGACGAGTTGGTATTCGGCAAAGGCGGACATGTTGGCGAACTGCATGATGGGCTGCCCCTTCATGCTGATGCGGCCGACACGGCCGAGTGCCATGGAGTTTTCGCAGAGATAGGGTTTGCCGACGACGCAGTTGTTGCACGTGCCGCAGGAGGTGACGAAGGCGACGACGACGCGGTCGCCGGGCTTGACCTTGGTCACACCGGAGCCGACCTTTTCGACCACGCCTGCGGACTCGTGCCCGAGGACGCAGGGTGTCGGATACGGGTAGGAACCCTCCATGAAGTGGAGGTCGGAATGGCAGACACCGCTGGCGGCGGTCTTGACGAGGACTTCGTTCTGCCTGGGCTCATCGACATCGATGTCCTCGATGACGAGGGGCTGGTTCACGCCGTACATCACGGCTGCTTTCATTGGGCAATTCCTCCTTGGTGAAACACGGGGCCCGGATGGGCGAAGCATTGTTTTCCGCTCGGTAAGACGGTGTCAAACATGCGAGTTGGGAAATCCAGGGCAAAACGGGCCGAGGTCGCTTCGCCAGGCTCGAGAGCTCGCCGAAGAGCGGGGTATGAGGGCCGGACGACAGCCTGGTTGACGGAGTAGTGGCACCAGTCTCAGCGCCGCACCCTGGTGTTCCTGATTAGCCCCCGGCGACGAGAAGGACGCCAGTCGCGTTGCGCGCAGGGCTCTTCGAGCTGCGCTCAGAACGCGTGACGCGGCCGGGGAAGCTTGCTAGACTGCCGCGCACGAATTTACCCGGCGGATGGAGGAGTTTCCTATGGACCTGCGGGGAGGCGTGACGATCGTCACGGGTTCGGCCACGGGTGTTGGAGCCGCGGCGGCGAAGCTGCTCGCATCCAAGGGCTGCAACGTCGTCGTCAACTACACGAAGAGCGAAACGGAGGCAAGAGAGACGGCCGCGGCGTGCGAGGCACTCGGTGTGGAGACGCTTCTCTGCCAGGCGGACGTAGCAAACGACGACGACTGCAGGCGGATGGTCGCGGCAGCGATGGACAGGTGGGGGCGAATCGACGGGCTGATCAACAACGCAGGGACGACGCAGTTCGTGAACCACGCGAACCTGGACGGCCTCGATAGGGATGACTTCCTGCGCATCTACTCGGTGAATGTGGTGGGTCCGTTTCAGATGACGCGTGCCGTGACACCGCACATGAAGGCCGCGGGGCGAGGGGCCGTGGTGAACGTGTCGTCGATCGCCGGCGTGATGGGTGTGGGGAGTTCGATTGCATACACGGCGTCCAAGGGTGCGCTGAATACGATGACGTTGTCGCTGGCGCGCGTGCTGGGCCCCGAGATCCGGGTCAACACCATCTGTCCCGGGTTCATCCAGGGTCGCTGGCTGCGGGGTGGTATGGGCGACGAGGCGTACGAGGCAGCGGTTGCGGCGCAGGAGCGGATGACGCCGCTGCGGCGCGCGGGGACGCCCGAGGACATGGCTGAAGCTGCCGTCTGGTTCCTGGAGGGGGCTGCGAATGTGACCGGAGAGATCCTGATCGTGGACGCCGGCTCACACCTTGGAGCAGCGCCACTCATCGCGCGGTAGCACGGAGGCGCTGGAAGGTGGGCGCCAGCAGGAGATGGACGAGCGTGCCGGCACTCGTTCTGGCTCTCGCCGGGGCCATCTTGCTGCTCGTGGCGGTAGCGCCACCGGGCGCACAGGCCGGAGCGGTCCTCCAGAATGGTGGGTTCGAGTCGTGGGGCCCCAGCGGACCGGCCTCGTGGTTAGTCCAGAAAGGGTCGGTCTCGCAGCAAACCGGGCATGTGGTGAGCGGGAGCGCGGCACGGCTCTCGGCGGGAAGCATCCTGTTTCAGCGGCTGGATGCGATGCCGGGAGCAACCTACACGGCGTCGATCATGGCATCGGGAACTGAAACGAGCGGGAGCCTGAGTCTCCGGTTTCGGGACGATATGGGCGCCTACCTGGGTTCATCATCCGTGGTGCCGCTCATGCTCGGCAGCGATTTCTCGATCACGACGCTGGGTGCACGCGCGCCAGACACCGCCGTCTCCATTGAGTTCACCATAAGCGTCTCCGGCATGGGCAGCGTTGACCTGGATAACGCCATGCTCGAAGAGTCCGCGCCACCGACGCCGACAGCTACACCGACGTCCATATCGACGCCGACCGAAACACCAACGCCAACCCGGACCACCAGTCCCACGAATAGCGTCACGGCCACGGCGGCTCCACCCACGCCGGCGAATGAGAGCACGAAGACCGGAACGCCAACGAAGGCCCCGACACCAACGAAGACTCCGAAGCCGCCAACGCCGACGAAGACTCCCGGGCCAAGCCAGAGTCCGCCTGCCACCAGTACACCAAAGCCCCCGAAACTCGCGACTCCGACGCCCACACCACACGTGCCGACGAGCACATTCGGCGGGCTGATAGTGAACGGCGACTTCGAGGACACCGATGAGGACCACCCGTGGGGATGGTCAAAGTTCGGTGGGAGCATGGGGATGACGGCTGAGGCGTACCACGGAAACTGGGCAGGGACGCTGGACTCGGACACGACGTCAACGAAGTGGTTGTACCAGGTGGCGGAGGTCGAGGCTGGCACCTGGTATTCGGCGACGGGTATGGCGCGGGCCAACGGCGGAGAAGCGTGGCTCCGTTTGAGCTGGTACACGAGCGATGACGGAAGCGGGAGTGCCCTCGATTCGAGTGACAGCGATGTGGCTGCCAGCGGCGACTGGACACTACTCGGCACTGGCGCGGTTCAGGCTCCAGAAGGCGCGGCGTCGGTACGGCTACGGTTGATGTTGCGTCCGGCGGCAGGGAACTCCCGGGCAACTTTCGATGACGTGATGTTGGTCGAGGCGGACGCGCCGCCGGCGACACCAACACCGACACAACGCCCGGCTGGTAGCTCGTCGGGTTCCAACGAGACGCCCGCCATACGGACCGCGACACCGCGCACATCGACGCCGCCGCGTTCCACACAAGGACCGGTACCGGATACGGCGGCACCGGGAGGTGGTAGCACGGCACCAGCGAGCGGTGCATCGAGCCTGCGGCTCTCGGAACTGCTCGCTGACCCGGAGGAGACAGGAAATGACGCCGCCTGGGAGTGGGTCGAAATCGTCAATATCGGTACCGAGGCCGTCGATACGGCGGGCTGGCAGCTTGGAGACGCCAAAGGGCTCGATGTTCTCCCATCGGCGATGCTCCCGGCGGGCGCATATGCTGTGGTCGCAGCGAAGTCGGCAAACGTGGTGGCGCCGGTTGTGTTGCGTGTGTCGGACGGGACAATCGGTGGGGGGCTGAACAATGGTGGCGATCGCCTGCGGCTGATTGCTCCGGATGGGAACGAGGCAGATACGATGTCGTATGGAGACGACGTATCGGTATTCGAACCTTCGCCGAAAGCGGCAGGTGCGGGGAAAACGCTCGGAGTGAAGGATCCTCGAAGTGAGGCCACGGCCGAAAACTGGGCCGAAACCGAGCATCCGACACCGGGCGAGCCGAACGTCTTCCCGGGGGTAGCCGCGAACGAACGCCGTGGTGAGAGGAGCGGGGCGGCGGTACGTACCGGAGAGGAATCGGCCGGGGAAGGATTGACACGATCGAATGCTGCCGCCGGCGAGCCGAGTAGCGAAGGCTGGAGTACGCTCGAAGCCGGAGCCGGTTCAGCAGTCGTGGTACTCGCGGCAGGGGTGATTGGCTACTCGCAGCGGCGGCGGCTCAGGGAGTTGGCCGCGAGGAGAGCACGTGGCGGTTGAACGGCTGCAGAAGATCCTGTCGAACGCGGGCCTGGTGTCGCGGCGTGTCGCAGAAGAGCTCATTCTCGCCGGCCGGGTGGCAGTGAATGGTGAGGTGAAGGACACACTGGGAGCGCGGGCGGATCCCGAGATCGACGAGATTACAGTCGACGGGGTACCGGTCATCCGCACTCGCTACCGGTACTTCGCCCTGAACAAGCCCGTTGGCATCATCACGACGGCGCGGGACGAGCAGCAACGGGAGACGGTGCTCGACATGGTGCCGATCGGGGACGTCCAGTTACATCCCGTGGGACGGCTGGACCGGGAGAGCGAAGGGCTCATCCTGCTGACAAATGACGGCCACCTGACAGACCTCCTGACACACCCGAAGTACGAAATCGAGAAGGAGTATCTCGTCGGCATCGATTCGATGCCGCCCGAACGCGACCTGCAACGGCTCGTACGCGGAGTCGAAAGCGATGGCGAGCGGCTACGGGCGGCGAGTGTCCGGCAGGCAGCGGCGCCAGAGCCGGGCATGGGAGAAGAGCCGCTCGAGGCGGGCGCATGGCTGGTGATTGCCCTGCGCGAGGGAAAGAACCGCGAGATCAGGCGGATGATGGATGCACTCGGACGAAAGGTGACGGTGTTGCGGCGCATTCGGCTTGGGCCGCTGCACCTGGGGGCGATGGGGTCGGGGGTATTTCGCGAGCTGACCGAGGAGGAGGTCGCACGCCTGTACGCGGCCGGGAAGCATGCCGAGGCGCGAGCAGCGGGACAGGAGCCAGGTGGCAGCCAGGCCCGGATCCAATAGGATGGCGCGTCGGGAAGTCGGTATGAAGAGCAAGCTACATCCAGATCCGATCGCTATCGACGGGCCAGCAGCTTCAGGAAAGTCATCGCTGGGGCGGGCTATCGCAAGGCGGCTGGGTTATCACTTCCTCGATACCGGGCTGATGTACCGGGCAGTCGCACTCGCCGCGATGCGCCGGTCCGTGCCGGCGACCAACGAGGCGTGTGAACCGTTCGTTGCTGGACTCGACCTCCAACTCGGTAACGAGATGGAGACGCGGGTGTACCTGGGCGAAGAAGACGTGACACCACTACTGCACAACCCGGAGATTGAATCGCAGGTGAGTGCGTACGCACAGCTCAGCGCTGTTCGAGAGAGGATGCGGGAGATGCAACGGGCGTTCGCGGACCGGGGGAGGGCCGTGCTTGCCGGGCGCGACATCGGGGAGGTCGTGCTCCCGCACGCACCGGTCAAGTTCTACCTGGAGGCGGATGAGGCGGCACGTGCACGCCGTCGAAATGCCGAGCGCGGCATCGCCCAGGCGGATGCGGCACGGGAATCGCACGTGCAACTTTCGCGACGGGATCGGGCGGACCAGGGGCAGACGTTCCTGCCGCCAGACGCGATCGTCGTCGACACGACGGAGATGACGCTCGCAGAGGTGATCGCGGCGGCGATGGAGCGATTGTAATGAGGGAGCGGCTGCGACGGCTGAAACCGGGCTGGAACACGTTCGTCCCGCCGTTTTACTGGACGGCAGTGACGGCGCTGCGAGGGGCGCTCTGGCTCATTGGGCGGTGGACGGTGACCGGCCGCGAACACGTACCGCCGGAGGGTGCGTTCATGGTGGTGTCGAATCACCTGAGTAATGCCGACCCGCCGATCCTTTCAGCGGGGATCGCGAAGCGGCGGATCCGGTTCATGGCAAAGGTAGAGCTCTTCAAGTACCCATTTGGGGCAGCAATCCGGCTCTACGGTGCATTCCCGGTGCGGCGGTTCGATGCCGACGTTGCGGCACTCATGGCCGCCGAACGGATCCTGCGGCACGGCGAGGTGCTCGGGATGTTCCCGGAGGGCCACCGCAGCCGGACGGGGTATGTGGGCAAACCCCACCCGGGGACAGCGCTCATCGCGCTACGGTCGGGTGCGACGGTGCTCCCGTGCGCAATGATCGGGACAGAGCAGCTTCGGAAGCCGCTCAATCTCCTGAAACGGCCGCGTATCACCATCCACATCGGCGAGCCAATGGTGGTGGAGAAGGTGAAGCGGCCGACAGAAGAACAGGTGAGCGCCCTGACCGAGCGCATCTTCGACGAGATCACGGCGCTCTTACCGGCGAAATACCTCGCCGCCTATACTGGTTCGGAAGGGGCAGCCGATTCGAACCATGGTGCAGATAATCCGGGCCAATGAGATGGGCTTCTGCATGGGCGTCCGACGCGCCGTGCAGATTATGGAAAGTGAAGCCACGCCGCAATCGCCGGTGTTTAGCGTGGGCGAGATCGTCCACAACCCTCATGTCGTTCGTGGGCTCGAACGGGGCGGGGTGCAGCAACTCCCCGGGCCAGACGATATCGAGGGGGATGTTGGAGCCGCCACCGCGGAGCGGGTGCAGGAAGGGCGGGTGGCCATCACCGCACATGGCGTGGGGGAGCGCGTACTGCGCCAACTCGAAGGAGCCGGGCTGGAGATCATCGATACCACCTGCCCGATCGTGACGCGGGCGCAACGCTACGGGCAGAAGTTCGTTCGCGATGGCTGGCACGTGGTGGTGTTCGGCGACCCCGGGCACAAGGAAGTCCGCGGCATCGTTGGGTGGGCAACAGACAAGACCGGGATGCCGCACGCGACGATTGTCGAAAGCGCCGAGTATGACCGGCTGAAAGAGGTGGTCGAGAACTTCCCGGGGGGCTTTCCGAACAAGATTGGGGTGATGGTGCAGACCACGCACCGGGTGGAGGACTTCGCGAAGTTCGTCGCGAACCTGATGCTGCTCCAGCGCGACAACAACTTCGAAATGCACATCGTGAACACGCTCTGCCATGCGACGACCGGGCAACAGGAGGCAGCGGCGGCGCTGGCGGCAACGGTTGACTTGATGATCGTGGTGGGCGGCAAGAAGAGTGCAAATACGCGTCACCTGCGAGAGACGTGCGAAGAGCAGGGGACGCGGGCATACCACATCGAAGGGCCTGGTGAACT
>WBZR01001121.1_pt1 | contig 15921 bp, 19 predicted proteins | sample 5204231 | NCBI WGS metagenome assembly WBZR01 (sample SAMN12412403, study PRJNA552823) | activated sludge metagenome | isolation source: activated sludge from anammox sidestream of wastewater treatment plant... | place: USA: Virginia | collected 2017-08 | reverse complement strand
CGGCGGTGGATGCTACACACTGGTCGGGCCCGGGTCGAGGGCCGCTCGCCGACCTGTCGGCGGGCGCGTCCGGGTGTCGTGCCGCGGCGCGTGCGACCTCGAGCAGTTGCCCGCCGGCGGGGACGGAAGGAGCGTCGACCTGCAACGAGGAGGCGGCCCGGAGCGCCGCGACATCCGAGCGGGCAGCGGATGCTGGGCCTCGAGCACGCGATCGAAGAGACACTTCGCACACCTGCGATCGAACAGGGAGGAGCGACGTGGTCCCAGGGGGAATCGAACGGCGACCCGGCACAGGCCGAGGACGCCGAGAAATCGCAGCAACCTTCTGAAGTTGCAGTCGTAATCGTCGAAGAAGCCTCTTCCACGAAACGGCCCGAAAAAGCCCGAAAGAACCCGAAAAGAGGGGAGTGAATACGGGACCCGGTCCCGTTCGGGAATCGTGAAGCTTGTGGCGGGTCGTCGGTACTGTCTGCCCGCGGAAAGACGGTCGAGGGCGTCGTGAAGCATCGATCCACACGAACACCACGGAACTCGACGTCCCATGCTATTATTAGTATAAGTTCATCCGATGGCGAAGCCGGCATCTGCACGGCCTCCATCGATCATCTGGGTCGGCAGCAGCCGACGCGACCTACGGACCTTTCCGGCGGAGGTGCAGAAGGGCGTCGGCTACGCGTTGTGGTTCGCGCAGATCGGCGACAAGCATCCTCACGCGAAGCCGCTTCGGGGTTTCGGTGGAGCTGGTGTCATCGAGATCGTCGAGGACTTTCATGGCGATACGTATCGGGCAGTCTACACGCTGAAGCTGGGCGGATTCGTGTACGTGCTCCACGCCTTCCAGAAGAAGTCCCGGCGTGGAGCCGAGACATCGCAAGGTGATCTCGCGCTGATCCGAGCGCGTCTCCGGGCAGCGGAAGCAGACTACCAGGCACGAAAGGAGAACAGCTGATGGCCAAGAAGATTGCAGTCTCGGTTGGAAGCGGGAACGTCTTCAAGGATCTCGGTCTCAAGAACGCGGAGGAACTCCTGGCGAAGGCCAAGCTCGCGGCTCGCATCGTCCAGATCCTCGAGGAACGGGAGCTGACACAAACGCAGGCAGCAAGCCTACTTGGTATCGATCAGCCCAAGGTCTCGCAGGTGTACCGCGGTCGCCTCGACGACTTCTCCATCGAGCGCCTCATGCGGTTTCTCACGGCGCTTCATCGAGACATCCGGATCGTGATCGATGAGAAGCCGCGACGGCGCCGAGGTCGGATGACCGTCGAAGCCGCGTAGGTGGGACCAAGGCGAAGCAAGCAGTCCACGCGAAAGGTGGGGCGTGGCCGCGCCGCTTGATGACGACCGCTTGCAGTCGCACTCGGGGCCGACCGAAGATGCCGCGATGACCCCGCGGCGGACGCACGACGTCGATCCGGTACGGCTGCGTGCGGCGCTGGCGGACGTCGGCTTCACCGAGCCGGGGCTCGCGCGGGCGCTCGGCGTCGCCGACCTCGCGGGCATCCTCGACAGCGATGGGCGGAGCATCTTCGGCCGGACCGTCGGCGACGGCGCGCTGGCGATCCTGGCGCGTCTCCTCGTCATCGGCATGCCGGTCGCGCGCGCGCCGGCGGAGCGCGCGCTGCCGCGTGATCTCGCCGGATCCCTGGCGCGGCTCGACGTGCTCACGCTCGACGCCGACCGTGTCGTGCCGCACGTCCGTCTCTTGCCGTGCGAGGATCTCGTGCTCGCGTCCGATTTGCCGCTCGTGCGCGCGACCGGCGTCCGCCCGGACTACGTGATGGGCGCGGGGCTGAGCTCGCTCACCCTCGCGCGCCTCGGGGTCCGCCGGCCGGCCTCGTGTGCACTCGATCTCGGGACCGGGAGCGGCGTGCTCGCCTTCCTCGCGGCGCGCCAGAGCGCCGCGGTCGTCGCCGTCGAGCGCAACCCGCGCGCGCTCGGCTTCGCGGCGTTCAACGCGTGGCTGAACGGGGTCGCCAACGTCGCGTTCGTCCGCGGCGACTTCGTCGGCGCGTGCCGCCCAGCGTCCTTCGACTCGGTGTACTGCAACCCGCCCTATGTGATCGCGCCCGACCATCGCTACGCCTTTCGCGACAGCACGCGGAACGGCGACGGCCTCTGCGAGTCGTTGGTGCGGGCGGTGCCGGCGCTGCTCCGTCCCGGCGGGTTCGCGCAGATCCTCTGCCATTGGGCACACGTCGCGGGCGAACGCTGGCAGGATCGGCTGGCGCGCTGGTGCGAGGAGAGCGGCTGCGACGCCTGGGTGCTGCGCTTCGAGAGCTTCGACCCGGGCCACTACGCGACCAGCTGGACCGCGGCGACTGAAGACGCCGATCCCGCTCGGACGGCGGCGAGCGTCGCCGCCTGGCTCGCCTACTTCGCGCGCGAGCGTATCGAAGGTATCGGCTACGGCATGATCACGCTGCGCGCGCGGGCGACCGGCGCGCCGTGGTTCCGCGTGCAGGACGCGCCGAGCCGGGTGAGCGGCGCCGCCGGCGACCACGTCGAGCGGGCGTTCGCCGCCTACGACTTCCTGGATGCGACCCGCGCTGACGACCGGCTCCTCGCCGCGTCGCTCCGGCCGGCGCCCGAGCTCCGCCTGGAGCAGACCTCCGAGCCCGGCGCAGGCGGCTGGCGGCTCGTCGGCGCGAAGCTCCGGCTCGCGCGCGGGCTCGCCTACGAGGGCGAGATCGAGCCCTCGGTCGCCGAGCTCGTCGCACGGTGCAACGGCGCGCGACCGCTCGGGACCGTCCTCGAGGAAGTCACGGGCGGTGCGGCAGCCACGCGGGACGAAGCGCTCGCCGCCGCGCTCTCCGCGGTCCGCACGCTGGTCGCACGCGGCTTCCTCGTCCCCCCTACTTGAGATCGACGCGGATCGGTTTGATGTGGACTTCCTCCATCGTGTTGCCGGTCGTGTTGGTGACGCTCATCTTCGGGAAGACATACCGCACCGGAAAGCAGTCGTGGTAGATGTACTGCTTCCGCTCGACAGCCGGCGTCCCGTCGCCGGGATCGTCGAGTTCGGTGATGGTGAGCATGCGGCGGTAGGTCTTGCTGCCGGAGACCGTCTCGTTGATCCACTGCAGCATGTCCTTCCGGTCCGAGGTCAGGGGACCCTGAAGGACGAGGTCGCCGGCGCGGGTGTCGGGCTTGAAGGTATCCTTGCCGGGCTTGCAGTCCTTGATCGTCTGTGTCCCGCCGCCGCGCCAGACCTCCCAAGCATCGTCGGCATTGTCGACGCCGGGTGTGATCTGCGAGCCGTCGGGATTCAGGATGCGAACGCGGAAGCCGATGACGGGTGCCATGATGGACTCCTTCAGGTCTTGAACTCGATGCGGCCGATCTTGACGGTGAGGGTCTCGGTCTGCACGGTCGAGGAGGTGTCGAAGTTGACGGACGACCACTGCACCGGGAAGGTGTCGAACAGGCTGTAGGTCCGGCCCGGGGTCTTGTCCGACTTGAAGAGCGTCACGGTGATGTCCTTCCGAATGCACTTCCCTTGTGCCGCGTCCTGCCACCAGAGATTCAGGTCGCGCGCGGCCGCGGTGCCGGCCTCGACAGTGAAATGGGCGACCGGGAGCGGAACCTTCTTCCGCTTCGGAGCCGCCCCGCTGCTGGTCGTCACCTCGATCGGATCGAGGGTCACGCCGAGCAGGTTCGCGCTCGCCTCGGGCGCGCCGGGGATGTCGACGCCGAAGCCGTCGGCGTTCGTGATCACCTCTTCGCCGGGCGGCGGCGGGAGCGCCTCGGCGCTCTGCGGCGCGACCGTTGGAATCAGGCCGATGCCACCCGCGAGCGCGGCCGTGGCAGCACCGAGAGTCAGGACTTCGCGGCGATTCAGGGTCGGACCCCTGCCCGCAGGCACGTCCGAGTCGTCGTCACGCACGGCACACCTCCTTGGAGACGCAGATGCCTAGCCGCTTCGGCGATCGGGCGTCAAGGAAAATCGCGGCATATCGGCGACCATCCAGTCGTCCTTCTCGGCAAAATCGATGCCCGAAGAGCCGCGGGGCCGTGCCGCATGAAACGACAACACCCCAAGCGCGTAGATGACGCCGAGCGCGCAGCTTTCGAGGAGGTCGGGTTCGACCCGTAGCGTGACGCGTACCCGGGTGTTTTCCATGAAGTGCTCGGTCTCGGGTTCGACCGTGCACTCTTCGAGCACACACCGCTTGGCGAAGTAGCTCGTGTTCTATCGGCTCGTCACTCATCGGCCCGAAAAAGCCCGAAAGAACCCGAGAAGGGGGGCGAATACGGGACCCGGTCCCGTTCGGGAATCGTGAAGCTTTGGCGGGGGGGATGTCTCGGTACTTTTCTACCGCAGAGAACCCGATCTGGTCGCTTCTTCTCCTGCGGTCGCGTTGTCCTGGCGGGGGTCGTTGCGGCCCTGTTAGTCTCGCGCGAATGGGCGGACGATCCCGAATCTGCGTCACGCGTCAAGCGGGGATCTGCGGCTCCGACACATTCAGGACGGATGGATGAGGGTCGTCCCCGACTTCGAGGGTCGCCAGATCCGGCTGACCGACGAGCGTCTCGCCCACATCCGCGAACATCCCGAGATGCAGGGCCTCGAGCACGCCATCGAAGAGACACTTCGCACACCCGCACACGTCGTCGAATCGATGAGTGACGCCCAGGCTCGGCTGTACTATCGGTACTACGTGGGCACTCGAGTGGGCGACAAATACCTGTGCGTGGTCGTGAAGCTCATTGCCGACGACGCCTTCGTGCTCACGGCCTATCTGACCGACACGGTCAAGAAGGGACGGCTCCTATGGCCGGCAAGAAACTGAAGATCTGGTACGACGCCGAGGGAGACTACCTCGAGGTGATTTTCGATCAGAAGGAAGGCTACTTCCGCGAGACATCCTCCGATCAGGTGATGGAGAAGGTTGACGCGGACGGGAACGTGATCGGATTCACGGTGCTCAAGGTGAGCGCCGTGAAGGGGCATCCGCTCGAGTTGACGCTGTAGTCAGGATACGCAGAACTTCCTCGACCGCGACGTGACGTCGGAAGCGGAGAACCCGCGCCCCGCGGGCAGATCACCATCGGCACAGCGACGGTCCTCATCGATGCACAGGATCAGGTTTCGCAGACCGGCCTTCCGGTAGAGCGAGAGCTTGCGGTCGAGATACTCGGGGGTCCAAAAGCCGACGATCTCGAGGAGCCAGCGCTCGCCTTCATCGCAGCGATGCCGCAGCACGAAGTCCGGGAGCAGGAGAGCGTCGCCGGCCACCACCGGCTCCGGTTCGCGAACGATCTCCCAGTCACGTGCCGCGCGGCGAAAGTCACGGGCGAACCGCTCTTCGATCTTGCTGTCGTAGACGCGGGGCTCGTCGGCTGGAAAGACGGGATCGCCGGTGGCGAGGCCGAAGGTCACTCGTTTGTCGCGGAGGATGCAGTCGGCGCGCAGGCGAAACCGCCGACTCCACCCCAGCAACGGCACCAGCGTGCTGAGGGCACGGCCGTAGAGCAGCGTCCGGCGGAACAGCGAGAACGGTCCGGAAAGCTCAAGGACGGTGTCGCCCGTGTCGCCGCGCGCGACGACGGTACAGATGAGCCCGCGCAACTTGGCATGCCGCACCAGGGTACGGGCGTTGCCGCACAGCTCGATACTGACCACCGTTGCCCGAAACATTAGACCCTGGGTCAGCGCCAAGTTTGCCCGTAACGCCAGCTCCGCGGGTGAGAGGGGTCGGTCGGGTGAGGTGACGAGACGCTCGCCCGGAAGGTCGGCGAACAGCATCGCTTCCACTTCAGCCGCCGAGGTGCCGAGCTCTCGGGCCGCCGCGGCAAGGACGGCTTCCCGCGGCGCGAACGAGCGCGCTGCTTCCGCAAAGACCGTCGCGCGGATGCGCGGTGACAGCATCGCAGGCCGACCCGGGCGACCCCAGAGCCGTTGCAAGACATGCAGGGCCAGCCGTTGCTTGCCGAACGGAAACACCCCCGGCAGGGGCTCGCGCAAGCGTTCGTCGAGCTCACGCTGGGGTCGACCGACGAACCGCTCGTACTCGTCGAGGAGCACGCGCAGCCATGGATGATCGTGCTCGGTAAGAAAACGAGGCGTGACGATCTCGCCGCGGAGTCCGTAGAGAAGAAGCCCTTCAGGGACCAAGGGCCGCTCGCCTCCGCCGCGCGCGGCCGACCTCGGTCGTGCGCCGCGCGACGAGCTCGTAGACCAGCGCGCGCTTCCCGGGTGTCGGTCGGAGCAGGCGGCCCACGCGTTGGACATGCTCCCGCTCGCCGAGCGAGCTCCCGACGATGATGCCGACGTCGGCATCGGGTACGTCCAGGCCTTCGTTCAGGACACGCGCGGAGACGAGCGCATGCAAGACGCCGGAACGAAATTGCTCGAGAACGGCGTCGCGTTCTTTCCGCCCGATGTCGCAGGTGATCGGCGTGATCAAATGCTCGCGCGCAATGGCGTAGGCCGCCTCGTTGTCGGCGGTGAACACCAACGTACGCGTGTGACGATGGCGCTGCAGGAGTGACCGCAGCGCGTCGCGCTTTGCTTCGGTCAGTGCGAGGAGCGTGCGCGCCTGCCGCCAGGCCGACAGGGCGCGCCGGCCTTCAGGAGTCGGCGTCGCGAATCGGACGAAATCGCGCCAGCTGGCCGTTGGCGCGAGGCGGCGGAACTGCTTGAAGACGGTACGAAACGCGTCCATCAATGACTCGTACATTGTGCGCTCGCCGTCGGTCAGATCGAGGTGGAGCGCGATGACATCGAAGCTGGCGAGGAACCCGCCGGTCAGATCGGCGATCGCCAGCTCGTAGACGAGCGGGCCGACCAATTCGGCGAGGCGCGCGACGACGGTCTTGGCGCGCGGTGGCGTTGCGGTAAGACCCAGGCGCGCATCGGCGATGGCCATCTCGAGCGTTTCGTCGCGAAGGCCGGTGCCAAAATGATGGACCTCGTCGACGATCAACAAGTCGAAGCGATTCCCGAGGCGCTCCATGTTTCGGTAGGCGGCCTCGAACGTCGCGACCGTGATCGGGGCGAGCTCTCGCTCACCGTCGCCCAAGCAGCCGACGGCGTGAGGATATGCGGCGCGGATCGCCTGCAGCCACTGGTGGAGGACCCGCGTCGGAACCAGACAGAGCGTCGTCAATCTCGTCCGTGCCATCGCGGCGACGGCGATGCGCGTCTTCCCGCTCCCGGTCGGCAAGGCGACGATTCCACGCCGGCCACCGAGCTCCCAGGCATGCAGTGCGGCGTCCTGGTACGGCCGGAGGTCGATCGAGGACCAGACGTTCGGCTGCGCACCAGCCGGACGGACCGTGTCGGAAAAGGGAACAGCCTGTCGGATCAGGCGGGTCTTGATGGCGGCGTAGCAGGAGGCCGGAGCGCGGTACGCCTGCTGTACGCGCGCATCCCATTGAAACCCCGCCGTGTCCGCGAGATCGCGTCCTGGATCAGGATCGCTGGCGACGATCGTGCCGTGATCGAAGCTGAGACGCACGGCAGGGAAGTGAGCAAGGCACGTGCCTGCGGTCGCCGGCCTCAGTCGGACCCGATCGTTCCGAGTTGCGTGGAGAGTTTGGCGCGCGTACGTTGCCCGAATGCTCAGCGTTTGCCCGCTCAGGCGTCGACCATCGTCAGAAGGGAGGACATGCCCATGAGGTGACGACACAAATACGGAGGGACGAAATGCCGCTTCACATGAAAGACGTGCCGAGCTCGCTGTGCGACACCTGTCGCCACGCGATCATTACCCGCGCGCTCGGCCGCAACGACCGGGAGATCCGCTGCCGGATGCTCTCGGAACGCCGCGTGGCGCCGATGGCCGAGTGCAGCGACTATCGTGATCGTACCGCGGTCAGCCTGCACGACATGACCGACATGGCCTGGCGTGTTCGGGTACTGCCGAGCGGTAAGGTGGAGATTCTCCATCCGGATGAGATCGAGCCCCGCAAGAGGTACGTGCGGCTGCCGGGATTCCTCGATCGGTTTGACGACGACTGAAGGAACTCTGGTTGCGACGGCCACGACGACGGGACAGTCGGCAGCAGCCTTGCGTGTCGGCTCGCGGAATCGCTCAGAGTGGTCTTCCGATGCCTTCGGGTCCCGTACTCTATATCTTGTCGATCGCTCGAAAGACGACGTGCATCAGCTCAGTAGGCTGATTGGTCCCAGGGGGATGGAGCGGGAGGGGTCCCGTGAAGAAACGACGGCAAGAGAGCCGTAACGCGTTGACCGCGCGAAAGAATACAAGAGTGGTCCCAGGGGGAATCGAACAGGGCCCACGCGAACCCACCAGAAGGCGAGAAAGCACCGACGGATTCGGCGGTTACGCCTGATGCATGCGAAAAGCGACCCATCACGAAACATCCCAAAAAGTCACGCAAGATCACAAGAGGGGAAGGCGAAACGGGACCCGGTCCCGTTCGGTAACCATCCTCGACCCATCGTCGGACGTCCGACAAATGCGTCGCCATCCATAGACGGCGAACGCCGGAACTCGTTCTCGTCATGGTGAGGAAAAAATGTGATTCCCAAAGGTGTGACTCATTCTGACACAACAATCTGCCGTGCATGCCTTGCCCTTTCGAAGGGGAGACGGAGGATCTGGAAAGGAATCACTCCATCCACCGTCTTGAAGACGAAGGTTTCGTCGGAAGGGAAGGACGAGCATGCAGAGATGGTCTCGTCGAGGCTGCTTCGGCGGCGCGATGCGCAGGAGGGCAGGCGCTTACGCGTGTGCTGCCATCGTCGCGTTCCTACTGCTCAGCGCGCCGTCCTTGGTTTTCGCAGGCACACTCATCGCGGTCGGCTCCACCTACGGCGAAACGCAACCCGGTGACGCGGAAGAAGATCGTCCGCTCATCCTCGTTCGCTCCGACTCCAAAGACGACTGGCATCGCGTGGACGCTGCTGGTGTCGTGGCCGGTAGCCTGATGGGACTCAGCACAGACCCTAGTGGTCGTGCGTGGGTCTTTGGCGCCAGCGCTTCGAGTGCCCTCCTGCTCTTTTCGAGTGACGGTGGGGCGTCATGGAACGACGCCAGTCCAGCACTGGCGAGCGTCGCTTCCGATCAGATCCCCGTCGCGCTCGTATTTCGGACGGATCTCGTGGGGTGGATTGCCACGCGTGGGCGTCTAACGGGTGGCCCGCAAGTCTTTCGGACTGATGACGGCGCTCGGAGCTGGACTGCGGTGGGGGATACGGGGCCGAAGCATGTCTTCGGCACTTATGCGCTCCGAGTTCCTTCAGGTGACGAAGAGGTGGTGGAACTCGCCGTCAGTGATCCCCACGGTGTCTCGGTACGTACTATCTCGAAGGATGCGGCCGCAAAGGTCGAACCGATCGCTCAGGCGTCACAGATACGTGCGTGGACTTTCGCATTCTCTGGCGACACCTGGTGGATGTTCGGTCGCGAGGATGGCTGCTCAATTCGCAACGAGTCGTGTTTGGAGGAGGTTGGAGGCCAAGCTCAGGTCGATTTCCCGACGATTCGGCGGGTTGACGCTAAGCGTGTAGCGGTCGATCGGTTGATTGATTCTCCCACCTGGACGGACATACGCGCTGGCCATTTCTTCGATGCCAGGACAGGCGTGGCAGGGGGCGAGACGGTCGTTAATGGTCGCGTGCCGGTGCTGTTGCACACGACCGATGGGGGCGTGTCCTGGGAACGCGGCGTGCTCCCCGAAAGCGTAACGGGTGGGCGGATCGCGGCCGTCGTCCTCACCAATGCGCAGAGCGGCTGGGCCGCGTTTAACTATGATGGCCGCCCTGGAACGAAGCTGCTTCAGACGACAGATGGCGGGCAACACTGGACCGAAACCTCCGGCGGTCTCGCTATTGGTCGGCTCCGCGCGCTCATAGCGAGCGGGAAGTAAAGGGGACGGATCCTATGCGTGGTGCGTGGCGGGTCATTCTGTGCACGGCATTGGTCGCCGCTGTCGGCTGTGGGGATGGCGGGGGCTCAGGCAACGACAACGGCAACCCCGATCCGACGAGTACCGCCACACCCGGTGTCGCCCCTACGGCGACGTCGCAATCGACGCCGGTCCCCCGCGCGAACGCGTGGAGCGTCGGTGCCCGGTCGGAACCAGGCCGGATTGATGGCATCATTCTCAGATCCAGCGATGCCGGAGCGCATTGGACCGAAACGCTTAGCGTGGAGGGTGCAGATTTTGGTGGGGTATCCTTTGGGGACGCTTCGCGTGGCTGGGTTGTCGGGTTCAGCGGAGGCTCGGGCGAAATCCTACGATCAGATGACAGCGGGCTGACGTGGGAGAGTCAACGCGCAGCAGTTCGTCTTGACGACACCTTCAGCCTCCATGCCGTACAAGCGCTGTCGGTTGATAGGGTCGTTGCGGTGGGCGGTGGTGCGCCCATTCAGGGAACCGGGAATGCCCCGAGTCTCATTCTGCGCACCGACGACGCAGGCGCGACATGGACCGTTGCGCCGATCACCCCGGGCGGCGGTGGCGACCCAACACGAACGCGTCTTACGAGTCTGTGCATTACGTCTTCCGGCGCTGGTATTGCGGTCGGCTCAGGGACGACCTCGGTTCTCGCTGCCCGTACATCCGACAACGGGTTGTCCTGGACTGATGTCACTGCGCTCGTCCAGGGTTCCTCAGCAGGCGAACTATTCGATGTAGCGTGCCTCGGTGACGAATTCTGGATTACGACCAATGGCGAAACCTTCGTCCGCTACTCTGCGGACGGTGGCACAACTTGGCGTGATACTCTACCGGTCGAGCTCGATGAGGGGATCGTTGGTATCGATACCCCTGCTCCGGGCGTGGCCGTCGCGGTGGGCGTGGATGCGATGAATCAACCGCTCATCACACGCACTGAAGACGCCGGAGTCACGTGGACACGCCAGCCGATCGAAGGAATCACACAAGAGTGGTCCTTGAACGACGTCAGTTTCGCCGGGCCTAGCGACGGTACGGCTGTGGGCGCTCCGGCCGGTCTACCAGCGGGAGACTCCGGCTCTCTTACGGTCCTTTCACCTAGGGAAGGATCATCCACCTGGACACGTGGTGAATCCTTGGAGGGGTTCGTCTCCCTATATGATGTTGCGCGCATCCCGTGAATGGCAGGAGGACTTCAAATATGATCAGCATCCGAGGGTGAGTGCCAGACTCAGTTGAAAAGTGGGTGGTGACCTCCCACAACGGTGAGACGTTCTCGCGAGGAACGATGTCTCATCAAGGAGGTCACACCCATGAAGCAGGTACGACGAATTCGGAAGACGGCGCAAGAGAATCGGCTGGTACGGGCGCGGCTCGGGGCGGCGCCTGCGGATGTCACGATGACGAACGCGAAGGTGGCGTTGATTCAGGAGCTCATTCCGCTGGGACTGTTGTGGGTCGAGGACGCGCTCCAGCAGGAGGTCGCGCAGCTCGCCGGCGCCCGCTACGAGCGCACGGACGGTGCGCCCGGCGTCGTGCGGTACGGGCGGCAACCGGGCTCGATCTATTTGGCGGACCAGAAGCTGGGCATCCCGGTGCCCCGCGTCCGCGATCTCGCCGCGAACCGCGAGGTCGCACTGACGACGTACCGGGCCCTACGCGAGCCACGCGGGGCCGATGAGGGCGTGCTCCGGCGTATCCTGGCTGGTGTGAGCTGTCGCGACTACGCGCGCTGTGCCGAGGCGGTGCCGCAGGCGTTCGGGCTCTCGGCCTCCACCGTCTCGCGGCGCTTCGTGCAGGTCAGCAGTCGACACCTCCAGGCGCTCCGGGAGCGTCGCCTCGAGGGCTACGATTTCGTCGCCGTACTCCTGGATGGCAAGACGTTCGCCGCGGAGACGATGGTGGTGGCGGTCGGGATTACGCTGAGCGGCGAGAAGATCGTGCTGGGGCTGGTCGAGGCCGGGACCGAGAACGCGACGGTGTGCTCGGACCTCCTCACGGAGCTCGTCGAGCGCGGGCTGCGCTTCGAGGACAGTCTGCTGGTCGTGATCGACGGCGGCAAGGGATTGCACAAGGCCGTGAAGAACGTCTTCGCCTCCGCGGCCTTCGGAGCCTGTCAATGAGAATGAGACAGTGGGCATCGGAATTTAGTGTAGCGCCGCGCCGTTCATGATCGGAGTTCGGTCTGAGCCAGCGCGTCCCTCGCCCCCTCGGTGAGACGCGAAGTCGACGTTTCAGTCCATACCTCGGGTCCAACCACCGGCGTCGCGTCGCTCCTGGGGCAAATGTGTGCGACGTTTTCCGCCGGGTCGGGCTCGGACGGTGCCGGCGCGGTGCCGCGCGGCCCCGGCGGCGGATTGATCCAGACCGCGGTCGGGCGCGCCGGCGGATGCGGGAGACCCGCCACGAAGCGTTCCGGATGCGCCGCGTGCGCGGCAGCGAGCACCGCGGCGCGCGCGGCCACCCGCGCCTCGGCCAGGCCGTAGTGGACGTCATGCGGTGTGAGCAGGCCGATCCCGCTGTGGCGGTGCGCGGTGTTGTACCAGGGGAAGAAGACGTGGCCGTGCGCGCGGGCATCGACGAGGCTGCCGAACCGCTCCGGGAAGTCCGGGCGATATTTGAGCGTCTTGAACTGCGCCTCCGAGAACGGATTGTCGTTCGACACGTACGGCCGCGAGTGGGTCTTGGTGACGCCGAGGTCGGCGAGCAGCAACGCCACGGGCTTCGACGTCATCGCCGACCCCCGGTCGGCGTGGAGCGTGAGTTGCCCTGGTGGGATGCCCTGGCGCGCGCAGGTCTGCGCGATCAGCTTGGTCGCCAAGGCGGCGCTCTCGCGGTGGGCGACCATCCATCCGACCACGTAGCGGCTGAACAGATCCAGGATCACGTAGAGGTAGAAGTACGTCCACTTCGCCGGGCCGAGCAGCTTCGTGATGTCCCAGCTCCACACCTGATTCGGCGCGGTCGCGAGCAGTTCGGGCGCGGCGTAGCGCGGGTGGCGCAACTGATCGCGCCGCTCGCGTACCTCCCCGTGCGCCGCGAGGATCCGGTACATCGTCCGCGCCGAACAGAGATAGCGCCCCTCGTCGAGGAGCTGCGCCTGGACCTGGGCGGGCGCGAGGTCGACGAAGCGCGGCGCGTGCAGCAGCGCGAGCACGGCCGTGCGTTCGGTCGCGGCGAGGGTGCGCGGCGGACTGGGACGACGCGCGGGGCCTGGCGCCGGCGGACGGATCCGTCGGTAGTAGGTCGCCGTGGGCAGACCCAGGGCCGCGCACGTCGGTGCGATGCCGAGCCGCGGCCCCACCTTCCGCACCGTCTCGATCGTCATCGCTCGCTCTCGAACGGGGTCCCCAGCAGCGCCGCGAGTTTTTTTTGGACATCCACCAAGGCCTCCGCGCGCTCGGCCCGCTTCCGCTGGCGACCGACCTCCCGCTCGAGCTCGGCGATCTGCTGGTCCCGCGGATCGGGCGGCATCCCCTTCGGGCCGCGCTTCTTCGGCGCCAGCCCCTCGAGCTCGCCCCGGTCACGGGCCGCGCGCCACGTCGTCAGCAACGAGGAGTACAGCCCCTCGCGCCGCAGCAACGCGCCGATCGCGCCGGGCTTGGTGCAGCGGTCGGCCTCGCGCACGATCCGCCGCTTGTAGTCCGCCGTGAACCGGCGCCGCTCCGCCTTGGCCACCACCTCCACCTCCGTGGCCCGCCCCGCCGCCGGCGCGGCGGCCGGGAAAACTCCAGTCGCCCTACGGGCTCCTTCCGTTTCCCCGGCCCCCTCGATCTTCTCACCCCGTGCCGTCCGCTCGACCACCTTCACCTGCTCTGCCTCCCCGCCCTCTACTCACTAAACTATGCCCACCCCACTGTCTCACGATCATTGGCAGAGAGGGCTACACCCCGAGTAGCGAACGGGTCGGAGACTGCAACCTCATCACGGTTGACGTCAGCCCCTGTCGGAACGGCGCGTGGGGTGATTGCGCGCGTAGCTTCTGCGTTGAGGGCGGCAAGGTATCGGACAGCCCAGCGCACCCAGAGTTCCAGGTCGGCATAGCTACGGAGGCCGCTCTCCACGCTGAGGTGCAGGCGTTCGCGACCCCGGACCTCACGTTCGGCGAGCTCTACGACTTCGCGGGGTCGCGTGTAGCCGCCCATGGGTTCCAGAATTTGGACCTGCGCGGCAATCTGGGTCACAGCATCGCGACGCGGCTCGAAGACCGCGCCTTCATCGAAGCGGGCAACACGCGTCCCTTGGGCGACGTCGCCGTGTTTACCTTCGAGCCGCACATTCGAGCGATCGGAGGGCGCTGGGGATTCAAGCATGAAGAAATCTACCGCTTCGATGGCGCGGGGAGGATGGTTCCCCTGTAGCTGACCGGCAACGCTTTTCCAGGCCGATAAAATATGTTATCGTCCACTAAGGCCGCCAGAGGAGGGGCCTAGGGGATGGGTGGAAAGTCGGTTGAGCCGGGGGCCGGAGCCCTCGTGGTCCAGGAGCCGGGCGGAGCCCTCCCGGCGCTGATCGCCCGCGCCGGGGGGAATGCGGCGTTTGCGTGGGACGAGTTCGTCCGCGCGACCCTCAGCAACCCCCACACCCGCCGCGCCTACGCGCGCGTCATCGGCCGCTTCTGTGCCTGGTGCGATGCGCGCGGCTTCGAGCTGCACCAGATCACGCCGGGGCTTGCCGGCGACTACCTCGCCGGGCTCGACGTCGCGGCACCCACCAAAAACCAGGCGCTCGCGGCGCTGCGGCACTTCTTCGATGCGCTCGTGACCCGCCACGCGGTCGCCCTCAACCCCTTCGCGTCGGTGCGCGGCGTGAAACACAGCGTCGTGGAGGGGAAGACGCCGGAGATTGCGATTAACCAGGCGCGCACGCTCCTCCGCTCGATCGCCACCGGCGACGTCGTCGGGCTCCGCGATCGCGCCGTGCTCGGCGTCCTCGCGTACACCGGCGCCCGCGTCGGGGCCGTCGCCCGGCTCCGGCTCGGGGACCTGCGCGACCTCGGCGCGCAGCGCGCGCTCCGCTTCCGCGAGAAAGGCGGCAAAGAGCGCGAAATTCCCGTACGGCACGATCTGGAGGCGTGGCTCCGCGAGTACCTCGCAGCGGCCGGACTCGAGGACGGCCCCAAGGCCGCGCCGCTCTTTCGCGCGGCCGCCGGCAAGCGGAAGGTGCTCACGGGGGACGCGTTCGACGCCCATGCGATGCGCCGGATGCTCAAGCGCAGGCTCGCGGACGCGGGGCTCCCGGAGCTCTTCTCGCCCCACTCCTTCCGGGTGGCCGTCGTGACGGACCTCTTGAAACAGGACGTGCCCGTGGAAGATGTGCAGTACCTTGCCGGCCACGCCAACGCGGCCACGACGCAGCTCTACGACCGGCGCCGCCGCCGCGTGACGCGCAACATCGTTGAACGGATTTCGATCTAAACGCGTACTCGGAACTACGCCTCAAGAGCACGCGCCGGACAACGATCGTCGCGGGCGGTTCAGTGGTATTGGGTTCGTCGTGCACCGCTCAGCGAATCGTGCCGCCCTTGCGCTCGCCGTACTGGTCGGCGCGTACCTGCGGCTGCACGCGATCGCGGACCAGATTCTCGTCGACGACGAGTGGCACATGGTGCACGCCTTGCGCGGCGGGGCGCCGCTGCGCGCGGTCCTTCAGAACTTCGGCACCAACGATCATTCGATCGGCTTGAGCGTATGCGTGTGGGGCCTGATGCAGATCGTGCACGCCAACGAAACCATCCTGCGGTTGCCGTCGCTCCTGGCCGGGTGCGCGCTGTTCGGGGTGCCGCTGTGGTTCGCCCCGCGACTGGGGACGCGGGTGACAATCGTCTGGACCTGGCTGCTCGCCGTCTCGCCACTCTTCTGCTTCTTCACCCGCCTCGCGCGGCCATACGCGATTACGATTCTCTTGAACGCGGTCGCGCTGCTCGCCTTCTACGCGTGGACAGAAACTGGGCGCCGCCGGGATGCCTGGATGTACTACCTCAGCTCATGTGTCGCCCCGGTGTTTCATTTGGCCGCCTTGCCCGCACTCGTGGCCCCCCTTGCACTGTCGTCG
>WBZR01003066.1_pt1 | contig 15925 bp, 11 predicted proteins | sample 5204231 | NCBI WGS metagenome assembly WBZR01 (sample SAMN12412403, study PRJNA552823) | activated sludge metagenome | isolation source: activated sludge from anammox sidestream of wastewater treatment plant... | place: USA: Virginia | collected 2017-08 | reverse complement strand
ATCGAGCACACGGCTGAGCGCGCGCACCTGATCGTCTGCGGCAATGACGGGGCTTCTGACGAGCCGCTGAAGATCCGGGCTCAAGTCGTAAAGCTGCTGGAATTTGACGAGGTCCTGCTCGACCTCAGAGATCTTGTTCTGCTCTTTTGCAAGATCGAAAAGGGCGGCTGCGTAGCGCACTGCCACACCGGCCACGATTGGTTCTTCTGTCGCCACGTCAAGAAATCTCGCGCGCTCAAGGGGTTGGAGGAAGCCCCGCGGCCGAAGCCACAGCCTTGCAATGTCGAGGATGATGCGGACGGGATCGAGCTACGCCGCCGGCCACAATGCCGCCGCGTCAGGTCCCCCGACCGAAAACCCGCGGTTCTGTATCATGGACGCCACGGCGCATCAACCGGGCTAAGACGGGGCCGGACGGCGGTTTCCGCGGCCATTCACCGCCCCTCGGGAGGCCGACGCCGATCCGGGTCGTATACGAAAAGGCAAGGAACCGCAGGGCCAAGCAATAGGATTCTGACATCCGAGCCCCCACATCTCTGACTTGGGCAGCGTGGATCGGGGTAGCCCTTGGATACGATTGCACGATTGAAAGATGGAGTATCAGGCATGAGGAGCACAAGAGTGCTGGCGTTCGCCGCGCTGACGGCCCTTCCGTTGATGGCCTCAGGCGCGAGCGCAGCGCCGGCAACGCCCAACACCGGAGCCGCGTTGGCAAAGACGAGCCCCACAGGGCTGGTGGTCGATGTCCGCAAGTCCGGCGGAGGCCATGGCTTCCACGGCGGCGGAGGTGGCGGCCGCCACATCCATGGTGGGGGCGGACCCCGCTTCGGCGGCAGGCCTCATCGGCCTGGCGGCGGCCATTGGCACGGCGGTGGGCATCACGGCCACGGTCACGGCCATTTCCGCCCGCGCTGGTACGGCGTCCCTTACTACTACGGCCCGTCGTACTTCTATGATGACTACTATTATGACGACTATGACGATTACGATGTCGTCCCGAGCGGCGATGCCGTCGCCCGGTGCGAAGCGCGCTATCGCTCGTTCGACCCCAGGACCGGCACGTTCCTCGGCTATGACGGCAAGCGGAGGCTCTGCCCCTACCTCCGCTAGAGCATTGACGTGGAGGTCGGTTCGTCGCGACATGCGACCCATCAAAAACCTGGAGCGTCCGACCTCAATCGATCGCACGACGCTCTCGCAGAGACGTCGAGCACCACACCGATGAAAGCCGCGCCGGCAGCCTGAAAAGGCTGACCGGCGCGACATTTATGCGCTCTCAACCGAGATGAACGGAAACTGCACGCCTCGTTCAAGGTGAGTTCAGCGCACCCCCGCCATTGTGGACTTCAACGGACCGGAACCCCGGCGCCTGGATCTCAACGAAGGGGAAAGACATGTCAGTCACCAAGCTCACCACCTCCGCTGCCGTGATCGCAAGCCTGCTCGCTGCGAGCCTGAGCCCGATTGCAGTCACCACGGCGAGCGCCAGGGAGGCCTGGCATGGCAAGGGCGGTCCCGGCTATTCGCGCTCCTACGATGGTCCGCGCCATGAGTATCGGCCGCGCCACCGCTATGACGGCGCGCGCTATCGCCACCACCATGGGAGCGACGTCGCCAAGGGCCTCGCCATCGGCCTCGGCGTCCTGGCCGTCGGCTCGATCCTCGCTTCGGGGGCTCATCGCTAGATCGCGAGCCGCCTCGAACTTGTCCCGTCCGAAGCGTGCTTCATCGGTCTGGACGGCCGGCGCGCGGATTTGCCTCCAAGCCCTGCGCGCCTTTGAGCAACCGAAGTGAGCGGGCAGCGTGACGGGACCGTGCGGGCCTGCCACGCTGCCTCCCCCTTGGGGGCCGCGATCCCTTTCAGAGGAAGTTGTAGGGGTCGATGTCGACGGTGAGGCGCAGATCGCCGCCGATTTTGGGGAGCGCCTCGCCCCATGCCCTGAGATAGCCCTGGAGGGTCTTGTCCCGGGGCGCCTTGACGAGCAGCCGGAAGCGGTGGCGGCCCCGCACCACGGCGATCGGCGCTTCGGCCGGCCCCAGCACCTCGATCTGCTCGGCGCGGGGCGCCCGCTTCGCGACCTCGCGCGCGAATGTTTCCGCGAGATCCTTGTCACGCGCCGAGATGACCAGCGCCGCGAGCCGCCCGAACGGCGGCAGAAGGCCGCGCCGGCGCATGTCGATCTCGCGCTCGAGGAAGCTTTCGCGGTCGCCGGAGATGATCGCCTGCATGACCGGATGCTCCGGCATGTGGGTCTGGATGTAGCCGCGCCCCTTGGTCAGAGCGCGCCCGGCGCGCCCCGTGACCTGGTGCAGGAGCTGGAACGTGCGCTCGCCGGCTCGCGGGTCGGCGCCCATCGAGAGCCCGAGGTCGCCGTCCACGATGCCGACCGTCGCGAGCAGCGGAAAATTGTGCCCCTTGGCAACGATCTGCGTGCCGATGATGATGTCCACGTCTCCGCTCTCGATGGAGCCGATGATACGGCGCATCTCCTCGAGCCCGGGGATGAGGTCGGACGACAGGAGCGCCACGCGCGCGTCCGGAAACCGCGCGTTCACTTCCTCGGCAACGCGCTCGACACCCGGCCCGCAGGCGACGAGGCCCCCGGCCTCCCCGCACTTCGGGCACGCCTCCGGGATCGGCAGCGAGAAGCCGCAGTGATGGCAGTTGAGCCGCCGGCGGAACCGGTGCTCGACGAGCCAGGCGGTGCACTGCGGGCATTCGAGCCGGTGCCCGCAACTCCGGCAGAGCGTCAGCGGCGCATAGCCCCGGCGGTTGAGAAACAGAAGCGACTGCTGGCGCTCCCCGAGCGTCGCCGCCACCGCCTCGACCAGCACCGGTGACAGCCAGTGCCCTTTCTCGGGCGGATGCGTCCGCATATCGATGGGCTTGACGTCCGGCAGCGCGGCGCCCGTGAAGCGCCCGGGCAGCACGATGTGCCGGTAGCGTCCGGTGCGCGCGTTCACGTGGCTCTCGATCGAGGGCGTCGCCGACGCCAGCACCACCGGAAATCTGCCGAGGCTGCCGCGCACGACGCTCATGTCGCGCGCCTGATAGTGCACGCGGTCGTCCTGCTTGAAGCCCGCGTCGTGCTCCTCGTCGACGACCACGAGCCCGAGGTCGCGATAGGGCAGGAAGAGCGCACTGCGCGCCCCGACCACACAGCGCACCTCCCCCGTCGCCACCGCGCGCCAGACCCGCCCGCGCTCGGCCGGCGACAGCGCCGAATGCCACTCCGCAGGCCCGCACCCGAAGCGCGCCGTGAAGCGGCTCATGAACTGTCCGGTCAGCGCGATCTCGGGCAGCATGATGAGCGCCTGGCGGCCGCGGCGCAGCGTCTCCGCCACGGCTTCGTAGTAGACCTCCGTCTTTCCCGAGCCGGTGACGCCGTCGAGCAGGGAGACCGAAAAGCCATCGCCATGCACGGCCGAGACGAGCGCGTGGACGGCCTCTGCCTGCGCGGGAGTGAAGTCGGTCGCTCGATGATCGGGATCGGGGTCGGGAAAGCGCCGCTCGGGGAGGACGACGTCGACCAGATTGCCCGACGCCACGAGCCCGTCGACGACGCCCGTGCTGCAGGCGGCCTCCGCGGCCAGCGCCGGCTTGGTCCGGATCTGCCCGTCGCGGGCAAGCTCGAGGGCGCGCCGGCGGGCCGGCGTCATGCGCGCCGGTTGCGGCGCATCCGCGACGAGGCGCACGCCGAACCGCGGTTTTGCCGGCTCAAACGCCGTCTGCGCGCTCATCATCATGCGCACCACCATGCCGAGCGGCGCAAGCGTGTAGCCCGCGATCCACTCGGCGAACCGGAGGGAGGACACCGGAAGCGGCGGAACGTCGAGGCGTTCGACCAGCGCCTTCATCTTCTTGGGGTCCACGGGCTTGTCCGAGCCGCCGAGCGGCGCATCCCAGACCACGCCGATCCGGGTCTGCGCTCCGAACGGCACCAGCACGAACGCCCCCGGCGCGACCTCGAGCCCCGGCGGCACCAGGTAGTCGTAGGTCTGGCTCAACGGCGCACCCGCCATCAGCACGGGCGCAAGGGCCCGCGCCGCGCGTTGATCCTGATCGTTAAGGTCAAGAAGGCTATCCAAGTGGGCCGTTGCCGGATTAGAAGCTACCAATCGATTGTCCGATGACATTAGGCCGAGAGATAGGGCGAGCTGACGGCCGGCGCCAGCACAACCGTTGCACACGCGCGCGCCTTCGAACGCCAGCAAGGGACCGGGAATGAAGTTTTTTGTCGACACTGCCGACGTGAGCGAAATCAAGGAGCTGGCTGCGACCGGCCTGCTCGATGGCGTGACCACCAATCCGTCGCTGATCGCCAAATCCGGCCGCGACTTCAAGGAGACGGTGGCCGAGATCTGCGCCATCGTCGCCGGCCCCGTCTCTGCCGAGGTGGCCGCGACCGACTATGACGGCATGATGCGCGAAGCCGACGTGCTGCGAAAGATCGCGCGCAACGTGGCGATCAAGGTGCCGCTCACGCTCGACGGCCTCAAGGCGTGCAAGGCGCTGACCTCGGGCGGCACCATGGTCAATGTCACGCTCTGCTTCTCGGCCAACCAGGCGTTGCTCGCAGCGAAGGCCGGCGCCACCTTCGTCTCCCCGTTCGTCGGCCGCCTCGACGACATCGGCTTGAACGGCATGGATCTCATCCGCGAGATCCGCGCCATCTACGACAACTACCAGGACCTGGACACGGACATCCTCGCGGCCTCGATCCGCTCCGTCAATCACGTCAAAGAAGCCGCGCTGATCGGCGCCGACGTGGCGACCATCCCGCCCGCCATCCTGAAGGCGCTCGTCAAGCACCCGCTGACGGACGCGGGCCTCGCCCAGTTCGTCGCCGACTGGAAGAAGACCGGCCAGTCGATCTGATCCGCTGGCGCGCCCCCAAAAAAACAAGGCGAGCGGCCGGTCCTGGCCTGCTCGCCTTTTGCATCTCTGCGCACCGGGCCTCGCCGACCATGCCTGCTCCGGACACGCGTCCGAAGCAAAGCATCGCCGCGACCAGCTCAGATCTGCTCCTTGAGATCCTTGGCCGCGCGGAAGGCAACCTTCTTGCTGGCCTTGATCTTGATCGCTTCGCCCGTCGCCGGGTTGCGGCCCATGCGCGCCGGACGCTTGCGCACCTGCAGGATGCCGAGGCCGCCGATGCGGATGCGGTCGCCCTTCTTGAGGTGCTTCGCGATCATCGCGACCATGTCCTCGAGCACGGCGTTGGCCTGCTTCTTGGGCATGTCGTGGGCTTCGGAGAGCGCCGTGCCGAGGTGGCGCAGCGTAACGGTGTTGACGGGCTTGGCGGCTTTGGGAGCAGCCTTGGTGACGGTCTTGGCCATGAGAGTTCCCCAGAAAGAAAGAATCAGAATCACCGCGCGAACATACGATAAGAATGAATTTCCGCGGCTATCGAACGAAAAACACTGTGCTTTTTTGTGGCGGGCTGGAGTTTAGGTCACACGCTTGCCGGCACAACGGAGCACAAAAAGCCACGTTTTTCAGGCATAAAATGCACCTCGCGCGAGACAACGCCATGATGTGCATACCGCCAGGCTGGCCCCATCGCAATCGGTAGAGCGGCACGGACCACGTTTCTCACACCTGTTTCGCACACCGGCCGGACCGGCCCCGACGCGCCGGGGGCGCCGGAAATCCCGCCTTTTCAGGCTTTTTGATCCGCACACCGCGCGCGCCGGATGGACTGTGCCGGATGGACTGCAAAGTATCGCAGCACGCACCACGCCACGGCGCAAATCATTTACGCTCCTTCAACGCGGATAGGGGAGGCTCGAACGCGCATGACCCGGGAGACCATCGACCAGCTTCTCGACGCGGACGGCGAGCTGCCGCTGGCCGGCGACCTCCGCCGCGCCGCCGCCGCCTGGTTCGACCACCTCGTCCACGAGCGTGGCCACAGCCTCGCGACGCTCACCTCCTATGAGCGCGACCTGCGCCAGTTCCTGGGTTTCCTGAGGCATGACCTCGGGCACGTCCCCTGCCTGTCCGACCTCGCCCGCCTCGAGGTCAAGAGCGTGCGCCGCTTCCTGGCGGCCCGCCGGCGCGAGGGCGCCGCCAGCCGCTCGCTCGCACGCACGGTCTCGGCGCTGCGCAGCTTCTATCGCTGGCTCGAGGCGACCGACCGCGTCGCCAACCGCGCGCTGGCCCGGGTCGCCATGCCCCGCCTCCCCAAGACGCTGCCGAAGCCGCTCACCGTCGAGAAGGCGGCCGCCCTTGTCGAAGCGGGCGGCAGCGAGGACGATTGGATCCACGCCCGCGACGTCGCCGTGATGCTGCTTCTTTACGGCGCGGGCCTGCGCATCTCCGAAGCCCTCGGCCTCGCCTGCCGCGATGCGCCGGTGACGGGCCGCGACGTGCTCCGCATCACCGGCAAGGGCGGCAAGGAGCGTCTCGTGCCCATCCTGCCCCTCACGCAGCGAGCCGTGGAGCGCTACCTCGCGCTCTGTCCCTATCCCCGCGACGCCGCCGCACCCCTGTTCGTCGGCGCCAAGGGCGGACCGCTGTCGCCGCGCCTGATCCAGCTCGCCATCGCCCGCATGCGCGACGCGCTCGCGCTCCCCGAGACGGCAACGCCCCACGCGCTTCGCCACTCGTTCGCGACGCATCTGCTCGCCGCAGGCGCCGACCTACGCCAGATCCAGGAGCTGCTCGGCCACGCCTCGCTCTCGACCACGCAGATCTATACCGATGTCGACCGCGAACGCATCCTGGCCGTCTACGATCGCGCCCATCCCCGCGCCTGAAGCCCCCCCCGACGCGCGCCTCGCTTCGTCCGGGCAAAACATGGCTTGCCCACGACGGAGAGAGGTCGCGCGTGCAAGCAAGCGGGTGAGGGAGCGCGGCGGGGCTCACATATGGATGGCGCGCTTGGCGACCGAAAGGGCTGCTTCCTTCACCGCCTCGGACAGCGTCGGATGCGCATGGCACGTGCGCGCCAAGTCCTCGGCCGAGCCGCCGAACTCCATGATCACGGCCGCTTCCGCGATAAGCTCGCTCGCGTTCGCACCGATGATGTGCACGCCGAGAATGCGGTCGGTTCTCGCGTCCGCCAGGATCTTGACGAAACCGTCCGTGGTCCTGTTGACCTTGGCGCGTCCGTTGGCCGTGAACGGAAACTTGCCGACCGTATAGGCGACATCCGCCGCCTTGAGCTCGTCCTCGGTCTTGCCGACGGACGCCACCTCGGGCGTGGTGTAGATCACGCTCGGAATGACATCGTGGTTCACCTGGCCGGCCTGGCCCGCCAGGATCTCCGCCACCGCCATGCCTTCGTCCTCGGCCTTGTGGGCGAGCATCGGCCCCGCGATCACGTCGCCGATGGCGTAGATGCCCGTCACGTTGGTCTCGAACTGTCCGTTGACGACGATGCGCCGGCGCCCGTCGCGCATCACACCCACGTCATCGAGGCCGAGCCCGTCGGTGAACGGCACGCGCCCGATCGCAACCAGCACCGCATCCGCCATGACATGATCCTGCGCACCGCCCTGGGCCGGCTCGAGCGTCACATCGAGGCCGCCTTCGGTCCGCTGCACGCCGACCACCTTGGTGCCGAGCCGGAACGCAAGTCCCTGCTGGGAGAAGAGGCGCTGGAGCGAGTTTGCGACCTCTCCGTCCATGCCGGGCAGGATGCGGTCGAGATATTCAACGACGGTGACCGACGACCCGAGGCGGCGCCAGACCGACCCGAGCTCGAGGCCGATGACGCCGGCGCCAACCACCAAAAGCCGCTCCGGCACCTTCGCAAACGACAGCGCACCGGTCGAGGAGACGATCTCCTCCTCGTCGATCTCGAGGCCCGCGAGCCGCGCCACGTCCGATCCGGTGGCGATGACGATCGCGCGCGCCTCGACCAGCTGCCGCTCGCCCGCCGCCGTCGTCACCTCCACCGTCCCGGCCTTGAGGATGCGCCCGGTGCCGTGGAACGCATCGATCTTGTTCTTCTTGAGCAGGAACGCGACGCCGTCGACGTTGCCTTTCACGCCCTCGTCCTTGAAGGCGAGCATGCGCGTGAGGTCGAGCTCGGGAGAGACCTTGATCCCCATGCGGGCAAAGCCGAGGCCGGCCTCCTCGTAGAGCTCGGAAGCATGGAGCAGCGCCTTCGAGGGGATGCAGCCGACGTTGAGACAGGTCCCCCCGTACGTCGCCCGTTTCTCGACGAGGGCCGTTCGGAGACCGAGCTGCGCGGCACGGATCGCACACACGTAGCCGCCCGGTCCGCTGCCGATCACGACGAGATCATAGGGGTCGGCCATCTTGCGCGCGCCTTTCTCGGGGTTTCGGATGAGGTGTCTCGCGCACCCTTACAATTCGAGGATGAACCGCTGCGGATCCTCGAGGCACTCCTTGACGCGCACCAGGAAGGTCACGGCCTCCTTCCCGTCGACAAGACGATGGTCGTAGCTGAGCGCGAGATACATCATCGGCCGCGCGACGATCTCGCCGTTCTTAACCACCGGCCGCTCCTCGATGCGGTGCATGCCGAGGATGCCCGCCTGCGGCGCGTTGAGGATCGGCGTCGAGAGCATCGAGCCGTAGACGCCGCCGTTCGAGATCGTGAACGTGCCGCCCTGCATCTCGGCGATGGCGAGCTTCCCCTCGCGGGCGCGCCTGCCGAACTCGCCGATCCTGGCCTCGATCTCCGCGATCGACATGCGGTCCGCGTCGCGAAGCACCGGCACCACGAGGCCCCGGTCGGTGCCGACCGCGACGCCGATGTGGTAGTAATTCTTGAAGACGATGTCCTCGCCGTCGATCTCCGCGTTGACCGCCGGGATCTCGCGCAGCGCCTGGATGCAGGCTTTGACGAAAAAGCCCATGAAGCCGAGCTTCACGCCATGCCGGCGCTCGAAGAGATCCTTGTACTGGGCCCGCATCGCCATCACGGCCGACATATCGACGTCGTTGAACGTCGTCAGCATCGCGGCCGTGTTCTGGGCCTCCTTGAGCCGGAGCGCGATGGTCTGGCGCAGGCGCGTCATGCGCACGCGCTCCTCGCGACCGGCTTCGCTCACGGCGGCCGGCGCGCGCACGTCGGGCGCCGGCTGCGGGACGGCCACCGCGCGCACGGCAGGCGGCGCACGCCGCTCCGAGGGCGCGGGCGCCTCCGGCATCGGCTCGAGCCCGGGACGCGCCGCCGCCTGCGCCACCGTCGCCACCACATCCTCCTTGAGCACCTGGCCGCGCCGGCCCGATCCCGTGACATCGCCCTCGCCGAGGCCGGCGTCGGCGAGATGCTTGCGCGCGGCCGGGCCGGGCGGCGCTCGGAGCTCCGAGGACGCAGCCTTGGATGGTGCCGCGCGCGGCGCGGCGGCCGGGCTCGCCGCCCGGGGCGCGGCCGTCGCCGGGGCCGGTGGCTTGGGTGGCTCGGCTTGAGCCGCTCCGCCGCCGTCACCGAGCGCGCCGAGCACGGCTCCGATCGAGACCGTCGCCCCCTCCTCGGCGAGGATCTGCAGCAGCGTTCCCGCCGCCGGCGCCGGCACCTCGACCGTCACCTTGTCCGTCTCCAGCTCGACGAGCGGCTCGTCGGCCTTGACCGCATCGCCCGGCGCCTTGAGCCATCTTCCGACCGTCGCCTCGGTCACCGATTCGCCGAGCGTCGGCACGCGGATCTCAATCATCTCTTCCCGCCTTCCTCGCCGCGGGGCTTCCGATGCAGCCCCGGCCTCTTCTCGATTGCACCGGTTCAGCCCTTGAGGGCGTCCGCCACCAGGGCCTTCTGCTCGTGAATGTGCTTGCTCATGAGCCCGGTCGCCGTCGACGCCGACGCCGATCGGCCCGCATAGCGCACACGCCGGCCGGCCGGCGCCAGCCGATCCAGCACCCAGTTGATGTTGGGCTCGATGAACGTCCAGGCGCCCATGTTCTTGGGCTCCTCCTGGCACCAGACGACGTCGGCATTCGGGAAACGCCCGATCTCGTGCAGGAGCGCACGCGCCGCAAACGGATAGAGCTGCTCGAGCCGGAGGATATAGATGTCGGTGAGCTCGCCCGCGTCGCGCGCCTCGGCGAGGTCGTAGTAGACCTTGCCCGAGCACAGGACGACGCGCTTGATCTCCTCTTCCGGCCTCACGAAGGTGTCGTCCCACAGCACGCGATGGAACGTCGTTCCCGGCCCCATCTCATCGAGCCGCGAGACGACGCGCTTGTGCCTGAGCAGGGACTTCGGCGTCATCAGGATCAGCGGCTTGCGGAACTCGCGGTGAAGCTGCCGCCGCAGGATGTGGAAATAATTGGCCGGCGTCGTGCAGTTCGCGACCTGCCAGTTGTCCTCCGCGGAGAGCTGCAGATAGCGCTCGAGCCGCGCCGACGAATGCTCCGGTCCCTGCCCCTCGTAGCCGTGCGGCAAGAGGCACACGAGACCCGACATCCTGAGCCATTTGCGCTCGCCCGACGAGATGAACTGGTCGAACACCACCTGCGCGCCGTTGGCGAAGTCGCCGAACTGCGCCTCCCAGCAGACGAGCGCATTGGGCTCGGCGAGCGAGTAGCCGTACTCGAACCCGAGCACCGCCTCCTCCGACAGCATCGAGTTGATGACCTCGAAGCGGGCCTGGCCGGGTGCGATGTGGCGCAGCGGCGTGTAGCGGCGCTCGGTATCCTGATCGATGAGCACCGAATGGCGCTGCGAGAACGTCCCGCGCTCGCAGTCCTGGCCGGAAAGGCGAACCGGGAAGCCCTCGGTGACCAGCGTGCCGAACGCCAGATGCTCGGCCATCGCCCAATCGATGCCCTCGCCCTTCGCCACCATCTCCCGGCGCCGCTCGAGCAGCTTGACGATGGTCTTGTGCGCGCGGAAGTCGGCCGGGATCGTCGTGATGTCCTTGCCGATCGCGCGGAGCGTCTCGAGCGGGACGCCGGTGTTGCCGCGCCGCTCGTCGCCGTCCGCGAGGCCGACGCCGCTCCACCGTCCGTCGAGCCAGTCCGCCTTGTTGGGCTTGAACGATTCCGCCGCGGCGAGCTCGGCGTCGAGGAACGCGCGGAACTCACCCCGGGTGGTCTCGACGCCCTCGGCCGTCACCACGCCCTCGTCGATCAGGCGCTCCGTATAGAGCTGCACCGCCGTCGGATGCTTGCGGATGCGGTCGTACATGATCGGCTGCGTGAAGGCCGGCTCGTCGGCCTCGTTGTGGCCGAACCGGCGGTAGCAGAACATGTCGATGACGACCGGCTTCTGGAACTTCTGCCGGAACTCGGTCGCGATCTTGGCGACGTGCACCACGGCTTCCGGGTCGTCGCCGTTCACGTGGAAGATCGGCGCCTCGATCACGCGCGCCACGTCCGAGCAGTAGGGCGAGGAGCGCGAGTGGCGCGGATTGGTGGTGAAGCCGATCTGGTTGTTGATGATGAAATGGATCGCCCCGCCGGTGCGGTGACCCTTGAGGCCCGACAGTCCGAAGCATTCCGCGACCACGCCCTGGCCGGCGAACGCCGCGTCGCCGTGGATCAAGAGCGGCATGACGGGCGTGCGCTCGCTCGGCTCGCACTTGAGCTGATCCTGCTTGGCGCGCACCTTGCCGAGCACGACGGGATCGACGATCTCGAGATGCGAGGGGTTGGCGGTGAGCGACAGATGCACGGTGTTGCCGTCGAACTGCCGGTCCGACGATGCGCCGAGATGATACTTGACGTCGCCCGATCCCTCGACGTCGTCGGGCTTCCAGGAGCCGCCCTTGAACTCGTTGAAAATGGCGCGGAACGGCTTCGCCATGACGTTCGAGAGCACGTTGAGACGCCCGCGGTGCGCCATGCCGATCACGATCTCGCGCACGCCGAGCTGCCCGCCGCGCTTGATGATCTGCTCGAGCGCCGGGATCATGGATTCGCCGCCGTCGAGCCCGAAGCGCTTCGTGCCCGTGTACTTCACGTCGGCGAAGCGCTCGAACATCTCCGCTTGGATGAGCTTTTTGAGGATGGCCCTCTTGCCCTTCTCCGTGAAGCGGATGTCCTTCTCGTCGCCCTCGATGCGGTGCTGGATCCACGACTTCTGCGCCGGCGACGTGATGTGCATGAACTGGTAGCCGATCTTGCGGCAGTAGGTGCGCCTCAAGATGCGCAGCACCTGCCGGATCGTCGCCGTGTCGAGGCCGAGGTAGCGGTCCATGAAGATCGGGCGGTCGAGATCGGCATCCGTAAAGCCGTACGTCTCGGGCTTGAGCTCGCGGTGCGCGCGACGGTCGGCGAGGCCGAGAGGATCGAGATCCGCCGCCAGGTGCCCCATGACGCGGTAGGCGCGGATCAGCATGATGGCGCGCACGCTGTCCTGGATGGCGCGCAGTGAGATCGCCGGCGAGAGCTCGAACCCCGTGGTGTGGGCCCGCGCCTGCAGCCTGTCGCGGAGTCCGCGCTCGACCTCGCCGTAATCCCCGGTCAGCGCCGCGACGAGCTCGCTCGGTGCACCTTGAAGCTGCTCGAGCGGCTGCGCCCAGGACGGCCCGGTCATCCGCTCGTCGACGCTTTCAGCGCTCGCGCCGGTGGGCTCCGCGCCGCCCTCGCGCATGCTTTCGAAGAAGAGACGCCATTCGTCACTGACGGAGCCCGGATTCTTTTCGTACTGGCTCTGCAGCTCCTCGATGTAGGGCGTGTTGACGCCGTCCAGAAAAGACGTACGAAGAAAATGCTCGTTGAGGGCCTGTCGTGACATGCGAAACCCCGCGATAGCTTCCGGCGCGACGTCGCCGGAGGATGAGGTAACCATCTCTCCCGATTTAGGCAATTATCCGCGCCTCGGATGACCCGCTTATATACGGGGACAACCGATTAGCCCTTTAGAACTTTGGTCAAAGTCGTCCCGAGCGACGCAGGGCTGTCGGCGATCGCGATACCGGCACGGCGCATGGCGTCGACCTTGTCCTCGGCCCGGCCCTGGCCGCCGGAGATGATGGCGCCCGCATGCCCCATGCGCCGGCCGGGCGGCGCCGTCATGCCGGCGATGAACCCGGCCATCGGCTTTTTGCGGCCCTTCTTCGCCTCGCTGATCAAAAAGGCGGCCGCCTCCTCCTCGGCCGATCCGCCGATCTCGCCGATCATGATGATCGAATGCGTCTCGGGATCGGCCAGAAACAGCTCGAGCACGTCGATGAACTCCGTGCCCTTGACCGGATCACCGCCGATGCCGACGGCCGTCGACTGGCCGAGCCCGGCGTCCGTCGTCTGCTTCACGGCCTCGTAGGTGAGCGTTCCCGAGCGGGAGACGATGCCGACCGTCCCCTTCTTGAAGATATTGCCCGGCATGATGCCGATCTTGCAGGCTTTCGGCGTCAGCACGCCCGGGCAGTTGGGCCCGATCAGCCGCGACTTCGAGCCCGAGAGCGCGCGCTTCACCCGGACCATGTCGAGCACGGGGATGCCCTCCGTGATGCAGACGATGAGCGGCATCTCCGCGTCGATCGCCTCCAGGATGGCATCGGCGGCGAACGGCGGCGGCACGTACACCGCGCTCGCCGTGGCGCCGGTTTTGGTTTTCGCTTCGAGCACGGTGTTGAACAGCGGCAGGTCGGCAAGCTCGGGATCGGCGGCCTTCGTGCCGCCCTTGCCCGGCGTGACGCCGCCGGCAACCCGCGTGCCGTAGCTGCGCGCCTGCTTGGTGTGGAACGTCCCCTGGCTGCCGGTGAGGCCCTGGCAGATGGTGACCGTGGACGCGTCGACGAGAATGGCCATGCTGTGTCTCTTATCGCGACAATTCGAATGGAATGCGGAATTTGGGTGGCGGCTCAGGCGGCGACCTTGATCGCCGAGGTGATCTTCGCGGCGGCATCTGCAAGGTCGTCGGCCGGAACGATCGTGAGCCCGCTCTTGGCCAGGATCTCCTTGCCGAGATCGACGTTGGTGCCTTCGAGGCGCACGACCAGCGGCACGGTGATGTCCATCTCGCGCGCCGCAGCGACGATGCCCTCCGCGATGATGTCGCACCGCATGATGCCGCCGAAGATGTTGACTAGGATGCCGCGCACCGTGGGGTCCGAGAGAATGATCTTGAACGCCGCCTGCACTTTCTCCTTGGACGCCCCGCCTCCCACGTCGAGGAAGTTGGCGGGCTCGGCGCCGTAGAGCTTGATGATGTCCATGGTCGCCATGGCGAGGCCCGCACCGTTGACCATGCAGCCGATCGAGCCGTCGAGCTTGACGTACGACAGCTCGTGCTTGGCGGCCTCGATCTCCATCGGGTCCTCCTCGGTCTCGTCGCGGAGCGCGGCGATATCGGGATGGCGGAAGAGCGCATTGCCGTCGAAGGAGATCTTGGCGTCGAGTGCCGAGAGGTGCCCGTCCTGGGTCACGATCAGCGGATTGATCTCGATCAGGCTCACGTCCTTGTCGTTGAGCAGCCGATAGAGGCCGTCGATCATCTTCGCGCATTCCTTGATCTGCTCGCCCTTGAGCCCGAGGGCGAAGGCGATCTTGCGCGAATGGAAGGGCATGAGGCCGGTGGCCGGATCGACGGTGAGCGTCAGGATCCGGTCCGGCGTCTCGTGCGCCACCTTCTCGATATCCATGCCGCCCTCGGTGGAGGCGATGAAGGCGATGCGCGAGCTCGACCGGTCAACCAGCGCCGAGAGATAGAGCTCGCGGTCGATGCTGGCCGCCTCCGTAATGTAGAGGCGCCGCACGACACGGCCTGCCGGACCCGTCTGCACCGTGACGAGCGTCTTGCCGAGCATCTGCCTGGCCAGCGTCTTGGCCTCGGCGGGCGACTTGGCGAAGCGCACGCCGCCCTGCTCGCCCGCTTCTTTCTCCTTGAAACGTCCCTTGCCGCGCCCGCCCGCATGGATCTGCGCCTTGACCACCCGCACCTCGGTGTCGATGCCGGCGGCGACCGTCTCCGCCTCGTCCGGCGTGAAGGCCACACCGCCGCCCGAGGTCGGCACGCCGTACTGCCTCAGGAGATCCTTGGCCTGGTGCTCGTGAATGTTCATGGTTCCGCGTGATCCCTCAACGAAACAAAACGGAGAGCGCGGCACGGAGGGGCCTGCGGCCTGGGGGAGGCCGCACACTATTCTAGAGAGAAGCCCGTCCGTACCCCGCGTCGGCTGGTGCAGGCTGCGCCGTCAGGCGCCGAGCTGCGGGTTGATCTTGATGCAGGCATCGACCAGACCCTTGACGGATTCGATCGACTTCATGAGCATCGAGCGCTCGGCGGAGTTGAGGTCGATCTCGACGACCCGCTCCGTTCCGCCTTCGCCGATGATCGTCGGCACACCCACATACAGCCCCTTAACACCGTACTCGCCATTGAGATACGCGGCGCATGGCAGCACGCGCTTTTTGTCCTTGAGGAAGCTTTCGGCCATGGCGATCGCGGACGCGGCGGGCGCGTAATAGGCCGAGCCGGTCTTGAGCAGCGCGACGATCTCGCCGCCGCCCTTGCGCGTGCGGTCGACGATCTGATCGAGCCGCTCCTGGCGGATCCACCCCATGCGCACGAGATCCGGCAGCGGAATGCCGCCAACGGACGAATAGCGCACCAGCGGCACCATGTCGTCGCCGTGCCCGCCGAGCACGAACGCGGCCACGTCCTCGACCGAGACCCGGAACTCCTCGGCGAGGAAGTGGCGGAAGCGGGCCGTATCCAGGACGCCGGCCATGCCGACGACCATGTTGCGCGGCAGGCCCGAGGACCTTTGCAGCGCCCACACCATGGCGTCGAGCGGGTTGGTGATGCAGATGACGAAGGCGTTGGGCGCATACTTGCGGATGCCGGCGCCGACCTGCTCCATGACCTTGAGATTGATGCCGATCAGGTCGTCACGGCTCATGCCGGGCTTGCGCGGCACGCCGGCGGTGACGATGCACACGCTCGCCCCTTCGATATCGGCGTAGGCGTTGGTGCCCTTGAGCGTGCAGTTGAACCCCTCCACGGCGCCTGACTGGGCGATGTCGAGCGCTTTGCCCTGCGGCAGCCCCTCGGCAATA
>WBZR01001346.1_pt2 | contig 15940 bp, 14 predicted proteins | sample 5204231 | NCBI WGS metagenome assembly WBZR01 (sample SAMN12412403, study PRJNA552823) | activated sludge metagenome | isolation source: activated sludge from anammox sidestream of wastewater treatment plant... | place: USA: Virginia | collected 2017-08 | reverse complement strand
CCACCGAGTTTGTCCAGGCCGAGTAGCCGTGGTCGTCGAGGTGCAGGTAGTTACGCGACTCGCGGTACTTGTAGGCGAAGATCACGACCTCCGCCCCGTCAATGATCCAGGCACGGCAGGCCATCGCCATGAAGTCGGCGGGGTAGAGCCAGAACCCGCAGCCGCTGGCGTAGTTCCAGAGCGGCTGGAAGCTCAGGGGGTTGAAGTTCGCCGCCTCGTAGCGATGCCTGCCGTGTTGCGGATGGAACGGGCAACGGTCCGACTCCGCCGGGAAGCCGAGCCAGTCGCACGAGACGCCGCCCGCGCCTTGCCGCCCGCAGCGGAAGACCGGCCCTTCGCCCGGCGGGTAGGGAGTGGCGATCACCGCAGGCACTCCGCCAGCGGACGTGGCCGCCAGTAGAGGTCGCGCTCCACCGGCAGACCGAGCGCGCCGCGGACGGCGACCAGTTCAGCCATATCGATGCTGCCGAATTCCTGCTCGAAACCGTCGACCAGGCCCCAGGCAATGCGGGTCTCCGGGTCGTATCCGGCGACGTACCACGTCCAGGCGCCGTTCGGGTCGAACAGCTTCACGCGGGCGATGGCATCGGAGTCATCGCCCGCCTTGTGGGGAGACGGCAGGCCGTCCGTCGACGTGATGTATATATAGGCAGGCCCCGTCAGGTAGGGGCTCGCTTCGTAGGGATGGTTGCTCATGCTGTGCCTCCTTGGTTGTTCGGGGGGCGTGAAACGCAGCACGGCAGAAAGCCCGGCTGTGGCCGGGCTTCTCTGAGTCGTGCTGGTGTGTGGGATCGGTCGTTATCGGCCGGCCGTGTTGGTCGATCGGACGGCGAACGGCGTCGACGAGCGAGCCGTTGTCGTTGAAGGTCTCCAGCAGGTGCTGGATGACCGACTCCGCCGACACTTCGCCCGCGAAGGTGAGCCTGAGCACGATCGTGTTCAGCGTCGCGGTCTCAGACCGCCGCGACGAGGTCGTACACGCGCTGCCGGGCATCGGACACAGTCCCTTCAAGAGAGCCGACCATCCGGCGCTCGAGGATTTGCGTGCTCTTCGTGGGATCGACCCACTCCATCCACTCCGTCGAGGCGTTGAAGAGTCCCCAACGGTTGTCGAGGCCGCCGGCGCTCACGATCGTCGGCAGGTCCTCCGCGTGCTGCAGGAAGGTCCTGAAGCTGTCGTGACGCCGGGTGGCCCGGTTGCGCTGGCGCTCCGTGAGGCTGACCTCGACCTTCGCCGGGTCCGGCGCGATCAGCTCCACCACCTCGTCGACCAGCGTCTGGCCGGCGTTCATCTGGGCGAGCTGTTCGAAGCGCTGCATCATCTCCGCCTGCTGCCGGGACACCAGCCCGAGCGCCTGGGCAGCGGACTCGATGTTCGCTTCGGCCGAGGCCGTGTGCCGGATGCCGATCCGCTCGCCCTTCTCGCGGAGGGAGACATTGAGCGTGTTCTGGCAGACGACGCGGGTGGAGACGAGCTTGACGCCGAGACCGCTCGATCCATCGTGGCTGTTGGTGACGAGGGCGTAGGGCGTCACCGGGTCAGTCCCGGCGATGCTGAAGTCCTCGCCGATGCGGACGAGGATGAAGACCTTCCGGCCTTCGTCGAGCGCGCCGGCCGTCTCGTACTTCACGCGGCCATCTGCGAGCCAGCGGTCGATGGCCCTGAAGGCGGTCACGTTCTGGACGACGGTATAGCGGGTGCCGACCACGCCAAGGACGAAGCAGGTGTCGGCGTACACCGTCGCGAACTTCTCCGGCACGGCGACGGGCTCGCCGCCGACCATGGTGTAGAGCGGGACCAGCGCGACGGTGCGGTTGAGACCGGCGAGTTCGCTGACGGTCTCGGAGTCCTCCATTCCCGGGGGAATGACCTGGCCGAGGCCGTGCCAGCCAGGGCGTCCGGCGTAGGCGAAGGATGCCTTGCCGTTGGTGATTTCGAGGTTGTGTGCCATTGATGTCCTCCAGACAGAAAGGCCCGGCGTGGTTGCCAGGCGGTCGGTGGTGGATATCCGGTTCTCAGGTAGTGAGAGGCGGGCTGGGTGCCGAAAGCGAGCACCCGCCCTGCATTGGACGGGCGTTCGCGTATCAGGGAGACCTCGGGGACGTAGTACCGCGGCATCAGGGCGCCTCCCGCGTTGCTGCGCGGCGTCGAGCCCGTCGCCGTCGTCCGAGCGTCATCCCAGGAGCCTCCGTTCCTTGAGGCTGACAAAGGCGTCGCGGCCGACGATCACGTGGTCGGCGACCTCGATGCCGAGGATCTCTCCCGCCTTCACGAGCTCCTTCGTGAGCGCGATGTCGGGCGGACTTGGCTCGGGGTCGCCCGAGGGATGGTTGTGGACGAGCACGAGCGACGGAGCGTTGGTGATCACCGCTTCGCGGAGCACTTCTGCTGCCCGGAAGTTCGCCGAGCTGACGTTGCCCTGGTAGACGAGGACCACATCGAGGACGCGGCAACGGGTGTCGAGAAGGACGACCCGCACCTGCTCCTGGAGGAGGTACTCCATTTCCAGGCGCACCAACTCGTAGATGTCGGCTGGCCGGAACACGCAACGCCCGAGCGGACCACCGCGAGCGACGGCGCGACCGTTGGAGCGCAGCTCGGCAAGGAAACGCAGGTTCTCCTCGACGAGATGCAGGAGGGCGGCATCGCCACCCTCCTCCAACGTTCGCACCGGCGGCCTATGCAGCGAGGGGGCCATCGGGCAACTCATCGATGCGGTCGTAGACGGTCAGGTGTAGCGGCTCGTCATCTCGGCACGGGCCGAGGGCGGTGACCGCGTAGGCGCGCCAGCCGGGCAGAACAGGGACGGCCTGCCGCACCTGAACAAGCTGGCGTGGGCCGGAACGGGTTTCGATGACTCGCACCGGCTGGCGGCGGAGGAGAGCCATCTCAGGCCGCCTTCCGTCGCTGGGCTTCGCGCTCGTTCAGCTCGCTTGCGAGCGCCTTGACGGCGCTGGAGAGTTCGCGCTCCGCAGCGTCATCGAGGTCCAGTCCGCACCGTTCCTGGAACCAGGAGCGCGTGCGAGCCTCGTCGACTCCAAGCCTCTCCGAGAGGGCGACGACGCGCTGGCGCATGTCGTCCAGCTTCGCCGGGCTCGCGAGGGTGCCCGGACGGCGCTCGTTCAGGCTGTTCCCAAACTGCTGGCCGAACTGGCGGAAGGCCCGCTTGATCCCGTCGGTCGTTGCGGCCTTCGTGGCGTTGGCATGCGCTTCAAGCGTCCGCTCGGTGACGAACCCGCAGCCCACATCGCTCTTCGGCGGGCAGCCGCTGACGGTCACGCGCACGGCGACGGTGTACATGCCATGTGCAAGCAACTCGCCGCTGCTCTGATCGACAACTTCGGCGGCCTGGTAGTGGGGTTCGCCGATGACCTCGGCGCCCCAGCCTCCGTAGCCGAAGATGCGGTTGGCCTGGTCGATGATGGCCTGGCCTTCGAGGTAGGCGAAGACGCTGCCATCATCCCGTGCGCGCTCGCGCACGAGCGCGAGGTCGAGCGGCTGTGTGAGGAGGTCGAGGATCTCCTGCGGCAGACCACCGTTAGTCGGACTAGTCATGCTGCCCGCTGCGCTGCGGAGCGGGCTTCGCGGCCCGCGTCGAGAATGCATCGGATGAACGCAGTGCGTCCGTCGCGGTGACAGCCGAGGCTGTTGAGGTCGGACACTCCCGGCGGGAGGGCGACCGGGATAGCCCGGTCACCGAGGCGCTGACAGAGTTCCGCCGTTGCTTCCCGCCCGGCCTCGTCTGGATCGAGGACGAGGTAGACATCCTCGAATCGCTCCAGCGACTGCGCCACGTTGCCGGGGACGCGGGTCCCGAGCAGGGCGACCGCCCAGAAGCCCCACTCGATGGCAGTGAGCCAGTCGAAGGGACCTTCGGTCACCACCACCGCGTCACCCTTCACGCTGGCAAGACCGAGGAGCGGCTTCGGCAGGCGAAGGTTGAGGTAGCGGGGCTCGCGGTCGGTGAGGCGGCGTCCGGTGAACCACGTCGCGCGGCCCTCGACGAGCTCGGGGATAATGACTCGCCCGGCGAAAGACTCCCGGTCTTCGTCCAGGAGGCCGAGCCACTGTGCGGTCTCAAGGTCGAGGTTCCGGTCGCGAAGCGCGGCGGCGAGGCCCGGTATGCCGAAGCCCAGCCGGAAGCGCCGTACCGTCCATCCGTGGATGCCACGCGACGCGAAGTAGTCCAGCACCTCCGGTCGCGACCAAACCGCCTCCTCGTAGAAAGCGACGGCTGTTTCGATGATCGGCGCGGCCTTCATCGGATCGACCTCGGGAACCGCCACGGTTGGCGGGTGTGGAGCACCTGCGGGCATCGTGGGCACCTGAGCCCCAGCCAGCAGCGCGACCGCTTCCCTGAAGTCGACCCTGTGCAGGCGGCTCATGAAGTCAATCACGTCGCCGCCCGCTCCGCAGCCGAAGCAGTAGTAGCTCTGGCTGGCCGGGTAGAGGACGAGGCTGGGGCGGCTGTCCCCGTGGAAGGGGCAGACCGCGGTGAGCCTCCCGCCGGTCTGGCGGAGTTCGAGTCCGGACGCGGCGGCCACATCGGCGATGGGGTGGCAGCGGCGGATCGCATCGGTGTCATGCATCGGGACACACTCCGCCGCGGGAAGGGGCCGCCCCCCGAAGGGCACGGCCCCAGGGCACCCGCGACGGGAGCCTCTCAGGCAGCGAGCGGCCGGGCGCCCTTGAGCGCCCTCACCGCGAAGGTCCGGCCCGCCGTCCAGCCCGAAAGACCGATCGCGGCCACGACCTTCAGACGAGCGTCGCACCCGCTGTCGGGGACGAGCATCGCTCCCTTGCCGGTGCCGGGGCTGTAGTGGACCGCTTCCAAGAGACCGAGCCTGCGGCAGGACTGGAGCCAGCAGCCGTAGACATCGCGTACCAGGACGGAGGGCATCCCGGAGAGGTCGAGCGCGCCGAGAATCTCGACAGCATGGCCAGGTTCGCGGCGGTGAAGCCGCCTTGCTTCGGCAAGCGCCCGCTCGACCTCGAGGGTCTTGACAGCGTGCGCCTGTCGCCGGATCGTGTCATGAGACGAGGCCAGCGCGGGCATGTTGGGATTCTGTTTGATCGCCGAACCCAGCAGCCTGAGGGCCTCGTTATATTTGTGCTCCGAAGCCAGCGCCTCAGCCCGCTCAATCGCGGCGAGGGCTCGCTCTTCGCGCTGACGTGCGTCTTTCTCCGCCCGTTCGACGGCCAGCAGGCGCGAGAGGTGCTCTCCCGCTTCCAGCTCCGCCATCTGGGATTCGATCACCCTGACGCGGTTGGCGGCGACCGCCGCGATGGCGGCCACGCCGAGGGCGACCTTCTCGGCCTGCGCCCGGTTCTCCGGCAGGAATGCCGATCCGGCCATGGTCTGGGCCTTCGACTCGGCGTGCCGTGCGTCGCGCTCCAGCTTCCGCAGCCGCTCGACATCCGCCTCCAGCCGCCGGTAGTGGCCAAGGACGGTCTCCGCCTCGCGGCGGGCGCTGGCGTCGCGTTCGGTCAGGTGCTCCAGCTCGCGCGCCGACCGGAGCACCGCCTGGATGAGCAGGTCCGGGTGCGCGTCGAGCGCTGGGGGTACCGGCGTTGCCGGTGGGAGTGGCTCCGGTTCACGGACGAACTCGCCCCTGTACTGGGCAAGCTCGGTGAGGTCCCGGAGGACGACGGGCTGGCTCATGATGCTTCTCCTTCCCGGTAGTCGGTCACCCTCGATAGGGCGAACGGATCGGATGTCTGGTCGTGGCCGTTGCCGGCCACGCCGGGCTGGGGGCGGAGCTCGACGATCGAGCCGCCAGCGCTGACTGGCAGACCTCGTTCGAGGTCCAGGGCGACGCTGAGGACGGGCCTCCCGATGGCGTCGGCGAAGACGGCAGAGAGTTCGTGGCGGAGTGCTGCGATCAGCTCTCCGTCGCTGACGTCACGCCCGTTCACCGAGAGCGCGAGCTGGACGACGTAGCGCTTCTCGTCGTCCGACTGGTAGGCGGTGAGCAGGCCGTTGACCTGCCTACCGTCGCAGACGACGCGCTGGACGATGATGGCGAGCCTGCTTGGCAGCGAGACGCCAAGGGCTTTCGCGTAGCTGCGGGCTGTCCGCCGGACGAGCCGCCGGAGCTGCCACGCCTCACGGCGGGGAGCGTCGGCGATGATGGTCGGGTGCTTGCCGCGGATGCGGCGGCAGATCAGTCGCACCTTGCGGGTGCCGGCGATGAGGATGCGCCGGGTCTGTCCCCGGCAGGCGATGGTCCAGCGGCAGAGCAGGCAGTGCTGCTTCCTGGACCGGCGGCGTGTGGTGGCCATGTGATTCCTCCTTTGGCCTTTCAGAACGGCCAGCTCTTGACGGCGAGGAGCACCGTTGAGCAGACCGCGATGACGATGGCGGCGAGCCGGATGTGGCGCATGAGCCATCCCTCCTCCCTCACCCGGTAGGGTCTCGATGACATGGGTTCTCCTTTCGGGGGATCCGGTGGACGCAGGGAAAGCCCCGCACGGACTCCCACCTCTTCGCGAGAAGCGGGATCGTGTGAGGCTTTCGTTGGAGCAGGACCTCAACGCGGCCAATGACCGGGAAGGGCACTGCACGACCGAGTCCTTGCGTGATGCGCGTGGGCTACGGCCGGTTCGAGTTCAGATGGACGGAATCGTTGGGCTATCGCTTGATGGGCTGCTGGTCTCCTTTCGCTGCAGTTCTCGCTGACTGGTGGATTGATGTCGTTGGCTGGTACTCCTTGCTACTGGATTCCTTCGGTTGATTGCCCTGGTTCAGCTTCAGCCTGGAGAGCGAGCTCGTTTTCCTTGCGGAGAGATCCTTGCTGACACCGCGGATGGGCTTTCCGTACCGGTAGTTCGGGCTGGCAACACCGGCAAGTCGCGATTTCTGGAGGCCAGCCTAGCGGTGGCCGTTCCAATTCCGTTCCAAGATCCGGCCTGATCCGTTCAGATTGGGGGCGATCTGTTCCAACTCGTTCCGATCGGGACTGACGGGCCCTCGCGAAGCAGGGCAACGCCAGGCTCAACTAGCCCGTCCCACGCCGTGAAGCGCGGGGCGCGCCGCATCCGGTGCAGCTCTACCGGCCAGGCTCCCGCCGGGGGAATTCATCGAGTTGCAGCAAATGGAACGCGGAATCCGCACCGCAGGGGAGCTGGCGGGCGGTCGCCGCTGTAGCCGGCGCACTCAGCGGTATGCTTGAGTTTCCGATCTGGCCATCGCGCCGCTGGGCCAGCCGTGGCCTCTAGCCTCCTCGCATCGCTTGCCATCGCCCGTGTGCGAGGCGTGGGAGCGCCGCACGCCCACCAAGGTGACCTATCCGCCGATGGCCGGGGCCGTCCGCAGCGCCTGCGTGTGGCGCGTGTACCGGTCAAGGTCGGGTAAGGGAAGGCCGCATCAACGGCCGATTGGAACGAAATTGGAGTGCAACTGAATTGCTGTTTTGAGTTGTCTTCCGTTCCAATTCCAGGTGACTACGACACTGAGCCACCTCAGGCGTCGACCTCCATCGTCTCGCTCTCATTGAGTCTTGAGCCCGGCCACCTCAGGCGGTCTCCCAACTGTCAGGGTTCTCCGCGAAGGTCAGCTCTCCATCTCGGTTGGGGACGTTGTGAAGCCACTCGCGATGATGTGTTGATACCTTGTTCGGCGGAACCTTGGCATCGGCTCGACCTGTCAGCACCTCGAGCTGTGGAACTTAACGCGCGTTCCGGCCCACACCGCGACCAACGCCGCTTCGGAGAGATAGCTGCGAAGGTAGACCGGACTCAGGCTCTTCCACTGCGGGTCGAGTTCGCAGTAGTAGTACTGCGCCGAGGAATGGCTCGACGTGTACCAGGTCATCTGGCCTGCGGGCGACGTTGCGGTCGGCATGGGCTGAGTTGGCAGAGCAGGAGGTTCGACACAGGCGTCGTCGCCCCAGAGCCCCCGGCCTGCGTCGTAGGCTTCCTGCTGTGCTGCGCGGATGCGTTCGACGTACTTGATGTCGGGCGGGAAGGTGGCGAGCGTGGCAAAGCCATCGCGGACGATCTGCTCGTTGAAGAGCACCTCCTCGGTCCAGAGGTAGCGGAGCAGTCGCCCGAAACGGTCTGTGTTGCTGACATCCTTCTCCAGCTGAACGGTCTGGCCGAGAAGCCGCGAACGCGTGTACTCGGATGCCTCGCGTCCGTAGCACTGGACGCCACCGAAGACCTCGGGCGTATCGACGAGGATCAGCCGCACCCGTCCTGCGTCGCTGCAGTTCGCAACATCAATGGTGTCGCCATCCACGACGTTAGCCACGATGCAGGCAACCCGCCCTGGGGGAACTGCTGCGGGAGTCGGTGTGGATGCTGGGGCGATTTCACCCTGGTCCATCGCGATGCCGGGGACATAGACGCGGTACTGGCCCTGCTGGGCCTCCACGTCGACGCGGCCAAGCAGCGCCGTAATGGGTAATAGCACTGCGGCGACGAGCAACGCGAAGACGGTCCTGTTCACTGTCTCCGACCATACCGGACTTGAAGTCATCTCCAGCCGTTCTCCGCCGAAGTCGTCAGGCGTTGTCGCGAAGCGATTCCGGTATTCAAGTCCGGCCCCTGTCCCTGGCCCTGTAATCTTCAATGTCCCCGACGGCGCGACCATGGACAGCCAGCTGCGCGGGATCTGCGAGTTCGCGTTCAACGACAAGTTCGGCGCGAATGTCAGCGCGGAGCATCGGAACGACCGCCAGCGCCTGGAGCGGGAGCTGATGCTGAAGCTGATAGAGAAGCACGTGCTTGCGGGTTTTCCTCGTCTACTGGAGACCGTGGAGGCCGCTCCGCACTGAACTCCCAGCCACTGAGGGCCGGCAGGACGGGTGGAGTTCGAGTGCGCCGCCGGGTCGCCCAGAATGCGCGTAAGCGCGACCATCTCCTCGCTCGCGCGGCTGAGGCCGCCAGAGAGCCTGCTACCGTTGCGGGTTGAGGCCGACCGTCGCCCGGGGCGGGACCACAGCCGCCAGGAAATCGGGGCGATACGGTCGGGCCGGTAGCTGCAATGGGGTCCGGTCTGGATGGTGTGGTCGAGTTGCCTCCGCCAGTGTGTGGCGCGCGGATGCTGGAGCATCCGGAGACGCGTGGAAGGCCCGTACGACCCGCGTGAGGAGTCCTTGTCTGACCAAGCGCGAGAGCTGGTTAGGGGCGAGGTCTCGCGCGACGAGGTCTTGGCGGCTGACAACCCCACGATCGGCCACGAGATGGATCTTGACCATGTCATCGTTCACGCAGCCGTCATCCGCGGATCGCAACCTCGGGCTGAGCCCCGCCTTGGATCGAGTCCTCCGTCCGCTCGCGGGCCGAGGTTGTCACGACCCCAATCTCATCGAACCAGCGACTACCGATCCGCTGGCTCCGTTGCCAGACGAAGAACGAGCGACGGCGGATCCGTCGCACGAACGGACATCTCCAGCGGGATGCCGATTCCGGTGAGCATCGCGATATCGTCATGGTGTTCAGGGCCGATCGTCCCTACCAGTTCGTCACTGACCATGATCGCGAACGGTGCAGGTTCAGGTTGGCCATCTTCCCGACGAAGCCGTGCGGGTGAGTCCAATAGGACGGCCGCGCGTTGCGTGTACGGCAACGAGTACTCTCCCCCCTCGAGGACTTCGTTCACCAGTTGAACACCCGGGTCTCGCGCGAATGCCAGCAGGTCGGCAATCTCTGTGGGTGATGCATCGAAGTCATCCCGCCAGGCCGAAATATCCTGCGCTGCCAGCCAGTCCCGCATTACGACATCAGGTGAGGTCACGGACTGAGCGCGTCGTTCAGCTACACGATTCGCCAGCCGCCTCGATCTGACGCCGCCAAGCATCAGGGTCAGTGCGTCACGAGTCGCGACGCCGAAGTGCACCACGGCGGCAAGATCGTCTGGAATCCTGTGAGCGGCTCCCTGTCGATCAAGCGCCTCGTTCACCCACGCTATCACCACACCGAGTGACCACGGTAGGTAGTGCTCGAAGACGCTGGCGATGAACTCTGATAGCTGCTCGTACCGATAGTCTTCATTCTCGACCGCACCGAGGTGAGTGTCCGCGAGCGTTTGGAGTTCAACACCCGCCACCCAATCGGCGAGGAGACTCATCACGTTCACTGATAGAGCTTCATCCCGTCGCGCATTCCGACGAGGCTTGAAACCACTCCGCCGATTCTCCTCGAGGCTGAGGATGGCATCGAGCCGGCCTTCACCAAGGATCGCTCCGATGGCGTCCGGCAGGGGGTACGTAGCCACTTCCTCCGTGGCACTCGCAAGTACTTCGTCGGCAATGGCCTCAAGCGATGCTGCGCTTGGAAGGGACATGCCGGATTGAGCCCACCGTCTCCGCTGCTCGCTCGGTCGCGCGACGTATGCTCGATATGCGCGGGCGGCTACTTGGAGTAGCTGGACCCGGGCGGGCTCGGCGAGCTGCTGCCATGCGAGCGTTGCCTGGACGGCGCTGACAACGGATTCCTCGGACAATCCGTTCCCCACTTCTGTCAATGCTTGGGCCACAAGCCAGACATAGCTCACAAATGCATCGGCCGCGGGACCTGCAGTCATTTGGAAGAGCGAATCTTCGTTCTGGCGCGCCGCGGTCTCCAAGATCGCCAACTGCTCCAACGCATCCTCAGTGGCTAGCGTGGACCGCATATCGAGATCGATCCCCGTCCGATCCAGCGGCTCGAAGAGCTCCCGGGAGAACGGCTGCTGCTCCGCCAAGATCAGCCAACCTTCAGTTTCGCGCCCCGCTCGCCCCGCTCGCCCAACTGCATTGAGCAAGCGCGCACCGTCGATCACCTCAACGAACCCGTCTGCGTCGCGATACCCCCGCCGTGCGATCACGACGCTTTTGAACGGAAGGTTCACGCCTTCCGTCAGGGTTGAGGTGGATACCAGACAGTTGATCCGTCCGGCACGCACCGCGTCTTCGATTTCTGACTGGATGTCTACAGGTAGCGCCGCGTGATGGAACGCTACGCCTCGCGGGAGGACTCGGGCGAGCGGATGCTCCTGACCTAGTCTGGACCGGACGAGGTCAACGAGCGCAAACATCGACGGGTCGTCTTCCAATGAATCCGCCAGTTCCTCAGCAAGTCGCTGAGCCTCGCTTTTTGTCGCCTCCACGATCAGAACAGAACCCGATGCACGGATGTGGTGAATGAGCGGAATTAGTTGCGCCCGCTGTGTGGTACTGCGAACTGTGTCCCGCACCCAGTTCCGGCTCATTTGTTGACGACGGACGAGTTCTCCCACTGGTTCGGAGAACTCTCCTCGCACGAACGACGTCTCCAGTCCTGTGCGGAGATGCACGACGCCTTTCAAGGGCACAACCTGTCGCGGCCGACGCGATCCTGTCGCTGGCTCGTCGATCGCCGACGGCCAATCCGGTCTTGTCGTGAAGACGACACTAAGGCGGCGGGGGCCCCTCCAATTCTCATGCTTAGCCACCACACCGCCGCCCGGGTCGAGCCACGACAGCACATGGGCTTGACTGCCAAGGGCGGCCGAGAGCAGGAGGATCCGGTGATACGTTTCGCGAGTAAGGTCGTGGAGGAGCGAGATGGTTTCCTCGAGTCGCCAACCGCGTTCCCGATCAGCAACGAGATGCGCTTCGTCGATGACGAACATGCCGAACTCAGCGAGCAGGCCCAGCGGATCGCTACGAAGGCGAGCTGCGAGCTTCTCCGGCGTCATCACCACCGCGCGTGCGGCTGCTGGCTTCGGGGCATCGAACCCCAGCGGGGACTCCTGATACAGTTGATATCCGAGCGTTCGCAGCCGTCGCTGGAGGGCGGAACTGAGCTCCCGGCAGAGGCTGTGTGTCGGCGCGACCACGCAGACACCACCCTTGCCGTTCACTAGGTGCGCTGTGACCAACAGCTGCGCCAGCAGGCTTTTCCCCGCGCTGGTCGGAAACGAGAGGACGAGCCGACGCACGGATGGACTCAGCGGGGATTCATGGCTGTCGTCGCCAGACAGGAAGGACAGTTGGGGAGGCCAGAGTTGCAGCACCGGTGGATCGCCAAGGGTCATCGCCCGCGCCGCGCTTGTGAGGTCGGGGGGAAGCGTGGTCCAAACCGAGGCACGCTGTAACCCGTCGTTTAAGCGCAGCAGGTGTGCCGCAACCCATCGAGACTCGATATCTTCAGGCGCTCCGTCAGCGACCACGGCACTCTGCAGCAGTGTTCGCGCTCGTTCGAGAGCATCAATTCGACCGTAGGTGAGGAACTCGGTGAGCGCACGCACACCGCGTACCACTGCGTCTGCAACGGCATACGGAGAGCGCGCCGCAGTGCCGTAGCGCTCGGCGATGTCGGTCAATTGAGATATTCGAGTGCCAAGAAGCGGGTAAAGCCCTGGCCGGTCGAGCGCGAGCAGGAGGATTCCAGCCTCCAAGGACATGGTCCCGGGATCTACGACGTCGGCGGGTTCGACATCGATCGCGATACGTCGGGCAACGGCAGCAGCGTTTGGCGCCAGTCCGCCACCTAAGTAGGCAATCTGCGCTCCGAACGTGTACTGAAGCTTCTCAAGGGCGTTGAGCGGCACTGCTTGCAACGCGAGGTCGAAGATGTGACCCGAGACCTGGTGAGCTTGCCGCTGCCGCTCAAGGCTGTGCACTTGGAGATCCGCTCGTAGGGTGGCCACGGACTGGAGGTACCACCCAGCGTCCAAGAGCGTACGGTCGAAGGTGGTTTGACGAGTGAAGAGGCTCACCTCTACCTGTGAGAGGAGAGTTTGGAGCTCGGACGCTGACGGCAGGCGAGCATGCGTGCCAAGCGCGCCGGTCAGCAGGTTGAGACTCAGCGCTCGATCCACAGCCCGCACCCTTTCCAGAGCACCTCCCTGACCCGTTCCGCGAACGCGGAGAAGTCCCCAACCATATGGAGATGCCCTTGATGCTGCTGCGCCGTGAGGCCGAAGTATTTGATCACATGGTCAAAGCAGTCCGCCTCCTCTCGGGGGGTCTTTGCACCGATCGCGATCCCGACGCCCGCCGCCGGATCTCTGTCGACCCAAAGCTCCGCCAATCGCCCGTAAAACGTCGCAAGGTTCCGATCGGTCACGATGTGCTGTTCAACCAACGAGAACCGCGCTAGGTATTTGAGGGCGCGCTCCCTGATCTGCCGACACGCTTCGTTGACGGTCTCCCGAATCGGTGCCTCACTACCGTGGTACTTAGACTCCCAGAGCCGGTAGCAGTAGCCGGGGCCTTCCTCGTACACGGTCAAACCGTCGCCACCAGGGTCCGTGGAAGACCAGTCGTGCCCCTCAATCCGAATGGGCGTACCAGGACCGATGTCGTTCTCCGAAACGAGATCTACCCACAACGCCTCCGCGACGAGACCGCGAAGGTGCGAGTCAGACGCGGGCGCGTCTGGCGTTCCAACGTTCTCCAGCAGCGTTGCCGCGAGAACGAGAGAGTCACGTTCAGGCGGAGGTTCGTCGCCTTCTCCCGTCGCTCGGAGTCGCCATGACTCGAGAAGGCGCAGATCGCGCACGCGGCGCGTGGCGATCCCAACGGCGACGGCGAGTGCGGCAGAACGATGCTGTGCGGAATCCAACTCTGCGTATAGACAGGGGACACCGCTCGCAGTGGCTTCAGCCCTGAGCTCTACCAGAGCCGCTAGCGCCGGATTCCTACGATTTGGACCTGAATCTGCCACCATTGCGCCCGAGCATGCCACACTCCCACGCTGGGCGCGGGGGCATGATGGCTGGCTCTCCCTCTAGAGTGACCTGGAGCTTACACCAGGCGGAGAGGCGGGCTGCGGTACCTCGGCGTCAGCCACACAGGTCCCTGAGGGGCAAGCGCGATTGGGGAATGCAAGATATCGCGAGGCCATCAAGCGGTGGACGGTCGTCCCCAGCGACGAGACCCACCGTGGTCATACGCGCGTTGCAGTGTCGGAAGCGCTTCGGACAAGCTGAGGTTCTGCCCGCCTACATGGATCGCGACAGCAAATTTCAGCGTCTCGTCAATTGCTTCCAACAGAACCGAACCCTTCTGTTTGGTGATGCAGGCGAAGTTCAGGCAACCCCTGCGATTGAACGCGAACGACGTTCCTTGGCCTCGGGGTCGCGGTGGGTCTATGTCCGCACCCAGGGACAGGACCGCTTCCTGGAGCTCCGCAAACACGGCGTCCACGTCGGCAGCTTGAAGGTTCCCCTGCATGGTCCGATGCGGCTGGGGGTTGGGCCGTTGTGTCCCTCGGGCCGGCTGATGCGGTGCCTGGACCGGCTGTCTCGCAGGCAGGCTCCTAACGAGATCCTCGAACCCCCGTTCCGTTTCGAGGTTACGTCGCGTCACCCAGTTACGACGGCTCCGGGGCTTGAGCCGGTGGAATCTCGGATAGCGCGCCAACTCCGGCATGCGATACAGCCACTGATCGAGAGAGCGCAGTCCCAGGATTGCGGCACCGCGGCTCAACGCCGCCCGAAGAAGCTCGGTCGTGTACTCCTGAGACGCCAGTTCCAAGCTGCCCGCCGTCCCGTGTTGCGACGCATACGGCACCCACTCAAGGACCAGCAGCTCGCGGCTCAGTGCCTCGATGCCCGCGTGCTCGATCAGTTGACGGAGGTGCAAGCTCCAGTATCGATGCCCGGGATGGCTGCCGTGCGCAGGATCGAGCAGGAAGAAGGGATACGGTTGATCCGCGTGCCGAAGATTGTTCCGGTAGGCCGCCCGGAAAGCCGGCCGTTCTTGCTCCGACCGATCCTGCGGGTCAATCCCAGGATTGAGATTGAGCATCACGACCGAGGCATTCGGGTTACCAAGGAGCGGGAACGGGAAAAGACCGAGGTCCAGCGTCTGCTGTGGCCCCGCGCGGTCGTTGTGCCGCTCGACCGCCTCTCGATCACACGGCAGCACGTAGGGCTCGCTAGCCGGAAGGCTGAACCAGGGATTGGAAGGGATCGTCACGGTCGTCAACTCACGGCAAGTTGCCCGCACGGCGCCTCGCTATCAGCGTTGCAGGTGAGTCTACGCGCCAGATCTCTATCCGCGCAGGGTGATTGCGATTGTGGGTTTGGTCCGTGACTCGTTAGGTAGATTAGATCGGCACGAGTTCGCATTCAAAGACGAGGGCGAGCGTCTGATCTACGGCTTTTCGGCCAACCTGTCCAGGTCTTATGCTCCATGCTCGGGAGCGGGGGAGGCGAGTTCCTCATGCTGGCCGATGCCGGTGGGGGCCGTTTCGGAATCGCCGCCGGTCACCTGCCGCGTTGCGTCATCCAGTTACTCCGACGAGCCGGCCCTTAACCTTTGAAAACCGGCCGCGGCATGCGCGCGTACAGAGCGTAAATTCTTCGTCCGAACTGTTCAGATCCGACAGAACCGCCCTGATCAGCGACACCAACTGTTCTCTTTATGGCACCCTGCGGCGACCAGGCGCTCCCCCTCAACCCTCGCCAAGAGGTGCGCAATGCAGGAGATCGAGCCATGGCGGCGCTGCCCGGAGTGCGCCGCCGGGCAAATGTAGCGCTTCCCGTTCGCGTGGACCGCAGGATGCTCGCAGGCGTCCTGCTGGTCGTGGTGTCGCTGGCTGGCGGGTTGCTCCTATGGCGAAGCGCCACGGGCACGACGCCGATCCTCATCGCAGGGCGGGACATCCCTCCCGGCCACGCCATCCAGCGCGACGACCTGCGCATTGGCGAGGCACGTCTCGATGGCAGCCTCGCGTCGCTGGCGCTGACAGAATCCGATCTGGACGCAGCCGTGGGTCGCACGACCAGCACCACGATCCACGCCGGCGAGATGGTCGTGCGGCCGGACCTCGCCTCCGGACCGGTACTGGGCGCCGACGAGGTTGCCGTCACCATCCCTGTTGCAGCCGACACCATCTATCCCGGATTGAGGCCGACGGACGAGGTCGCACTGCTGGCCACGAGCAACGCGGGCAGACCTGAGAGCAGGACCGTCACGCTGCTCGACCGCGCGACCGTATTCGCCATCGGCCTGGAGCGGCGAG
>WBZR01003065.1_pt1 | contig 15942 bp, 10 predicted proteins | sample 5204231 | NCBI WGS metagenome assembly WBZR01 (sample SAMN12412403, study PRJNA552823) | activated sludge metagenome | isolation source: activated sludge from anammox sidestream of wastewater treatment plant... | place: USA: Virginia | collected 2017-08 | reverse complement strand
ATGATCTCTACGGAATAACAAATCCTGCTGAGATTGTCGGTGGAGATTTCTTCGATTATCTTCTGCATGGATCCGATGGTGAAAGACTTGGAGTAGCAGTCGGAGATGCTGCAAGTAAAGGTGTCGGTGCTGCTGCTGAAGCTATGTATATTTCAGGTGCACTGAGAATGGCGAGTGGTTTTGAATTAAAGATTGCAGCATTGATGCGGAGAATGAATCAGCTTGTTAATCTGATTTTTGAAGATGATAAATTTACTTCTCTTTTTTATGGTGAATTAACAACACATCGTGGTGGATTATTTCTTTATGCAAATGCTGGTCATAACCCGCCCATCTTTATTAAAGCAAAAACAAAAGTTGCTGAATATCTGAAAACAACTGGTCCGGTTCTGGGTCCCGCACCCGATGCAAAATATTTTGTCGATAGTATAAATTTTTCAAAGGATGATGTTCTTCTTCTTTATTCAGACGGAATTACAGAATCAGCTGATAATAATTATGATGCATACGGAGATGATCGCCTGTTGAATAAAGTAAAAGAGCTGAGCGAATCTTCACCAAAAGAAATTGCTCTGGGAATCCTGGAAGATGTAATTAAATATTCAAAGAATGGAAAATACTCTGACGATATGACATTGGTAGTTATCAAAAAAATGAAATGAAATTTGAATTAAAAAATTCGGGGCGATCGTGATTCAATCTATTAATCCTGCAAACCTGCAATTGATTAAAACTTATCATTCAATGCTTCCGTCAGAAGTAAATAATATTATAGATTTAACTGCTGATGCATTTGAGAAGTGGAAAGAAACTTCTTTCGGTCACAGATCGAATCTTATGATGAAGGCTGCTCAGGTTCTTAAAGCAAAAAGAGAAGAATATTCAGAATTAATGACTCTTGAAATGGGCAAACCAATTTCTCAATCAAAAGCTGAAGTTGAAAAGTGTGCTTGGGTCTGTGAATATTATGCGGATAATGCTGAAAAGTTTTTAAAGGATGAATTGATTCAAACCGATGCATCAAAAAGTTTTGTAACATATCAGCCTCTCGGAACAGTGCTTGCAGTTATGCCATGGAATTTTCCTTTCTGGCAAGTGTTCAGATTTGCTGCACCGGGTTTAATGGCTGGTAATGCAGGAATTTTAAAACATGCTTCAAATGTTTCCGGATGTGCCCTTGCAATCGAAGAAGTGTTTCGTGAAGCTGGCTTTCCTGAAAATCTTTTCAGAACAATTTTAGTCCCTTCATCTCAAATGGAAGCTGTAATAAAAAATAAAAAGATCAAAGCAGTTACTTTAACCGGAAGTGTTACTGCCGGTAAAGCTGTTGGTAAAACCGCAGGATCAGTTTTGAAGAAAACAGTTATGGAGTTGGGAGGAAGTGATCCGTATATTATCCTCGAAGATGCAGATTTGGAAATGGCTTCAGAAACTTGTGTCAATGCAAGATTAATTAATGCTGGACAGAGTTGCATTGCGGCAAAGCGGTTTATCGTTGTCGAAAAAGTCTATGATGAATTCGAAAAACTTTTTGTCGCAAAAATGAAAATAAAAAAAATGGGTAATCCGTTTGATGAATCCAATCACATCGGACCACAGGCAAGTGTTTCGCTGAGAGATGAATTGCATCAGCAAGTTGTAAAAAGTATTGAACTTGGTGCAAAGTTAATACTTGGCGGAGAAATTCCTGAAACTGTTGGTGCATGGTATCCTCCAACTGTTCTTTCAAATGTAAAAAAAGGAATGCCTGCTTACGATGAGGAATTATTCGGACCTGTTGCAGCAATAATAAAAGTGAAGGATGAAAATCAGGCTATTGAATTTGCCAACGATTCTATATTCGGACTTGGTGCTGCTGTTTTTACAAGGGATAATGAGAGAGGAGAAAAAATTGCAGCAGAAAAATTACAAGCTGGCTGCTGTTTTGTAAATGCTTTTGTAAAATCAGATCCGAGATTACCGTTTGGTGGAATTAAAGAATCCGGATATGGCAGAGAGCTTTCATCATTTGGTATTAGAGAATTCGTCAATATCAAAACAGTTTACATTAAGTAATCAATGCTACTTTGGTTCCGATATCTCACTTATTAGTTTTAAAAGTTTTGTTCTTGTAAATGGTTTTGAAAGATAATGTGTGCATCCTGCCAGGATAAATTCTTCTCTGTCTCCTCTCATCGCAAAGCCTGTAATTGCAACAATCGGAATTTCTTTATAGCTCTCAATCTTTCTTATTTCTCTTGTTGTTTCAACACCGCTCATTCCTTTACCAAGATTTATGTCCATCAGAATAATATCGTACTTCTTTTCATTTACTTGTCTGAAGGCTTTTTCACCGCTGTCTGCAAAATCAGTTTCACAAATATTTTTCAGGAACAATTTTATTATATCTCTGCTTGAATCATCGTTATCAACGACAAGAAGCTTTGGTCTGAACTCAGCTTTATATTCTTTAACGGAGAGTAGTTCTGAATTTGAATCTATTACTTTCTTAACTTCAATTTGTTTATAATCTTTTAGTAAAGGGAAGATAATGGTAAATGTTGATCCGGAACCGATAGTACTATTTACACTGATTTGCCCACCCATCGATTCAACAAAGTTTTTTGTAATAGTTAAACCAAGTCCGGTTCCTTCAAAGTGTCGGTTAAATCCTTCGCTTACTTGTCTGAATTCCTGAAAAATCAATCCCAGACTTTCCGTTGGTATTCCTATTCCGGTATCCTTCACACTTACTCTTACAAACTCACCTGAATCATTAATAATTGAATCAACTGAAACCAATACACCGCCAGTGTAAGTATATTTAAGCGCATTGTTGACGAGGTTGTTAATTATTTGTCTGAATATTTGCTCATCTACATTCGAGTATAAATTATGGTTGATAATAGAAGTTTCAAGAAATAAATTTTTCTTTTCCGCAACTGCTTCAAATAATTGAACCTGTGATTCGACTAATTCAGAAATTCGGTTTGGCTGAAGATTAATGTCAACCTTTTTCGCTTCAATCCTTGAAAGATCAAGTAAAAGATTTAGAGTATCCATCAACCTGCCGGCACTCGTTAAAATACGATCAGCCATTTCTTTTGTTGTATCTTCTCTTAATCTCTCTTGCAGCAATTCTGCAAACCCTAAAATTCCTACAAGCGGAGTTCTTAATTCGTGACTCATATTTGCGAGGAAGTTAGATTTTACTCTGTTCAGTTCTTCTGCTTTCTCTTTAGCTTCAAGTAAATGTTTCTCGACATTTTTTCTGCTTGTTATATCTCTTAAAGTAACAAGGATATATTTTTTATTTGAGAACATTATATTAATTCCGAGACTTTCTACCCACAATTCTTCATTTTGAGTTGTTTTGATAATATATTCATCTTTGAACGGGGCAGGGTTCCTCTCTAAATATTTTAGTGCCGAATAAACCTGTGGTGCAAAATCATCATGTAAAAATTCGAATACATTTTTGCCGATACCTTGAGATGCATCTTCGAGATGAACCAATTTTGCAGCACTGTTATTAGCAAAAATAATTTCACCATCCCAGTCAATAATTAAAGCAGCTTCAATCATATTATCAATTAAGGAACGAAAACGCTCTTCACTTTCTTTTAGTGCTTCCTCTGATTTTTTTCTTTCGGTTATGTCTTCGTATGTACCAAGAATTCCAACTACCTTTCCAAGCTCATCGTGCAACGGTATTTTATTTGTTTCGACCCAGGCTAACATACCATCGTAATGAGTTTGTGGTTCGATAATTTTAAATATTGGTTGATTATTCTTCATTACTTTACTATCAATCAAACGATAATGATCTGCCTCAACGCTTTTCCAGGGCATGTTGTAGTCATTCAACCCAATTAAATCTGAAGGATTAGAAAAACCTGCATCGTTTGCAAAATTTTTATTGCAACCCAGATAGTTAGAATTAATATCTTTCCAGAATATACGTTGTGGTATATTATCAAGTATCAATTGAAGCATCTGTCTTGAATCACGCAGCTCATTTTCGGATTTCTTTCTGTCTGTTATATCCATGGCAACAATTGTAAAGGCTATTGGACTGCCTTTCTCATCTCTGATAACTGATGTTGATATGGATGATAAAAATTCAGAACCGTCTTTTCTTTTACTCAATAACTCACCGCCCCAACCGCCTCGTAAAGTCGAAGAGAGTATATGATTCAGAAAACCATCGGCGGATTGATTAGAAAGAAGTAACGAGATGTGACTACCAAGTATTTCATCGTACGTATAGCCATACGAATTACAAAATGAGTTATTCACGAAAATTATTTTACCTTCAGTATCGGTAATGCAAATTGACTCTGAAATACTTTTCACAGCGTGTGCAAGCATAGAAATTTGTTCTTCGGATTTTTTTCTTCCGGAAATATCTCTTACAATAGCTTGAATGAGAACATTTTCGCCAAGATTAATTCTATTTAAACTGATTTCAGCATCAAACAATTCGCCATTAAGTTTTTTATGTTGCCACTCAAACCGCTGTGGATTTCCTTTTATTGCCTCCGATAGTTTTTCAAGAGCCTTAATAGCGGAGGGTCTGCCATCTGGTTGATAATCCGGAGAAAAATCATACGGTGGTTTACCAATTATATCTTCTTTACTGCATTCAAACAGATCAAGAGTTTTTTGGTTACAATCGATAAATATTTCTTCGTCCATCAGAAAAATTGAATCATTAGCAAGCTCAAATAATGATTTGAATTTTAATTCACTCTTCTCCAGACTATCGTATGCTTTTTGTTTTTCAGTAACATCACTGAAAAAGGTTGCAATTTTTCCCGGTTCAATTTGAAAAGCTGAAAATTCAAAAGTTCCTTTGACGTTCTGGTCAACGTATTCAATAATTTCATTCTCTACCTTGATCCCTTCACGTGCAATTTTCCTGTAAGTAGCCGGCACATTGGTGCCTGCAAGGTTTGGGAATGCTTCAAGAATTTCTTTATTCACAAGATGAGCGTGATTTATACCAAGTATTTTATCAGCAGCACGGTTGTAATCTGTGAACAGCAATCTGTCATCTTCTTGTAAATTATAGACGTGTACACCATAAGGAGATGCATTTACAATCTGTTTTATCTTTGCAGCAGAGTCATTAATTAATTTTTCTGTTTCAATTATTTTTGTGATGTTTTCGCAAAGAATGAGAATATCCTGTCCATCACCATTCGAATTTATCAGACTTGCATTTTCTCTAACCCAGATAGTCTCTCCACTCTTTTTAATTTTTCTAATTTCCCATTTGAAATTTTTATCCGGATTATTAAGACATTCTTCTATTTGTTTTTTTACCGTCAGCCAATCCTCTTTATGAAATACAAACGTAACATGCTGATTAACCAATTCATTTATTTCATAACCAAGTTCTTTTGCGCCGCGTGAATTCACTTCCTTGATAAATCCATCTTTATCCAGGATGAAAATCATAAGTGGACTATTATCGAAGATAGATTTTAATTTAGTTTGAGTAACTTCAGATTCCGCTGATTTCGGGTGAGATGATTTAGTTTTTGAATTTTTTGTAAACGTACATTCAGCTACAAACTTTCCATTTAATTTCACTTTTATACATTCAATCCGGAAATCAACCTTTTTACCTTGCTTATTCCTTGTAAGTACAGAGTTTATAACCTGACATTTTTTTGATGTAAGTTTTTTCAAATCAGCGGATTTATTTAAAAGTAACAGATCAGTTAAATAATTTTCAGTCGTCCCTGATTTTAATAATTTAAAAATCTTTCGTGCAGCTTTATTAGCTGAAATAACCTTATAATTTTTACAATCAATTAATAGTTTTATCTGAGGTGAATTGTCAAAAATAGTATTATAGACCAAACGCATTTTTTATCTTTAAGAAACAAAGTATTGATGATTAAACCGGACATTTTCTGATATAATTTTTTCTTTCTCTGTCACCAATTTTAATGTGCTGAGAGAAGTATCATAAAATCACTAATTTTGTGCCAATGTTTAATTATAAGATGACTATTCAATACGATGGAACTGAGTATGCCGGATGGCAAATTCAGGAAAACGCGCTAACTGTGCAGGAAGTAATTAGCAATTCGGTTAAGCAAATATTACAACAGGAAATAAATCTTATTGGAGCCGGTAGAACTGATGCAGGAGTGCATGCCCTGGGTCAGGTTGCTAATTTCATGTATTATAAAGAACTGGATATGCAGAAGTTTCAATATTCTTTAAACTCTGTTTTACCAAGAGATATTTCGATAACCATTATTGAACAAGTGGATGATATTTTTCACTCAAGGTACAGTGCAAAAAAAAGAGCATATATTTATCTGATATCAGAGCGTAAGTCACCATTCTTTGACAGGTATTCATACACTCATTTTTCAGAAATGGATATGGAAAAACTTAATAAATTATCTTTGACATTTATCGGAGAAAAAGATTTTACATCGTTCAGTAAAAATAATCCTGATGTTCAAAATAAAGTTTGTGAAGTGTTTGAAGCCAGATGGAGAAAACAAAAAAACTTGTTAATTTTTTATATCGAAGCGAACAGGTTTTTATACGGGATGGTTCGCACAATTGTTGGTACATTGATTAAAACATACACTCAGGAAAATGCCACAGACATGCTCAAAAATATTTTTGATCAGAAAGACAGAAGTTTTGCTGCTGATGCTGCTCCTGCTAAAGGATTATTTTTATACAAAGTTAAGTACTAACTTCCAATCATGAAATTTCTGATAAATAAAAATGAGCTTATAGCAGATGGATCCATTGAAATGTTTTATGTATGTGCAAAAATATTTTCAATGAAAATATGAGACTTCTGAAAAATTCTAATTTGTCATATTGAATGACCTGCCTGCCGGCAAGGCAGGAGTGAAATATCTGATTTTTAAATTAAAAAATCCGGCAGTTGCCGGATTCAGAATAACACATTCATAATAATTCAGAAGTATCAATATATTAATTGTAAAGTTGATTTAGTGCTTAGCAGCTAATCATTGAATTACTCTGGAAAAACTCAAATGGAAACAAACTTACTTGCTGACATTCATACTAAAGTCGTTCACTTTCCGATTGCTTTGTTTACAACTTATGCTGTTCTGGAAATTTCCGGAATAATTTTAAATAAAGAATTTCTTTCCAAATCAGCTTTGTTAATTCTGTGCATTGGTGTTGTAACTTCATTCTTCGCGGTGTTAACCGGTAATCAGGCTGCAACAGATTTTACTTTGTGGAATAACGAGAGCAGTACATTGTTAAATGATCATCAGTCATACGCAACTTACACACTGTGGTTTGCTGTTTTCATTTGTGTTTTAAGAATATTCATTGTCTTAAAGAAAAAGATGTTTGGTCCCATAAAGTATCTCTTCATTTTTTTAGCACTTGTATTAATCTTTCTTGTTTTTAACACCGGAAATTATGGCGGCGATCTTGTGAAAAAATTTGGAATTGGTACAGATGTAATCCGGCAAAATGAAACAAAATGATTTTCTTAATGTTCAATTACCTGAAAAATTAATTAAGTTTGCGTCATGAAGAAAAGAAATTTTTCAATGTTCATATTATTGAGTTTCCTGTTGATTCAAACAAGTCTGCATGCAGAGAAACCACCTGCAAGTAAAGCAGTTGGGGTTTTCGTAGCTGTTGGCGTTGGTGCAAGAGTTCCCGTTGCTGATTTTTCAAACTCAACCGATCTGGGATATGGTTTAAATCTGGAAGCATCATATTCCGATAGTGATCATTTACCATTTTTTATTTTCCTGCGGCTCGGTTATGAACAATTTCCAGGCTCACAGGATTTTTACAAAGAAACAGATTTTTCAAATTATTCGACTACAATATTACCGATTTCATTTGGTTTGCGGTACTATTTTAGCCCGATGGTTGAAAGCATTGTTCTGTTAATGCCAATCGTTGAAGGTTCAGTTTCGTATAGTTATTTCCACGTGTTGAACGAATTCAAAGCAGATGCTGGTAAAACAAATTTTACTGAAGATACCTGGAAATTCGGCGGAACAATCGGTGCCGGACTTTCAATGTTTATGATGGAGATCATGGCTAACTATAATTATTTTGATTCGAACCAATACTTTTCTTTCAATCTGAATGTAAGACTTCCTTTATTTGTTAATTTTTAAGGTGACAAAATGAACTATCAAAACTTATTATTTGAAATTAAAAATCACACCGGAGTAATTACTATCAATCGACCGGATAAACTTAATGCACTAAATAATCAAACTATGATTGAAATCGCTGATGTATTTAATTCAATCAAAAATAATCCTGAAGTCTATGTAGTTGTTTTCACCGGAAGCGGTGAAAAGGCTTTTGTTGCAGGAGCTGATATTAGTGAGTTGAATAAGCTGGATGTTATTTCAGCCAAAGAGTTTTCTGAAAAAGGTAACAATGTTTTCAGAGCAATTGAAACATCAGATAAGCCTGTGATTGCAGCAGTAAATGGTTTTGCACTTGGCGGCGGATGTGAATTAGCTTTAGCCTGTCATATCCGAATTGCGAGTGAGAATGCAAAATTTGGTCAGCCGGAAGTTAATCTTGGTATCATTCCAGGTTACGGTGGAACTCAAAGACTTGCAAGAGTAATTAATTCTGCAAGATCTCTCGAAATGATTTTGACCGGAGATATGATAACTGCTGAGGAAGCTTTTAGAATTGGTTTGGTTAACAAGGTGTATCCGCAGAATGAATTGTTGACTAAAACTTTGGAATTAGCCGATAAAATTTCTTCAAAAGGTCAGCATGCAATCCGTTTTGCACTAAAAGCAGTTAAAGCCACAGATAATATGTCTTTGACTGAAGGTTTGAGTTATGAGGCAAGTTTATTTGCTTTGACGTGCGGCACCGAAGATTTTAAAGAAGGAACTTCAGCTTTTCTTCAAAAAAGAAAACCTGAATTCAAGAACCGCTGATCAATCTCTTTATTAAAATGACTTCGTTTAATTTCAGAAGGAAACTTTTAATTGTATTACTTTCTTTAGCAATAGTATTGGTTGCTGCGAAAATTCTTTTGAAGGACAAAATTAGTTTTTCCGATCATGAAACCCTGTTAAATGAAGCTGAGATCCGTGATAAGTTTAATAACATTCTTGATGATTTCGGAATAGATCAAAAATTAATAAAAGAAAAAAGAATTAAAGATAATTCTTCCGGAACCGAAATATCGAGTTACAAAGTTCAGGTGCCGGTAGATTTGAGCATTCCGGAAATATTAGCTGAAGTTTTTCAGACATTCAAAAAGGATAGCCTGAAAATAATTTCAACCGAGAAAATCAAAGGCGGGAAAACATTTGTTGCCTTCAAAAATGGTGACAATGTTTTCCTCAATTGTGAATTCGATTATTCAAAGACATATCATCGTAATAAAGGCTATGTTTCTTTCGTTATCAGAGATGTTCATCCGGATAATCCTTCAGCGCTTCGATTATTGGAGTCAACAGAAAAAATTAATTTTCTTTTGCTGCCCGGCAGCAGTAATCTGAAAGAGCAGGAGATCATCCAAAAATATGGTCAGCAATTTTCAGTTTTAGTTGATGATAATATCAGCGAACAAAAGTATAAGCTCGATCCGGGTTATTCAGAAGTCAGAATAGTAACAGTGATAAAAACTTTAGTCACAGATTATCAACAGGCGGTTTGTTTTATTGTCGATGATAATTCAGCATTCTATAAATCTGTGAACTTTGAAATATTTGAAAGAGAGTTATCTAAAAGAAAAATTAAATTGTTTACTACTTCTGATTTTGTGAAGCTCGATAATGATGAAAATTTACGCAATGATTTTATCAATCAGATCGGTATGATTGATCCCGGTGGTTCCAAGATTTTCCTGATGAATGAAGAAACATTTTTCTCAATAGAAGCGGAAATAAAAAAATTCAAAAAACTTGGATATCGTTTTATTGCAAGTAGTCTGATTCTGCAAAATTAAGCCGCGGTCATTCTCCGAATATTTTATCAAACTCTACTACTTTAATCTCGCCAAATTTATCTTCATTAATTTGTGCGAGAATATTTTTTGAGTCACCAACTAAAACAGTTACTAATTTATCAGCATCAATAGAACTTGATCCGATTTTGTTTACTTCATCCTGAGTTACCGATTCAATATTATCAGTATAATTTTCAAAGTAATCATCCGGCAGATTGTGAATAATTTTTCTGATAATATTCCCGGAGATTTGAGTATAAGTTTCGAAGTTAGAAGGGAATCGTTTTATTAATGATGATTTGGCAAAAGTCAGCTCATCTTGCGTAATTCCATCTTTGATTTTATCAACTTCAGAAAATATTTCTTTAAGCGCCTGAAAAGTCAATTCAGTATCAACAGACGTTGAAACAGCAAAGTAACCAGCATCTTTCCAATAATTAAATCTTGAATGAATACCGTACGTATATCCGTTTTTCTCTCTGAGATTCAGGTTTAACCTGCTGGAAAACTGACCACCGAGAGTAAGGTTGAGTATTTGTTTCTGAAAAAAATCTTCCTGATTCCTTTTAGAAGTTAAATGACCCGTACGAATTTCTGTTTGAACCGCGCCTTCTTTATCAACTATTAAAACTTTTTTACCTGGATTCTTAAATTCAAGTACTTGCTGATCCGTCGTATGTTTAGAATACCAGTTTCCTAACGCTGACCCGATTTCAGAATCCAGATTCAGTTTATCAATATTTCCTGCCACCACAAGTTTGGAATTTAACGGAGAAAAACTTTTCGAGTAGCTGCGCTGGATAGAATCAATAGTAATTTTATTTATTGTTTTATCTGTTCCGAGTGTAGGAAGTGAATACGGCGAAGAATTGCCGAAAAGAAAATATTCAAAAGCTGTTTCGGCTAAGTAATCTGGTTCAGCATTTAATTGCCGGAGCCTGACAAACACTTTATCCTGTTCTCGTTTAAAATCAATTTCATTCAGATGAGGTTTGGTCACAACACAAGCGAAAAGGTTCAGTGCTTTATTAAAATTTTCTGTTAATGTTTGCAGTGACAATAACATAATATCCGGATCAGTGGAAACAGAAAAATGTGCACCAAGCATTTCAAATTCATCGGCAAGCTGAAGTGAATTCAACTCTCCGGCACCTTCATCAATACACATTGCTAAAAGATTATTTAATCCATTCAGATGTACGGGGTCATATCTGCTGCCGCAATTAATAATTAAACTTAACCGGATAATCGGCAATTCATTTTTCTCAACGAAATAAATATCCAGTCCATTATTTAATCTTTGAGAGTTAATCTTCGGGAGCTTGAAATCAATATTAGCCGAGCTTGCTGGTCTTTTACTTCTGTCAATTTGCATTTTTATTCCCCGGGATTATGCGAAGTTCTGTAAAATTATTTTTTAAATATTTAGCAGCAGCGTTCGTTACGTCCTGTGATTCAGTATTGATATATCTGTTCAAATCAAAATTGAATGAATTTGGTTCACCGAGATAAAAGTTATAAAGGTTTAATAAATCTGCAACGGTGTCAATGTTCTGCAGTGAATAAATGAAATTCGAAGTGATGACGTTTTTTGATCTTGTTAATTCGCGTTCATTGATTGTTGCATTTGAAATAAAATCTATTTCATCAAAAATAATTTTTTTGATATCATCAAGAGATTTTCCTGGCTTTGCAGTTGCTACAATCATAAAATGACCACCGTATTTTCCTGAAAACTGCATGGAATTAACATCCTGAACTATTTCCAACTCATATAGAAGTTTGCGCGTAAGCCTGGCATTTTTTGAGCCAGTCAGAATATCCGATAGTAAATCCAGATTTGCATCATCAGTTTCGAAAGCATTTACTGAATTCCAGGCAAGATAAATTCTTTCAAGATTTACTTTGTCTTCGTAAACAATAATTTTTTCCTGACTCCTCTTCGATGAAATTGACTCCGGAATTACCGGATTTCCATCAGCCCGGATATCTGAAAAATATTTTTCTATCCATGAGATAGTTTTTTGAACGTTCATATTTCCGGCAATAACCATCGTTGCGTTAGAAGGAGAATAATACTTTATAAAAAAGTCTCTAACATCGTCAAGCGTATATCCTTTTATATCAGCGGTAAATCCAATAGTTGGCCAGTTGTACGGATGTTCATCAGAATAAATATTTGAAATAAGTTTTTCCCATGCTAAACCATACGGTTGATTGTCATATCTTTCTAAACGTTCATTCAACACTACACTTTTTTGATTCTCCAATTTTGTTTGGTCAAGAGCATCAAGAAAATAACCCATTCTGTCTGACTCAAGCCAAAGTGCAAGCTCTAATTCGTTCGCAGGAAGTTTTTCGAAATAATTGGTTCTGTCAAAACTGGTTGATGCATTCAAGCTGCCGCCAGCTTCCTGGATATATTTGAAGTGCATTTCTTTTGCAACGTTTTTTGAACCCTGGAACATCATATGCTCAAAGAGATGAGCTAATCCTGTTTTGCCAGCTATTTCGTTTGCAGAACCTGCTCTGTACCATAAATTGACTGCTGTAAAGGGAAGAGAGTTATTTGCATAAAGAATTATTTCTAATCCATTCGCAAGCTTATATTTTTTGTAGGGAATGTTAAGAAGATCCATTGTTGATTTTTATCCAATCATATATATAAATTTTATTCACTTTGCATCCGTTAAAGGCTGCGATAACAAAGTACAAAACCATTAATGTAATTGAGCGAGTGAATGAAACCTATCGATTACTGGTGCTTTGTTATTCTGGTCACTTACAGATTCGTGAAAAAGAATTCCAATTCGTTCTAAAAAAGAGATATTTCAATAATTCAACCTGAAGAGAAGAATTTTTCAGAAATCTCTTAATATTAATTTAGAGAAAAAACTTGAATTCGTCCTGAATATACCAAATATTTGTTGTAGTAAATTAAAACTTTTTCATCCAGGGTGGGAAGAAAATGTTGAGGTTTAATCTTTGTTAAAAATTCATTTCATAACTAACTCTAAATTACTATCACAAATTAATAAAGGAGAGGATGTATGATTAAATTCATTACTTTCATGATGTCAGTATTTCTCTTGTTCTCATCTTTGGCTTTTTCACAGTCTTATACAATCAGTGGTAAAGTTACAGATGGTATGAACGGGGAAGTGTTAATCGGGGCAAATATTTTTTTAAAGGGAACAACTCTGGGTGCTGCATCAAATGCGGATGGGAATTATTCCATTGTTGCTCCATCTGGTAAATATACTATTACCTGCAGTTTCATTGGCTATGAAAAGGTTGAACAGGAAATTAACCTGATTGGAGATATGACAATGAACTTTAGTCTCAAGGATTATCAGTTTACCCTAAACGTGACTGTTATTTCTGACAGAGCTAAAGACAGAGAAACACCTGTTGCTTTTACAGATATTGATAAAAAGCAGATTCAATTTAATCTTGGCTCAAGAGATATTCCTCTTGTTTGGAATAGCACTCCCTCAGTTTTTGCAACCAATAATGGCGGTGGTGCCGGAGATGCAAGAGTGAACGTTCGTGGATTTACACAGAGAAATGTTGCTATTATGATTAATGGTATTCCTATCAACGATATGGAAAATGGTTGGGTATATTGGTCAAACTGGGATGGTTTAGGAGATGTTACTTCTTCAATTCAGATTCAGAGAGGATTAAGCGCAACAAATCTTGCTACTCCATCTATTGGTGGTACAGTAAATATCATTACTGATCCCACACAACAAAAAGCTGGAGTTATCTATCAAAATGAAATTGGAACGTCTAGCTTCAGTAAAAATACACTGTATGCTAATACCGGGATGGTGGATAATAAATTTGCTCTGAGTATTGGTGGCGTTCGAAAAGTTGGAAATGGTTATGCAGATAAAACATGGACAGATGCCTGGGCATATTATTTAGGTGCTGCGTATCAGATAAATGATAATAACAGAATAGAGCTTTATGCTATGGGTGCACCACAACAACATGGTCAACGCAGATGGAGACTTAACATCGCAACATTCAGTCATGAACTTGCACAAGATTTAGGATATCCTGATGCTGCTTTAAACGATAAAAAATTTAGAGAGCAGGGTTTGTTATATAACTCAAACTGGGCTGGTGTAAGTACTTCTTATGATGGTTTGCAGTGGCAAAGATCTTACTGGAATAATGATGTCAATCAACGATATCAGCCGGATGCAATCAATGAAAACGTCAATTACTATCACAAACCATTGGTTAACCTCAACTGGTACTCACAATTGGCTAAGGACTGGAGTTTGTACACAACTTTCTACTATTCTGGTGGATTAGGCGGAGGGTCAGGTACATTCGGAAGTATGGTTTATAACACATCTCTGTTACAGCGTGTTGTTGATTGGGATGCGACAATTGCCAGAAACTTAACACATATTGATACAATTGATTTTGGAAATGGTCCAACGCAATATATCGTATCAAATAATATAAGCGGTAATCCTAATAGAGGTGGAATTCTCAGGAATAGCGTAAATAAGCAATGGACATTTGGTGGTATCGCAAAAGCATTCTGGAAGAGCTCAGAAAATTTAACGATGTCTTTTGGTGTTGATGGCAGAATGGCTGAGATTGAACATTTTCGTGAAATAAGGGACTTGTTAGGTAATGACTATTATTACTGGACTGGTAATGTATTTGAAAGTGGAACCGACTATTATAAAGATTTAGGTGACAGGATTGATTATAATAATACAAACAAAGTGTCCTGGCTTGGTGGATATGTTCAGGCAGAGTACACACAACCAAAATATACTCTGTATGGAACTGCAGGTTACTCAGTTATCAAATATGATTATACAGATCATTTCAAATCTCAAATTACAGGTGATCTATCTTCCGGCGAATTGAAACTTGAAACAGATATGATTGGCGGATATCAATTCAAAGGTGGTGCAAGTTACAGAGTAACAGATGAGTGGGATGTATTTGCTAATGCTGGTTATGTTTCAAAGGTTCCAATTTTCGATCAGGTAATTAATGATGTTAATGGTACTATGATTGAAGATCCTAAGAACGAAAAATTTATTTCATTTGAAGCTGGAGTTAATTCAAGACTTCTTCAGAATCAACTTACTCTCAAATTAAATGGCTACTATACTTTGTGGTCAGATCGCGCACAGAGCGAGAACGTTTTAAATTCTGATGGAACTGATGGCTTGGTAAGACTTGATGGAATTGATGCAACCTATGCTGGCGTCGAATTAGAAGCTGCTTATCAGCCGGTAAATTATCTCAGATTTGATGCAGCGTTTAGTCAAGGATTCTGGACTTATACAAATGATGTTAGTGGTTCATATATTCCCGATTTTTCTGATCCGAATTCAGTCGTTGAATATCACTACTACATTAAAGATCTTAAAGTGGGCGATGCACCGCAAACACAATTAGCTCTTGCTTTTACACTCTTCTTTCCTGAAGGTTTGCAAACTCAGATCGTTTGGAGATACTATGACAGGTATTTCGCTGACTTTGATCCATTCAGCAGGAATGACGAAACTGATAGAGAACAAGTTTGGCAAATTCCATCATATAGTCTTGTTGATTTACATCTTCTTTATAGGATTCCCGGACAAGTTGCAGGTTTGGATGTTAGCGTATTTGGGCATGTGTTTAACATGTTAAACGAACTTTATGTTGAGGATGCAACTGATAATAGTCAATTTAACGGCTATATGGTTAGTGGTGATTATTATGAATCACACTCAGCGAGCTCTGCAGAGGTATTTCTTGGATTACCTACCTCTTTCAATGCTGGCTTCAGAATTGGTTTGTAAATATTGGATTTTATGAATCAAAAAGAGGCTGTCTCAAAAAGGCAGCCTTTTTTATTTTAATGAAGTAGTAATAAAATTCTGTCTGTTCTGATTGAACTAAGAAGTTTGAATAGTTGTGAAAACGGAATATCTCTGTCCCACGAAAAAAGAGTAATAAACGCTTCACCA
>WBZR01003063.1_pt1 | contig 15950 bp, 11 predicted proteins | sample 5204231 | NCBI WGS metagenome assembly WBZR01 (sample SAMN12412403, study PRJNA552823) | activated sludge metagenome | isolation source: activated sludge from anammox sidestream of wastewater treatment plant... | place: USA: Virginia | collected 2017-08 | reverse complement strand
GGCCGGGAATCACCTGGCTCGCGGATTGCGTTTGGCGGACTTGATGGCGTAGCCGAGCAAATCCTCGGCACATCTGCCATCTATGCTGCCTGCGCCTACTTTATTTACCAAATCTGGAACAGTCACGAATGGGCATTTACGGCGGCGGAGGCAGCATTATAATTGATCTATGCCTGTGCCAATTTTAGCCACGAAACTATATATCCCCCCACCGCGGCCTAACATTGTCCTCCGCCCCCGCTTGATCGAGCGGCTGAACGAGAGTCTCTCTTCGGGTTGCAAGCTGACTCTCCTCTCCGCCTCCGCTGGCTTTGGTAAGACCACGTTGGTCAGCGAATGGATTGATCATAGTGAGAAGCGGGTTGCCTGGCTGTCGCTGGACGAAGGAGATAACGACCTCTCACGCTTTCTCACTTACCTCATCGCTACATTGCAGACAATTGCACCAGATATCGGAAAGGGAGCGGCGGCTGCCATCCAATCCCCTCAGCCATCGCCGGCTGAAACAACTCTGACAACCCTGCTCAATGAAATCGCCGCTTTTTTGGACAGCTTCATCCTGGTGCTGGATGATTACCATTTGATAGATTCCCAACCAGTAGATCAGGCTCTGATCTTTCTGGTCGAGAACCGGCCGCCGCAGATGCACCTGGTCATTGCCAGCCGTGAGGACCCCAATTTTCCCCTCGCCCGGCTGCGCGCCAGGGGACAACTGATCGAGCTGCGCGCAGCCGATCTGCGTTTTACCCCCGCCGAAGCCACTGAATTTCTCAACCCGATAATGGGTTTGAACCTTTCGGTAGAAGATGTCGCGGCACTGGAAGCCCGCACCGAAGGCTGGATTGCCGGCCTTCAATTGGCTGCGCTTTCCATGCAGGGGCAACCTGATCCCACCAAGTTCATTCAGTCTTTCGCCGGCAGCCATCGTTTCGTGATGGACTATCTAGTGGAAGAGGTCCTGCGCCAGCAGACCGCGAACATCCAGATCTTTTTACTGCATACTTCAATTTTGGACCGCATGTGTGGACCGCTGTGTGACGCTGTTTTGGGTTCTCCTACTGCCTCTGGTCAGGAAACCCTGGAATTTCTCGAACACGCCAACCTGTTCATAGTCCCTCTGGACAATGAGCGACGCTGGTACCGCTATCACCATCTCTTTGGCGAATTGCTGAGGCACCGGTTAGGGCAGATTCTCGCGCCTGGGGATATGGCCGAACTGCATATCCGTGCCAGCCAGTGGTATGAAGACAACAGCCTGGCGTTTGAAGCCTTTCGCCATGCAACGGCAGCCAATGATGTCGAGCGGGCTGAGCGCCTGGTTGAAAGCGAGGCAATCGGCTTGCATTTTCGCAGCGTGGCAATGCCTGTTCTGGACTGGCTGACCTCGCTGCCCAAACCTGTGTTGGATACTAGACCCCGATTGTGGGTGCGATCTGCCACGCTGGCCCTGATGGTCGGGCAGACCACCGGCGTCGAAGAGAAACTACAGGCAACTGAAGCTGTTTTCGCTGCTCAAACTGCCTCACAAGATGCCGAGCCAGACGACCAGACCCGCGACCTGATCGGGCAGATCGCCTGCGCCCGGGCTACCCTGGCGCTTTTTCGTTACGATCCAGATGCAATGATCGTCCAAGCGCGCCGCGCCCTCGAATTCTTATATCCTGAAAATCTGACGTATCGCTTTACCGCCAACTGGGCGCTGACCACAGCTTTGATGTTTCGAGGAGACCGCGCCGGAGCCGCCCAGGCCTGCCAGGAATGCATCGACATCAGTCAAAAATCTGGACATGTATTTTCCAAAATCCTGGCTGCAAACAATATGGGCGCTTTATGGGAAATGGAAAACCAGCTTTTCCAAGCAGCGGAGATCTATCGCCAGGCACTGCGATTATTTGGCGACCATCCACAGCCCAACGCCAGTATCGCTCTGCTTGGCTTGGCACGCATCTGCTACGAATGGAACGATTTGAATGCAGCCGAACAGTACGGACAACAGAGTCTGGAATTATTTCAGCAATTTGATCGCGCGATTGACCGCTTTATCGTCAGCGAAGTGTTCCTGGCGCGCGTGAAACTGGCTCGAGGCGATGTGGAGGGTGCCGCATCGCAGCTAGCCCAGGCTGAACAGTCTGCGCGCCAAAAAAATTTCCTGCTGCGGCTGCCAGAGATTGCCGCCCTAAAAGTTTCCGTCTTGCTGCGGCAAGGCCAAGTAGCAGCCGCTGCTCAATTGGTTCAGCAGCATGACCTTCCTCTGTGCCAGGCTCGCGTGCTCATCGCCCAGGGAGAACCATCCGCAGCCCTGGCGATGCTGGAGCTATTGCGCCAAGAAATGGAAGAAAAAGGATGGGCAGATGAACTGCTCAAGGTGATGGTTTTACAGACAATCGCTCTATATGCACATGGGGAAAAGAAAAAAGCCGTACAAGTGTTGGGTGAGGTGTTGGCTTTGACTGAGACGAACGGATTCATCCGTCTCTTCATTGACGAGGGCGAGCTTATGGCGGAACTCCTATCCGCGGCAGCCGCGCTGGGCTTCAGCCCGGACTATGCCAACAAACTGTTGGCTGCCTACGAAGTGGAGATGAAGGGTGAGCAACCAACATCCACCATTCCCGATCCTTCGTTTTTGATCGAGCCGCTCAGCCCGCGCGAGTTGGAAATCCTACGCTTGATTGCCCAAGGACTCTCTAACACCGAAATCAGCCGGCGGCTTTTCCTGACTTTGAATACGATCAAGGGGCACAACTGGCACATTTTTAGCAAATTGCAGGCGCAGAATCGCACCGAAGCTGTGGCACGCGCCCGTGAGCTTGGTTTGTTGTAACCCCTTCCAAAAACAACACTCCCAAATCACACTTTAGTATCTATACATTAACACCGGGCAGTCGGTATATTACCTGTACAACGAGGAAGTGGAACAGGCGGCTTATCGCTGACCATATCATGCACAGGTCATGTCAAAGAAACCGGACTCCCAAACAGGCGTAAACCAACCCCTGGTTTATGAAATCAGGATCGAGGGTCATCTGGACCAGCAATGGACGGATTGGTTCGACGGTCTGACCATCACGCTGGAAGAGGATGGGAATACGCTTCTCAACGGCCCGGTGGCCGATCAGGCTGCACTACATGGACTGATCAAGAAAATTCGTGATCTGGGAATACCGTTGGTATCGGTGTGCCAGACCCAACCCGATGATATTCATTCAAACCGTTCAAAGAAGGAATAAAAATGAGCACAAGTATAAGTCATTCAAAAAAGATCGATACGAAAGCCCTGCTCTCCACCCTGTGGATCGTGGTCATGTTCAATATGTTGAAAGCGGACATCCTCTCGCTGAACATTCCAGGTGCGGGAGAAGAAGTGGCGAAAACCGCCACAAGCGCAGGCGCCTCCATTCCCCAACTGATGTTGGGTGGCGCGATTATGGGAGAACTTGCCATTGCCATGATCATCCTATCTCGCGTGCTGCAGTACGGGATCAATCGCTGGGTCAATATAGTCGTGGGTGTCATTACCATTGCCTATATCTGGGGCGGCATGGCGTCATATCCTCACTACATCTTCATCGCCACAGTTGAGACCCTTTGTCTATTGCTGATCATCGGGGTTGCTTGGACCTGGCGAAAGATTGAAGAATAACTTAGAAAGTATCAGGTGGAAAACATGAGCATAAAAAAATTATTCTTGGATTTCGCTATCACATTCTTGATTGCCCTGGCAACATCTGCGCTGGTGACATTTCTTTGGAACCTTATCGGACATGAAAAAAGCTCCGTAAATTGGCAGGCTGCATTCAGCATCGCGATCACCGTTAGCGCAATCATTACCTGGGTAAAAAGGCGGATATCCCTGTATAGGAGCCGATGACTATGAATAAACTATTGGATTTCACCAGGAAATTTTCAACCCTAGCCATCAACTTTACCTTATGGTTTTTCCGCAGATAAAAAATAACTCGGAAAGGAAATTGTGAAATGAGAAGTTTACAGAAATTTGGTGGTTTCGCCGCGCTGTACCTGGCAGTCGCCTACCTGATCGGAATGGTTATCTTTCTCGCTGTTCTGGACTACCCCAGCATCACAAGCCCAGCCCAAAAGGTAACCTTGCTTGTCGAAATGCAGATAGTCACCTTTTTGACCAACCTGCTCATGTACGTGTTCTTTGGCGTTTTTCTGCTCGTCCTGTCGCTGGCGTTGTACGAACGATTGAAGTCCGGCGCGCCGGCGATCATGCAGGTAGCCACCGCGATCGGGATCATCTGGGCTGGCTCGCTGATCGCCAGCGGCATGGTGGCGAATGCGGGGATCGATCCTGCTGTCGTCTTGTATGCTAAAGACCCGGCCCAGGCTGCGGTTTTCTGGCAAGGAATCGAATCCGTAGCAAGCGGGCTGGGCAATGGCAATGGCGAAATCCTGGGCGGCCTTTGGGCGCTGCTGGTCAGCTTGGCAGCGCTGCGAACTGGCGGGCTTCCCAGGGGCTTGAATATCCTTGGCTTGCTGGTCGGCGCGGTGGGTATCATTTCCATTTTCCCGGGATTGACCGGCCTGGTAGGGGTATTTGGTTTGGGTCAAATCATCTGGTTCGTCTGGCTGGGGGTCGCTCTGCTACGCAGCAATCCGAACAAGGCAGCGTGAAAGTTAAATAAGTTCGCACAACAAGACAAATCGAAAAAGGAGAAAAGGATGAAAATCTGCATTGTAGGTGCATCTGGAAAACTTGGCAAATATATGGTGCAGCACGCACTGGATCGGGGTTATGAGGTGGTTGGCGTCTGCCGGGAACGCAGTGTTAGCAAGCTCGACGCGTTCAAGGGGCGCATTATCATCGTGCCTGGGGCGACCAATGACCGTGAGGTGATCAAGAAGGCGGTTGCAGGGTGCGATGGTGTTCTCACCGTACTGGTCCCATGGGGATCTGATCACTACTCATCGGGAACAGCTCAGGCGGTACTCGACTATGCCAAACCTGGCGCACGCCTGATTTTCTCCTGCGGCTGGCATATCACACGCGACGACAAGGATGTGTACCCATTATCTCTGAAAAGAGAGGAGAAGATCATCCGCTGGCTCACACGAATTGTTCCATTTGTGGATATTGACGACCAGGTGGAAGCCTGCCGGCGTATTTTTGCAAGCGATACCCAATGGACGGTTGTGCGTGGAAGCGACCTTGAAGAGGGCGAGAGCCAGGGACTGCCCGCCTGGAGTCGCCACGTAGGCGATCCCATCCTCACCAGCAACCTCACACGCCGCGTGGACTACGCTCTGTTCATGGTAGAGGCACTTAAGAATGACACCCTTATCCACGTAGCCCCGGCGATTGTCGGATGCCGTACACCCTCGGCGCTGACACACGCCGCTATCCATTGAAAGGGGCAGAACTTGACGCAGATAGAATAATTGCTTTCATAGCCGGCGGGCTCTATTGCCTGGAGCCTGTCGCGGGCTTGTTCAACATCCCCCCGTGATAGACCTGCCCGATTGTTTGGTTCAAATCTCAGTCCACATCCACCAGGTTACATTAGGGCATTTTCCCAATTCATGATGATAGCAACGTTTGTGGGTAGTGTTTCTTTCGTTCGGGACATAATAAAAGGACTTGATCGTCCTGAGAATGTGGTTTCCACCTCACAAAGAACAGCCGGTAGGATGGGTCGGCGACCTATCCTACCGGCTACGTGTGTGGGGAAACGATGACAAGCTTGTGCTACACGGAGCAGCGCACGGAGGGAACGGGATTGCAGACGCAGGAGTAAGATCTCTGGGGCGCGACGCGCTTCGGCGACTTAACGAAAAAAACCAGTCGATCAAGGGGGAGCTTGATCTGGCTGCAGTAAGTTATAATCGAAAATTACAGGCGAGCGGAGGACGCGCCCGGGGAACCCCTCGCAGGGCTCCCACGTCTCATGATTATTCAGGAGAGCTAGCGATGACGCAACCAGCCAATCGATCGGGGCGCAATCCGCGCGCCGTTACCGCCGGAATCATGTTAATCATCCTGGCAGCCAGCCTGGCGTGCGGGCTGCCCTTTGGCGGAAACCCGACGCCGCGCGTTCAGGAAGCTGCCTCGCCCACGCCGCCGCCGGCGCAGCCAACCGCCACCCCCCAGCCGCTGCCGCCCGGGTTGATCGAGAGCGACCCGCCGATCGACGGCGAACTGCCGCTGAGCGGGCCGATCACCCTGTACTTCAACCAGCCGATGGATCACGCCTCGGTGGAGGCTGCCCTGACCGGACAGATGCAGCAAGAGTTGACGTTTACCTGGGTGGACGACTCCACGGTGGTGGTGTACGTGAGCCGCGAGATGTCGCCGGAGACCGCGCTGGCGTTCAACCTGAGCGGCGACATCCGCTCGAAACAGGGGCTGTCGCTGACCCAGCCGGTCCGGCTGAGCTTTACGACCGCCGGTTACCTGCACCCCGAACAGGCGCTGCCCGAAGATGGTTCGACCGAGGTGGATCCGACCTCGGCGGTGGTGGCGTCGTTCAACCGCCCGGTGGTGCCGCTGGGCGCCGACCCGGCTGCGCTGCCCGCCGGCTTTTCGCTCGACCCAGCCAGCCCGGGCAACGGAACCTGGCTCAACACCAGCACCTACATCTTCTACCCTGAACCGGCGCTGGTGGGCGGACGGACCTACCGCGTGACGATCAATCCGGATCTTAAAAGCACGGACGGAGCGCCGCTCCAACAGGAATACTCCTGGAGCTTCACCACCACCCTGCCGGAACTGATCTCAATCGAGCCGTCCACCGAAACGCCCTGGCAGCTCGACCCGCAGGTGACGCTGACCTTCAATCAACCGATGGACCGGTCGAGCGCCGAAGCGCATTTCAGCCTGAGCCTGCCGGACGGGCGCCCGGTTACCGGTCAATTCGCCTGGGAAGAGGATGACACGGTCGCCGTCTTCACCCCGCAAGGCTTGCTGCCGCGCAACACCACTCTGACGTTGTCTTTGAGCAGCCAGACCCAATCCGTGGGGGGGACGGCGCTCGGATCGGATCAGTCGTTCAGCGTGATCACCATGCCCGAATTGAGCGTGGGAAACAGCCAACCCACCCCGGGCGGAACAGTTGATCCGCTGACCAGCCTGCAGATCTTCTTCACCTCCTGGCTGCCAACCAACCAGGACCTGACGCCGTTCGTGAGCCTGGAACCGGCTGTGAGCGATCTCAACACTTCAGCCGATCAGCAAACGCTGTACGTCATGGGCAATCTAAAGCCCAACACCGAATACCTGCTCAAGATCTCGCCCGAATTGAAGGACGCATGGGGCAGCGCGCTGGGGCAGGAATACCAGCTTTCCTTCCGCACCAACCCGCTGGCGCCCAACCTCTCGATTCTCAGCGGAGCAGAGGCGATCTTCCTGACCCCGCAGGATCTGGGTCTGGTGGTGCAAGCGGTCAACCTCTCGGAAGTGCCGCTCACAGTTGGAGGCGTGCCGCTCAACGACCTGTTTACGCTGCTCGGACCGAACGGCTACGAAATCCGCAAGACTTACCAGGGCGTCAACCCAACCAGTTGGACCCAGTCGCTCGACCTGCCCTCCGACCAAACGCAAGCGGTGCCGATCTACCTCAACCAGCAGCAACAGGCGCTCCAACCAGGCATCTATTTCGTCCGGCTCAACTTTGACGGGGAGCAGACACCCGCCCTGGCAAACATCTACCCGGGACCTTATCTTGTGGTGATTAGCAACGCGCAGCTCACATTCAAACTGAGCATGACCAATGCGCTGGTTTGGGCGGTCGATCTGCGCAACAGACAACCGCTGCCAAACGCCCCGGTGACGCTCTACACTGAAGACGGCGGCGTGCTTGCGTCGGGGCAAACCGACAACGAGGGGATCTTCAAAGCCGAATTCGCGCGGCGTTCCGACCCTTACAGCACGGTGTTCGCCGCGCTGGGCGAACCCGGGCAGGAGATCTTTGGGATGGCGTTCTCGAACTGGACTTATGGTATCGAACCGTGGGATTTTGACATCCAATCCAGCCCCGATACCGGCGGACCGTTTGTGTACCTGTACACCGACCGCCCCATTTACCGCCCCGGGCAGACGGTCTATTTCCGCGCCGTGCTGCGCGAGGCCTCCAACGGGCGCTACTCGCTTGCTTCACAATCCAGCCTGCCGATCACCATTTTCGACGCCCAAGGGCGCGAGCTGACCAAGGTCGACCTGCCCCTGACCGCTTTTGGGACCGCCCACGGCGAGTTCAATTTGCCGAGCGATATCCAGCCTGGCAGTTATTCGATGACCAGCCCGCAGGTGGAGACGTCGTATCTGGAGTTTATGGTGGCGAGCTATCGCAAACCGGAGATCAACCTGACGGTCGAATTCACCCAAGCCCAGGCGCTGGCTGGGGATCAACTGGAGGCGCAGATTGAAGCGCGCTACTTCTTCGATGCGCCGGCGGGAAACCTGCCGGTGCGTTGGGCGCTTTACTCCGTTCCGGAGGGCTTCAACTTGCCGGGGTATCAGGTAGGACCGCAGAACCTGGACTGGCTGGAGGCGTTTCAATACCCGGACCCCGGTTCGTCGTTCGGGAACCTGGTTTCGGAAGGGAGCGGTGAGACCGACCCGCAGGGCAAACTCGTGCTGCAATTCCCCACCCAACTGAATGACGAACGGCAGCGCTACACCCTCGAAGCGACGATTGTGGATGAAAGCGGGCTGCCGGTATCCGCGCGGGACGCCGTGGATGTCGACCCCGAAACGTTCTTTATCGGGCTGCGCCCCGACGTCTGGGTGAGCCGGGCGGGAGAGCCTCTTGGCTTCGACGTGCAGACGGTCGACGCCAATCAGAAGCCCGCCCCGCAGATCAGCCTGCGCGGGGTGTTCCAGAAAGTGATCTTCGACCGCAAAGACCCCCAACCGGACGACCCGTACGGGCTGCCGGTCTTCACGCCGCGCTACACCCCAATCGGCAGCACCGACTTCGTGACCAGCGGCGAGGGGCTGGCGCGGCTGTCCTTCAGCGCCCCCGAACCGGGAACTTACATGCTGGATGTGTTTAACCCCGCCCGACCTGAAGGTCAGGGAACCCGCACGCAAATTCTGATGTGGATCGGGGGAGAGGGACAGGCGGTGTGGCCCAACCTGCCCAACTCGCGCCTGCGGCTGACCGCCGATCGGGATAGCTACAAGCCGGGCGACACCGCGCAGATTTTCATTCCAAACCCCTACAACAGCCCAACCCTGGCGCTGCTTACGATCGAACGTGGAGTGATCATGGACGACATGCTGGTTCAGGTCGCGCCGGGCGGGTACAACTTGAGCCTGCCGCTGACCGACACTGAGGCGCCGAACGTGATCCTTTCAGCCACCCTGCTAGGACAGGGCTCGAACGGCGTGGCAGATTTCCGCCAGGGTTTCATCAACCTGCCGGTCGCGCCGCTGGAGCAGACGCTCAACGTGCGGCTGCTCTCGACCCCCGAGCACACCGCGCCCGGCGAGGAAGTGCGGCTCGAAATCCAGGTGAGCGACGCAGCGGGTCAGCCGGTGCAGGGCGAGTTCTCGCTCTCGCTGGTGGACCTGGCGGTGCTGGCGCTGGCGGACCCGAATTCAAAAGACATCGTCCCGGCTTTCTATGGCGAGCAGCCGCTGAGCGTGCGCACCAGCCTGAGCCTGGCGGTCTACAACCGGCGGATGCTCAACCTGCCGCTGGGGTTGGGCGGCGGCGGTGGCGAAGAGGCGCCGGTGGTGACCCGCGAACGATTCCCCGACACAGCCTATTGGAACGCCGAAGTCGTGACCGATGCGGAGGGCAAAGCGAGCGTAACCCTGACGCTGCCGGACACGCTTACGACCTGGCAAGTGGAGACGCGCGGCTTGACGCTGGATACGCGCGTAGGGCAGGCGCTCTCGCAGGTGATCACCAGCAAGGAACTGCTGGTGCGCCCGGTCACGCCGCGCTTTGCGGTGGCGAACGACCATGTGCAGTTGGCGGCGGTGGTGCAGAACACCTCGGGCAACGACATGCAGGTGCAAGCCGCGCTTCAAGCGACCGGGTGCGCGCTGGACGATCCGTCCAAACAAACCCAAACCCTGAGCGTGCCCGCCGGCGGGCGGGCGCGGGTGGAATGGTGGGGAACCGTACAGGAGGTTGAAAAGGTTGACCTGATCTTCTCAGCCGAGGGCCGCGACGGGGCTGGCAATGCGTATCAAGACGCCGCCCGGCCCGCACAGGGGGTGCTGCCGGTGCTGCGCTTCATCGTCCCGCAGACGATGCGCACGGCGGGGACGCTCGATGCGGCGGGGGAGACGCGCGAACTGGTGAGCCTGCCGCGCTCGTTCACACCCAGCGGCGGCGGGCTAACGGTGGAGCTTTCGCCTTCGCTGGCGTCTGCGCTGATCCGGGCGATGGATGCGCTGGAGACCGCCTCGTTCGCGAGCACGGAACGGATCCTGTCGAGCTTCCTGCCGAACCTGGAAACCTATCGCACGCTGCAGGATCACGGGATCGATGACGCTAACCTGAAAGCTCGGCTGGACCGCACGCTAAACGAGGGTCTGGTGCGCCTGCTGGCGCGCCAGAACTACGACGGCGGCTGGGGCTGGTGGGAAAGCGGAGAAAGCGACCCGTACATCAGCGCGTACGTGATGTTTGGATTACAACGGTCGCGCCTGGCAGGCGTATCGATCAGCCAAGTTGCAATCGATCAAGGACTTACCTATTTGAAGGAAAGTTCTTTGACTCCAGACCAGGCTGATCCAGAACACGTCTGGCAGTGGGACCGCCAGGCTTTCGAGCAGTTCACTTTGGCGCAGTACGACGCAGCCGACCCGGCTGTGGTTGACCGGATCTTTGAAGCGCGCGACCGGCTGAGTCCGTGGGCGCAGGCGCTGCTGGTGCTCACCCTGGAAGACCTATCGCCTGGGGGCGAGCAAGCCCGCGCGCTGCTGACCAGCCTGCAAGCCAGCCCGGTGCGCTCCGCGACCGGCGCCTATTGGGAGTTCAGCCAGGATCCGGAAGGGTTGATGGCGGCGGGTCGCAACATGCACACCAACCTTTCAAACACCGCGATCGTGATCTACATGCTGGCTCAGCGCGATCCGGGCGCCCCGCTGGTGACAGACGCCGCGCGCTACTTGATGGCAAACCGCGAGGCAAACGGCGCCTGGAACAGCACCTACACGACCGCCTGGTCGCTGATCGGGCTGGATCAGGTGCTCAAAGGCACGGGCGAACTCGGTGGTCAATTCGCGTTTGGGGCAACCTTGAACGCTAATCCAATCGCGGATGGGACGGCAGGCGGAGCCGACCAGCTCACCACGGTTACCGCGCTGACGCCGATCCAGCGCCTGTATCCGAATTACCCGAACGCGCTGGTGATCGAGCGCGGGGACGGGCCCGGGCGGCTGTACTACACCGCCGGGCTGGAGGTCAACCGCCCGGTCGAGGAGACCACGCCGCTCTCGCTGGGACTGGCAATCGAACGCGAGGTCTATCCGTTTGGGGAAGCGTGCGAGAAAGGCAGCTGCGCCTCAATCCAATCCGCGCAGGTTGGCGATAAAGTGAACGTGCGCCTGACGCTCACGCTGCCAAACGACCGCTATTTCCTGGCGGTGAGCGATTACATCCCAGCCGGCGCGGAGATCCTGAACGTCAACCTCAAGACGACCGAAATGGGGCTCGGGGTCGAACCGGGCGTTGAACCGGTCTTCAACCCGCGCCGCCCGTTTGCGAGGGGCTGGGGCTGGTGGCTGTTCAACCAGCCGCAAATCTATGACGACCACATCGCCTGGACGGTGGAGAACCTGCCAGCCGGGACGTATGAGCTCACCTACACGCTAGCGCTGCTGCAGCCAGGCGAGTTCCGGGTGCTGCCGGCGCGCGCCTGGCAGCTCTACTTCCCGGAGACCCAGGCAAACAGCGCGGGGTCGTTGTTCACAATTAACCCGTGAAACGTGACCAATACGAGCCGGCAGGGTTATAGCCCATGATCGAGTTTAGCCCCAGGAGGTAAATATGGGAGTTATGGACGGCAAGACCGCAGTGATTTTTGGCGTGGCAAACGAGCGCTCGATCGCGTGGGGCATCACCAAGGCTTTTCACGCGCAGGGCGCCCAGATCGGGTTGAGCTACGCCGGAGAGGTGCTGGAGCGGCGGGTGCGCCCGCTGGCGGAGAGCATCGGCTGCACGTTTGTTGAGGAATGCGACGTGTCTTCGGACGAGCAGATCGAGGCGGTGGCGCGCAAGGCTGAGCGCGCCTTTGGAAAGGTGGACGTGCTGGTGCATTCGATTGGGTTTGCGCCGCGCGAGACGCTGAACGGTCCTTATTACGCCACCAGCCGGGCAGATTTTCTCACCACGATGGACATCAGCGTGTACTCCTTCACGGCGCTGGCAAAAGCCTTCCAGCCGCTCATCCCCGAAGGGGGCGCCTTACTGACGATGACCTATTATGGCTCCGAAAAAGTCGCGCCGCATTACAACGTGATGGGGATCGCCAAAGCCGCGCTGGAGGCTTCGATGCGCTACCTGGCATACGACTTTGGCAGCGCCGGCATCCGGGTGAACGCCATCTCAGCCGGACCGATCCGCACCCTGGCTGCGGCGGGCGTCTCGGGCTTCAAGACGATGTACCGCTACTTCAGCGACTTCGCCCCGCTCAAGCAAAACATCACTATCGAGGATGTAGGCGAAGCGGCGGTCTACCTGTGTTCGGATATGGCGCGCCGCACGACCGGGCAGGTGCTGTTCGTGGACTCGGGCTACAACATCCTCGGAATACCAGACCTGACCCAGGATTAAGCGCGGATGTTTCGCCGAAAAGACGCCAAGCCAACCCCCGTTGCGCCGCCCATGCCGGCGGAGCGGGTGACCTCGGTGCTGAGCAGCGGGACGATCTGGAAAGGAAACCTGAGCGGCAGCGGCGGCGTGCGCATCGAGGGGGCGTTCGAGGGTGAAATCGCTTTGCGCGGGTTGCTGGTGGTGGGGGCAACAGGGCGGGTGACCTGCCCACACCTGCGCGCCAGCGCGGTGATCATCGCTGGGGCGCTGCGCGGCGACATCACCGCAGAGCGGGTCGAGATCCGCTCGACCGGTCGGGTGTGGGGCAACGTGGTCACCGCGGCCTTCTCTTCCGAGGAGGGGGCGTTCCTGCGCGGTCAGATCCAAATGGAAGACAAGGTGGATATTGGGGTGAGCCTGGCGGAGAAACCCGCCGACGAGCTGCAAGCAACCCCCGAACCCGCCGTCGAACCCGCCGCGGGAGAAACGGTGGCGCGCGCGGTCGCCGAACCCACCCAGAGCGCAAACGCTGAGGCGACTGCCGTGATTGAAGCCGCCACAGAAGTCAGCCCTCCCGCGGCTTCCGAAACTACCGGGCGTGCAGCGGACTCAGCGGACAGCGAAAAAGCCGCCGAGGCGCCAGAAAAACCCGCGCTAAAAAGGGCGCGCCGGCAAACCAAAGCCAACCCGCCCGCAGCGCCAGCCAACCTCGAGCAGGATTAACGGCTGCGATAAATCAATCAACGGACGGAGTGAACCGCTTGGCGCGCCAGGCGGTCAACGCGCTCATTCTGGGGGTGACCAGCGTGACTGCGCACCCAATTCCAGCGCACCTGGTGGGGTTTGAGGGCGGCATCGAGCGCCTGCCACAGATCGGCGTTGGCGAGCGCGCCGCCTTTGCGGCGCCAGCCGCGGGCGCGCCAGGCTGGCAGCCATTCGGTGATCCCGCGCTTGAGGTATTCCGAGTCGGTGAACAGCTCGACCTGGCAAGGACGGTTGAGCGCCTGCAGAGCGCGCACAGCCGCGGTGAGTTCCATGCGATTGTTCGTCGTCTGAGGTTCCGCGCCGCTGAGCGCTTTTTCGTGCGCGCCGAACTGAAGCAAAGCAGCCCAGCCTCCCGGACCCGGGTTAGGGTCGCAAGCGCCATCAGTGTAGATGGTTACGGGGGGCAGGGAATCATTCATCGGATGCGAGGCTATGTGCGGCTCAAGGGGTGGGGGTGACGGTAGGGCGGCTGGTGCGCGTGGGGGTAGGCGTGCGGGTCGGGGTAAAGGTCGAAGTAGGTGTATGCGTAAGGGTGCCAAAAACTTCCGGAAGGTTGGCGCCCAGATGGAGCTCGGCGGCAAAGCTATCCAGATAAGTGAGCATGGCGGGGATCTGTTCGAGGGTGAAATAGGAGCGGAAGAGCTGCGTGGCAGCGTCGCCGAGGGCGAAGCGAACCTTGCGCCAGGAGGCGTAAGCCGGTTCGGGGCGGGCATAGCCGATCAGATCGACCGCCTGCCGCCACTGCGGGCGCGATTTCTCATAATCCGCCAGTTCATCCAGAGCCGCGGCGCGGACCGGCAAGGCTCCCGTCGCTTCAATCAACCGGGCATGGTTATCGGCGGCGGTGAGCCAGCGCAGGAACAACCAGGAAGCCAGTTGCTGTTCGGGGGTCGCGGGGAAAACGAAGTACGAGGGACCGTACGCGTCGAGCGCGGGACTGCCCACCGGCGAGGGATAAGGGATCACAACCCACTCGTCAAGGTTTTCAGCGCGTTTGAAAGCCGCCGTCATGTCGGGCAGATCAAACACGCTGGCGCTGGCGAACAAGCCCAATCGCCCCGCGAAGGGTGAATCGGGGGCGGGGCTGCGCGATTCCCAGGCGCAGCCCCCGTCGTAAAGCTCGCGCAGGAAGGAGAGGGCTTTGGCAGCCTCGGGGGTGTCGAACTGGTAGACGCTCTGGCTCGCACCGGGCTCGGGCGTCTTGAGCGGATCGCCGCCGAAAGCGTAAATCCAACTCAACAAGACCGGGTAGTCGGTCGAGATAATATAACCTCCCGTGCCCGCGGTCGAACGGTCACCGTTATGGCTCATATACTGAGCGGCGGCGCAAGCCTGCTGGCGAAACTGTTCCGGGGTGACCGGCGGAGCTTGAAAGCCAAGCTCGCGCGCCCAGGTTTGGTTATAGAGGAGCAAACTGGCGGAGCGAAAAGCCGGCAAACCGAGGCGCCGACCATCGACCACCTCGGGGTCCCAGAAAGCGGAATAGAGGTCAGCCTGATCAACCGCATCGAGACCCCACTCCGGGTCGTTCAGATAGGGCTGCAGGTCGACGAGCGGCTCGGCTTGATCCCAGGCAAGCGCCTGGTGCTGAAAACCAGCCGCGATCTGCGGAGGCTCGGAAGGATGGGAGTTGACTGCGCTATCCAAGGCATCGTAGCCCGGAAACTGGATCGGTACGACCAGGATGCCGTAGGGGTTAGTGAGATTAAACTGCTCGATCTGGGTCGAGATCGTTTTGGCAGCCGCGCCGATCCAGGGATGCCAGAACCGCACGAGCGTCCCGCGCAATTTCTCTGCTGGCACATCGAGCATGCTGGCTGGCGCCGCCGTGATCGTGGGGGTCAAGACCACGGTCGGGGACGGCGTGGACTCCCGCGCCTCAAACGCGGCGATCGGAGGATATGGAGGCGGGGTATCCGTCAGGCTGGGCGAAATCGAATTGCAGCCCGCCAGGAACAGGACTGCGATCAATATCCAGGAGAGGCGCAGCCTGCCGGATGTGTAAATAGACCTAAAAGCCAGCCGCTGGCTTCCAGCGGGGTAAGTGCGCATCGAGGGTATAGTTTATCATCTCTTGCTGCGTTTTTCGTTTTCCAAACACTCACTTGCCTTTATGGTTATTCTGATATATCATTATTGTATAGGGTCGGTAACTGGGCGAACAGCATATTGAGAATATTTTTTGAGCGGAAATCGAAACAGGAGGTGATCGTTTATTAACGAGAACAATTCGATAGCTCATCCCAAACCCACATTTCACATGTTAATCGAGTCGATTCATCTAATCTTGGAGGAGAAATAACCCAATGAACCGAAAGACGCTTTTTAGCTTGATTTCCATGCTAGCAGCGTTTACGCTGCTCCTGGCGGCGTGCGCGCCGGCAGCGACGCCCGCGCCCCCCGAACCGCCCCCAGTTTCAACCGAAGCGCCCCCGGCTGTGACCGAAGCCC
>WBZR01003057.1_pt1 | contig 15967 bp, 17 predicted proteins | sample 5204231 | NCBI WGS metagenome assembly WBZR01 (sample SAMN12412403, study PRJNA552823) | activated sludge metagenome | isolation source: activated sludge from anammox sidestream of wastewater treatment plant... | place: USA: Virginia | collected 2017-08 | reverse complement strand
GCGATCCTCGGAGGATCGCGTTCCTCGATCGCGAGATCCCTGCCGAGGACGCGACCATCGCCTGGCGCGGCGGCGGGAGCCAGGACGGCGCGCCGCGACGCCTCTCCGGCTACCTCGGCACCGTACCCGCGACGATCACGGAGACGATCGGCCGCCTCCAGGCGCTCGCGGTCTCGGCCCGGCGGACCGCGCCCGTCGGCGCCGACGACTTCCTGCGGCGCCCGCTCGCGGCCCTGGCGCGCCGCGTGTGGCGCCGGCGCGGGGTCGGCATGCCCGGCCTCGTCCTCTCGATCGTGGAGACCTACGGGGAGGTGCTCCGCGCCGCCCAGGCCTGGGAGCGCGAGGGGATCGCCGCGCGCCGCGCCGAGCGCCAGAGCGGCGTCCCGGCGGGCTTCCATTTCTGGCGCACCCCGTGGGGCTCGCTGACGCTCCGCGACGGAACGCCGCCCGCGCTCCGGACGGCGCTCCTCGACGCCACGCCGGCCGTCGTCGCCGGGATGCCGCTCGCGGGCGGCCGCGGCGCGGTCTGGGCCGTGGACCTCGCCGACGGCGAGCGCGGCGTGCTGCGCTGGTATCGGCGCGGCGGCGCGATCCGGCATCTCGTCTACGATCGCTATTTCGGTTGGACGCCGCGGCCGATTCGCGAACTCGCCGTCACGCACGCGGTCATCGAGCGCGGCGTGCCCGCGCCCGAGGTGCTCGCGGCGCGCGTCGACCGGCTGCCGTGGGGCTGGTATCGCGGCGCCATCGTGACCCGCGAGGTCCGCGACGCCGCGACCTTCGCGGACGTGCTCCGCCGCACGCGGGCGCCTGAGGAGCGCGCCCGGGTGCTGGCCGCCGTCGGACGCGCCGTCCGCGACCTCCACGATCGCGGCGTGCACCATCGCGACCTCAACGCCAACAACATCCTCGTGCGCGAGCCCTGGGCGGTCCCCGCCGTTTCCTTCATCGACTTCGACCGCGCCGAGGTCCGGCGCGCCCTCGGCGCCGGCACGCGCCGGCGCGAGCTGCGGCGCCTGGCGCGCTCGCTCCGGAAGCTCGCGCGCGGCGGCATGACCCTCGCCGCGGACGACATCGAGCGGCTGCAGCAGGCCTACACGGCGGGAGCACGGGCGTGACGCGGCCAGGCGCGTGGGATCGGCCGACCCGTATCGTGGTCGCGATCCTCGTGGCGGTGCTCCTCGCGTCGGCCGTCCGCAACATCCGCGAGGACGGCGACTTCCGCGGCTACATGGAGGTCGGGGAGCTCGTGCTGCGCGGCGCCGACATCTACGCCGAGTCGCGGCCCGACGTGAACACCTGGCCGCCCCTCTACGCCGTCGTCTGCATCCCCTTCGCGCTGCTCGGCCGCGCGAGCGTCTACCTCGCGCGGGCCGTCTGGCTGGGGCTCAACTTCGCCTGCATCGTCGCGCTGTTCCGGCTGGCGACGTACCTCGTCTACCGTCGGCCCCTCGTGCTCGCCGCGGCGCCGGGCGCGGTGGCGCTCGCGTCCGGCGCCGTCCTCGGCCCGCTCGTACTCTCCGCGCGCTTCCTCCTCGCAATCTCGACCGGCTCCAGATCAACCTGGTGATCCTCGCGGCCTGCCTGCTCGCGATCGCCTGGATCGTGCGCGGCCGCGTCCTCGCGGGAGGGGCACTCATCGGGTTCGCGGCCGCAGTCAAGGTCCTGCCGGTGTTCTTCCTGCCGTACTTCGCGTGGAAGCGCTGGTGGCGCGCCCTCGGCGCCGCCCTCGCGACCGGCGCGCTCGCGTCGCTGGCGCCCGCGCTCGTGTTCGGGTGGGAGCGCTTCGCGGCCTACGCCCGGCACTGGCTCGCGTTCTCGGCCGGCGGCTGGCCGGTCCGCAAGGGGAACCAGAGCGTCTACGCGATGGTCGACCGGCTCTACACGCACGACGCGATCGTGTGGAGCGCGGCGCACAAGCGCCTGACGGCGTCCGACGACCCGGTCGTGGCGGCGATCGTCTACGGGCTCCTCGCCGCGGTCGTCGTCCTCTTCCTGCGGGCGACGCGCCGGGGCGGACGGGCGCCGGCGAGCACGGGGGTCGCCATGGAGGCCGCGCTCGTGCTCTGCGTGACGGTTCTCTTCGCGCCGCTCGCCTGGAAGCACTACTTCGTGTTCCTCCTGCTCGGCCAGTTCGTCCTCTGGCGCGCCGCGTTCGGCTCCGGCTACGGCCTCGACGAGGCCGAGCGCCGGCGCGTCGCCTGGGCGCTCGGCGTTTCCTACGTGCTGACCACGCTCACCGTGCGCGGCGTCGTCGGCAAGACCCTTGCGCAGACGCTCGAGACGATGTCGGCGGTGACGCTCGGCGGCCTCGTGGTGCTCGGCGCGCTCCTCTGGGTGCGGGCGCGTGCCGGCGCGCGCGGCGTCGCAGACACCGTCCCCGGGGTCTGACGTGCGCGTCCCCGCGAAGCGGATCCTGATCGTTCTCCTCGGCGCGATCGGCGACGTCGCGCGCGCGCTGCCGCTCGCGAACCGCGTGCGCGCCGGCTATCCGACCGCCCACCTCGCCTGGGCGGTCGAGCCCGCTGCCGCGCCGGTGCTCGCCGGGCATCCGGCGCTCGACGCGCGGCTCGTGTTCGAGCGCGCCGGCGGGGCCGCCGCGTTCGTCGCGTTCCTCCGGCGCGTCCGCGCCGAAGGCTTCGACCTCGCACTCGACCTGCAGCGCCACGCCAAGAGCGGGCTCGTGAGCGCCGCCACGCGCGCGCCGGTCCGCCTCGGCTTCCATCGCCGCAACGCCAAGGAGCTCAACTGGCTCTGGAACACCCACACCATCGCCCCGGTCGAGGCCCGCGGGTGGAAGCTCGCCGAGTACGAGCGCTTCGCCGACTGGCTCGAGCTGCCCGCGCAGGCGCCGCGCTTCGAGGTCACGCTCGCGGCCGGGGAGACGGCGAGCGTCGACCGGCTGCTCGCCCCACTCGGGCGTCCGTTCGCCGCGCTCTTCCTCGGGTCCACCTGGGAGAGCCGCCGCTGGTTCGCCGACCGCTGCGCGGGGGTGATCGACGGACTCGCCGCACGCGGGCTCGCCGCGGTCCTGGTCGGCGGCGCGGACGTGCGCGCGCTCGCGGCGGCGACGGTCGCCCGCGCCGCCCGTCCGCCCCTCGACCTCACGGCCCGCACGTCGCTCCGCGAGACGTACGGCATCCTTGCCCGCGCCCGCATCGCGATCGGCCCCGACTCGGGCCCGATGCACCTCGCAGCGGCCGCCGGCACCCCGGTCGTGTCGCTGTGGGGCGCGACCACCCCGGCGCGCTCCGCGCCGTTCGGCTCGCAGGATCTCGTGCTCGTCGGCCGGGTCCCGTGCGCGCCGTGCTATCTCCGGCGCTGTCCGATCGGACGCGCGTGCATGGCGGACATCACGACCGAGCGGGTGCTGGCGCAGGTCGGGCGCGTCCTCGACGGCGCGCGATGACCGCCGGCGCTACGTCCCCGGCGCGGATCGGCGCGTGGCGAGTCTGGACGGCCGACCCGGGAATCCTCGCCGCCGAGGAGCTCGTGGCCGCCGTCGATCGGCTCGCCGGCGGCGTGTCGTTGCACCGCTCCAAGCATGCCGATACGTACCGCTGGGCGCGGCTCGGAGGAGACGTCTACGTCAAGGTCTATCGTCGCTATCGCCGCTGGACGGCGTTCAAGGACTGGTTCCGCCCCTCGAAGGCCGCGAACGTCCGCGCCGCGAGCGCTGCGCTCGCGGCCGGAGGCTTCCTCGCGCCCGTCGTCCTGGCCGTCGGCGAGGAGCGTCGTGGACGCTTCGGGTGGGCGCGCAGCGTCTGCGCCACCGCCGGCCTCGCTGGCGAACCGATCGCCGCGCGTCTCGCCGCGCTCGCGGCGGTCGGCGATACGGCGACGCGTCACGCCAAGCGCGGGCTCCTCGCCGGGATCGGCCGCGAGCTGGCGCGGCTGCACGCCGCAGGGATCGTCGGCGGCGACCTCGTGCCTGCCAACCTCTGGGTCGCGCTCGCGGACGCGGAGCTGCGCATCGCGTTCCTCGACCACGATCGCACCCGCATCGGGCGGGCGCCCGCGCCGTGGCATCGAGCCCGTCGGAACCTCGTGCAGCTGAACCGCGTCGTGCTTGCCGGCGTGACGGCGACCGACCGCCTGCGCGTCTATCGCGCCTACGCGACGACCCGCGGTTGGCGGCCCGCCGAGGCGCGCCGGCGGCTCCCCTGGATCGTGGCGAAGACGCTCGCGCGCCGCCGGGCCGAGCGCGGAACGCGCATCCCGGCCGACGCCGGCTTCCGGGCGGTCATGCGTGCGGACGGTCCGTACGGCGGAGGGCGATCGTGAGCGCGGCGCCGCCGAACGTCCTCGTCCTCCTCGTCGACTGCATGCGCGCCGATGCGCTCGGCGGCCGCGGCGTTCCGACGCCGAATCTCGACGCCCTCGTGGGGCGCGGCGGACGCTTCACCCAGGCCATCGCCTCCGCGTCGTCGACCACGCCGTGCGTCGCCACGATGCTGACCGGCCTCCACTCCCCGCGGCACGGCGTCCGCGCGATCGGCGCGCACCGCCTGCACCCCCGGGCAACGACGCTCGCGAGCACGCTCGCCGCCGCCGGGTACCACACGGTCGCCGAGATGACGGGACCGCTCGGAGCCGAGAGCGGGCTCGACCGCGGCTTCGCCGAATACCACGTGCGGCCGGCCTCGGCGTACCTGAGCGACGCCTGGGGCCGCGACCTCGTCGCACGTCTCGGCCGGGGCGCACTCCCGGCGCCGTGGTTCCTCTTCCTCCACCTCTGGGAGCTGCACGCCCCGCGCAAAGTGCTGCCGCCGTTCCGCGGTCGGCGCTTCGGGAAGACACGATACGACCGGGCCCTCGCGAGCCTCGACGCGGCGCTGGCGCCGCTCCTCACGGCGCTGCCCCCGGACGCCGTCGTCCTGCTCCATGGCGACCACGGCGAGCGCGTGATGGCGAGCACGCTCGCGTATCGCTGGTATCGCCTGCGTCGCGACGTGCTCGGCGCGCGCCGCACCCGCAAGCTCGAGGGCCACGAGACCGACGTCTACGAGGACCTGATCCGCGTGCCGCTCGTGATCGTAGCGCCCGGCCGCGTCCCGGCCGGCGCGGCGAGCGATCAGCTGGTGCGCCAGGTCGACCTGGCGCCGACCGTACTGGATCTCGCCGGCGTTCCGGCTCCCCTCGGGATGGACGGCGTGAGTCTCGTGCCCGCGCTCGCCGGCGGACGCGCCCTGGGCCTCGAGGCGTTTCTCGAAGCGTGCGGTCGGGTGCGCGGCACCGAACGCGACCGCCGTCGGGCGTGGCGCACCGCGCGCTGGAAGTTCATCGAGGCGCCCTACGCCCCCGAGGTAGCCGACGAGCTCTACGACCTCGCGGGCGATCCGGGCGAGCGCCGCAACGTCGCCGCCGCCGAGCCCGCGCTCGTCGCGGGCTTCAAGGCGAAGATCGCGGCGGTCGAGGCGGGCGCGGTCGAAGCGGGGGAGGCGCTCAGCGCCGAGGAGGAGGCTGCCGTCGAGGCGCGCCTCCGCGACCTCGGCTACATCGAATGACGCCATGAAGCTCGCGCTCGTTCACAAGCGCTACGATCGCCTGGGCGGCGCCGAATGGGATTGCCATGAGTTGTCGCGCCAGCTCGCGGACCGGGGCCACGAGGTGCACCTGGTGGTCGGCGAATGCCGCGTCCCGCCTCCCGCCGGCATGTACGTCCACCGCGTGTCCGTCGTGCGCGCGGGCAAGCTCGCGAAACTCGCCTCGTTCGCGCTCCTGGCGCCGCGCGTGTGGCGCGCGATCGGCGCCGACGTCGTCGTCGGTTTCGGCCGCACCGTCGGCTGGGACCTCTTCCGCGCGAGCGGCGGCGTCCACAAGCGCTGGCTCGCGCGCGTCGCTGCCGAGCGCGGTCCGCTGCGCGCCGTTCGCCAACGGCTCTCGCCGTACCACCGGCTGATGCTGGCGATCGAGCGTCGGCAGTACGCGGCCGACACGCGCGGCATGGTGCTCGCGGTCTCCGAGCTGTCACGGCAGGAGATCCTCGAAAGCTATCCCGCGATGCCTCCCGCCAAGGTCTCGGTGCTGCACTACGGCGTCGACGTCGAGCGCTTCCACCCGGCGCGGCGGGTGGCCGAGGGCGCGGCGGTGCGCGCCGAGCTCGGGATCGGCCCGACGCAGCCCGTCGTGGCGCTGGTCGGCTCGGGCTTCCGCCGCAAGGGGGTCGACGTGCTGCTCGAGGTGTGGCGACGCGCGCCGCCGGCGAACGCGGCGCTCGTCGTCGTCGGCAACGACCAGCACCTCGCCCAACGGCAGCGCGTGGCCCGCGAGCTCGCCGGGCCCGTGGTGTTCACCGGCCCGCGGCGGGACGTCGAGCGCTTCTACGCCGCGGCGGACCTCTTCGCCCTCCCGTCCCTCCACGAGGGATGCCCGGTCGCGATCCTCGAAGCGCTGGCGTCCGGCGTGCCGGTCGTGACGTCGCGCGCGACCGGCGCCCCCGAGCTCATGCCGGGGCCGCTCGCCGACCTCCTCGTCGACGACCCGCGCGACGTCGACGCGATCGCGGCCCGGCTCCGCCTCGGCCTCGACCCGGCGCGTCGCCCGGCGTTCGTCGCCGCGGCGCGGGCGGCGGGCTGCGCCAACGGACTCGGCGTCGCCGTGGACCGGCTGGAGGCATGGTGCCGATGGGCCGCCGCAGCGCGGGAGCGCTCGGATGCCTGACGGGGCGTACACGGTGCGACACGGCGCCACGGGCGCCGCGCTCCGCGACGTCGAGGCGCTCCTGCGCGCACCCGGATCGCGCGTCCTCAAGGACGGCCGCCGCGCCACCGTCGCCGCGGTCGAGACGCCGGACGGCATCCTCGTGCTGAAGCGCTTCCGTGACGACAGGCCGCTTCGGCTCCTGGTCGCGCTCGCCCTTGGCCCGAGCGCGGCGCGCGTCTGGCGCGCCACCGCGCTCGTGCGCGGCGCGGGCTTCGCCGTGCCCGAGCCCGTCGCCGCGCTCGAGCGGCGCCGCTTCGGCCTGCCGCTTCGCAGCTGCTTCGTCGCGCGGTTCGTCCGCGGCCCCGCGCTCGACGAGCTCTGGCGCGCGCGGCGGGGCGCCGCGCGCCGCGCGCTCACCGTCGCGTTCGCCGACTGGCTCCGGACGCTCCACGCGGCGGGGCTCTACCCGCAGGACCTGCGCGCCGCGAATGTGCTGGTGCCGCGCGAGCATCCCCCGACGTTCGTGCTCGTCGACCTCGACCGGGTGCGGCGCTACCGGCATCTTTCCTGGCGGCGCCGGCGCAAGAACGTCGTGCAGGTGCACCGCTCGGTCGGGCGCGACGCGCCCCGGCGCGAGAGCCTGCGGTTCCTCCGGCGCTACCTCGGCGAGCCGGGCGCGGCCGAGCTGCGGCGGATCGCCGCCGAGATCGTCGCCCTCGGCGAGCGCAAGGACGCCGAGTACGCGCGCCGCCGGGGGCTCACGCCCGCTGAAGCCGCGGCCGCGAGGCGCGCCTCATGAGCGAGCGCGCCCGGGTCTCCTGCACCATCATCTGCTTCGACGAGGAGGACACCATCCGCGCCGCGCTCGAGAGCGTGAAGTGGTGCGACGAGATCGTCGTCGTCGATTCCTTCTCGAGCGATCGCACGGTCGCGATCTGCCGCGAGTACACCGACCGGATCCATCAGCGCCCGTGGCCGGGGTTCGTGGAGCAGAAGGCCTTCGCGCTCTCGCAGACGCGCCACCCCTGGGTCTTGAATCTCGACGCCGACGAGCGGGTGTCGCCCGAGCTGCGGCGCGAGATCCAGGCCGCCCTCGAGCACCCGACGGCCGACGGCTACTACGTCCCGCGCCTCGTCTACTACCTGGGGCGATGGTGGTGGCGCGGCGGCTGGTACCCCGACTACCGCCTGCGGCTCTTCCGCCGCGATCGGGTGGTCTGGGGCGGCGTGGACCCGCACGAGAAGGTGATCCTCCACGGACGGAGCGCGCGGCTGCGAAGCCCACTCCTGCACTACACCTATCGCGACATCGCCGCCCACCTCGCCACCATCAACTTCTTCACCGGAATGGCCTCGCGCGAGCTGCAGCTGCGCGGGCAGCAGACGAGGCTCGCGGACCTCCTCCTGCGTCCGCTGTGGCGCTTCATGCGCTTCTACGTCCTGCGTCGGGGGTTCCTGGAGGGCATCGCCGGCCTCTTCGTCGCACAGTCGGCAGCGTTCTACGTCTTTGCGAAGTACGCCAAGCTCTGGGAAGCGACGCACACGCGCCCGCGCGTGCCGCCGCCATGAGCGACCCGCGACCGCTCGCGATCCTCCACGTCGATCCCGAGCGGAGCCTCGGCGGCGGCGAACAGCAGGTGCTCGGGCTCCTCGCGCAGCTCCACGCGGGTGGGCACCACCAGACACTCGCCGCCGATCCGCGCGGCGCGCTCGCGCCGCGCGCCGCCGCGCTCGGGATCCCGATCGCACCGCTCGCCATCCGCAGCCACGCCGACGTCTGCGCCGCGCGTCGCCTGGCCCGATGGATGGCGCGGAACCCTTGCGAGATCGTCCACTTCCACACCGCGCGCGCGCACGCCATGAGCCTCTTCCTCCGCGTCCGCGCCGAGACGGCACGCGTCGCCACGCGACGGATGGACTATCCCCTCCGCGGCGGCCGCTACGCGCGGCGGCTCTACAACCGCGAGGTGGACGCGGTGATCGCGATCTCGGAAGGAGTGCGCGCCGCGCTGGTGGCGAGCGGGATCGACGCCGCGCGCATCCATCTCGTCCCGAGCGGCGTCGAGGCGGCCCGCTTCGCGGCGGGCCCGCGGGCGGCGGCGCGCGCCCGCCTCGCGCTCGGCGACCGGACCTGGGTGCTCGCGGTCGTCGGCGCGCTCGAGGAGCGCAAGGGGCACGACGTCCTGCTCGACGCGCTCGCGCGCGATCCCGACCCGGGGCACGTCGTGCTGATCGCGGGCGACGGCACGCGCGCGCCCGCGCTGCGGGCCCGGGCGGCGGCCCTCGGACTCGCGGACCGGGTGCGCTTTCTCGGCCGCGTCGAAGACGTCGCGCCCCTCCTCGCTGCGGCCGATGCGCTCGTGATGCCCTCCCGCCGGGAGGGACTCGGCGTCGCGGCGCTCGAGGCCATGGCGGCGGGGCTGCCCGTCGTCGCGAGCCGGGTCGGCGGCCTCCCCGAGGCGGTCGTCGACGGAGAGACCGGGCTGCTCGTGCCGCCCGGCGACGCCGCCGCGCTCGCCGCCGCGCTCGCCCGTCTCGCGGCCGACCCCGCGCTCGCCGGCCGGCTCGGCGCGGGCGGCGCCGCTCGCGCCGCCGCCCGGTTCAGCATGGCGGCGATGGCGGAGGGGACGCTCGCCGTGTATCGACGGCTCGCCGCGGCACGTACGAAGGGGAGGGCATGAGCGAGACGACGCGACTTCGAGGCCTGATCCGACGCTTCGCGGGCACCCGGGTGCTCGTGATCGGCGACCTGATGCTCGACCAGTTCGTCTGGGGCGACGTGAGCCGCATCTCGCCGGAGGCCCCGGTCCCCATCGTGCGGGTCCGGCACCAGGAAGGGCGCCCCGGCGGCGCCGGCAACGTCGTCGCCAACGTGGTCGCCCTCGGCGGCCGCGCCGACGCCTGCGGCTTCATCGGCGACGATTCCGCCGGCCGCGCGCTCTCCAACGCGCTCGCCGAGGCCGGCGGCGGGCTCGCCGGCGTAGTCCGCAGCCGCGCCGTCGGCACCACCGCCAAGACCCGCGTCATCGCCCACAGCCAGCAGGTCGTTCGCTTCGATCAGGACCCCGACGGCGACGGCGTGCCGGCGCGGCTCGCGCGGCGGCTCCGCGCCTGGGTCGCGGCCCACGCCCGCCGCTACCCGGTCATCGTCGTCTCCGACTACGGCAAAGGCGTCGTCACGTCCGAGCTGCTGGCCGACCTCGCGGCGCTCCGGCACCGGCACGGCTTCCATTACGTCGTCGATCCCAAGCGTCCGAACTTCGCCCACTATCGCGGCGCGAGCCTGGTGAAGCCGAACCTCGCCGAGGCGAGCGTGGCGGCCGGCCTCGATATCGCCGACCGCGCGTCGCTCGACGCCGCCGGCCGCGAGCTCCTGCGCCGCTGGGAGGCCGATGCCATCCTGATCTCGCGCGGCGAGGAGGGCATGACGCTCTTCAAGGCGCGCGCGCGCGCCCACCATTTCCCGACCGCCGCCCAGGAGGTCTACGACGTGACGGGCGCCGGCGACACCGTGCTCGCGGCGTGCGCCCTCGCGCTCGCCGTCGGCGGAACGTTGGAGGAGGCGGCCAGGCTCGCGAATCAGGCCGCCGGCGTCGCGGTCGGCAAGGTCGGCACGGCAACGGTGAGCGCGCGCGAGCTCGCGCGCGCCCTCGGCAACCACCCCTGAGGATCCCATGACCACGACGACCCACGGCATCCGTTCCATGACCGGCTTCGGCGCCGCCTCGAGCCCGCTCGCCGGCGGACGTCTCACCATCGAGCTCCGCTCCGTGAATCAGCGCTTCCTCGACGTGCGGGTGACCGCACCGCGGGAGTACGCTCCGTGGGAGGCGACCTGCCGCGCGCTCGTCGGCTCGCGCGTCGCCCGCGGGCGGGTCGAGGTGTACGTGAGCCGGAACGCGCCGGCACGCGGCCGGACCCGCGTCGTTCCGAACGTCGAGGCCGCACGCGACTACGCCGCCGCCTGGCGCAGGGTCGCCGCGGAGCTCGGCCTCACGGGCGGCCTCGACCTCGGGTTGCTGCGCGGCTCCGAGATCTTCGAGACCGTCGAGACGCCACGGGACTTGCGGCGCGAGTTCCCGGAGGCGTCCCGCGTGCTCGCGCGGGCGCTCGCGGCGCTCGACCGGGCGCGGCGGCGCGAGGGTGGAAACCTGCAACGCGACATGCGGCAGCGCGTGGCGCGGCTCGTGACCATCGAGCGCGCGATCCGCGGCCATGCCGCGACCGTCGCGGGCGAGCTGCAAGCCAAGGTGAACGACCGCCTCCAGAACCTCCTCAAGGGATCGACGGTCGACCCGGCGCGCGTCGCCCAGGAGGTCGCCTACCTCGCCGAGCGCAGCGACGTCACCGAGGAGTTGGTGCGCCTCAGGAGCCATCTCGAGGAGCTCCGCACGCTCCTCGCCGCCGGCGGCGCCGTCGGCAAGCAGATCGAGTTCCTCCTCCAGGAGACCCACCGCGAGATCAACACGGTCGGCTCCAAGGTCAATCAGCTCGAGGTCACGCGCCTCGTGGTGGAAGCCAAGGGCGAGGTCGAGCGGCTCAGAGAGCAGGTGCAGAACGTCGAATGATTCCGTAAGATCCGGCCATGGGCGCCGATTTTACGTTCGACCGCCACGGCATCGTGTTCATCGTCTCCGGTCCGTCCGGGGCCGGGAAGAGCACCCTGGTCGAAGCGCTCACGACCCGCTTCCCCGAGCTCGACCTCTCGGTCTCCTACACCACCCGCGCGCCGCGCGGCGCCGAGGCGGACGGCCGCGAGTACCGCTTCGTCGACGCCGTCGAGTTCGTCCGCCGCCGCGACGCCGGCGAGATGGCCGAGTGGGCCGAGGTGCACGGCGCGCTCTACGGCACGCCGCGTGCGCCCCTCGACGACGCGATCGCCGAAGGGCGCGACCTGCTGCTCGACATCGACGTGCAGGGGGCGCGCCGGCTCAAGCGCGTGTACCGCGACTCGGCCGTGGCCGTGATGGTCTTCCCGCCGTCCTGGGAGGAGCTCGAGCGCCGCCTCCGCGACCGCCGCACCGACGACGAGGCGGCCATCGCTCGCCGCCTCGCGCGCGCCCGCGAGGAAGCCGACCACCTCCCCGAGTACGATTATTTCGTCCGCAACGCGGACCGCGAGGAGGCCGCGGCACGGGTGATCGCCATCGTGCTCGCGGAGCGGGCGCGGGTCAGTCGGATCGTCGTGGAGCCGGCGCCGTGAACCTCTCCGGCCTCCTCGACAAGGTGCGCGAGTACAATCCCGCCGCCGATCTGGCCACGGTGCAGCGGGCGTACGAGTTCTCCGCCGAGGTCCACCGCGGCCAGAAGCGCAAGTCCGGCGAGCCCTACTTGGTCCACCCCCTCGAGGTCGCGAGCCTGATCGCCGATCTCCGCCTCGACGTGCCGAGCGTCGCGACCGGGCTCCTGCACGACACCGTCGAGGACACGCTCACGACGCTCGGGCAGGTCGAAAACGTGTTCGGCAGCGAGATCGCGGGTCTCGTCGACGGCGTGAGCAAAATCGGCCAGATCAATTTCAAGAGCCGCGCCGAGTCGCAGGCGGAGAACTTCCGCAAGATGATCATCGCGATGGCGCGCGACATCCGAGTCCTCCTCATCAAGCTCGCGGACCGCACCCACAACATGCGGACGCTCTCGCACCTCCCGCTCGAGCGGCAAACGGAGATCGCTCAGGAGACGCTGGACATCTATGCGCCGCTCGCGCACCGCCTCGGCATCTACTGGATCAAGAGCGAACTCGAGGACAGCGCGCTTCGCTACATGCACCCCGAGATCTACTACCAGTTGAAGCGGAACGTCGCGAAGAAGAAGGCCGAGCGCGAGCAGTACATCGAGCACGTGCGGGGCGTCCTCCTGAAGAAGCTCGACGCGGCGGGCATCGAGGCGACCGTGACCGGACGTCCGAAACACTTCTACTCGATCTACCAGAAGATGCAGACCCAGCACCTCCTCTACGACCAGATCTACGACCTCGTGGCGTTCCGCCTCCTCGTGGACTCGACCCGCGAGTGCTACGAGGCGCTCGGCGTCGCGCATCAGAACTGGAAGCCCGTGCCCGGCAGGTTTCGCGACTACATCGCGATGCCCAAGGCGAACATGTACCAGTCGTTGCACACCACCGTGATCGGCCCGTTCGGCGAACGCATGGAGGTCCAGATCCGGACGCACGAAATGCACCGCGTGGCCGAGGCCGGGATCGCCGCGCACTGGCGCTACAAAGGGCAGAGCCAGAGCGACTCGCCGCAGGAGATCGAGCGCTTCGCGTGGCTCCGCCAGATGCTGCACTGGCAGCAGCACCTGGAAGACCCCCAGGAGTTCATGCGCTCGGTCAAGGAGGACCTCTTCGAGGAAGAGGTCTTCGCGTTCACGCCACGAGGCGACCTCTTCAATTTCCCGGCGGGAGCGACGGTCATCGATTTCGCGTACCGCGTCCACTCGCAGGTCGGCGAGCACTGCGCGGGCGCCCGCGTCAACGGCAAGCTGGTGCCGCTCAAGTACCAGCTGCAGAGCGGCGATACGATCGAGATCATCACGACGACCCGCCAGACGCCGAGCAAGGACTGGCTCAAGATCGTCACGACCACGCGCGCGAAGGAGCGCATCCGCAACTGGATCAAGGCCCAGCAGCGGCGCCGCAGCCTCGAGATCGGCACGGAGCTGCTCGATCGCGACCTCCGACGCTATCGCCGGGATCTCGCGAAGCTCCGCAAGAGCGGGGACCTCGACCGGGTCGCGCACGAACTCGGCTTCAAGGACGAGGAGTCGCTGGTCGCGGCCGTCGGCTACGGCCGCCTGCCGAGCCAGCACGTGCTCGTGCGACTCGTACCCGACAGCACGAACGAGGAACGCAAGGAGCGCAGCGAGGGCACGCTGCAGAAGCTGCTCCGCATGGTCGGACGCCAGGGGAAGGGTGGCGTCCAGGTGAGCGGCATCGACGACGTCATGGTGCGCTTCGGGCGCTGCTGCAATCCGCTCCCTGGTGAGCGCATCACGGGGTTCATCACTCGCGGTCGCGGCGTCACCGTGCACGCGATCGACTGCCTGCGCGTCATGGAGAGCGACCCGCAGCGCCGGGTCGAGGTGGCGTGGGACGGCGCCGCCGGCCACTTCCGCCCGGTGCAGGTCGAGGTCACCGCGGTCGACGCGCCCGGACTCCTCGCCGCCATGAGCAAAGCGATCAGCACGGCGGGCGTCAACATCTCGCGCGCGGAGGTGCGCACCGGCATCGACAAGAAGGCCGTCAACGTCTTCGAGTTGATGGTCGACAGCGTCGACGGCCTGAACCGGGTCATGCGCGGCCTCGGCAAGGTCAAGGGCGTGATGAAGGTGCAGCGGGTCCGCGCATGAGCGACCCGAAACGCGCGATCGCGACCGCCGCGGCGCCGCAGGCCATCGGCCCGTACGCGCAGGCCGTCGCGACCAACGACCTCGTCTTCCTCTCCGGCCAGATCCCCCTCGACCCCGACCGCGGCAGGCTCGTCGCGGGCACGATCGAAGACGAGACGCGGCGGATCCTGCTGAACCTGGCGGCGGTCCTGGCCGCGGACGGCCTCACCCTGGCGTCGATCGTCAAGACGACCGTGTACCTGACGAACCTCGACGACTTCCCCAGGGTCAACCAGACCTACGCCGAGTTCTTCACCGCACCGTTTCCCGCCAGGGCCACCGTGCAGGTCGCGGCGCTCCCGCGCGGCGCCAGGGTGGAGATCGACGCGATCGCCGTGCGATCGCCGGGATGAAGCGGCGTCCCGCGGCGGACGGATCGAGTCGGCGTCGCCGACGTCCGCGGGGCTCAGGCGGCCTTGGCGATCCGACCGGAGCGGATGCACCGGGTGCAGACGAGGAGCTTCTTCACGCCGCCGCCGACCTTGGCGCGCACCGACTGCAGGTTGGGCTTCCACCGCCGCCGCGTCCGGTTGTTGGCGTGGCTGACGTTGTTGCCCGTGGACGGTCCCTTGCCGCAGATCTCGCAGGTGCGTGCCATTGCTGACCCCTTTCGAAATCCTGCCTCGGTACCACAGGATGGGGAGGCCGGCAAATCAGCCGCGTCGGAGGCGCTCGACGAGGGCCGTGGTCGAGAATCCCTCGACCAGCGGCACCAGCAGGACCCGGCCGCCCCGGGCCTCCACGATCTCCCGGCCGATGACCCGGTCCGCCGTCCAGTCGGCTCCCTTCACCAGAACGTCCGGCTGCAGCGCGGCGATCAATTCCTCCGGGGTGTCTTCGTCGAAGATCGTGACCCGGTCCACCACGGCGAGGGCGGCCAGGACCTCGGCGCGGGCGGCTTCCGGCACGAGCGGCCGCTCGGGTCCCTTGCTCAGGCGCCGCACCGACGCGTCCGAGTTGACGCCGACCACGAGCAGGTCGCCGGCCTCCCGCGCGGCTGCGAGGTAGCGGACGTGGCCGACGTGCACGAGGTCGAAGCAGCCGTTGGTGAAGACGACCCGTTGTCCGGCGCGCCGCGCCGCCACGGCCTCGGCAGCGATCGTGGCGCGGTCGACGACCTTCTGCCGATAACGCATGGCGGCACGTCTACCAACGACTTGCCGGCGCCGCCAGCCATCGGCGTCCACTGCCATAGCGACGTCCATGCGTGTCGTGCGCGGTTGCTGCGCCCGCGGCGCATCGCGCAGGGTTGCCACACGGGTCGCCGGATGACGCGTAGCGAACGTCAGCATTCCCGAGCCTCCACGCACGTCGGGATGGCATGGTTCTCGCTGATTCGAACGGCGCGAACGCTGACGGCCCACGCGATCGGCGTCATGCCTCCACTCATGACGCGTGCTTGAGTCCCCCACTCCAGCCGATCGCCCTCACCCCCCCGTCGGCGAGCGTGCTGTGAAACGGCGGGAGGGTGCTCCAGCGGGGCCTGACCCACCCCGTACCCTCCCGCCGCCCCTCCTCCACGCGAGGGGACGCGACGGCGCGTGCGCCACCGGCGGGGGCCTCGCGTCCCGGAAAATCTGGCGGGACCTGGCGCGGTGTGTTAGGGGCGAGCGGTCATGCCGGGCGGCCTCAGGCGCAACCACGTGCGCAACGCCGAAGAGTCGGCGCGCGGGGAGGGAGAGGCCGGATCCGAGGGCGCGCGCGGCCCGAGCGGGCGGCGCGCCGGCGTCCGCGAGGATCGCTCCGTTGCGTGAGCTCGACGTCACGGCGGGCCCCGCGCCGTCCGGGCGCATCCTCGTCCTCCCCGAGATCCTCGCGAACCAGATCGCCGCCGGCGAGGTCATCGAGCGGCCGGCCTCGGTGGTGAAGGAGCTCGTCGAGAACGCGCTCGACGCCGGCGCCCGGCGCATCGTCGTCGAACTCGAGGACGGCG
>WBZR01003055.1_pt1 | contig 15970 bp, 14 predicted proteins | sample 5204231 | NCBI WGS metagenome assembly WBZR01 (sample SAMN12412403, study PRJNA552823) | activated sludge metagenome | isolation source: activated sludge from anammox sidestream of wastewater treatment plant... | place: USA: Virginia | collected 2017-08 | reverse complement strand
GGCGAAGCTAGCAAGTCCTGCGCACCTTGGATGCTGGCTTCGGCCATCCCCAGTTGCTCTTGAATGTAACAGAGATAGTTTCGGTTGTGCGGAAAGTTCCAGGTTTCGTAGGGCAGCGCCAAGCGCTGGTTCATGTACCGCAGTTCGGTCCGCGTTGCCGAGTCCATGCTCCTGGCCGCTTCGTGCCACATCCCCATCTTGCTATAGGCGTGACCGGGCATATGGAGCGCGTGGCCGACGGCCGGGGCCGACTTGCCATACATTTCACAACTGTGGAGCGCTTGAGTCGGGTTCGAGTAGTCCCAGTTGTGGATGCTCGCGTGGTGTGCTCCAGGGTGCAAAGGGTTTTTGGCAAGCACCTCGTCAATCAAGCCCTGAGTTGCATAGGAAGTCCCCGGGCCCTCGATACTGTGGAAGGCGAGCAGCGCCTTGGCCTCGACATCGTCCGGGAACTTCAGTACGATGCGTTCGAGAGCAGGCCTCAGCACGTCGTTCGGCTTTGGGGTTCCAGGGGCGAAAGCCGCAGCCCAGGCCTCGATGTAAAGACGCTCGCGTTCCGTCACCTTGCCCTTTCGCTTGATGGCTTCGGCCAGGAAGAGTCGGTAGCGGTCCTTGGGATCGTCGCCTACTTTGCCTCCTGATGCGAACCAGTTGTAGCCACAACGGGCGAGTCCCCAGTACGCCATCGCGCACTCAGGGTCGAGCTTGAGGCACCAGCGGAAAGAACGCTCGGCCTCTTCGAACCAAAAGCTATGCAGCAACGCGTTTCCTTGGTCGAACCACTCCTGCACCTGTGCCGAGGAACTTGTGATGGGAAACGGCGTGTCGCCGATCCCTTCCATCTTCCATGGCTTGGTTCGCATTCCAGAGTCGAAAGCGGTCCCCTTCTTCGAGTGGCCGGCCTCGTCTGCTCGAGCAAGGGTCGGGGCTGCACACAGAAGTATCGCGAGAGTAAGAGCAGTTCGCATCCGTTGGGCTCCAATCGGGCGCGTCAACCATACCCGCATGAAGCTGGGAACAGGTCCGCTTTTCGATGATGCTCTCCTAACAGACCCTTGGCAGGGCCCTCAACTGCCGTCCGGATGCGACGCTGTGCCGAAGCGTCGTCCTTCTACGTGAACCCGATTTCCCGCGCCGTCCTATGGCTCTTCGGCCACGTAGGTATTCGAGCATGCACGGAACCTAGCCGCTTCACGTCCACAGCGACAACTACCTCCCCGTGAACGTGAACTCGATGATCGAGGATGCGGATGGCTGAGCGAGATTGGCCCTAGCCACAATTTGCATACCCAGCACCGTAAACGTACGAGAGGACGTACGCATTGTCCGAATCGCAAATGAAGGTGAAGAGGCAAAACTGAGGGGCGCGACGGCGGCATCACCCTGCCGTGCCCCCCCGAATCGTCACACGATTGGTGGTGCCGACATCGTTCGTGCGTGGGTCCGAGGGACGGAGGGACGAAGAGCGCTCAGGCGCAACCACGAGAGTCATCCCATGGAACCTCGAGGCAATGCGAAGAAGACGCTGCGGAGCAGGAGTCCGCCACTGTAGCGCAAAGCCAGGGCCCGGAGCTGCCTGGGGTCTGGTTCGGGGCACGGCATTAGCACGGCTACAAGCGTGGAATAGAACCTGAATGGCCGGCGAACCGCGCCTTGCCCTACCGTCCCATCTGGCTGAAGATGTTGGTCAGTGCGATCACGCTAATGCCGAGGAAGACCACCATAAATCCGATCAAGATTACAAGCGTGGTCACGCTCTCAGCCGTTGTGACCTTCATTGCGTCCTTCTTCCGCTGAACACGGAACGCCTCGCGCAACTGCTTTAGCTTTGCTTTGTCGCTCTCGGCCTCTACGGGGTACTTCTGCCGGAAATGCCGGTCAAGCGGATCCGCCTGCGAATGGCCGGGCCGCTCTACTCGATAAAGCGGCTCCTCGAGTTCCTTGACTGCGCGGGAGAGTCTCGTCACGGAATCCGATTCCCGAAGCCGGTCCAGCGCGGCCTGGACATATGCCACGGGTAGCCCGGTGGCATCGGCAACGGCAGCGACCGTCACCTCGTCGTCGGCGCCTTCGGGTTCGAGCTGACTGATCCACGAGCCCTGCTCATGCAGCTCGTGGAGCAATGGCCGGAGCTCTTGTGCGCTGACCTCGTCGTGCTTGAACTCGTGATCCATGTAGGTCGCTGGAAGGCAGAACATACCGTTCCACGGCGCCCGATTCATGAGGCCCTGGCGGTATGCATCGCAGTAGTTGGACGGTAAAGATACCCAAACGTCCGCCGGTTGTGGCAGCCGTCCGCGGGCTTGTCCGCCAGGGCAAAGTCGCGGCGCGCTTGGGCCCTCTTCGCAAGGTCTGGGTGGTAGCATCAGGCCTGCCCGGCATTCGGGCCCATGAGAGGTAGAGAAACATGAGAACACCGATTCGACTTAGTCTGGTTGCCCTTGCCTTCGCTTCCGTGAGCGCGCACGCTCAATTCTACAAGACCGATGCCTTTCTTTTTAGCGTTAACAATGGCGGTATGGCAGCCGGTTCCGGTGGTAATGGCCATGTGGTATGGACCGCCGCAGGAGGTGCCGTGGACATCGGCGGCTCGACCGACGCGGGAACTGCGACGATCTCGGCCGACGGTCGCTACGTCGGTGCCACGGCAGTGAACAGCGCGACCGGGCTGAGCGAGGCGGCCCGCTACGATTCGGTCAGCGGGACGTGGACCACGCTCGGCGGGTTCGGGTCGTCGTCCGGTAGCAACTCGAGCTCCGGTTGGGGGATGAGCGCGGACGGAAGCACGATCGTCGGCCTCGGCTGGGTGGACGCGGGCCATGCCCACGCGATGTCCATCACAGGGACCACCGTTACCGACTTGGGCACGAACGTGCCGGGGAACAACAGCCGGGCCCAGGCGGTCAGCGCGGACGGTTCGGTCGTTGGCGGTTGGGACGACAGTGACGGCGGCTTTTGGCAAGGTTCGATCTGGAAGAACGGGGTGCAAACCCTTCTGACCGACTCGTCCGGGGTCGCGGTCGGTGAGGTCGGCGTGATCTCAGGCGACGGCAACTGGGCATTCGGCGGCTCGACCATAGACGATAAGGCGTACCGCTGGAGCGAAGCTACCGGGGTGGAGACCTTCGACAACCCGTTCGGCACACCGATGATCGCATTGGGTTCGAGCTACGACGGTAGCGTCGTGGTCGGTGCTGCGGGCAGCTTCTTCTCCGGATACGAGACTTGGATCTGGACCTCGGCGACGGGTGTCCGCAACCTCGAAGACATCGCAGCCGTGCTGCCGGGCTACGATGGGACCCAGCTGCGGTCTGCCCTCGGCGTTTCGCCGGACGGGCGCTATGTGGTCGGGATCTACTCGAACTTCATCGGGTTCCCAGGCGGTGGGTTCGCAATGGATCTCCAGGCGGTGCCGGAGCCCTGCACAATGCTCGCCCTTGGTGGACTGGCAGTTCTGGCCCTGCGACGCAAGCGGGCCGTGAAGTAGCCGGAGCCCATACCGCGCTCACTGAGCCTCAACCCGAGCCGGGGTTGAGGCTCGTTCCTTATGGCGTGGCCATCTCCCAAGTCCTGCATCGAGGAGAGGGCTCAGAGTGGAGCGAGATCGCGAGCAATATTGATCACTGTGGCCATGAATTGCAAGGGTGGAGATAGGTCACGTTGGCGTTTGTGGCGACCTTGGACAAAGCGCTCCCTCGTTGTGCCAGGGGGAATTCGAAACGACTTCGTTCGCCTCCTGCGATGCGCGAAGGACCCCTCCCGAGGCATGCGGCGCAATGCCTACCAAGGTACCGCAGGCTCTGCGGGCAAGCACCTCGAGCCCCAAAGCCTGGCCCTCGCCTAGACCGCTCCCACAGACTGACCCACGAAGAGCAGGCAGTCGGTGTGCGGGATGTCTACGTGGAACTCGCGCATTCCGTAGGGCTGGACAAAGGGCTCCCGGAAACGTGTGCCGTCCAAGCGAGGCCGGGCCTGCTCCCATGCGGCATCTAGGTCGTCCACCTCCAAGTACACGGCACAACCCGTTGCCCCCTCCCCGGCACGTTGCAAGTGGAGAGTGAGTCCGTCCTTCTCGCAGATCCTGTACGTCGCACTGGAAAAGACCAAGCGGAAGCCCAGAGCCGCTTCGAGAAAGGCTACAGAAGCCTCGAGGTCCTGGCTCGCCACCATAGGGCTGAGGAACATCGCCCGCGCCATCGAGTCGAGTGTATCCGGCTCGTTGCCCGCCGATGCGACCACGTCACTGGGGCTCACGTTCAGGTATCCCAAGGGTGGAGTGCCACCGAACAATCTAGCCCAGGCGCGAGCGCTCGTCCTACGTTACGGGTGGAACGCCACCGCCTTCCAGATCGTGAACCCTGGAATCGAGCACTGGGGCTCGGGAGCAGGAGACGCGCTGATCGGGTTTGTGCGTCACGGCCGCCATCGCGTGGTGGCCGGGGCACCGATTTGCGACGAGGGCCGCCTTGCGGACGTCGTGGAAGAGTGGGAGCAAGAGGGCGAAAGCCTCGGCGAGAGGACCTGCTACTTCGGGGCAGCTGGACGCCTCGTGGACCTGTTGCGATCTCGGCACGGCTATAGCATCGCGGTCCTCGGGTCACAGCCTGTATGGAACCCCTCGCTCTGGCCGGACATCTTGGCCGCGAACGCCTCGTTGCGCGCACAGTTGAACCGGTCAAGGAACAAGGGGGTCTGGGTCGAGGAGTGGAACCACGAGAGGGCCACTGACCACCCCGACTTGCGCCGGGTCCTCGGTGAGTGGTTGCAGACACGGGGTCTCCCCCCCCTTCATTTCTTGGTGGAACCGCAGACGCTTGGTCTGCTCGAAGGTCGGCGCATCTTCGTTGCCCAACGTGGCACTGAGACGGTCGGCTTCCTGGTGGCCTCCCCGGTGCCGCTGCGCAACGGGTGGTTGACCGAACAGTTCGTGCGAGGCAGGCGGGCCGTGAACGGCACCGTGGAGCTCATGGTGGACCATGCCATGACGACCTTCGGTGCCGAGCGAGCGGAGTACGTGACCATGGGGCTGGTGCCACTCTCCTTGATCGGTGTCGCCGATACGGACGAGAACCCGCTTTGGCTGCGTCTCCTCACCCGCTGGGTGCGGGCCCACGGTCGCCGCTTCTACAATTTCGTCGGACTAGAGACCTTCAAGGCGAAGCTCAAGCCGCACGACTGGGAGCCGATCTTCGTGATCTCTAAGGAGCCCAAGTTCTCCGTGGGGACGCTGTATGCGATCACGGGAGCCTTCACCAAGTCGCCGCCGATTGTCGCGGTGTTTCGGGGCCTCGCCAAGGCGCTTCGACAAGAGTGGCGCTGGATTCTGCGCAAGGGCCAGTAGCCACTCCACTATGGCCGAGACTGCTACCGAACCAGCCTCGGGAGCGGCTTGGCAGCCTTGGGTTGTGCGGCACAATAATCAAAGCCAAGAAGGGCGGCGATGCTGGACGCGACCTGGCCATTGCTCACGCCCGCCTCGCCGCGCACGGTCCCGAGAGGAGGCGAGTCCGGCCCCAGGATCATGATCCAGGTGTGCTCCGCGTTCGTGATCTTCTCCCCGTGAGACGTCCATTCGCTTCCATCACCTCTGCCGTGGTCCGTGGTGATCACTAGCGTTGTCTTGTCCTTATACTTGGGGAGGGACTGAAGCATGCCCCAATACCCCTTCAGCCAACGATCGAAACGGTGGGCCGCGTTGAGATACTTCGCATAGTTGCCACTATGGGCATAGGAGTCAGTCTCACCGAACAAAACGCCCATGAGTCGCGGCTGCTTGGTTCTCAGATAGAGCATGGAGGCCTCGTAGGTAAAGGCGTCTGCCGGGTCGGGCGGAAACGGGTGGTCGGTCTGAGCTTGCAGCCGATTCAGCATCCGAGCCTCTGCCGAGCCCGTGAACGTGATAGGCTCCATGCCGCTCTGTACATAAAAACCGCACCTTTCCTTATTGAATATACTAGACACGACGTACCAGTTTCCAAATGCAGCCACCTTGCCTTCCATCCCTTTCTGCTTGTTCAACCATTCGAAGACCGTAACGTTCGGGTTCGGAACCGCATCGTTGCTACGAATCTCCGGATCCACGAAGCCTTGCAGGGTCTCCGAGTAGCCTGGGTAGCTAAACTTGAGACCGTTGAGCACCTGGCACGGTGTGCCGGACCTCCTGTCGCCATAGAGCTGGCCCTTGGCGGCGATGGTGGACCACGTGAAGGGCATCAGGGCCTGCCGCCGTGCCTCGACAGTCTCTCTCCAATACGCTTTATAGTGAGCGTCCTCTGGTTTGGCGGCTTTCATCAGGTCCGGCTCCGCTCCCTCGAACAGTTCCTGCCACCGCAAGCCGTCGGTGAAGAGGAAGAGAACGTTTTTCGTCTTTGTTGCGGGTTGGAAAAGAATCACTGTGGCAAGGGCGGTGGCGAACACGACTCCAGTCTAGCCTAAGACCGAAGCGGCTAGCACGCCACCTATACACGCCTGCGTGAAGGTCCCCAGCGGAGAAGAGGCCGTTGGTATGCTCCTTCCGTGACCTCCATTTTGCTCGCCCTGACAGGGATCCTTCTGGCCCCGCCAGTCCAACCACAACCCGCGACGCAGGACGTTCCGAGGTTAGTCGTCATGATCTCGATCGATCAGTTCAGGGGAGATTACGTAGACCGTTTCGCCCGGTACTACCTCCCGCCCACATCGGGATCAAGCCTGGGTGGGTTCCGGTACCTCACCGCGACCGGAGCGTTTTTCGCAAACGCGATGCACAATCATATTCCGACCGAGACAGGGGTGGGCCACGCGACCTTGCTCACCGGCAGCGCCCCTGCCTATCACGGAATCATTGCGAACAATTGGTACGATCGCGAGACGGGCAAGTCGGTCTATTGCGTGGAAGACCCAAAGGTCGAGACGGTGGGTGGGCCGAGCAAACCGATGAGCCCAAGGAACCTCCTCACGACGACCGTGGGAGATGAGCTCAAATTGGCCACGAACGGCAATGCCAAGGTGGTCGGGATCGCCCTCAAAGACCGCGCCTCGATCCTCATGGCGGGCCATGCAGCGGACGATGTCGTATGGTTCGACAACGAGAGCGGCGGGTTTGTTACGAGCACCTGGTATGCCCCGAACAAGGAGCTGCCTGCATGGGTTCGCGCAATCAACGCGGAGCGCAGCTTTGATGCCCATGCCGGCGACACGTGGGAGCCGCTCCTGTCGAAGGAATCGTATCGAAATGCCCGGTCGGCACCCGGCTCGCCCATCGGGGCGTACGGCGTACCGTTCTCGCACACCATGCCCAAAGACCTGGGCAAGAAGCTCAACGAAGCGGTTTGGAGGAGCCCGTGGGGCAACGAGGTCACTCTCCACGCCGCGGAGAAGATGATCGAGGCCCATCAGCTCGGCAAGGACGAAACTCCAGACCTGATCGCTATAGGATTCTCGGGTAACGATTACGTAGGGCACGCCTATGGCCCGAACAGTCCAGAAGTCATGGACATGGCCGTTCGGACGGATCGCCTGCTGAGCGCGCTTTTCAACTTTCTTGAAGCCTACGTGCCTGGGGGGATCGCCAACGTGGCGATCGTGGTCTCTGCCGACCACGGCGTCACCCCCATCGCTCTGCAGTCGTTGCAGGATTTCAAGATCCCGGTCACTTCCGGCGTCGAGAGCCGATATCGCAAGGCGATCAATACTGAACTCGCTAAAAAGTATGGGGAAGGGGAGTATGTAGCTGGGGATGGGGGGCAGAACGTCTATCTGGACCACGCCTTGCTGAGCTCTAAAGGGGTTCCGTTCCAGGAGGCCGCTGAAGCCGCGGCGGAGGTTGCTCGCTCGATCGAAGGCGTCTTCGATGCCTTCACGCGCGACCAACTTATGAAGGGTGCGGTTCCGAACTACCCGTTCGGTGAAGCGATCGCGAATGGCTACAACGCGAAGATGGGCGGCGACCTCATCGTCCTCGAGGCTCCAGGACACTACGGTGGGGGATTCATCGGCACCGGCCACGGATCAATTTGGGATTACGATGCACACGTCCCCATCCTGGTCCACGCACGGGGGATCAAGCCTGGGAAGTACCTGCGCCGTGTCTACACGACGGGCATCGCCCCGACGCTCTCGAAGCTGCTTGGCATCGAATCGCCTTCCGGGAACGTGGGCGTCCCGCTGGTGGACGAATTGGAGAAGGGACCTACCACTCCGTAAGGAAATCACGGCACCGAGCGGTTACTCCACGAGCGACCAGTTCTCGCGGCGTGAGCGATCCCAATCCGTCACGAACGACCACCAGTTCCTTAGCTTGCGGCCTCGATAGCTGAGGCCGTTGTCCAGACCGGGGATCGCCTGCATCCAGTACACCCGCCAGCGGATGGGGTCTCGGCCCCAGCGGTCTGCGTTCATTCTGGTCGTTTGACCGGTGCCGTCCGGCCGCCAGTCCTCGATGTCCGTCTCCACGAAACGCGGGTTTCCCCAGTCGTAGTCGCTCTCGCTGTTCGGGGCATAGTGCGTCCAGCCGCACCGGGCCGGGTTCGTCACCATCTTGTGCGAGGCGTCGCTGCCGACGAACTTCCCCCAGAAGAGCAGTTCGTTCCACTTCTCGGGTGGAGTCCGGTCGCGACCGTCGGCCCAATTCAGCAATTGTTCGAGCTGGTGCATATGGTTCTCCATCATTTCTCCCACGCCGCGACCGTAGTTGAAGTGGTACACCGTGTATGTGCGAGCAAAGACCGGTAAGTCCTTGGGGTCTCGATCCGAGTTGCTCACATCGCCGGTCGGGCTCGACATGTTCGACTCCCAGAGTCCGATCTTTCCGTGATAGCCCCAAAGCCATATCTGGTGTACTCCGCCTTCCTCCACAAGCGATTTGGCACCGATACGTTTCATGATCGCGTTATAGTCGGGAAGCGGGACGCTTTCCCCCACCTTGGGCCGCAGAGGAATTGCTTCTTTGATCTCTAAGCTTCCCACGACCTCATAGCGGAGGGCGGGCTTTGCGTCAGGCGTTTTATAGCCCCGAAATCGAGAACCTTCCTCCAGCTTGGCGCAACACTCTTGGGTGAGGGACTCCGTTCGCTGCTTGACATCGTCATAGGTACCCAGATCGTCCCCCGTGATCTCGACGTTGATCCTTCCATCCTTCACAGGGAAATAGGAAACGACATAGACCTTGACAGTCTGGGTCTGCAAGGTGGCGGCGAGGAGGTAGGTGGTCAGCATTCTCGAACCATTGTGCAACAAAGTCTGAGAGTAACTACTTGTCGAGCGCGGGAATCGGGAAGACTGGGCTCGGGACATGGGCTGCCTTCATCGCCCGTTCGAGCCTTCGGACGACATCCGGATGGGCCTTGGCAAGATCCGCTGTTTCGTCCGGGTCGGCCACAAGGTCATACAGCTCGGTCTTGACCCCTTGGCTCAGGTCGCGCCGAAGCGCCTTCCAGCGCCCGTCAATCATGGCCTGCTGTTGGCCCCCCTCGGGAAACTCGAAGTACAACGGTTGGGAGCGCGGTAGTGCCGAGCTCGTCAGCAGGTCGGTGGCGAAGGACTCGCCGTCCAGCCCTTTGCGCGCCGGTCCCGAAGCGAGCTCGAGCAAGGTGGGGAAGAGATCGTAGAGCGCAGCTAGGCGATGAGATTGCCGACCGGGTGCTATCCTACCGGTCCAACGTGCGATCGTTGGCACTCGGATCCCTCCCTGAAAGAGGGTCGCCTTCCATCCTCGAAGGCCCGCGAAGGAGTCGAAGAAGGCAGTGTCCGCCCCCCCTGCTGGCGATGCTCCATTGTCGCTCGTCACAAGGATGAACGTTTTCTTCCCAAGTCCAAGGCGGTCCACCGCATTTACGATGGCCCCGACGCTATGGTCGAAGTAGGAGATCATCGCCGCGTAGGTCGCGCGCGGCCGTTCGCAGGGTAGATAGGAGTCCGTTCCGAGGTAGGGCTCCTTGTCCCACTCTCGTGGGTAGCGATCCACCCATTCCTGCGGCGCCTGAAGGGCGACGTGGGGAAGCGTCGAAGGGAAATAGAGGAAGAAGGGATCCCTTTGGTGCTTCTCTAAGAACGCAAGGGACTCGCTCAAGATGAGGGTTGGCGAATAGGTGCCCCCCCGGAACGCATCGTAGCTCTTAGGCGGTGCGGTGAGCTTCTGGTGCGCGGGAAAGTAGGGGTTGTCCGTGAGGAGGTGGAGTTGGTGCCCGCGCCACAGGTGGGTCGGGTAATAGTTGTGCGCCTGGCGCTGACAGAGGTACCCAAAGAACTCGTCGAAGCCCTGCCGCAGCGGATGGCCCTCTGACCCTGGCCCCCCGTTCGCCCATTTGCCGAAAACGCCCGAGACATAGCCGAAGGGCTTGAGCGCCTCCGCGACCGTAACGTCGGAGTCGGGCATCGGCCACTGGCCCTCGCCCTCGTTCAGCCCCCAGCCTCCGACTTCCTTGTTGCCTCGGATCGAGGCGTGACCCTGGTGCAACCCCGTCAAAAGGGAGCACCGAGTGGGGGCGCACACCGGGCTCGGTGAGTAGAAGTCGGTCAAGACGAGGCCCTCCTTCGCCAGCTTGTCAAGGTTGGGCGTCTTGATCTTCTCTTGACCAAACGCACCGATCTCACCATAGCCAAGGTCGTCGGCCATGATGACAATGAAGTTGGGCAGTCCGGCTTGGGTGAGGAACAACCCGCAGAGCAGCGAGCTCGTCATCCACACCAGAATACTCGGACACCAGTGTGTATGGCGCGGCCCACTTGTTCCGCGTCCTCCATGGGCGTGTGTATGTGTCGGACAGGGCTGCCGCCCGTGGCACCTAGGCCGGGGAAGCCTGTTCCGGCGACGTTTGGAGCGCCACGATGAACAAGGTCACAACCTTCACCGCTTCCAAGGCAATATAGACGACGTGCCACGGCGGTCCGCTCCGCACCCCGCCCTGGACCACGGTGTCGGTCTGTGCATTGAGCAAGGGCATGACGACAATCCATTGAACGATCAGCAGACCAATCGCGAGCCAGAACCAAGAGCGTCTTGGACCCAACCTCAGCAGCAACGCGCAACCGACCACCGCGAGAGCGACCTCGGCAACGGCCAGCGATCGAAACGTGACCCTCCCCACCTCGAGAGCAGTAGGCAGACTGAGCGAGGGTGCCCGAAACTTGGCAGGGGTCGCGATGAAGGAACAACCGAGCAAGACCCCAGCCCAGAGGAGCGCGACCCTTGACACCCAGCCGTCTCGGCTCACGAAAACATCGCCTGGGAGAGCCGCTCGCCCATGACGTTCGCAAAGCCCATGAAGTATTCGACCACCTCGAGGTTGGGCGCGGTCTCACGGAGCGTCTCCTCGAAGAGCGAAAGCCAGATCCCGAAGTGCTCAGGCTTTGCGTTCTGCAAGGCCTTGTGTAATGGCATAGGGTTTCCGTGATAGTTGGCCGTCCGCAGTGCTATGGACTCCCAGAACCGTTTCATCGTCTCGAGATGGGCCGGCCAATTGTCCAGGATCACTTCGTCGAACACGGGACCGAGCCCCGGATGGGCCCTCACCTTGGTGTAGAAGTCCTCCACGAGGGAGGAGATATACGCCTCGGAAACGCCTATCTCCCTCGCCTCCTCTTGAAGCCGCCGCCGAGTCTCCATCGCCATCTGGCTCGCCACCTCGATTCTCATTCGGCCACCGTGAGTCGGACAAGTTGCGAGTTGCCCGCCACCAGATCCTGCAAGTTACAGCTGTCCAGTGTCTCGAAGAACGCTCGCGAGGCTTCTCGAAGGAGCGAGGGCAGGCGACAGCCCTGCACCAGCGGGCATCCGGGCTCGCTGCTCCGCATGCATTCCACGAGCGCAATACCAGGTTCGAGCGTACGGATCGCGTCCCCGATCCGAATGTCCTGAGGTTGCTTGGCGAGCCGAAAGCCGCCCAGCGGACCTCGAACAGATTCGAGCAACCCGGCCCTGGCAAGGCACTGTGCGACTTTCATCAAATGGTTTTGAGAGACGTTGAGCCGCGATGCGACGCCAGGGATCGAGATTGGACTAGGGCCGGCGGTAGCGCCGAGCATCAGGAGCCTGAGCCCGTAGTCGGTGTGGTTGGTCAGCCTCATCGTACTGGTATTCAATGTACCTTTATGCGCGGCTCGGTGCTGGTACTGATGTCTTGCGCTCTTCGCTCCGTGCTAGCTCTGGCAGGCGACCGGAGGAGGCATGGAATCACGGTCGTGACCCGCGAGTGACCATGCCAGAGGAAATGAGGCTATCCGAAGCGCGTGCAGGGGTGTCTCTTCACTCTGTGGGGGGCTAGGAGTCCAATCACAACCTCGTGCCTGCCCCTGGTGGCTCAAGGCCAAGCTCTTCGAGCGGACAAGGATGAAGTCGAGATCGATCGAGGTACTGAAGTAGGCATTGCTCGACACCGGTAAGACCGATGCCTTGTCCGCAAAGGGATCCTACCAGCAACCGGGCCCCCATCGCCAACGAACTTTCGAAGTTCCTATCACCATCTTCAGCGCCGGGTCTGCCAATGGATCTGATCCATCCGAACCGACCAAGCGGACTGCGCAGTCGGGCCGGTCGGCTTGAAGCTGACGAGCAGTTCCACTCGGCCGTCATTGGCAACGAACCGTTCCGGGTTGGAAACTTCCAGTCGGGTGTGCCCATCGGTGGTGCGAAGAATCCGCTGATCCACGATCTCGAGCTGGCCGTTCTGATGGTTACGGGCGGAGATGGTTTGCCGAATCCCTGGGCCAGAAGCAGACGCCTCTACCGACACCCGCATCGCGCTCGGTTGTAGCACATAGGACGTGCCTGCAAGAGCGACCTGGATCGGCTCCTCTTGGGCATTGACGACAAAGAACTTCTGAACCGTGAGGCGCTCCTCGTCCGAGTGGACCGTCTCGGCAAGGCCGCCGCCCGTAACGAGTCCGCGAAGGACTTGGAACTGATGCGGCTGGATGCCAGTATAGGTTCGATTGACTTGGCCCCGCGTCGCGCAGATCGGGAACTCGTTCGTAGCGATGTTCAAGTAAACCTGACCGTTCAGGAATGCTGCCGTGTGCTGCTGGGGAACCTGGAAGTTCGCAACTCGCTTCAGACCGATACCGGGTAACTCCGTCCAATCCGCGGGGCCGCCCAGGTCAATAATGGCGGGCCCCGTCTCTTGCGGCCCGCCGAGATTGAGCGATGCGCGAAGGAGGTCGGAGCCTGCGAGGCCATTGATCGAAAGCATGCAACGGGTCATGCCGGTACCAGGGTCGGTGTACCCGACCAGGCTGCCGACACTATCCTCGTCCGTAATGCCAAGAACGTTCTCGCGCAAGGATTCAGAATCTATGGTGACACTGCTGTTCGGATTGTCCGTGTGCACACCGAACTGCATGAGGTTCCAGGCCGAGATATCGGCTTTTCCTAGGAAATAAGCGAGTCGGACAAAACCCAGCGTAGAATGGATGTCGGAGTGCGACTCGTGCGAAACCACGACGTTCTCGTTTACCATGCGTATCAGGCGGGGATCCTCAGGATACTCGTCTGGGATGATGATGTTGACGAAGGTCAGGATTCCCGTTGGCCCCTCGGTATGTGGGGCCACTAAGTGTTGGCGAGAGATCGTATTCGCGAGCTTATCGTCTACGAGCATCTCGCCAATGCAAAAGTGTCCACCCCAGATCTTCCACTCTTCCTCGTGATCAACCAAGTGACTGTCCACAAAGGTGAGGCTGTCGTGCATCCAAAAGGCGGTGTAGTCGCCAGCCGAGTCGAAAATCTCCTCGTGGAGGTTGTTCTGACCAGCGGCCAGCGGGGAGAGTAAGGCCGCAAGCACGAAGGCGGCTCCGTGACGTTGGAGTCCGTGTAGTGTAGCCATCTTATGAATGTAACACAGATTCCATGATGTTGAGCGATTGTTCTTCCCGCCGGAACCAAGTCTCGAACGGAGTACGAGGTCTAGAAGTAGATCTCTTGGTCGCCCCAGCAGGTCTGGAGATAGTCAATCTGACCGGTGTGCAACACAAGGTGGACCGAGGGGATCGTCATGAAGAACACGAATGGCGTCACGCCGATGGGTGTCTCGATCGAGCTCTCGATCAGTTCCGGTCGAACCATGTCCAAGGCGGCGAGCGTCTCGGCGATTCCCTGCCGGAGCATGGCCTCCGCTTGTTCCACCGTCTCGATCCCTTCCATCGCCTCGACGATGGGGGCGAGGAACTCCTCGGCGGTCGGGGGAAATGCACCGGCACGAAGGATCGAGGCAAAAGCGCCGCTAAATGCGGCAACGTGGGCCGCGATCTGGAGTGCGCACTTGGCAGTCGGCGAAGGGCTCCACCGAAGCTTCCCCTCGGGCACGTGGCCGAGGTTGCGGAGGAACATCTCCATCGCGTTGCTCGCGCGATCCTTGCACTGGGTGACGAAGTCGTTCATAGGGCTCAAGGTCTAGCTTAGCCGCGAATGGCTCACAGCGGGGGAAGCTCGGAACCCACCACGAGGCGCAGGATGATCGGCGCGTTCGCGATTGCGATCATGAGCCAGGTGCGGCGCTTGCCAATATCGTCCGCAAGGTAGAACATTCTCGGAGGGAAGTAGAGGAGCAACGCAAGAAACAGAAGAACAAGGACACGGAAGAGCAAGTCGACAGGGCCGGTGGGTCGGGGCATGCCGATCGCGCCGAGCAGGTTCCAGACCAACTGGAACAGGAGCATGTTCGCGAAGAGGCACAGGTCGCCGATCATCGCTGAGGCCCTGGTCCGTAAGAACGACCATCGAGGGGGGCATTCTGGCCGGGAGAAGTACCGGTAGACGAGCCAAGTGTGCATGAGCATGAGAGCGATTCCGCCGAAGACGGAGAGAACGAACATGTCGCCGTTGGGCTCTCGCTTCCCGTATATGGTCTGGAGGAGGAACGCATCCACCGTGGCAAAGATCAAGGCGGTAAGGCAGAAGTAGAACACGGGGCTGAACAGGCAGCCATCCAGCTCATCCCCCCCTGCGCCTCGTTCTTGCCAAAAGTGCCATCGCTTCAGTGTCGCACCGAGCGGCGCAAGCACCATGAGAAGCGCGGCGCAACTGAACAATGCCCACTGAGCGCCCTGATCCTCGGCAGCCGCCTCTTGCACAAGCCGGAGGAACACCCCTGAGAGCACGGCCATCGCACCCAGGTTGAGCACCAAGACCACGATGTCCAGCAACAGCCCGCGGTTCGCCGCCGCGCTGAGTGACCCCAGGAACTGGCGAACGATGGGTACGAACTGCTTAGTGGCTCGGGACACGAGGGACAAAGTGATACCAGATGTTCTTGGCCTCGTCCGCGACGTACTGTGCGAGCTCGATGTAACCCCCGCCATGCGCGGATACGTCCTACCCCCCGAGGCAACGATGCACCTGCTCACTCCGATCCTTCTCGTCGCAGCGGCTGCCGGGAGCCCGCTCGTTCAAATTGGGGGCGGGAGCGCCGCTTACCAGAGTCGGCCCTCGGGCTATCAGCAAGCCCGCGAGGCCGAGCTCGCAAAGCGGCTCCTTTGGAAGCAGGAGAACGGCCGCTATCTGGAAGCGAGCATCCTCATGAATGTGCCGGCAGACGAGTATGTCGCGGTTTTTGGGATCAGTGTCGAGGGGAAGACGCTTCATGAGGCGCGGACGGCAATGGAGGCCACGGTGAAGGCTTTCCTGCAAGGGATGGGTGCCCTCAAACTATCAGGCAAGGACACTTACGTTGACTTTGTCGCACAAAACAGGGTCTACGGCTATGAGGATGCGGGAAACTCTGTCGTACGCGAGGTTGTCGCGGGTTTCGAGGTGAAGAAGAACATCGCGGTCCGATATGCAAAGAAGGAGAGCCTGGACACGATCATCGAGGCGGCGGCAAAGGCGGGGGTTTTCGACTTGGTGAAGGTGGATTACGTCGTAACCGACCAAGCTAAGATCCAGGCAAAGCTGATGGAGGAGGCGAGCCGTGTGATTCAGCGTCGTTCCTCCGAGATCGAGCAACTCTTCCAACTGGGCACGATTCGGTACACTCAAGTGATGTCCCCCCAGTTTAGT
>WBZR01002973.1_pt2 | contig 15973 bp, 10 predicted proteins | sample 5204231 | NCBI WGS metagenome assembly WBZR01 (sample SAMN12412403, study PRJNA552823) | activated sludge metagenome | isolation source: activated sludge from anammox sidestream of wastewater treatment plant... | place: USA: Virginia | collected 2017-08 | reverse complement strand
GCGGGAGTTTACCTGCATGGCATGGCAGCAGACCTTGCAGTCGCTCAACAAAGTGAATACAGCATCACTGCATCAGAGGTGACAGATTTTTCAGGAAAGGCTATTCGTATGCTCATGGGCAGGTGATGGATCAACCCAGTCGCCATGATCTTTGATTAGTTGAATAAGCGCATCAACAGCATCGGCAGCATTGATGTTACGTTGCACCACTGTTTTGCCTTTGTAGAGAGTAATCTTTCCGGCTCCTGCACCCACATAACCATAATCGGCATCGGCCATTTCACCGGGACCGTTTACAATACATCCCATCACTCCTATCTTCACCCCTTTGAGGTGACTGGTACGTTCGCGAATGCGTGCTGTGGTTTCCTGCAGATTAAAGAGTGTACGTCCGCAGGATGGGCAGCTGATATATTCTGTTTTGGAAATGCGCATACGTGCTGCCTGCAATATGCCAAACGATGTTTTGTTAATGTCTGACGTATTGGCCATTGGCGCAGTAAGCATCATTCCGTCACCCATACCGTCCAACATGAGTGCACCGGCATCAGTGGCACTGTACAAACGAAAAGGTTCAATGGTTTCAGTTGAATATTCTCTGCAAATAATTACGGGATGATGGATATTGGCATGAAGCAGTTCAACAAATAATCTGCGCAGTTCAGGCATTGCATGCAGGTTGGATGTGTGAGCTAAAAGCACTACATTCCTGAATGAAGCAATCTGATCTTTTAGCTGAAGTACTTCAGCTAAAGTAACTTTCACAAAATTGAGAACTTCTGATTTTTCAGATGCAGACAGGAATTCTTCCAAACTATACAACGGAAATCTGTCTGATCTATCATTACAATTTTTCCATACAGCATAATCCATTATCAATGCCAAAGAGCCCGGTAGGGCGAAGTCAACATTTTTATTTCCTGTATAAATAAAATCAGCAGCTTGATCCTGTATATTCCAGGAATCTTTCGGAATGGAGTATGCATAACCTGCACCGAATAAAGTAGCTTGCGTAATTTTTTCAGCATACGATAAATTAAGAATGACAACAGGCACCTGATGTCCGCCTGTATTTCTCACAGCATGAGTATCTCTTCTGTTGTATTCAAACGGAGTATAGCCTGGATTGGAATAATTTATCGAAGGAATGATTGCATGTTTTTCTCTGTTGTTGTAGCGGTCAACAAGAGTTCTTGCGACAGGAATTTCAAATTCAGGATCTTCTGTGAGTGACACTCTGATGGTATCGCCAATTCCGTCTTCGAGCAATGCACCAATACCCATTGCAGATTTGATGCGTCCATCTTCGCCTTCACCTGCTTCAGTTACTCCAAGATGTAATGGAAACAATGCATCAATTTTTCGCTTTGCATTTTCGGCCAAAAACTCTTCCCGCATTTTTGAAATCAACAGCCTGTATGCTTGCACCATTATCTGCGGGTTGCTTGCTTTCATGGAGAGGACTATATTCAAAAAATTTTCGTCAATACAAATACGAAGAAACTCCAGTGCTGACTCAACCATTCCAAGAGGTGTATCGCCATAGCGGCTCATAATTCTGTCGCTCAGCGAACCATGGTTGGTGCCAATGCGCATGGCAGTGCCGTATTCTTTGCAAATTTTAACCAGTGGCGTGAATCTTTGTCTGATGCGTTCTACTTCTTCCTGATAAGTTGCTTCGGTGTATTCAATATTTTCAAATTTCTTTTTATCCGCATAGTTTCCCGGATTCACTCTTACCTTTTCTACAATGCGAGCAGCAGTTTCGGCAGCATTGGGTGTAAAATGTATATCAGCAACGAGCGGAGTGCGTAAACCCCGTGCACGTAATTCTCTTTTGATATTTTCAAGATTTTTTGCTTCGTTGATGCTGGGTGCAGTAATGCGTACATACTCACATCCGGCTTCTATCATACGAACACTCTGCTCCACGGTAGCTTTGGTGTCCATGGTATCGGTAGTGGTCATGCTCTGAACACGAATCGGATGATTGGCACCCATTGGAACATCACCGATTTTTACTTCCAGTGTTTTCAGCCGCGAATAGGATGTCAGGCTGTTGCAATATAGCTGAAAATCTTCCTGAACAATTTTGTCTTCCATTTCCGTTTATTAAAAGCAGACAGAAATTAATAACACTGTCATTGCTTTAAAGTTTAATCAATCGTTTCTGTAAAATTTTCTTATCTGATTCAAGGGTGAGAAAATAAACACCCTTGGGCAAAAAACTCCAGTTATAGGTTATCTGATTGAGTGCTTGCCTTTGGGTACTGCGATAAACAGTTTCGCCATAGGTGTTGGTCAGTATCAGATTGTAGTTACGGTATAAAAAATCATCGGAATAAATACACACTTTATCTTCAAAAGGATTGGGATACACCATTACTCGGTCGCCTTTGATGATTTCGCTCTCGCCTACAGCAATTACCGAATCGCAATCAATCAGACTGTTGAGCTGATAAAGCCCAAGTGAGGAATCGCGATAACATCTGAATGCCGTAGCCTGCGGATCGCAGCCGGTGAACTGAGGAAACAGAAAGTTCAGACTACCGATACCTTCAATGATCGGTCCTTCGAAAACAAATGGAATGTGTGTTGTATCGGCATAAGAGATATAAAACATCTTACGCTGTTGCCCGTTGATGGAGATGTAATTGATGGAATCAACACGCACAAGTACACTGTCAATAAGAGGTGCAGGTGGCGGCTGGTACATGGTATTTGAAACAATATTCCAGGTATCGCCCGGATGGGCATTGAAATCATAAAGCATGGTGAACGTATTTACGTTATACAGAAATCTGTAAACCGTATCATTACTCTGATAAATCGGAATATTATTAATTCCCACGCAGGTAAAAGGAGCAATCTGCAGGTTGGTGCATGTTTTTCCATTCACTGTAAACTGACCTGTAGCATTTACCTGAACAGGACCGCAGGTATAAGGAAAATTAACGGTGCACTGAGTGTAGTGCCATTGTGAGCCTAAAGGTGCAAACTGCGCTGAGGCCACTGACGAAATACAAACAGCAAGGGTGAAGATGAATCCTCTCATTGTACTGCTAAAGTAGTAAAAACATCAGCCGATTACCTTCTTAAAAATATCGAGATAATGTTGTTTATTAACATGCAGTGAATACTCTTTCTCTACCTTGATGCGTCCTGCCTGCCCTATTCTTTTTCGCTCCTCAGGGTGATTGATGAGATATTCGATTTTCTCAACCCATTCGTCCATTGTTTCCACCAGATATCCTGAAACGCCATTGTCAATAATCCTGAAATTAGTGCCTAATGCTGTGGCAATGGTAGGAATGCCAAGCGCCATATATTGAAGTGCCTTGCCTCCGCTTTTACCATAAACCCAAGGTTCGTCAAAAGGCAAAGGATAAAGACCAATATCAATTTTTTGTAAGTCGGGAACTTCTGTTGCCGAGACCCATGGAATCGTTACACAGTCAAAATCCTTAAACCTGAATGAAGTGTCGCCAATGGCGAGAATTTGAACTCCCTGGCGGTTAGAAAATTTTCGTAACACATCTTCAAGCAGGCGAAGATACCGGCTGGTACTGTGGCTTCCGCTCCAGCCAATAGTAACTACTCCTTCGTTGGAATATTTATTTGCAGGTAAATACACATCTGTATTAATAGCAACTGATATGTCGGTGATGTTTTTATTAAACTGGGAAGCAAACTCACCGTTTTTGGGTGTTGAAACTACAATGTGTTTAGCTTTTTTCATCAGGTAGGTTACCTTGCTTTTGCCTTTAAGTACTTCAATAAAACCATTGGCACTGCTTGAATGACCAAGGAAAATCATGTCGTCAATATCATATATCACCTTGGGATGAATCAGACAAACAAGCCATTCAAAAAAAGGAAGACCAAAAGGAGTTACCCATAAAAAAACATAAACTGCATCATACTTTCTCAGCCTGAACAAATCACGTATGCGGATAAAATATCCCATCAGTGTCCAGAAAATTTTTGGCAGCAGATTTCCTTTCTTATAAACTATTTTCCAGAAAGGTTTTGTGATGAACGATGATATTTCAAAATCATAGCCATGCTCACGGAAAATTTTCAGATACTGCTCATAACGCAGACGCTGGCCGGGAGCGGTATCTTCAGGATATGGGCACAGCAATAATATTTTCTTTTTGTCACTCATCAGGCTACGGGTTGGGTTTTCTTATTTTCATGTGCAGGAGTTTTTTCCAGTTGTCTGTAAACATCAGCATATAACTCTACACCGTGTTCAAGATTAAAAATTTCATAAGCGCGTTTGCGTACTTCTTCCTTCGCCAATGCCAGCACCGTTGGCACTTGTGATACAGCTTTTTTCATTTCTTCTTCCGAAAAATCTTTCAGCAAAATTCCTGCATTGGTTTTTTGAATATACTTATCCACATCACCCACACCATCGTTGCAGATTACCGGCAGGCCACCCGCCATCATCTCCCCCATTTTGGTAGGAGAACTGCTTTGTTTTGAAAAACATGGTTTGATAAACGAAATTCCTGCATGTGCAAGTGAAAGATATTCAGGCACCATTTGTCGCGAAGCAAAAACAACCCTTACTGCATCAGATGGAATCTGAAACCGCGCAGCATTCTCCAGAATAAATTTTTCCTGTTCAGGAGTGATAAACAGGAAGCAAAATGATGAATCGGATTGTCGAAGCAAAGAAAAAAACTGCAACATTTCGTCAAACATATACCATGTGCCTATGGAACCGAGATAGCACAATACTTTATGGCTATCACTGATGTTAAGCTGACTTTTCAGTTCTTTGTTTTCAGGAAGAACACGAAACAATTCAAAATCGGCACAACAGGGTATGATGCTGAATTTTTCCAGCTGTGAAGGAGAAATTTTCCATTTACAGATTTCACGGTAACCTGCCTCTGTTAAGCTGATGGAATAATCGGCCTCATTGAAAAACTGCAATTCTTTTTTCTTGAAATAATGATAAATCCATCTGTACAACGGATTTTTTATGTTCCAGAGATTACCGTCTATACGTTCATCAGGCCAGAATCCGCGCATATCAAAAATAAAACGACAACCATACTTGCGCTTCAGCATCTGACCTGCCATGGCAGGCATGTAACTGCGACAATGTGTGGCATCATATTTATTTTTAAGATAAAGTTGTTTGGCTTTGTTATGCATACGAATGGTATCATACACAGAAGCCAGAACGGGAGGGCGCTTGGTATATTTAAGCGGATACCATCCAATACCTGCTTCGCGAAGTAAGTCTTTCACAAGTGATTCTCTTTTACTGAAGTTTTCAGGTTTCTCAAAACTCAATATATCAAATGAGTGACCATGCTTAATCAAACCTTTCAGATAGGGAATTACCTGCGATTGCCCCAGGTTATCCGTCATCCCGTCATAAGAAATATATAGCACCTTCATCTGGCGCGCAAAACTATTGCTTTTATTACAAAAACAGAAGTTTAAATGGAATCAGATTTTTACATACCCATGTCAGGCACTGAATCTGTATTCATCTGCAGATTTTTTCTTTTGAAGAGTGAAGTATCAAATTTTCCGAAACGGTAACTGAATGTAAGTCTGAAGATCTGTGCATCACGTTTGCGCCAGCTATCCTGTGTATAGAATGTTGACTCCGAGTGCACATCATTTATTCTTGTTTTGAAAATATCGGAAACATTGAGTGTAAGTGATGCTGCTTTGTCTTTTAGAAACTCATATTTTATTCCTGCATCAACTCCATAATTAGGTCTTACATATCCCTGTGCCGTGTTCTGAGTACCCCCCATGTGGCCACCTCCCCAGCCACCACTATTGGTAATCTGCAGTGCCATTTTTGACTGGTAACTTCCTGAAACATTCAATGAAAAATTCTTAGGTAATTTGAAATTGAGGTTCAGTTTTGCAAACCAGCTGAATTGTTTATTGGTAAGGTTATTTTCAATATTGTTTCCATCAATTACCGACTGGTAAGCATTGAAGTTGGATGTGATGTCAAGCCATCCTTTGATATTGTTTTGTGAAGTAAGTTCCAGTCCGTATGCATAACTTGAAGAAGCGTTTCTGAAGGTGCTAACCAAAACACTTTTGTCCAGAATAGTATCAAAGGTGTATTCTAGATATCGTGTTATCACATTATCAGTGCGCTTATAATAAACAGAACCCAACAATGTGTTTCTTCGACTAAAAGTGTGCATCATTGAAAGCTCAACAGAGTGTGTAAACTCAGGCCTTAATCCGGGATTACCTTTGCTGATATTGAGAGAATCAGAATAATCGGTATATGGAATTATCTGGAAAAAATTAGGTCTGTTTATTCTTCGGCTGTAGTTGATCTGCAAATCATTTTTATCATCAAGTTTGTAAGAAGCAGATGCACTTGGGAAGAGGCTCACCGGATAATTGGTCTTAAATTTTTCTCCTGTCTGAGTGAGTTCTCCTTCATAGAAAGAGCTTTCTGCGCGTAAGCCTGCTTGGTAACTGAATTTTTTAATCTGATGTGAGTAAGTTACATACGCTGCATAAACCTGATCCACATACTTATAATTGGCAGTTAGATTTGGTATCAGCACGTATTCCTGACTGCTATTATCGAAAATAAAATTCTGGTTCACACTACTGTAATCACGCATGCTTCCACGGATTCCCGTTTCAAGTTTTCTTTTTGCACCTAAGGGCAATACTAAATCCGATTGCGCAGTAAGAATTGTATTATCTCCTTCAATTTGCTGATTCTGAATTATTGGAGATCCACTTTCAGTCATGTCGCTCAAATAGTTTTGTGTATTGTAATCACCTGACATATCACTTGTCATGGAATTAAAGTTTACATCCGCTGTCCACTCCTTTCCTTCCTGAGGAAACAGGTGCTTGAACGCTACCGAAGCTCCTCTGTTTTTAAAATCACGTTTGCTATTGGAATTACGAATTGAAATTCCGGATGATATGTCATTAGTAAATAAAGTATCGGTTTGAGTTCGCAGATAATCTTTAGGCTTGAATTGTCCATTCATATACATACCCGAAATGGTGAGGGTGTTTCTGTTGTCAATAAATATATCTGCACCCGAGCGCAAAAAACCAAAAAAACCATTGCTGGTATTTTTACTGTTCTGAGTAATTTTCAAAGGCGAAAAACCTTCATTCATGGTCTGACGTTCAGTAAGACCTGTACCGTTGGATTTGCGTTGATTCAGGTTTCCGCTTACAAATACATTCACTTTACCTTCTCTTACATTAAAATCTCCTCCGAGGTTAGCTCTGCCACGCGAATCCACTCCCGCACGCACCATGCCGTTGTAACCTATACGCCTGTTTTTCTTCAGTACAATATTCAGGATTCCTGCCATACCACCACTTGCATCGTACTTGGCTGAGGGGTTGGTAATAATTTCAATATCCTGGATTGCATCTGCAGGTATCTGATCAACGGTAAGTGTGGTGGGCCTGCCATCCACAAAAATCTGAGGTGCTGCATTTCGCAATGTAACATTGCCATCAATATCCACATTTACAGAGGGAACATTCTTGAGTACATCTTCTGCAGTTCCACCTGTAACTGTGGGGTTCTTATCTACATTGTAAACCTTCTTATCCGGTCTTAATTCCAATACAGGCAATGAACCATCAATCTGTACTTCTTGTAACGATACTGCGTTGGGTTCAAGTTTGATATTTCCTAAATCCCTGTCAATGGCATTGAGTGCCTGTTGCCAGTTGCCCATTTGATTTTGCCCATTTCCCTGTGGCATCTTTATATCAAATTTTACTTTCTGCTCATAAAGTTTATATCCCATTGCAGAAACCTTAAATGTGAGTTCACCAAAAACAGGCAACTGATCCAGACTGAAATCGCCATTGGCCTGAGTAAGCTGACCATTGAGAATATTTTCTTTCATGGTGCCTGTGCTGTCTTTCTTAAAATTTGAAATCTGAACAGCTGCAAACTCCACAGGCTTGTTTGTTTTGGAGTCAACCACCTTGCCATAAACACGACCTGCTGTCATCCCCTTCTGCATCATTTGTTGCATCTGAGAAAACGCATTGTTGCTAAAACCTAAAAATGCAATTGCAAAAAATAGAAGTACTTGTTTCATGTAAAAAAATTAAGGTATAAAGAACGTAAACTATTAATTCCGTAAAATTGTTTTACCGAGTAAATTTCAACAGAATTATTCATTTAAGAATAATTTAACAACGTCTTCCTTAATTTTTCATCCAAAGAATACCCTGCTGAAAGTTTGCCAGAGAATTTTGATATCCGTAAACAATCCCGCATTGCTGATGTATTGCTGGTTCAACTGAAGTTTATGAGGCATGATTTCTGAGATATAAACCTGTTCAGGATTTTCGGCATGAGCCAGCAACTCATTTTCTTTTCTGTAATAGATACTTGCATAATCGGTGATTCCCGGTTTCACACTCAATACTTTTTTCTGTTCTTCAGTGTATAAATCAACATACTTACGCACCTCAGGGCGAGGACCAACCAAACTCATTTCACCTGACAGCACATTAAAAAGCTGAGGAAGCTCGTCCAGTTTGAATTTTCTAAGGTAATAACCTGATCGTGTCACCCTTGGATCGCGGCCACCAACCGTAAGCAATCCTTTCTTGTCGGCATCGGGATACATGGTGCGGAATTTAAAAATTTCAAAATCTTTTCCATGCAAGCCTACACGCTTCTGACGATAAATAATATTTCCGCGACTGTCTGATTTTATCCAAACAGCAAGGATGAGCAGAATAGGCGATAACAGAATTATCAGCAACAGTGAAATCATCAGGTCAAAAACTCTTTTCACCATAGGCTATTTGCTGTCGAATGACAATACCTGAAAATTTTGAGGAAATAAGTCCATCACTTTCAGCAAATCATCAAAAAAAACCTTTCCGTATTCAGCGATAAAAGGAAATACATTCTCCGTTCTCTCCTGCAAATTTCCTCCGGGGAAAAGCGAATCCTTCAGTTGCTGTATGGTCTGCACATCGGTCTCATTCTTTTTCTTTAACGCACGTAACATTCTTTTTTCTGTTGCAGCCAGCCGCTTTTTTAGCCGCACCTGCTCTGCATCTGCATGTTTTGCAAGAGTAACATCTATGGCTGATGCCTTTTCTTTTATATGCTTATATGCGAGTTCCAACTGATGATATGCCTCACCAAGGTCAAGTTTTTCAGAATATTTTTCCCTGAAATATTTGTTGGCAATCACATTTACATCATCAAAAATATCCTTCCAGTTTAACTTTAATGAAGTGAGCGTTTTGCTATTGATACTGTCAGCCACCATCATGCAATTACGCAATGCAATAATCGGAAAGAAGACTTTATTATGCTCAAATATTTTCTTCAGTTGCAGCCAGTAATGTACTTCGGCAGGGCCTCCTGTGTAACACAGATTCGGAAGAATCATTTCCTGATACACGGGTCGTAATATCACATTAGGGCTGAACCTCTCCGGAGATTTTTCAAGTTCACGAAACAATTCTTCCGGTGAAAATCTGATGTCAGTGCTTACTACTTCGTAACTGCCATCACCGTTCTTTGAAATCCTTTCCCTGGTATCAGGTTGCAGATAGAATAAATTTATCTCACGTGCATGTACCTGCAAACCATATTTCTTCTCGAACGTTTCAAGATTGTTAAATTCCTTAAAAGCTGTATGACACTGTAAGTCGTCTTTAAAAACAGATATTGCCTGACGCTTAAGAACAGGTTCGTCAGCATCTAAAACTACTATTCCATATTCTGAAAACAACTCATGTACCATGCTTCTGGTAGCATTTGCCAGTGTATTGTTTTTCAGATAAGCGGTTTCCAGAATACTTCGAATGAATACTTCCTTCTTGCTTGCAGAAAATTTTTTCAAAATCAGTCCCAGCGTTTCTTTAAATCCCTGAGTATTCATCCTACCTGTAGCGCCCTTCTGATTTGTTTGCCAGGTAATTTTTTCACCTGCTACATTCACTGACTTTATTTCTTCCAAATCATGGTCTTCGGTAGCCATCCAGTACACCGGCACAAAATGATTTTCAGGAAACATCTTTTTCAACTCCTCAGCTTGCCGGACTGCAGTGAGAATTTTAAAAACAAAATATAAAGGTCCCGTGAAAATATTCAGTTGATGACCGGTAGTAACAGTAAACGTTTCAGACTTGCCTAATTGCTGTATGCTTTGAAAAACAGAAGAAGATTTCCAGTCACTGTTGAATACCGTTGCTTCGTACTGCTTTAATAGAGTACTTACTAAAACTTCTCTGTTTACAGGGTAATTCTTTCTGCTTTTAATAGCTTTAGTCAAACTATTTTTATCTGGGGGAAAGGCAAAATAATCAGCCAATGCAGGATTTGCTGAAACATAATCGGTAATAAGGCTGGAAAAACCTGCTTCTTTAAAAGTTACCTGATGACTGGTAAATGACATACTTTAGAAATTGCATGCAAAGTAACCTAAAATAAAGCAACCAAAAAATTTATGTTGCTGCACGCTCCTCTGAATCAGACTTAATTTATTAACCGAAAAAAGCATAAACATCTATCGGCAACACTCATCAAATATCTAAAATGCAACGGAAACAATATACACAGGATTAAAGTATAAAGTTTAAAGTTTTCACCAATCTGCATTTTAAATCTTTTGAAAAATAAAATTGAATAATATAGATTCATCTCACAACTTTGTAACTTCAATAAAATATTCCGCTTTATGAACAAAATCAAGAAATTATTGGTAGCCAACCGTGGTGAAATTGCCATACGCTGTTTGCGTGCTGCCTCCGAACTTGAAATTAAAACCATAGCCGTTTATACTTACGAAGACCGTTATTCGCTGCATCGCTACAAAGCAGATGAAGCCTATCAGATAGGGCATGACAGCGATCCGCTGAAACCATACTTAGATATTGAAGAAATTATCCGCATAGCGAAAAAATATGAAGCGGATGCAATACATCCCGGCTATGGTTTTCTGAGTGAGAATGTCATCTTCAATAAGCGCTGTCGCGAAGAGGGAATTATATTCGTAGGTCCTTCGCCAGAGGCTATGAATATGCTTGGCGATAAAGTGGCTGCCAAGAAAGTGGCGCAGGCATGTAAGGTGCCTATGATAGAAGACAGTAAGACTGAACTTACTGATGCATCCATTGCACTTAAGGAAGCAAAGCGAATTGGATTGCCTGTAATATTGAAGGCTGCTGCAGGTGGTGGTGGCAGAGGCATGCGTGTGATTCGCAAGGAAGTAGAGATGGAAAAATCTTTTAACGAAGCACGAAGCGAAGCTGCCAATGCATTTGGTGACAACACTGTATTTATCGAAAAGTTTGTAGATAATCCCAAGCATATCGAAGTGCAGATTCTCGGTGATGAACATGGAAACATTGTTCATCTGTTTGAAAGAGACTGTTCGCTGCAGCGCAGATTTCAGAAAGTGATTGAAATTGCTCCTGCCCCATCACTGAAACAGCAAACCAAAGATGCTTTGTATGATTATGCACTGCGTATTGCTAAGCACGTTAACTACAGTTGTGCAGGTACCGTTGAATTTCTGGTTGACGAGAATGAAAATATTTATTTTATTGAAGTTAATCCGCGTATTCAGGTAGAACATACCGTCACTGAAGAAATTACAGGCATTGATATTGTGCGTGCACAGATTTTAATTGCAGGAGGTATGGCACTTTCTGATGCTGCCATTGATATACCACAGCAGAATAAAATTGCATGTAATGGTTTTGCCATACAGTGTCGTATTACTACCGAAGATCCGCAGAATGATTTCAAGCCTGATTATGGGACCATCATTGCATATCGCAATGCCGGTGGTTATGGCATACGGTTAGACGAAGGCAGCTCGTATCAGGGAGTAAAAGTGTCACCGTTTTTTGATTCCATGTTGGTAAAAATAACAGCATCGGGAAGAACGCTGCAGGGAGCAAGTGCGCGACTACTGCGTGCCTTGCGTGAGTTTCGTATTCGCGGAGTTAAAACCAATATACGATTTTTAGAAAATGTATTAAAACATCCTGTTTTTAAAGAAGGAAAAATAACTGTACCATTTATTCAGAAACATCCGGAGTTATTTAATTTTAAAACCACACAGGACAGCGGAACCAAGGTATTGCGTTATCTTGCTGATGTGATGGTGAACGGAAATCCTGACTTAAACGGACTACAAAACATACGAACATTTTCAGCACCACGCATACCTCAGTACGATTACAACAAACCTTTTGCTGATGGTACCAAACAGAAACTTACAGAGTTGGGGCCTGATAAATTTTCGAAATGGCTGAAGGATGAAAAAATCATTCATTACACCGACTGTACGTTCAGAGATGCACATCAGAGTTTACTTGCCACGCGTGTGCGCACCATTGACATGATGAATGTAGCACGTGCATTTGCACAAAACCATCCACAACTTTTCTCAATGGAGGTTTGGGGTGGTGCCACTTTTGATGTGTCGTTGCGCTTTTTGCACGAAGACCCCTGGAGACGACTTCAACTGTTCAGAAAAGCAATACCCAATATCCTTTTGCAGATGCTCATTCGTGGCAGCAATGCCATTGGTTATTCTGCCTATCCTGATAATCTGGTAGAAAAATTTATTGAGAAAAGCTGGGAAAACGGAATTGATGTATTCAGGATTTTCGACTCGCTCAACTGGACCAAGAGTATGAAAGTTTCTATCAATGCTGTAAGAAATTTGACAGGTGGTCTTGCCGAAGTTTGTATTTGCTACACCGGTGACATTTTGAATCCGGAAAGAAAAAAATATTCATTGCAGTATTATGTTGACCTTGCAAAAGAACTTGAAGACAGTGGTGCACATATCCTCGGAATAAAAGATATGGCAGGCTTACTGAAACCGTATGCTGCTGAAAAACTCATTACTGAGTTAAAGAAAAATATCTCCATTCCAATCCATTTGCATACCCATGATACCAGTGCAGTGCAATGTGCCACTTACATGAAAGCTATTGAAGCCGGAGTAAATGTGGTTGATGTGGCATTAAGTTCGCTGAGCGGATTAACCTCTCAGCCAAACTTCAACTCACTGGTGGAAGTGATGCGAGGCACCAAACGTGAGAATAAATTCAACATTGAATCACTCAACGAATTTTCAAATTACTGGGAGGTTGTACGCGAATGGTATTATCCGTTTGAATCGGGATTGCAGGCCGGGACTGCTGAAGTGTATAAACATGAAATACCGGGAGGACAGTATTCCAATCTGAAACCACAGGCCAATTCTTTAGGTCTTGGAAATAAGATGGAAGAAATTAAAAAAGCGTATGAAGATGTAAATATTTTATTTGGTGATATTGTTAAAGTAACTCCTTCGAGCAAGGTTGTTGGAGATATGGCATTGTACATGGTGACCAACAATCTGAGCAACGAAGATATTTTCAATAAAGGCGAAACATTGTCATTCCCCGACTCAGTGAAAAGCATGTTCAGAGGTGATATCGGCCAGCCTCCGGGAGGCTTTCCTGAAAAATTACAGAAAATAGTTCTGAAAGACGAAAAACCTTATACCGATTTACCTAATGCACATCTTCAGCCCATCAATTTTGATACAGAGTTTGAAACTTTCAAAAATAAATTTGATGACAGGCTTACCTTCCTCGATTTTCTCTCTTATAAATTTTATCCGAAGGTATTTGAAGATTACTATGACAAGATTCAGCAATATGGTGATTTGATGCCCCTGCCTACCATACCGTTTTATTACGGAATGAAAAACAATGAAGAGATTATTGTTGATATTGGTAAAGGAAAAACCATTCTTATCCGCTTACTTTATGTAGGTGATGCCGATGAAAACGGAGTTCGCACCGTTTATTTCAGACTGAACGGACAAACACGTACAGTAGATGTGCAGGATAAATCTCAGAAATCGAAAAAGCAACAGCATATTAAATCCTCTGCCGAGAATCACATTGGTGCACCATTGCAGGGAATGCTTTCTAAAATTTTTGTCAAGGAAGGTGACAAAGTGAAACGTAATACTCCGCTATTTGTAATTGAAGCAATGAAGATGGAGACTACCATCACTGCACCTGATGATATGACAGTTAAGAAAATTCACCTGAGTGAAAAAACAATGGTAGAGAGTGATGATCTGGTGATAGAATTTTGATTTATACTTAACTGCTGCAATTGTCATAGGTAAATAACTAAACCATTTGCAGACTAAATGAACAGTCAAAATTCTTCCGTATAAAAAATTCCGATTTTTAATTTCTACTTTAAGATTGTAAATATCTGAAGTGTTATACCCTCACTCCCATCAGGTCGAATGCTTCGGCTGAAGTAATTTTGATGTTGGCAAAATCGCCAATCCGTACATAATTATTTTGTGCCTCTACCAGCACTTCATTATCCACTTCAGGTGAATCAAATTCAGTACGTCCCACAAAATAATTTCCTTCTTTTCTGTCGAACAGAACCTTGCATGTACTTCCTACTTTATTTTGATTAACTGAATAGGATATCTGCTGTTGCACCTGCATCAGTTCATCCAGTCTGCGCTGTTTGGTTTCTTCGTCCACATCATCTTTCAAAGTATAAGCATGGGTATTTTCCTCATGCGAATAGGTAAACACTCCTGCTCTGTCAAAGCGCATCTCTTCCAGAAAACGCAATAATGTTTCATGGTCTTTCTCGGTTTCACCGGGGTATCCTGTAATAAACGTTGTGCGAACTGCCACACCGGGAACTTTCTCTCTGATGGTATTGATGAGTGCTGTTGTTTTTTCACGCGTAATTCCTCTGCGCATACTTTTAAGCATGTTGTCGCTGGCATGTTGCAAAGGAATGTCGAGGTATTTGCAAATGTTAGGTGTTTCTCTCATCACATCCAGTATTTCAAGAGGGAAACCTGACGGAAATGCATAATGCAAGCGTAACCATTCAATACCTTCTACAGCAGCCAACTGTTCCATCAACTTATGCAATCTGCGCTCTTTATAAAGATCAAGGCCATAAAATGTTGAATCCTGTGCAATCAGAATTAATTCTTTGGTTCCTTTGGCAGCAAGTACTTTGGCTTCTTTCACCAACTCTTCAACAGGTTTTGAAACATGCTGCCCTCGCATCAGAGGAATGGCGCAGAAAGAGCATGGGCGATCGCAACCTTCCGATATTTTCATGTAAGCAAAGTGGCGCGGTGTAGTCATCAGCCTTTCACCAATCAGCTCATGTTTGTAATCGGCACCGAGTGTCTTAAGCAGCATTGGCAAATCATGTGTGCCAAAAAAATTATCTACTCCTTTAATTTCTTTTTCGAGTGCAGGTTTATAGCGCTCGGAAAGACATCCTGTGACAATCAGTTTTTCAATTTTACCTTTTTCTTTTTCTCTGGCATAATGCAGAATGGTATCAATAGATTCCTGTTTGGCATTATCAATAAAACCACAAGTATTTACAATGACAATCTCCGCATTTTTGGAAGATTCATGCTCCACATCAAAATCATTTGCCTGTAATTGCCCCATCAGTATTTCCGAATCCACCACATTCTTGGAGCAACCCAGTGTCACTACATTAACCTTTATTGGCTTTGAAATTTTTGTTCTCATGGTGATTTATTTTGCAAAAAGAGAATCTACAAACGCTACACGGTCGAATGCCTGCAGATCGGTAATCTTCTCTCCTACGCCAATGTATTTTACAGGAATTTTAAATTCGTCTGAAATGCCGATGACAACTCCGCCTTTGGCAGTGCCATCGAGTTTGGTAAGTGCAAGTGCATTCACTTCGGTTGCAGCAGTAAACTGTCGGGCCTGTTCAATGGCATTCTGTCCTGTTGAAGCATCAAGTACCAGAAGAATTTCATGCGGAGCATCAGGAATAACTTTCTGCATCACACGTTTAATCTTCGACAATTCATTCATCAGATTCACTTTGTTGTGCAGTCGTCCGGCAGTGTCAATAATTACCACATCACTTTGCTGTGCCACACCCGATTTT
>WBZR01001532.1_pt2 | contig 15977 bp, 12 predicted proteins | sample 5204231 | NCBI WGS metagenome assembly WBZR01 (sample SAMN12412403, study PRJNA552823) | activated sludge metagenome | isolation source: activated sludge from anammox sidestream of wastewater treatment plant... | place: USA: Virginia | collected 2017-08 | reverse complement strand
CAACCATCGCTCGTGCCGCCAGTGGCGACGCCAGCGCCGAGTTCGATCCCCTTTCGCCCGTCAATCCCCCCAACCCTGCAAACACCGCCAACCCCCCGCGCCTCCTCGCCGGTGACCTCTCTCACGCCCTCCCGGCTCTCGCCGACCTCTCACTCGGCACCAACGGCTACTGCGTCACCCTCCACACCCAGAACCTGACCCCCTACTCGGATGCCGGCATCCCTGCCCAGAATCTTGGCTTCACGGTCGTTGCCACCGGCCCGATTGCGTCTTCGAGCCCGCCCGTCCTCTTCGTTCCCCTCCCCGGCGCCCTCCGCGTGGCTGAACCCTGGCTCACGAGCGTCGACGCACCTCCTGGCTTCCCCGCTACCCCCACGGCCAACGGCGACAAGTTCTGCGTCGTTGTCCAGGCGCCACAGGGATACACGACGCTCGCCGTGAACTGGGACTACAAGGACGCAGACGGCGTCCGCCACACCATCACCCTCAACGATCCCGGCCTCATCCCGATCGTCACGGTCACCCTCCGTGCGACCGCCGTTGGCTCGTTTGCCTCCGTCTGCACCGTCGGCTGGGACCCGAGCTTCCTCACCGGCCACACCTCGAACAACAATGTGCTGCCCGGGACGCCGGATCCACTCAATGTCGTGACGACCGCCGACTGGACGGTCACCCTCAACGCCGGCAACGTCTCGGTCATCAGCGTTCAGCACGATACGGCCAATCCCGTCGAGTGGTGCGTCAGCCTCAAATCCAACTCGGGCGCCGCCATCACCACGAACGTCTCCTTCGCATTCGACTCCGTCTATAACCGGGTGACGAACGCGGACGACCAGGCCCACACCATCACCATCCAGGGGCTCTGCCCGGTCAACATCCCCGGTGGATTCGCGATCGCCCACATCGGTGCCGGGGGTGAAGTCCTCGCCGAAGAGACCTCGCCCGCCCTTGTCATCGGTACCCGCGAGTACGCCTGTATCCTCGATACCACCAACACCGACACCATGCAGACCTCCGACATCAGCATTACCGCCGCATCCGGAGCCGATAAACCCAACGTCACCGGGCTGGCCGTCTTCCATGCGCCTGGCTCCCTGCCATCGGGGAGCTCAGTCGCCGCCGGCACCCTCTGCTTCACCTGGACATCCTCGATTCCAGGCGAGCAGCTCGTCGCCGCCACCTTCCTCCAGGGCGGTACCACAACCCGGCACGCCCAATGGGTCGGCACCACCGGCACCGATTGCGCTCTTCCCCAGAGTGGCTTCCTCGTTGTCCAGTGGAACCGCATCGACCGCACTGCCATCACCAACGGTGCCACCCCGCTCTTCAGCGGCCCCGATGCGAACGACATCACCAACACCACCCTCACCTATCAGCTCCAGTTCAACGCCGCCGATGGTACCTTCCTCGCCGGAACCATCAATCTCGCCGAATTCGTCATGGGCTCCCACAACACCGGCGGCAAGAAGATCAATGGCTTCCTCCAGGGTGTCCAGTTCCGCGCCCGGATCGTCAGCCAGGGCCTCTGCGGGCACTTCGAAGTGCCCACACCGCTTCCCGGTACCACGGGCCCGCAGCAGGTTTTCGGCACCAGCATCAGCGGCCGCTTCGAGCTCAACGATGGCAGCCTCAACCCGGCTGCACCGGCATTCGGCGACACCGATGCATCCATCGATGACCTCCAGATCTCCATCGACAACGACCCCTGCACGGCGGGCTCCGCTATCCAGGTCCAGGTCGACGTCTTCTATCCCGGCGCCACGACACCGGCCCTCGCATCTCCCGAGACGATGACCATCAACTTCGTCTTCTACCCGCCCAACAAGACCCCTCAAATCGCCTGGGCCGGCCAGACCGTCACCATCACCTACGGCTTCAGCTCCTCGAACTGCACCAACCTCACCGCCTACTTCGTCCGTGGCGACCGCCAGCGCGGCTCCTTCGTCGGCGGAAACAACACCTCGGTCAGTGGTAAGTCGGCGTCCCAGCCACTCGACCCCCAGAGCTGCAGCGCCACCATCAAGTACACCAGTGCCGACCCCGGCGAAGTCGATATCGAAGCGTTTCTCTACGTCAATGGTGAGCCCAACCCCTACTCCAAGGTTGGCTTCCCCATCTTCTTCCTCGCCATCGAAGACGTGACCCTCACCTCGCCTGCGACCCAGAACGTCTCTGATGTTGGCGATGTCGTCGCCACGGTCCGCGGCTACTTCGTTGGCACGAACCCGTCTGGCCGCGAAGCTGAGACCAAGCCCGACGGCCGCCGTGTCCCCGCCGATCGCTGGGTTATCCCCGATGACTGGGACACCCTCCGCGGCCCTTCCGAGTTTCGCGGAAACTGGGGCAGCGCCGATCTTCCGCCCCTCAATGTCACCTTCCTCATGCAGGATGAGCCCATCGTCAACAGCTACAAGGACAGGGTCTCGAAGGGCGCTGTCGGCTGGTTTATCCCCGACCTCGGAGGTAACGGCTCCTCACCGCCCGAAATCGGCCGCGTCCCCGATGGCAATGGTGTCTATCCCCGCCCGCGGATAATGACCGCCCAGTCCGACCTCGATGGCGTCGCCAGCGTTCATAACTTCGGCGACTGGAACCTGAGCTACGAGGGCTGCGCCGCCAACATCCCCACCGGCAATCCCCATTGCAAGGTCGGTGATATCGTCGGTCATACCCGCTACTACGCCGTCGCCGACTACGCCGAGGATCCCGGGAAGTTCCCCCAGGTCGGCTCCAACGTCTCGCCTACCGACTGGACATGGGCGGGCTTCAAGCAGGTCACCATCATTCCCGGTGACGTCCCCTTCCAGAAGTACGTCGTTGCCCACCTCCTCGACCGTGACGGCTTCTGCGACGCTGCCTCATGGAACAACGTCCTCGGCGTGAAGGTTGCCTTCCATATCGACTCCGGCGACGGCGTCATCCTCGAAGCCCAGGGGCAGCCCGCCGAGGTCTCCTCCGACCGCCGCTCCGCCGTGGTGACGACCTTCGATCTCCTCGATGACGCCGGGAAGGCGATGAACGCCGATATCGCCCGGCCCACCGTCGATCCCAACGAATGCCAGGCCTGGATCAAGGTCTCCGATAGCCTCATGAACCCGATCAACGTCATCGTCACCTTCCCGGCCCAGCCGGCGCCTATCCCTGCGCCGGTCCGCATCACCAGGCTCGTTTGTGGTGAGATGGAAGAGGTGACCGTCACCAACAAGGGTCTCGCGCCCGTTTCTCTTGCCGGTTTCGCTCTTCGAAGCCGTCCGCCGGGTGGCCCGTACTTCCAGGAGCAACACCTTGGGCTCACCGGCCTCCTTCAGCCGGGCGAGAGCGCAACCTTCCCCGGCGGTCCCTCCGCAACCGCGGCTGCCGGCTGGATCCCCGGCCTCAACTACGTCATGGCCGATGGCGCCTCCGATTACATGCGCCTTGTCTGGGACAACTTCGAACTCAACCGCGTGAACTGCGCCGGTCAGTTCTCCACCGCCCCGGCGCCCGATCCGCTGCCGCCAGACCAGGAAGGCCAGCTCGTCGTCGACCAGGTGGTTGAGTTCAACACCGATTTCCCGGTGAGCCTCGTACCAGGCTGGAACCTCGTCACCGCTGGCGTTGGCAGCACCAACATCGCCCAGGCGTTCGCGGCGAACAGCGACGACCTCCTCGGCATCTACCTCTGGGATTTCGAGGCGAACCGCTGGAAGCGCTACCTGCCCGGCGTCCCGGCGGGCGATGCCGCGACCACGATCGACACGCTTGAAAAAGAGCAGATCTACTGGGTCGCGGTCAAGCGCGCGTTTACGGTAACGCTCCTCAAGTAGTGCACGTAGAGGGCCCTCTGGCTACCCTCGCATGAGGGCCGTCTACCCTATCCAGGTACCGTGCATATGTCATTTCGTATCTCGCCGTGGCGCTGGATCGCCGGCACTGGCACCCTCGTTGCAGCGCTCGGCCTCACTGCCGCTGTCGCCCAGATCCCCAGCCCGCCGTCCACCGTCTATGGCTCCGTAACCGACGAGACCGGGCCTGTCGCCGAGAACCTCCCCGTCGTCGGCTACATTGGCGACAAGGTCTGCGGCACCCGCGGGTATACCCAGTTCACGGGTGACGGTGCCGCGAAGGTTACCGTCTACTTCGTCGATGTCCTCTCCGCCGAGCAGACGCCTGGCTGCGGGACCGATGGGGCCGAAATCCGCGTCAAGATCGGCGACCGCTTCGCAACCCAGACCACGAAATGGAAGCGTGGCCCCGTCCAGCTCGACATTACCTTCGGCAACGCCACACCCGCTCCAATCCCGACCTTCACCCCGACGGCCACTCGCCCGCCCCGCACCAATGAAGCCGGGACACCCGTTCCTGCCTCGAACACCACCCCGGGTGCACCCGCGAGCGGCAACACCCAGGGTCAGCAGGTTGGCACCATCCCCGCAGGCTCACCCGGCGCAGGGTCACCCGTCCCTACCCTCAAGGGCGGCATCACGAGCTCCAACCAGGATGGTTCGCGCCAGGCGGCCAGCACCGGCGATGGTGGTGGCTTCCCGCTCTGGGGCGTCGCCCTTCTCGTCCTCGTGGGCATTGCCGCGATCGGCGGTGGTGTCGGCTACGCCATGTCACGCTCCCGCACACCCGGGGATCATCTCGACGATCCCCTCCGCTAGGACAGCGCCTACCGGGGGCTCTCCGTCTCCCCGGGTTTGGTGGTAGAGATCCGTCTCTTGTGCTCGAAGCTGACGCAAGTGCAGCGGGGAGGCATTCACATCCCCGCCGGCGTCTCCGCAGCCCGGGGCGTCAGCCCAGGAAGATCATGCTGAAGATGTGGCGCCCGTCTGCTGTCGTCACTTCCCCGATCCCGATCCGGAAGAAGTCGTTCGCCAGCAGGTTCGCCCGGTGGGTCGGGCTGTTCATCAGCGAAATCACCGCCCGGGGCGCCGCTTCAGCGGCCGCGTAGTTGTTCATCGCCAGGTTCTCACCCGCCCATGCATAGCTCGTGTAGCCGAAGTAGGCCAGGAGCTCCGTGTACATCGTGTACCCGTACGGGTCCCGGTGCGCGAAGTAGTCCTGGTCCGCCATCTGCTGCGACCGTGTCCGCGCCACCTTCGTCAGCCCCGCGTCATAGGCGTACGCCGGCAGCCCCGCCTTTGCACGCTCCGCGTTGATGCCATCGAAAAGCTCCTGCTCGAGGGTTGTCGCTCCGCCACCGGAGACGGCCGGTACGTAGAAGTTCGCTTTCCCCGCATCTGCCGGTGCAGCCGCCTGGGCAGGCGGGTTTGCCGCAGCCGGCTGCGCCGGAGCCGGGGGCGCCTGTGGAGCCGCGGGTGCGGCTGCCTGGACCGGGGCGGCCGGTGCTGCTGGAGCGGGCGCCACCGCTACCGGCGGGGCCGCGACCGGCGGGGCCGGGAGCGTGAAGACCCGCACGAACTCCTCGGGCAATGCCGGCGAGATGTTCAGCGGCGTGTCCTTCTCGCCTGGAACCGCATCCCGCGAGACGAGGGCCGGCGTGATGCCCCCGCTTGCCCCGGGCGCCTCCACGCTCACGGGTGCCGCTGTCGCAGCATCTCCCGGGTCGTATTGCGCGATCCCGAGCCCGATTGCGAACCCGCCCGCGATCCCCAGCAGATAGAGCGGCATGGAGCGGCTGATCCGCCACTCCCGCGCGATTTCGCCGACACTCCCCATCCGTGCGAGTTCAAAGCCAACCATCGATTCCTCCCGCGTGAGACCGGACCTCTCGGCGGGATCGCCGCGGCCTCGACGGGAAGTTCGACGCTCGTCCGCCACGTCAAATGGCCCGCGGAAGACAGCTCGGTTACGGCTTCGTTGCTCGTTCACCGCCTGTTCCCCACCCTGACCCCGATGGCCGGGGGCGAATGGGCGGGGGGCCGCCGCGCGAAGACGCTGACGGCAGCTCCCCCCATACACGTTTCCGTGTAGAATCCTGCTATGTCCGAGCGCCCTTCTGCATGGTCTGGCCGCGACGTGCTCGCCCTTCGAGAGGCCCTGGGAATGACGCAGGCCGCGTTTGCGCACGAGCTTGGCGTCCGCCAGCAGACGGTCAGCGAGTGGGAGACGGGCCGCTATCGGCCACGCGGGGCGAGCGCCCGCCTTCTCTCCATCCTCGCCGAGCGCCGCGCACCCTACGACGCCGGCGGTACAGGCTGATGCCCGCCCGCCCGGCGGCGGACGCCCCGCGCCGTGAGGTCGATCTCGCGGCAGCATGGGCCGCCGCGCACCCTGGCCCTCTTCGCCTCGCCGATGGCCGTCCGCTTCGCGTCATCTTCCCGGGCGTCCCCGGCGGCGCTTCCGGTCCCGATTTTCGGGGCGCCATCCTCGATGCCGGTGGCGACCTCCTTCGCGGGGATGTCGAACTTCACCTCGCCGCTTCCGGCTGGCGCACCCATGGACACCACACCGATCCCGCCTACGCCGGTGTCTGCCTCCACGTCGTCGCCGAGAACGATACCGGCGCCACCACGACGCTCCACGCTTCCGGCCGTGCGGTACCCGTGCTCGTCCTCCCGTTTTCCGTCCATCCCGTCTTTCCGCCCCCGTTCACTCCGCCCTGTGCCATCGCCGCTGCACGGGGCGAAAGCCCTGCCGCCGCCCTCGAACGCCTTGCCCGGCGCCGCCTGCGCATCAAGGCCGCCCGCGCTGCCCTCCTCGCCGAATCGGCCGGCCCGGGCCAGGCGCTCTACACCCTCACGCTCGAGCAACTCGGCGGGAGCGCGAACCGCGAGCCGTTCGCGGCCATCGCCACCCGCCTCCCGCTCGCCGCCCTCCGCGAACGGGCCGCTGAAAGTGGTACTCCCCTCCGCCTCGCCCTTGCCAGCGAGCTCAAAGGGGCAGCCCGTGGCCTCGTCCTCCGCCACGCTGGCCTCCGGCCCATGGCCGAACCGGGCAGGCGTCTTGAAGCCGCCGCTTCCCTTGTCGCTGCATGGTGGCCCGCTCCCCAGGCTCCCGCCTGGCCCGCCCGGCTCAGCCCCCAAGCCGCTCTCCTGCGTCCCTGCCCGGCTGGCATTGGCCGCGCGACGATGATTGAGATCGCCGTCAACGCTGTCATTCCGGTGGCCCTCGCCTTCAATCGCTGGCCCGAATCCGTGGCCCTCGAACGCCTGGCCGAACTCCCGTCTCCCGGGACATACGGACGCCTCAAACCCCTGGAGCGCTGGCTTGGCCGCGAATCGCGCCCCTTCTCCTCCGCGGCCCGCCTCCAGGGAGCCCTTCTCCTCCACAACGACTACTGCACGAAGGGCCAGTGCGGCCGTTGCCCGCTCTCGTAATAATCGTCCGCCTCAGGGCGTCCGGGTCGAAATGGTCCGCTCCACCCCCGAATCCATGGCCACGGGCGATGCTGCTCTCGCCACGCAGCTCGCGTGCCTATGGTGCCGCGACCCCTTCCTCCGGCCGCTTCACCACCAGGACCCGGTCGACTCGTCGCCCGTCCATCGCCATCACCCGGAACTGGTAGCCCGGCACCTCGATCCGGTCCCCCACCCGCGGGATTCGCCCCAGCCGTGCCATCACGAACCCGCCGATCGTGTCGTAGTCCTCGTCGGCAAGCTCCGCGCCCGTCACGTCCTCCACGTCAGCGATGAGCGCCAGGCCGTTGACGAGCAGATTGCCAGCGGCCAGCTGGCGCACGCTCTCCCCGCCTTCGCGTCCCCCCAGCCAGCGCCCGAGCAGCCGGTAGAGCAGCTCATCCGCCGTCAGGATCCCGCTCGTCCCCCCGTGCTCGTCCACCAGGAGCACCGTCTGCACCTGCCGGGCGCGCATCGTCGCCACCGCCACCTCCGCACTCACCGATTCCGGGATCGCCACGGCCGGGCGCACCAGCGGCCGCCACTCCGTGCCACCCGAATGGATGAGCCCGATGAGGTCCTTGGCGTCCAGTAACCCCAGGATATGGTCGAGATCACCGTCGTAGACCGGGTAGCGTGTGTGCCGGTGTGCCTCGATCGTCTCCAGCACCTCGCCGAGCTCCGCCTCCGCGTCGATCGCAACGACCTCCGTTCGCGGCACCATGATCTGGTCCGCCTGTATCGCACTGAACTCCAGTGCCCGCCGCGCGAGCAGGAGCTCGGAGGTGGAGAGGAGGCCCGCCCGCGCACTCGCCTCGATCACCATCTCCAGCTCCTCGGCCGAGAGGTTCGTCTCGTGTTCGGAGGCTGGCCCGATCCCGAACGGCCGCACGACGAGACGCCCCGCCGAGTTCATGAGCCAGACAAACGGGTGAAAGATACGGCTGAAGATCTCAATCGGGACCGCCACCCAGAGCGCCGTCTGCTCCGTGCGCTGCAGCGCGAGCGACTTCGGAGCCAGCTCCCCGAGGATGATGTGCATCGAGGTGATGAGCGTGAATGCGATCGCCACCGCGACCGCATGAGCGACCGCGCTCGCCGCCCAGCTCCCGACGAGCGCCTCCGTTGGCGGCTCAATGAGCCCGGCCAGCGCCGGTTCACCAACCCAGCCGAGCGCCAGGCTCGACATCGTGATTCCCAGCTGCGTGGCCGCGATGTAGTTGTCGAGGTCGTGCAGCGATGCGAGGAGAAGCTTGGCGCGTCCATGTCCCTGCGATGCCAGCTGCTCCACGCGCGTTCGCCGCACCGCCACGTAGGCGAACTCCGTCGCCACGAAGAGCCCGTTCGCCGCGACAAAGAAGATGACCGCGGCGATCCCGATGACCGTTACCCAGGTGTCCGACACGATGCGATTGTCGATTGACAATTGCCGGTTGTCGATTCCGTCCGGCGAATCCTGCGCGCCGTCCGCCCGTTCTACGGCGGGACACACCCGGGACAGTTGATGGATTTGGACCCCCTTAGTGGAACATTCCGCGGTACGCGCCACTCACCAGGAAGTCATCCAGGATTCGCCGGGTGTGCTCCGGGATCTCGAGGCTCCCCAGTTCATCAGGGGCGAAGTAACGGAACGCCTGTCCCTCGTTCACCTCGATCGCCCGCTCCGGGATATCCGGGTCGTCGTAGTAGATGTGGAAGATGTCCGTTAGCGACGTCCGGATCTCCGCGGCCTTGCGATAGACCCGGTAGAGCTTCAGGTTCTCCAGGAGCTGGCCCGTCTCCTCTTCGAACTCCCGCAACGCACCCGCGTCCGGTGCCTCGCCCGGCTCCAGCAGCCCGCCCGGCAGCGACCACTGGTCCGGGTACCGTTCCGGGGGCAGGTCGGCATCGCGGAGCTGTAAGAGGATCCGCCCCCAGCGATCCAGGGCGATCACCCCGACACCCACCTTCCAGCGCTGCTGGAGAAGGAGCGTCCCACGGTACATATCACTCGCCAGGAACACCTCGATCACCTTCCGTGAGCCCGGGTTCATCAGCAGCTCCCCGATCTCCTCCGGCCGCCAGTACTGGAAATCAAGTCCCTCATGGACAGCGATCTCCTCGCGTGGCACCGCGTCATCGGCAAAAAACAGGTGCGTCCGCTCCGGGATGAGCTCAGGAACATCCTCGCGCGTCACCGTCCGGAAGAACCGCAACCGCTCCAGCCGCACCCCGGTCTCTTCTTCGAACTCCCGCAGCGCCGTCTCTCGTGGCGACTCCGTGCCCTCTCGCTGCCCGCCCGGTATGGACCACCGGCCGGGACCCGCCGGCCGCACATCATCATCCCGCTTCTGCAGCAGGATCCCTCCATCGCCTGCGATCAGGAAGACTGCCGACCCTTCCATCACCTGGCCGCGAGGTCCGCGGTACCACCTGCCCGTGGCGCCTCGTTCCCGGGCGCCCGCGGCTCTCCGGTGGCGATCCCGGCCCATCGTGCAAGGTGGATCACGAACCGGGGACTCACTCGAGCGTCTGCCGGGCCCGCCGTGCACTGTGCGCATCGGCCAGCTCATCCCCGAGCCGTGCGACCGCTTCGCCCTTCGATCGTGCTGCCTCGTAGGCTTCGAGATGACGCCGGGCCCGCTCGGCCATCGCGTCCGCCGGGCCGAACATGTTGTTTGCGTTCGCTGCATACCGGGCGTCCGGGAGTACTGCGCCCGCAAACCCGTACTGGCCCAGGCTCTGGAGCTCCAGGCCATCGCTCGCCACGAGTGGCAGCCGGTCGTAGGCCCGCGTCACCGCTACCACCTTCCCCCGGGCGTAGCTCAGCCGCTCGCCGCGCTCTTCGGGCCGCGCACCCGTGTCACGCGCGTATGCCGCCTGTGCGAATACGAGCCCCGCGACCCGTGGAGCCGCCGACAGGATCTCATTGGCGCGGAGCAGCCCCCGCGCCGTGCCGATCACCGGGAAGACCGCGATCGCCCCCGGTTCGATCCCGCGCGCCAGCTCGAACTCGCGCAGGAGCACGGCCGTCTCACGAACCTCCTGCGGCTCCGTCACGTGTGGCAGGAGCACCCCGTTCAGGGTATGGCTCACCACCGCCGAGAGGTCATCGCGGAGCAGCTTCGTGCGCGGGTTGTTGATGAGCACGAGCCCGCACTTCTCCGCCTCGCTGACCCGGTGTAACGCCTCGATGGCCGTATTTCGCAGCGACTGGATCGGGCGCGCGTCCGTCGCCAGCGTGAGCAGCACCGCGTCGGCCGTCGAAACGAGCGTCTCGCTGAGCCCCTCGCCAGCAGCCCCGGCGGCGACGATGCTGCGGAGGCGCACCCTACGCCCTCCCGCCGATGTATCCGCCAACCACGAGCGGAGGTGGCTGCAGCGCTGCGAGGTTCAGGTCCTGCTTCAACCCCATGATCCCCTGCAGGTGGTCGAGCACGTGGCGGTACATCAGTTCGGCGATCCACTGGCAGCTCAGTGGCCCCCATTGCGTGTCCTGCCGGAAGCGCAGCCACGTCGCATCCGTCATGTTCCGGAAGATCGCCTGCTCCTCCTCCCGGATCCGCCCGATGTCCGCCATGATCTCACTGATCGGCTCGTCGGCGTCGTAGCGTGCCTCGTGCCAGTCCCGCCGGTTGTAAGCCCGTGGATCGAGCATATCCGGGACCGTCGCCCACCGCAGGAGCGGCAGGTAGACCTGCTCCTCCATGTCCCGCAGGTGCGCCAGGTGCTCGTGGATCGACCACTCTCCCTGCCCCGGGGAATACGCCGCATGGTCCCGCCCCAACCCCCGGATGACCCAGGCGAGGTCCTCGGTCGCGTTGACGAGCCGGCTCGTGAGCTCCCTGCGGTAGAGCATCGTCTCGCTCATCCGAACACCTCCAACCGTCCCCGATGTTTTTGCTCAGGCGAGTATACGGATTATCGGTTCTGTCTGACCAGCCCCGCTACATCTCCGCCAGCGGGTGATCCGGCGGCGGCAGCCCGCCTGCCAGCTGGTCGTAGCGGCGCGCATACCGCCCCACATCCGGCGACGGACCCATCACCGCGTCGACCTCTTTCCCATACTTCGCTTCGGCTTCCGCGAGCTGGTCGGCCACGGTCTTGTGCTGCGAAAACTTCGAGACGATCCGGCGCATGTCGTGGCCCGGCTCATTCACCCCGTTCGGGCACTTCGGCGCCTCGATATTCGCCGTCACGGCCCGCTTGAAGATCTCCTCCCGCGAGCCGCACTTTGGACACTGGAACTCATAGAGTGGCATGGCTCAATTGTCGAGCGCCGCTCGCAGATTGTCGATCCCTTCCATACCGAGACGGCTCAAACCGTGAGCCCCGGTTCCCTTAGCGCCCCAGGAACTCCGGTGCCCGCTTCTCCACGAACGCCCGTGCCGCGTTCCGATGGTCCTCGGTCTGGCCACTCGCGATCATGTTCTCCGCCTCGCGCGTCAGCGTGTCGCCAAAGCTGTTGGTCGCACCGAAGCTAAAATTGTCCTTGATCCGCCCGAGCGCCAGGGTCGGCCCCGTCGCGAGCCGCCGCGCCAGCTCCATCGTCTCGGCCTGCAGGTTCTCGTGCGGAACCACCTTCGTCACCAGCCCAAGCTGCAGCGCCGTCGCCGCGTCGATGACATCACTGAGGAAGTACAGCTCCTTCGCCTTCGCCTGCCCGATGAGCCGCTGGAGTAACCACGTCCCGCCGAAGTCGCCGCTGAAACCTACCTTTGCGAACGCCGTCGTGAAGCGCGCCTGGTCGCTCGCCACCCGGAGATCCGCCGCCAGCGCGACGCTCAGCCCGGCGCCCGCGGCCACCCCGTTCACCATTGCAATCGTCGGCTTCGGCATCTCCTGCAGGAGCCGCGATATCTCCTCCTGCTTCCGCAACTCCTCGACACGGTTCACCACCCGCGGGGCACTTCCCGCGTTGCCTTCCGCCATCGCCTTCACATCGCCCCCCGCGGAAAACGCGCGCCCCGCACCCGTGACCACCACGCACCGCGCGCCGGGGTCGGCTGCTGCCTTCTCCCCCGCCTGGAACATCGTCGCCAGCATCTCCGGGTTCATGGCGTTGAGAGTCTCCGGGCGGTTGAGGGTAATGGTTGCCACCCCGTCGGTGACCTCATAGAGCACGGTATCGGACATCGGTTGCCTCACGAGACGCACGAAATGGCGGCCATTGTAACAACCATCGCCCCCTGCCGCTTCAGTTCGTCGCAAAAAGCCTCGGCTCACGAACAAGGCTGTATGCAGCCACCCCGGCCGCAATGAGGATCACGCCGATGACCACGTACACCGATCCCACGCCCATCGCCCCCGATACGAAGCCTCCGGCGAGCGGGCCGATGAGCAACGCCATCGACTGCATGCTCGCTGCCAGCCCGAACGCACTCCCCTGTTTTCCGTCGGGCACGCTCGCCGCGATCAGCGCGTTCGTCCCCGGCACCATCGCCCCCTGGAACAACCCGACCGCCCCGAGGAGCAGCATGAACGCGAGGTAACTCCCGGCGATCGCCACCGGGATATACAGCACCCCCGTCAATAGCGCGGCTCCCGCGACGCAGTTCCGATACCCCAGGCGCGACCCCAGCGGCGCGATCGAGAGTGCCGCCACGGTGCTCGTCAACCCGATCATCCCGAACACCAGTCCTGTCGCCGCTTCCTCCTCCAGCCCCCAGCCGAAGAGATCCACCACCACCCGCTCGCTGTCGCCAGTCTCCGAGTAGTCCTCGATGCTCAGCGGCATCACGGGCCGCACGAAGCTCGTCCCCAGCCAGAGTGCAAAGAGCAGCCCCAGCATCAGGATCACCTGCCGCTCCGAGACCACGGTCTTCAGGTCGTGCACGATCCCGCCGCTCGGCTTGCTTCCCTCGGTACGCACGATCTCCGGTTTGAACGAATCCCGCGGCTCGCGGACGAACAGGTACCCGAGCACTGCCGCCACCAGGTAGAGCGATGCGCAGAAGAAAAACGACTCCCGGATCCCGAGGCTCGCCGCCACGACACCGCCAACCACCGGCCCGAGCATGTTCGCCGCGAACTGCCCGGTTTGCAGCGCCCCCAGCGCCTGCCCCACCTTCTCCCTTGGAGTCGTTGCCGCAACCAGGGCTGCAGCCGCACCCATCGTCCCCGCGAACGCACCCATCAGGAACCGTAGCAACACGAGCTGCCACACTGCCTGCACCAACCCCATCGCACCGATCAGGATCCCCGCCCCAACGAGTGCCCGGATGAACATCGGCTTCCGGCCGTAGCGGTCGGCGAGCGCCCCCCAGAGCGGCGCCGTCAGTGTGAGCGAAAGCCCGCTCGCACTCGCCGTGATACCCGTCCAGTACGCGCGCTCTGATTTCGCCGCCACCCCCAGCTCCTTGATGTAGAGCGGCATGAACGGGAAAACGAAGTTCGCACCGAGCAACCCAACGAAGACACCAAGCCAGATGAAGACGAGATTCCGCCGCCACGTCGTTTCGAACGGACTCGGCTCACGCCCGATTGCCGGTGTGGCAGATGGGGGTCGGGCAGTGCTGACAGGCGCGGTCACGGCAGCGCCCTCGCCGTCCGGCGAATCAAGAAGACGGAGACTGGCAAGAGGGATTGTCCGGGTGCGAGTGTGGGCCAATTCTGACCTGCCTGACCCTTGCGCGCACGTCAGACCGGGCTACTCCCCGGCGACCACGTGGACCTTGACCCCTGCCCGCTCCGGCTCCCGCACCGCCACGTACGCCAGGACTCCCGTGAGCATCAGGACAACCGCGATCACCACGTAAGGCGCCCAGATTCCCGCAAGCGCACTCGTGTAACCACCGCCGATCGGTCCGCCGAGGAGCGCCAGCGACTGCATGCTCGCCGCCAGTCCGAACGCACTCCCCTGCTTTCCGTCCGGTACCGCAGCGGCTATGAGCGCATTCAGCCCCGGCACCATGGCCCCCTGGAAGAGTCCAACCGCGCCCATCATCAGCAGGAACGCTCCAAACCCGTTGCTCAGCGCCACGGGCAGGTACAGCGCACCCGCAATCGCCGCCGCTCCTGCCACGCATGTCCTGTAACCGATCCGGTTCCCCAGCGGGCCGACGGTCAGCGCCGCGATCGTGCTCGTCAGCCCGATGAGCCCAAAAACCACGCCCGTCGACGTCGTCACGTTGAGGTTGTACGTCCCCCAGGGGAGTGCGAGCGCGACCGTCCCCGTATCGCTCGATGGCGTACTCGAAAAGTGCTCGATATTCAGCGGCATCACCGGCCGCACGAACGTCGTCCCGAGCCAGAGAACAAACATCAGCACCAGCATGACCACGATCTGGCGCTCGGAGATGACCGATTTCAGATCCTCCACGATGCTCCCCCGCTTCATGCTTGCTGGCTGCGCTGCCTCGCTTGCTTTCGGTTCCCGGACGAACAGGTAGGCGAGCAACGTTGCCGCCCCATAGAGCACCGCGCAGAAAACGAACGACTCGCGGATGCCAAGGTTCGCCGCAACCACTCCGCCCAGGACCGGCCCGAGCATGTTCGCGCTGAACGACGCGGTCTGCAGCATTCCCAGCGCCTGCCCCGTCTTTTCACGTGGTGTGCTTGCCGCAACCAGTGCCGCCGCGGCGCCCATCGTCCCGGCAAACGCCCCCATCAGGAAGCGTAGGGCGATGAGCTGCCAGACCGTCTGTGCCACCCCCATGATCCCGATGAGGACACCCGCCCCCGCGAGCGCTCGCAGGAACATCGGCTTGCGTCCGAAACGATCCGCCATCGCCCCCCAGAGCGGCGCCGTCAGCGTGAGCGACAGCCCCGTCGCCCCTTCCGAGAGCCCCGAGTAGAACGACACGTCTCCCGTGTCGTTGATCCCCAGCTTCTTGATGTAGAACGGCATGAAGGGGAAGACAAACCCGGCCCCGAGCAACCCGACGAACACACCGATCCAGATGAACGCCAGGTTCCGCTTCCACGTTCCCGCGAACGGCGGCTCCTCCGATGCGAAAGGGCGGGCCGCCTCCCGCACCCGAGCCGTCACGAGCGCTTACAGGCCCGGACAGCAGCAGTTGACGTGGCAACGATCATCGTCCGTACCTGCCCGGGAAGGGATGCTTCGATAGTCGCACGCCTGTACTGCTGATGCACATAAGTGCACCCGGCGTCCCGTTATCGCCCCTGCCACAATCCGCCAATCCCCCGGTACCACCGGGAGCCACGCCTAACGCCCGACGGATGGCGCCGTTCTGGTTCGAATACCGGCCGGTGGTGTAACGTTTTCATATCAATGAAACGGGAAGGGCGAACTATTTGACTGCGCCCACACTCCCCGCCGAGGATGCCGCACTCAATCCCCCCGCCCGCGGCATCACTGCTCCCGGCCGCCCGCTCGCCGCCATGCGGCACCGCGATTTTCGCATCCTCCTCCTTAGCACCATGGCTCTCCAGGTCGGCTCCTGGGTACAGACCATCGGCCAGGGTTGGCTCGTCAAGAACGACCTCCACGGTACTGCCACGCAGCTCGCGACAGTCGCCCTCCTTCGCGGTGCGTCACTCGTCCTCCTCTCGCCTGTCGGCGGCTACCTCGCCGGCCGCTTCGAGCGGCGCAAGCAGCTCGTCGGCTACACCGTCGGCAGTGCCAGCATCGCCGCCCTTCTCGCCATTCTCGTTGGCACGGGCCGCATTGAGATCTGGATGGTCTACGCCACCGCCGTCGTTGCCGGCGCCGTCGAAGCCCTCGCCGGCCCCATTCGCAACCTCCTCGTTTTC
>WBZR01003053.1_pt1 | contig 15982 bp, 17 predicted proteins | sample 5204231 | NCBI WGS metagenome assembly WBZR01 (sample SAMN12412403, study PRJNA552823) | activated sludge metagenome | isolation source: activated sludge from anammox sidestream of wastewater treatment plant... | place: USA: Virginia | collected 2017-08 | reverse complement strand
ATGGTGATACAGAGATCGGTGCGGGCGTTGTTCCAAATCCACGCGCCGTTGTTGGTCGTCCAGACCTGCCCCTGCATGTTCAGCAGCGAGAGCAACTGCGAAATGCTGGCGTTATCGTGCTGGAAATACTCGATATAGGTGACGGGCGTGCCGCCCAACACCGTGAGGGGCAGCAGGTAGATATCGCTGGCGAAACAGCCCGCCGGAACGTTGCCGTCCGTGACGTTGGTCAGTTCGGTAATGCCGTCGTCAAGGAACACCTGCACCTGCTCGCCGTCGATCAGCAGGTAGGTCTCCCGGCGCATCCGGTCGCGCTGGTCGGCGGCGTCCGTCAGATTGATGTTGCCGCGCTGCCACTCGGTATCCCGCACGCTGCCCATCGTCCCCGCGCTGGTCAGGTACGAGATGGGCCAGACCGCCGTCAGTTCGTAGAACGCCTCCTCGCGCATCACCCATGCCCACCGTACCGGCATCAACCCGCTGCGACGGGCGATGTTCTTGACATAGCGGTACATGTAGGTGAGCACCTGCACGATGTCGGAAGCGCCGAACGTCGAGAGGTTCTGAAAGTTGAAGTCCTTGATATCTGAGTCAAGCGCCGGGCAAAGCTGGCCGGTGATGGCGTCTACCTTGCCGGTGCTGATGAGCAGATCAAGGCCCGTCAGTTCTTTGTAGCCCTCCCCGGCGGTGTTGTTGGCCGGGTTGCCAGTGAAAAACTGCCGGGACAGGAACCGGTTCACCGAGACGCCGAACTCGAAGAGGATTTTCGCCATTTCCAGTTCGAGCACCGCACTGTTAAGTGGCTGCGTCAGCGCCGGGTTCATCAGCGGGTCGCCGCCCGCAATGCCGGGGTAGGCGTTCATCAGCCGGAGATTGGGCGGGTCAGCGTAGTCGCGGTACTGGCCCAGCCGGTTGGCATACACCTCGCGGGTCTTGCGGCGGTAGCGTCCGAACACGCTGGTCAGTGTGCAGGCTTTGGTCAGACCCGCCTCAACCGCCGGGTCGCACACGTCCTCTGGCTCGCTGCCCACATCAGCCTGGACGCCCGTAATGGTCGTAAAGAGCGGGTTGGTGTACACCGATGGGAACTTGGGCAGCGCGCCGACAAGCCCCCCTTCGATGCCGAGCATGGCCGAAAACACCTGGGGATCAACGCCCGGGTAGGAGAAGAGACCGCCCGGCCCGTGGGCATAGGTAGTCGTGGGCGTACCCGTGGCGTCGTGCTTATAGCCAAGGGACAACCCGCCGCGGTTCATCGGGCCACCGGTTTTTTGATTGACGAACGCGGCGAACTCATCCCACAGCTGCTCGCCCGGCGTCCGTACCTGGGTCATGACCATGTGGTACTTCCTTCTAGCCGGTCACGGCCCCGGCCATAGCCACCATGCGTATCTCTCAATGTTTGTGCTAGACGCCGGACAGGGACTTGAGGAACCCCGGGTCGATCAGCGGGCGGGCGGCCTGAAGATGCACATCCGCCGCATCGCCCTCTTTCAGCGCCGTCTCTGCGGACTGCGTTGCCCGGTAGCCCGCGCCCGCGCCCCCCGCTTTGGCAGTGAAGGCGGCAGCGATCTTTTCATCGTCGGACTTCTCCAGCGCCGCCAGCCGTTCCAACATGCCGGGGATCTGATCGCTATTGGCCTTGACTGCGGCGACCGTACCCGCAAGCTCCTGAAGCGAGGCCGTCAGGGGCGTGATCGCCTTCGTGACCGCATCCTCAACCGCCTTCGCCGAGAGGCCCGGGTCGGCGGTAGCGGTAGCCGTACCTTCTGCACCGGCATCGGAAGCCCCGGCGGTCAGCAAGTCTTTGTAGTCCACCCCGGCATCCTGGAGCGCCTTGGCGAGGGCGCTCACGTCGTTTTCCAGGGCGGCCACGCGGTCCTTGCCCAGCTTGTCCTCGATGTACGCCCGTCGCGCCGGAGAGATCGGCATCCTCGCCTCCTTCTGGACGGCGCTCATTGCCGTCCACTGGTTCGCCGCGGCCTCCGGCGGAAGCGCGGACACTTCAAACGTGCGGTACCATCCGATAATGCCGCGGGCTTTGTCGCTGTATTGCTGATAGAAGCCGTGGGAAACGCCGGTCGGCTCCGCGGCAATGGCTTCGGCCACATGCTCAAAGCCCTTGTCTACCGTGCCGGACATGACCAGGAAGCCGTCAACGTAATCGGCCCAATCGGCCTTGCCCCAGCGTGTGCCGGGGGTATGCCACAGCCACGCCTCCGGGTAATCGCCGGACTTGTCGAGGTAGTCCACATACTCGCGGTGCGCGGCATCGGCAAGGATCTCGGGCGGGGTATCACGGTCGCGGTACTTGTTGGATACCAGTGCGACCCAGCGCCACGCGCCGTTTACGTCCTTGTAGACCCGGAACGCGCCCGTAGTTGCCGGCTCCGGCAAGATGGCTTTGTCGCCAGCATCAGCATCAGCATCAGCATCAGCGTCAGCACTGAACACGCCCTTGACGGCAGCAAGCAGGCGGGCCAGCAGACCCTTGTCCTTGTCCCCGTCCCCGTCGTCGCTGAACCGGCGTACCTGACGCTCACGGGCTTCAGCTTCCTCGCGGGTGTCGTAGGTGCCCAGCTTGCGGCTACCGTCCTTGCTATACAGCACGTACTTGCCGTTCTCGTGCCGGATCATCTTCATCATCCCGCCGTGGTCGCCTTCTTCCTCTTCCGACTCCACGATGATGACCTTCATTGGCGGCATCTCAGCGGGCGTAGGGATGGCCGTCCAGTATTGTGAGAGGCCCGTGGGAGAGATGGGAACGGGCCAGTCCTCCACAACGGTGCAACCATTGGGCGACATGAAGAACAGGCAGTTGGCGCAAGCGCGGGTGTCCGTGCCGCCCAACGGGTCATAGCGGGCCGTCTGTTGATCGGCCTTACGCGCGTAGGCGATGGCCCCATACTCAGCGCATTTCTGCGCCGTCATGCGGATTTCCCGCTCCCGCTCCTGTTCTCGCTGCATGGTCATGGCTGTACCGCCCTCTCGTCGCGCCGGTAATGGGCAAACAAAAAAGGGCCAGGCGTTCCTTGCGGAAACACCTGGCCCTCAAGCAAACCGGGCCGTGTCTCAATTGTTGGCGGACGGCAAACTACTACTACGCTACTGCTTATCGTAGACGTGCGACGCGTCTACGTCAAGGCATTGCGATCACTGGCTAGCGTATCGCACGGTTGATGGCCGCTTGCGCCCGCCGCGGCAATTGCTCCCGAATAAGCTTCACCAGCATGTCCGTGTTCCGCCAGCCGCGCCGCCGGAAGAACGGGTCTTGCTGCTCGCCCTGCACCTTGCGATTATAGGGGGCCGTGCGGCTATTGGAGCCGACCTCTGCAGTCATCCGGTCGCCACGGCGTTCAGCCGGTTTCATGCTCCATGATCCCTTGAGTTTGCCAGTGCGCTTATATCGGGACTCCGGTACCGCGGGCGGGTACTCCGCAATAAAGCGTAGCCCTTCCGCCGCGGTATCCGTCAATGCGCCGGAGAGCGCCTTGAGTACGGCAGCCCTGTCCATGATGGGGCCACGCGGTTTGATGGGGATAAGGATGATCCCAGCCATTAGCGCATAACCCCTATGAGTATGGGAAAAAGAACACTGACGCAAACAATTAATACGATAAAGATCAAAACAAGCCGATTTATCCGCCACGTACGTCGCTCGATAAACGATACGCACTGTTTATGATCATTTGCAAGTGCTTGCCCTAATTCTTCCATGTTACGAATAGCATGTATGTGCTGTTCCATAGAAACACTGAAGATTCCGTAATGAACATGTCGAATCAGCAAGCCAAGAGTATTGTTTAGTTCGCTGATGCGGATGCTTAATAGCCCTCTAATACCAAACAGATGGGTAAACATCAGTCCATTATGCATAAAGTACTGAGTTTCATACCAACGAGTGCCGATAAAATCTTCTCCTGGATCTACAATATAAACGCCAACATTAACTGTACCATAGCTATCCACAGACATAGGCCGCCCCAAGATATGCTCTGCCTTATGTATGAGCGCGTACGGATAGCCCTCTTTTTGCGTCAACGCGTATGTCGCGTCTTCTTCAATGGTATTTCCTCGCGATAAGCGTAAAGTACGCCTATAATGGAGCGAGTTAACACTTATGCCGAATGCTAGAACAATTCCTATAACCGACAAGATATAGCGCATTATTAGCCCCTTCCCCCGATGGCCTGATCATTCGCTACCGGCAACAGCGCGCACCGGCAGTTCACATGGCGCGGCGGGGCGGGCGCGCTCCCCAGCGGGAACCGCTGGCTATTGAGCGGCCCGCAGATGGGACACACTAAATCGTCGCGGGCCGTCTGGTACTCGACTTCGGACAGGCCCGCCGACGCATAGGCCAGTTTGTTGCCCTCGTTAAAGAGCCGGGTGGTCTCCGTGACCGCGATGCGTTCGGCCCGTGCCGTGCCGAACAACGGTTCCAGCGCGTCCACCAGATCAGGCAAGCCCCGTTCTCCCAGGCCGGTTTCCTGCCATGCAACGATGGCCTTCCGCATCCCCTCCCGCGTGGTGGCCTCAAGGCTCGACCACCAATCGTTGACATAGGTACGGCTGTAGTCCAGCACCGCGGCGTTCACGAGGTCCATGTCTACCGCAAGGCCCAGGTTGGCGGAGTAGTCCGCCGCGCCGTTGGCAATCTCCCGCACGAAGGGCAGCATCTCGCCCACCATGCGGACACGGAACTCCTGCCAGAACGTCGCATCGTCGGGCAGTTCCAGCGCGCCCGCCTCATCCTTTTTCGCCCACGGGAAGGCAAACAGCCCCTTGCCGGAGCCAGAAAGGATACGTGATCGCACGTCGCGGAACATGGCCCGTAGCGCCCGGTCCATCGCCTCCGTCATATCCTCTTGCCACTCGGAGCGGTCTTCCTCCGCGAAGTCCGGGCCGTCATCACCGGCGGCTTTTGCGCCCGGCGCGGTCGCGGGTTGTACGGGCAGACTGGTGGGCGCAGGCCGGATACCTGTCCTTGCGCCGACGCCGGTGCGTCGGGGCTGCTCGCGATCCCGTTCGGGATCGTTGTCCGGCGCGGTTATATCCTGCGTCAGATCGGGCGCGGCCTGCATCGCTTCAAAGAGTTCCGGCGTCAGGTCGCCGTCATCCAGCATCTGCTGACGCCCGCCCTCCGGCGTCAGTACCCCCGTCTCAATGTCCAGTTTGCGCGCTTCCGCCCGCGTCTTGCGAAGCTGCGCCGTCTCGGTATCGGCAGCCATGTCCTGCTCATCATACCGAAAAGTCACGTTGCGGGGCATGACGCCGTGGAAATTAAAGTAATACTCAAGCCCCTTCATGAACAGCGCCGGGCCTTTCCCCCGCGATTTCATGTGCAGCACGAGGGACTGTGCAGAGGAACCCAGCCCGCCCAGCGACATGGGAGCGAAGTCCTGATAGTCCGCCCCGAAGCCGAGCGCCAGTTGCGTGATATACCAACGCAAGGTGACATCAGCATCGAAGTTGTCGGGCAAGGAGGCCAGTTCCACCTTGTCCACCGCGACGGTTGCCGTGGGGTCAAGGGAGCCGATCACAACGGGCAGGGTGAACCGTGCCAGCCCTTGCGCGTCCTTGCGGGCCTTGTTCGCGGCAATGGCATCATCGATCATGCGGGTGCTGATGCCGCTCACCAGATAGAGCGCCTGCGGGTTGCGGCCCCCCACTTTCTCCCGCTGGTAGACGGCAATATCCCGCAGGAGTTGGGCCATTCTCAGCACGCGGGAGACGGCGCACAGCCCTACCCCATTCATGGTCTCCACCGGGCTGGGGAACTCCGCCCAAGCGATCACTTGATGAGGCCGGAGCTTGTGCTGCAAGCCGCGCCGGTCGGTATAGACCACCGGGAACTCCGGCACGCCCGTGCGCCGGCAACGGCCCGCGTCCAGATGGGCAATCCCCACCACGGGATCGCCCTCGCCCGGGCCAGACCGGATGACCTCGATGAACGCCCCGTTGTCCTGCGTGAGCAAGTCCGTTGTAATCTTCATGACGAACTGTTGCCAGCCGCGGCCTTCATCAGCCATATGCAGCCGGTCTTGCACCGCGGTGACGGTACGGGGCGGGCCTTCCAACGTCCACGAAAAGGCGGCGTTGCGGGCCACGATGGAATAGATCGCCGATGCCAGCAAGGACTCCGTGGGCCAGAAAGAGCGGAGTTGCTGATCACGCAATACCTGCTGTTCCCCCCACGGGCTGATGTCGTCGGCGACAGATGCCAGTTGGAACACCAACGGCGCGTAGGGGGCCTGCTCATAGTTGAGCGGTCGCTGAATGGACTGGCCGCCCTGCCCGGCGTCAGCGAGGCCCTGGACGGAGGCTTGCCCATTGGGTGACACCATCAGCGCGCCTCCGTGACGGACTTTGGATTGGGCCGGTGGTCCCGCGGCCGTTTGCCACAAATACTGCACGCGAGAACCGGCAACCCCACCGCGTTTTCTCCCATCACCTGCGGCTCATACTGCGGGAAATGATTCGGCGTGGCCCGTTCCCGCCGCCGCAGTATGGCCTCATTTTGTTCAATCCGCCGCTGTTCCTTTGCTTGCATCTTCCGCTGCCAAATAATCTCCTTCTTGGAGAGCGGCAGCGGCGCGGCCAGACGTTCGCATGTGCCTTCACAGGCGGGCACCGTGACGCCAGCGCCTACCGGACGGCGATTATCAGTGGGTTTGCCGCACTTGATACAGGGCCACATTAGCGGGGCTGTCCGCTCTCGTAGGCGACGCTGCTATTCTTCACCGCAGCATAGATGGCGTTGGCCTGTGTCTGCTGCGCCGCCGTTAGCGGCAACACCCGCTCGCGCGGCGCACCGAAATGCTCGCCATTGTCCTGTACCAGTCGGTAGCGGGCGACCACGATCACATCGCCCCCGGGGGCGGCAGGCTGCACAAGTGCGACCTCCCATAGATCGAGATCGGTAATCCGGTACGAATCGGTGATGAACTTGATGTCGGCCATTGCATATCTCCCGTCTTAGATAACCGCTCTGCTGACTTCGCGCCACTTGCCGTCATACCGTAGGGTTAAAGTATCCCCAGCGGTCGCGCTGAAATTGCCCGCGCCCGCCAACAGAATACCAACGTCAGCGCCGCTATCGGCCTGATTGTGCGCCACCGTCACTGAGGCGTCAAACTGCAACGTCACCTGCGCGCCCAGGTCCCAGCCCGTTGAGGTAATCAGGTTGATCTGTGTGGTGCCGGTGATGTCAAAATACGTCCCCTGCCCCAGTGTGATAGTGTTGGCCGAAGCTACATCGCTACCCTTCGAGGGTTGTAGTCGGTTTGCCAGCAGCGTATTGGTGCCGTCGCGGTTGCCCCACTGCCGCGACGCCGTACCGACGAGCGTGACGGTCAGGTTGCCGTCAAGCTTGTTGTGGTAGATCTCATTGTAGTTGCCCGTCCAGCCCGATGCCAATTCCTCGATCCGCATAACGCCCTTGATAATATTATCGTGAATCTTGCAGTTACTCGTACTACCACTCAGGAGAATAGCCACGGATGGGAGATCACCATCATTGCCGCCGCCGTAGGTCAACCCGGTGCCGAAGATATTATCGTGAATAGTCACATAGGAACAATCATCCGCTTGAATATGACGGAACGTGGCATCGTTGAACGTGCAGTCTGCTACAATGCCATGCGTGCAGGTGTCCATGACGATGTTATGTGCCGGATTCGGCGGCGCAGCGCGACCTTTGAAGAAGTACACACCAATGACGCGGAAGCGGTCTATATTAAGCATATAGAGGCTGTTCTCGTTCGCTGCCCCATCCGTGGTGAGGGTGCCATCGGTCAAATTGGCGAACTGGCTGTTGCCGTAGATGGCCCCGCCTATAATGGTGAGGCCATCGGTGCCTTCAAATCGCATCCCCGCCCGTCCATTGGACTCCGAGATGCAATCCTGAAAAAAGAGGGTAGCACCGGACGTGCCGTAGTACCCATGCCCGCGGGCGAACCAGATGTGGCACCGCTCAAAGCGGGCGGTCCCGCCGCCGCTGATATAAATGCCATGCCGCCCGCGATCAGCCAGTTCGCTACCTTGGTTGATGTACAGGCCGATGTAGTCATGATCAGAGATGCCAGCGGCGATCTCGATGCCATCCGCCGTGTACGTGCTCGTATTGCCGAAATTGGTGATATGCACGTCGCGGAAGCGCATCGAGTAGGCAGTCCCGGCAGCCGGATTGTCCACCACAATGCCGGTGTCATTGGTCTCCAAGACAATAATCCGCTCGATCCGGCTTTCGGCCACCCATGTGTTCAGGCCGCGCCCAATGGTCTGCGAACCATGACCGCGCCGCCCGCGGATTTGCAGATCGGAAAGGAGGAGGCCCTGTAAAATGGTGGCATCCGCGGCAGCACCGAATTCAACAATGGCCCGCCCCGCGCTGAACTGGGCGTTTTGCTGGATAATAGTGCCTTGCCACATCCCCGAGCCGATAGTCCATGCGCTGCGGGAGGTGGAGACCAATGGACCGGTAACATTGAAGATGTGCGGCCCCAACTCGTGCCTGCCGCCGGAGAGCGCGCCGTTGTTGATGTCGTTGTAGGCCACCATCTCTGCTTTGACCGCGTCCCAGACTTGGAGGAAATCCGTAGCGTGGCTGGCGACAACGCTACCGTCCAGGATGCGAACGGCGTGATATGCGCCGGTCGCATCGCGGTACGAATAGTAATGCGCCCGTCCGTAGGTGGGGGCGTCGGCTACGGCTTCGGCCGCCAGCGCGCCGCCGTGTGTATGATCACCCGCCGCAGCCTGGGTTGCGCCCGATCCGAGCGTGTGGTGCAAACTGGTAGTAGCCGCGTCGGTGTCCGGCGTCTCGTGCGTATTGGCCTGCGCCAGTTTTTGCGTCGGGCTGCCGTCGTGGTCATGGTCTTCGGTGTGATGTTGGTCTGCGGTAACGCCGGTCAACTCATCATGCGTGGAGACGCCACTCGTGCCATCATCAATGACCCGCACGATATTTTGCCCGAAGCGCGGCGGGTTGTCGCTGACCATCGTCACATCTCCCCTGGCTGCCTATGCCGCATCAACTCAGCGCGGGCAAGTTGTCCCGCAGCACGTCCAGCATCAGCGTGACCGGGCTGTCCTCAATCGTTGGCTCAATCTGTGACCCCTCATGCCATTCATTCAGCGTGAACCAGACCCATTCGATATCCGACTGGGTAAAGATCGTTTGAATGGCCGTCGCAAACTCCACCGCATCCCGCGGCAGCGTGACGGCCTCACCCACCTTCCAGAACCCACAGGAGGCGGAATAGCTGTGGACGGAGGCTGCCGGAGCGTCCAAGTATAGCGTCGAGGGGAATTGCCAGCGGGTATCGAGCTGGTTCGGGTCATCCTCCCAGCCGGTATAAACCTGAAGCCCCACATAGACCGGCTGGCCGTAGGCCGCGATCCCCTGTACCCATCGCGCCGATGTGTCCGGGCCTGATGCAGGGCTGTCCCCGCTGAACACAAAGAGCACCGGCTTGCCGTCCACCCGCAGATACGCGGGCGACTGAAAGGCGGTGCTCTCTAGATATTGCAGGGTCGCCACAATGCCCTCTACCGTGGGATCGGCCACAAGCTCAAGGTCGTAGAGCGCACACACCCGCAGATTGGGGTATTCGGCGCTCTGCTCAATCTCCTGAAGCATGAGCATCATGTTGTCATGCTCGAAGGTCGCTGGTTCCCAGCGGAAGCCGAACGCCTGAATATGGGCATATTTGGCCCAGAAGATGTGCCATTGCATGACCGTGCGCCCACTAATCAGCGTTGGGTCGGCAGTGGTGTACTGGCCCAGGAGCGGCGTATATTCGCTGCCGCCCGGTGGGTCCCAACGCGTCGGCACGTACCAGCCGAAATAGGCGGCGATCATAATGGGGAATGAGGGTTGATAGTTCGCGGCTGGCGTCGGGGTGGTCGCGGCGCGGCGCACAATGGGCTGCCCGAAGCCGCGGGAACCGCCCGTGCCTAACCGAATATGCGGTTGCCCGAAACCTTGCTGTTCCGCCATGACACAGATGCCCCTATTAGACCATCAGCCGCAAGCACTCTGAAGACCCCATACTTCCGCACACCGCCAAGTCAATCTTGCGCGTCTCGCTCTTCTTGATCAGCCTCAGTTTCGTATCCTCTTGTTTGCCCATCTTGGCATTGCAGTTCTGGATATGCTCGCGCAGTTCTGGATTGCCGTCGTGCCGGATGCGCCGGTCGCGGATAAGGTCATACAGACCCTTGTCCGCCCGGAGGCGATCAACGCCCTGGGGGAAGGGCCGGAACCACGCGACGCTATCCTTCTGGAGCCGTGTCGCAAACTCGTGCAACTGGTACGGGTCATACGTGACCTCGACGACATGGTAATCCCGGCACCACTGCCGTAGGACGGCTTCCGGCCCGGCGAAATCGAGCGGCTTGCCCTTCTCCGGCGTCCACTTGCGCGCCAGCCGGATACAGACGCCGGGTTGCTCAAGCGGCGCATCCGGGTCGCGACTGACCGCGACCATCCCGAAACAGTCGCCCGTGACCGCCGCATCGAGGGCCACTACCAGCGGCGTCCGGTCGCCGGGCAACAGGGGCGGCGGCGGGTTCAGTCCACAGGCGTCCCACCACTCGATAGGGATAAAGGGCGACTCGCCGGACACCCATTCGTTCAGGTGCAACCGTGTGTATTGCGCCGGGGTCTGCGTCGCCGCTTCGTTGGCGTAGTAGGCCGCTCCCCGCTCGCCCTGTTGCCACGGCATCCGCCGGGCCTGCTCGCCCGAGTCCCAGAAGGCGAAGATCCCGGCGGCCTCATTGACGTAGCAAGGCACCGGATCGTCCGGCAATGGCGCTTCGGCAAAGAGCGGCCCTTCTGCTTCCGCCAGCCAACCCGCAAGCTCCGCATCGGAGCGGGCCATCGCCTCCAGTTCACCGGCGGTCAGTTGCCGCCCCTCAAGGACCGTAGCGTTGTACAGTCCCCACAGGAGTTCAGACTCACCCTCATACCCTGCGTAGGTCTCCACCCAGCGCATCGAGTTCTTACGGGTCGGGCTAGGGGCCATCTCTGCCCAGAACCGGAGATGCCCGGTGTGAATGAACCCCCATAACTCCGTGTAAATGCTGAGGGAAGGGTTGGCTCCGGCCTCACCCGAATAGTCGGCGGCGATGGCCTTCACAAGGCTACCGTTCCTGCACAGCAGTTCATCCTCGCGAACACGCCAGTACGTTGCTGTTGCTGTTGCGGCGGTAGTTGTTGGTAAGGTGCTGCTCTCGGTATCGGTGTCGGTATCGGGCAGTTCCCGACGCTTGCGGTCGTAGCCGTCCTGCATCTCAATGCTGGCGGCGATGGCCGCGAACGCCCGCTCTTTGGCCTGCCCCGCATCGTTGCCCACGCATAAGACCAGTTGGTACGGCCCCCACGTCTCCGCAGCCCAGCGGCCTACCGCGCCGCTTACCGTCGTTTTCCCACTCTTCTTCGGCTGCGACCACACAACGGTGCGCCACTTGAGCGCTCCCGCTGCATCACGTTGGGTAGCGTAGCGCAGCACCGCCCGCTGGAATGGGTACAGATGGATCAGACCGCCGGATTCCGGCTCGCGGAAATGGTCGCTGATCCACAGGTCGGGATACCGCTGATAGCGCCGCCGTTGCCATTCGGCGGCAATCTCCTTAAGCGTCGGAGGTGTCGGTGTTTGGGTAAGCGTCATCACCGCTGGCTGCCTTACGTAAGATCCCTTGGAGCGCCATCAACTCTTCGTCACTGAGGTTCGTCAGATCGGGCTTGCGTTCATGGCGATGTTCAATCGGGCCGCCGCCCTTGCCGGTATGCTCAACTGCGGCGCGCTCGCGGTACTTTTCTGGGCGTATCCCCTTAAGCAAGAAGATCAACAGCGTTGAATCATATTTACGGACAGCCCCGACGGGCTCACCCTGGTAAAAGACCGGCTCATCCCATCCCTCAACTGCCCGCCGCCGAGCTTCCTGTTCAAGTAAATCAGCAGCCTGTTCACGAGCAGCGGCAAATGCCGCTGCATATGTACCATTAAGATCATTATTTAGCCATTCATAATGACGTTTGCGATCAATTTGTGCAGCTATGGCCGCGGTAGTAATATTGCCCGTCAATGCATAAGCAGTGAGAAAAGCGGCTTGCTTTTTAGAATGTGCGATTTTGCGCGCCATAGATTGCCCCAATAGAAAAAGGCCGTCCTACCCCCCCACTGTGGGAAGGTGGACGGCCTCAAGCAAACTGGCCGGTGGTTACGGCGGGCCACACTCATGTGAATGTGAGCGTGACCCGCGTAGTTATTATGTTTGCGCTTATCGTAGGCCGCGCCTTAATCGATTGTCAAGGCGATGGAAATGGTTGCTGCCTTGCCTCGCCCGGCCGTGCCATGCCGCGCCTCGACTGACTAAGCCGCGCCATGCCACGCCTCGCCGCGCCCAGCCTTGCCAAGCCGAGCCATGCCCTACCCGGTCGCGCCCCGACTGACTAAGCCCAGCCTTGCCATGCCGCGCCCTGCCACGCCAAGCCATGCCGGGCCATGCCCGGCCGCGCCCTGCCATGCAGGGATCAGACAACGATATCGATGATCATTGCTGATCCGCTGATCTGGGGCCGTGGTTTATGATACAACTTTTTGCCGTTCTCCGCCGCCACTTGGAACGCCCCGAATACTGCGCCGATGAACCGCGCCTGTTTCTGTTCCTCAGGCGTCAGTTGCTCATAAAACTCATCCTGAACGATCCGCTGGGCGCGGTCAGCGCGTTTTACGGAATGATCTATTCGCACTAGCCGGTGTACGAGGATGGGCATGGCGGTCCGGGGGTCGGCCAATTGATAGCCGATGTTCGGGATGGCGGAGAACTCGCGTCCGGCGCGCATGAGGGCACGATGCAATTTCTTTCGTTCCGCTGGCCCTATCGGGATACCCAACAGTGCCTCAATATCGTCATATCGCACGATAGCCCCATGCGGCATCTGCTCAACGTATGCGAGTATCTGCTGGTATTCTTCCGATGCTTTCGCTACCGAACGCATTGTGCCTCCTGCTTATGTCTCTCTTGGAACCTTGCCTTGCCTGGCCCGGCCCGGCCCGGCCCGGCCCTGCCCTGCTTTGCCCTGCCCCGCCCTGCTTTGCCCTGCCTTGCCAGGCCGAGCCTTGCCAGGCCCTGTCATGCCTTGTTAGGCTTCCGCCCAGACCAAGTCCACGACACGGAACCGCCCGTAATATCCGCGATTGACGGGCCGGAACCGCCCGATGCCGATGATATTCCCGGCGTAATCGAGGGTCTCCCGAAACACTTCCTCTGTGATAATATCATCCATGATGTAATAGATGACGGTGCCTGACCACTCCCGGATCAGCGGGAAGCACTTTTCGACGCGGCTTCCTCCGCCGGGGCGTCCATCACTCGGAACGAAGACCCATTCACCCTCAACGGTATCCTTCATCTGGGGCAGCATCACCCGCTGCGGAACAAGCACCCCCGCCTCAAAGTGCTTCGTAAACAACGACTTCCCTTTCCCAGGGATAGGCAGGCTCAGATACTTTGCTGCCTGCTTAATGTTGTTGGCGAAAGCCATCGGCGGGATATAGATCTGTCCATTCTCATCGGCATGGGCGCGCTCGCGCCACGTTCGGGACTCGAAATCCTTCGGCAATTCGCCGGGCTTCTTCTCGACATGATAAAAGGCGCTCTGCGAGTACGGAGCAACGCTCTGGAGCTTGCACTCAGCGATTTTCATGACCCCTCGCCGTTCCTTTCTGCATTACGTACTATCCGCTTCCTACGTTGTTACCTTGCCTCGCCATGCCCCGCCCTGCCGCGCCAAGCCGGGCGCTGCCGTGCCCAGCCTTGCCCTGCCCTGCCCAGACGGGCCGGGCCCTGCCCCGCCATGCCGTGCCGTGCCTTGCCCGGCCCTGCCGCGCCCAGTCCGGCCTAGCCACGCCGTGAAACCGTCTACTCCCCTACTGTGACCTTCGGACTGAGCACTATCCCCCGGCTATTCATCCGGAGTACCACTTGTACGCCGCGGCCCTCCCTGAGTGCGGCCATGATGACCTCGCCGATCAGAGGGTCATGGGCGATCTGTTGGAGCCAAACGGAGATGGGCGGGCCTGGCGGCGATGTGATCATAATGCTCAGTCCTCTTTCTCCAGAGCCTCCAGTGCATCCACGGCGGCGTAAAACTCCAACCATGCGGCTTCCATGTCGGGGGCTTGAGATAATCCTACTTTCGTTTCGCCCCAAACATTGCCATAAAAGCCGCGCAAGGTCTTCGCTGCGGCCACGACGCGCTCCTTGGCGGCGGCGATGGCGTTCTGATGTCGGTGATAAGCTGGCCCTTGGCAGTAATCACAGAACCACTTCCCCCCAACCTTGTATGCGGCGCGCTCGGTACACGGTGCCATGACATTCGGAGGCATCCATCGTTCGCCCTCGCACCTATGCAGTTCACTCGCCATGCTCTCCCTCTTTCCCCTTCTGCCCCTTGACGAACGTCAGCCGTGCCGCCGCACACCGCAGGCAGACCCATGCACCGGCGACTCTGGTACACACGTGGTACTGGCGGCAGGCGGCGCACTGCATCCGGCGCTGTTCAGCCGGCACGGCCATTGCTGCCCTCCAGCCAGTCCACGAACACCCCCGGCCAGCGCGCCAGACATTCATCCCGCACCCGCTCGGCCACAAAGCGCATCTCTGGCTGCGCCGCCTTGACGGCCCGCATCCGCAGAATGTGCCGGGTCTGGCGCAGGTTCCAGCTACAGGCTACCCGCGTGCTGCTGCCCATCGGCAGGTGGTACCGCGCCGTCTGCCGCGGGTAGCGTTTCCGCCACTTGGCGTACACGTCGAAGGCCCGCCGGTAGTCCTCTACCCACTCCGCAATGTCTTCCTCCCGCACCTCCGGCGGCATAATCACCTCGGTCAGCGTAGGCTCACGGAACCGGAGCGACCGCTGGGTGTAGCTGGCGATCCGGTGCCGCACCGTTTCATGACTGACCACGCGGCTACAGGTGATGAGCCAGTGCGCCAGCGCCGGTTCAATCACATCGTCCTCGCCGCCCTCCAACCGCTTGCGTATCCACTGCCGCCGCCCCTCAATAGTGGGCGACGCCGCTGATCCGTATGCCTCCCGCCCCAGCAGTTCGATCAGCCGTTCTGCCTCCGGCGTAGCGGTAATGAACTGGACGCCGATGATCGTGAACCCCCGCGGGTCAAGCTTGTCCGGCTGCGGTTCATTGAACTCAACTTCGACTATGCCCATCCTTACTTGCTCCTGCTTCCTCGCTTCTTGCATACCAGACCTGCTGGCTCTGCCCCTGATAGTCCGTACTGGCGCTCACTGCACTCCGGCCCGCACCGCCGTAACTTCGCAGTTCTGCCGGCCGGCATCGCCAGCACGGTACCCGCACCGGCCCTAATTGCGTCGGCTCCGTCACGTAGCCTTCCCTGCACCGCTCCCGATGGGCCTCTTCTGCCCGTTCCGCACCGGACTGGCCCTGCCCGTTAGCAGGAAACGGGATGATGTTGGACGGTTTCGGGTGCGTGCGACGGGGCATCAGTCCTCTTCATCGTTGTTCGCGCTAGCACCGCCCCGTTGCATCCAGCCACGACAGTTCCGCCCGCGGGTGTTTACCGCGCTCTACCACCACCTGCACCGGATTCAGATATTCACAGGAGTCGTCGGGCCAAACGCCCAGCGCCACGAGCTCATCAATCGCCGCCTTCAGCCATGTGAGCGCATCCACACTGTCAACCTTCCGGTTGCCGGACACCACGACGACCACCGTCAGTTTGACCGGCCAGACATACGTCCGGCCCTTCCACTTCCGTTCCTGCGCCAATGCCTCCATACCGACCGTCTTGCGGTATTCCGTGGCTGCGCGATGGTAGGCCAGCGGGTGCGAGCGCAGGCCCGCATTGACCCGTAACTCGCGAGGGGGGATAGTCAATGCCAGGTGCGGCATTCTATCAACCGCGCGCCTGCTCAAAGTACGGGCAGTCGCCG
>WBZR01003052.1_pt1 | contig 15990 bp, 17 predicted proteins | sample 5204231 | NCBI WGS metagenome assembly WBZR01 (sample SAMN12412403, study PRJNA552823) | activated sludge metagenome | isolation source: activated sludge from anammox sidestream of wastewater treatment plant... | place: USA: Virginia | collected 2017-08 | reverse complement strand
GTCCGCGCAACGGCCCACGTCATCCCGGCGGATCTTCCCGAACCCCCCCTCGGACGCTTCAAACTGACGGCCTATTCGGGCCCGCAACTCGGCCAGGCCCAACCCATCACGGCAACGGGGACAACTGCCCGGGCCGGACGGACGGTCGCCGTGGACCCCGTCGTGATCCCCCTCGGCTCGCGCATCTACATCGAAGGGCTGGGCGAACGCATTGCGGAAGACGTCGGCGGCGGCGTGAAAGGAAATCACATCGACGTCTATCTCGGCACCGTGCCCCAGGCCTTCGACTTCGGCGTGCGGCGCGGTCGCGTAAGCCTCATCGAGCCGCCGAAATCACGGCTCGCCCGACGCCTGTCCGTGGGACGAAGCTGAGCCGTCAGCTACGCGGCACGAGGTCGAGGAGCCGACGGGGATCCGCGGGTTCCTCGTGCTCCCCGAGCGCCAACATCAAATCGGTATGGCTCAGCGTCCCCGGCCGCCACTCGCGCAGCGTGCACCACGCCCCGTCATCGCCGCGCTCGAAGAGGTCTACCCGACGATCGTCCGTCAGGCCGACGGCCGCTCGCCCGCTTGGCGTCATGCAGAACAGTACATACCCCACGCGCTTGCTCGTGACGAAATGCATAGTGGCCGTCCCGTCCGTCGTCATTGTTGGGGGCACACGCCGAGGGTGCCGAAACGAACGGCCCGCGAATACCCCACCATCCTGAGGCCTTCGTCGTCGAACTCGCCGACGGTGGCAAAACCGCCGTCCCGGGTAGGCGTCCGGGACCAATCCCAGGTACCCGCCAGGAGCCGCGTACCGTGCGCGCGCCACAGCAAGATCGTGTCGTAGACGATCTCGGTCGCACTCCGCCGCGAAAGGCCGCCCGCGATCCCGAGCGACTCCGCATAACACTCCAGCGCCGCATCCTGCTGGTCGTAGGTACAGTTGCGCGTCGAGGGAAGCGGCGCGCCGTGCACCAGGCGCCAGCCCGGACGACACGTCTCCACCCCGGCAAACGGCTCGCTGGACACCGTCCACTCGTCCTTCAACTGATACCCGACGCCCTTCAGTAGCTGTGGGTGCACCGTCTCCGGGAAGCGCTCCAGCAGGCGCAGGACCGTAAGCGGGTGCGCCCCATCGGTGTCGACCCGATAGACCAATATGCCACCACGCACGCGCGCGGCTTCCAACCTCGCGCGATCATACGGAACGGCAGCGGCATCAGCGGCCGTCGAGATCGGCGCCGAAAGCACCCGCGCGACGTCTGCGGGGCTCAGGAGAGCCGGCCCGAAGATGGATCGGGCATCGGCAATGGCCGTAGGGAAAGTCGTCATGCCCCTCTCGTTCAGCCGCCGAGCTGGAACATCTCGCGGCGCTCAATGGTTTCGTTCGCATGGAGACGGTGCCCTGTCGGCTTTGCGCCGACGGCTCGCAGCAGCACGTCCGCCACCGCGGAGTCACCCCCTTCCGCGAGCGCGCGGCGCACGTCGAGTTGGGCGTCGTTCAACAGACACAGATGAAACTTCCCATCCGCCGTCAAGCGCATGCGGTTGCACGTGCCGCAGTACGGTCGGCTCACGGGACTGATGAACCCGATCGTACCGAGCGCGCCGGCAAGGCACGTGTTGCGAGACTCCTCGGAAGGATCGTCCGCTTCCAGCGCGATCAACGGCCCGAGCTCCGCAACGATCCGCGCCTCGGTCTCCGCGCTCGGCACGAAGCTCGACCGCGACACCGCCGCGGGCTCCCCGACCCCGAGCGGCATCAACTCGATGAATCGCACGTGCCACGCTCGATCCCGCGTCAGCGCCGCGAGACCCACGACATCTTCGTCGTTGAACCCCCGCGCGACGACCGCATTCAGCTTGATCGGCCGGAGCCCGGCTCGCTCCGCCGCCTCGATCCCGGCCCAGATCTGCGCCAGCGTACCGAGGCGCATGACTTTGGCGAGGCGCTCCGGGTGGAGGGTGTCGAGGTGGACGTTCACGCGACGCAGACCCGCCCGTGCGAGCGCCGGCGCCAGATACGGCAAGCGGATGCCGTTGGTCGTGAGCGCGAGGTCCCGGACTCCCTCGATTCGCGCCAGGCGCTCCACGATCTCCACGAGATCCGAACGCAGGGTCGGCTCGCCGCCAGTGAGTCGGAACTTCCGAAAGCCGACCCCGACGGCGGCCCGAGCCACCGACTCGATCTCGGTCGCGGTCAGCCACGCCGGGTCCGAGGCGGACCGTCGCGCATCCATCGGCATGCAGTACACGCAGCGGAGGTTGCAGTGGTCGACCAGTGAGATACGTAGGTAGTCGATCTGTCGATGGAATCGATCGCGCGGCAACGTCGTGGATTGTTTCGTCGGAGGTCCGATGTGTCAAGTTTGCGAAGCTCGTCCGCGGGGAGCCGGATCGCGTCAGAGCCTGCGCTCTTCGACCTCGGTGATGATGTCCGCGAGCGCTTGCCGATACAAAGAGTAGGGCAACTCGCCGAGCAGCGCCCGCGCCCGGACCGTATACTCCTCCGCCAGCCGCCGCACTTCGGTGAGGACTCCCAGCTCGCGCACGCGCTTGAGGGCCGCCTCGACGTCCGCATCGGAACTGTCGGGGGTCACGAATACGCGCCGGACCTCGGCATCCCGCGCCGCCGCCAGCACGAGCGGCAACGACGGATTGCCGTCGCGCAGGTCGATGCCGACAGGCTTACCCGTCCGGACATCGCCTTCGACATCGAGGAGATCGTCGATGATCTGGAACGCCATCCCGATGTTGTAGCCACACAGGCCCATCGCATCCGCGCCGCGCTCGTCGACGCCTGCGAGATGAGCGGCCACGCGCGCGCCTTGCGAGAAGAGGGACGCCGTCTTGCGGGCGATGATCTCGAGGTAGTCGTCCATCCTGGTCGACGGATTGCGTCGGAAGCGGCCCTGCATCACCTCGCCCTCGGTCAGGCTGATGCAAGCGTCCGCGGCCCAACGCACGACACGCTCTTCGAAACGACCGCAGAGTTCGAAGGCTTTGCTGAAGAGGAAGTCGCCCGTCACGAGCGTATTGGCGAGACCGTACCGAAGAAAGGCGGACGGGCGACCACGGCGCGTCTCGCCTCCATCGATGATGTCGTCGTGCAACAGCGTCGCCGAATGGATGAGCTCGAGCGCGATCGCGACATCGACCATGTCGCTCACGTCGCATCCGCCGCACGCCTTGAAGACGAGAAGGGCGACCGCCGGCCGCACCCGCTTCCCGCCCCCCTCGATCAAGTGCAGCGCAACCTCCGAGAGCAACGGCTCGCGCGAAGCCATGAGCCGCAGCATCTTCTCTTCGACGCGCGCCAGGTCTTCCGCGATCAAGCCCAGATCGACGGACCCACTCGAGCCATGGACGCGGCGCCCGGGAGCTTCGTTTGACGGATTCACTCGCGCTTCCTTCCTGACCGCGGCGCCGGCGCGGAGCGGCGGCCAGCTAACGGCAAAGCCTCCGTCTTGTCAAGGCGATGGCGCGCATCAGCGACGCGATCCGACCACTCGGCGCGCACGTTGCAATGGATCGGAACCGTCAGTAGTCTTCGACGCTTCGCTCGTGCCCTCACTCGACGACGTACGCGCGGCATTGAGCCGCGTCATCCACCCCGGCTTCTCACGCGACATCCTGTCGCTGGGCGTCGTACGCGACGTCTCGTTGCGCGACGGCCAGGCCGTCGTGACCCTCGACGCTCCCTCGCGAAAGCGCGCCGTCGTCGAAGCGCTCCATCGTGCGATCGCAACCGAGGTAGGACGAGTCGTCGGAGTCACGACGGTGACGATCTCCCCCGAGGCTCCCGGACGTCCGGCGGACGAGGCGCCGCGAGATCCTCGGGCGCGGCAGCCCCTCCCGGGCGTCGCGCACATCGTGGCCGTCGCGAGCGGCAAAGGCGGGGTCGGAAAGTCGACCGTAGCCGTGAACCTCGCACTCGCTCTCACCCGGCAGGGACTCCGTATCGGGCTGCTCGACGCGGACGTCCACGGCCCGAGCGCTCCGCTCATGACCGGTACGACCGACGCGCGCCCGCAGATGGTCGAAGGGAAGAAGATCCTTCCGGTCCAACGCTACGGCATCGCGATCGTGTCGATGGGGTTTTTTCTCGACGATCGCTCACCGGTCATCTGGCGCGGCCCGATGGTCATGAGCATCGTCCGGCAGTTCCTGAAGGACGTCGTCTGGGGCGACCTGGACGTGCTGATCGTCGACCTCCCGCCCGGCACGGGCGATGCGCAGCTCACTCTTCTGCAGGAAGTCCCGATCGCCGGCGGCGTCATCGTCACGACCCCCCAAGACGTCGCCCTGCACGACGTTCGGCGGGGCATCAGCATGTTCGCGACGGTGCAGGCGCCCGTCCTCGGCATCGTCGAAAACATGAGCGGATACGTCTGCCCTCACTGCCACGAGCACGATCCGATCTTCGCGACGGAGGGTGGGGCCCGGGAAGCCGAAGCCCTCGGAGTCCCGCTGCTCGGTCGCCTCGCCCTCGTCGTCGAGTTGCGCGCGGCAATGGATCGCGGCATTCCCATCGTCGTCGCGCAGCCGGATCACCCCGTGACGGCGGCCTTTCACGAGATGGCGGAACGCGTCGCGGCGACGCTCCGCCTCCTCGGAAACGACACATGCTGAGCCAGCGACTTTACGCTTCTCTGCCGACGTGTTACCGGTAGCGTCTGCGTTCAGGAGCCCCTCGGAGGTTATCTCGATGTCCACGAAGATCACGGAAGAATGCATCAACTGCGGCGCTTGCGAACCCGAGTGCCCGAACACGGCCATCTACGAAGGCGGCGCCCAGTGGGAGGACAACGGCGAGAAGCATCCCGCGATCGCGGCGGACCTCTATTACATCGTTCCCCAGAAGTGCACCGAGTGCGTGGGCTTCTTCGATCAGGAGCAGTGCGCCGCCGTGTGCCCCGTCGATTGCTGCGTTCCGAATCCCGACGATCCCGAGACCGAGGAGCAACTCATCGTGAAAGCCCGCGTCATCCATCCCGACAAGACCTTCGAGGCCGGATGTCCGTCACGGTTCCGTAAGAAGTAGTCGTGCGCACGCGCCCGGCCGCGTCGTGTGCCGTGCCCGGAGGCGCTCCGGATCCCTTTACAAGCCGTCGCCCCTTCGTTATACCTGCCGCGTTTTTCTCGTCTTTTCGTCGAGTTGCGCCATTCGAACGAGGAGTAGGGGACCGTAGCCATGGCTAAGATCCGAGTCGGCATCGTCGGTGTTGGCAACTGCGCGAGCAGTCTCGTGCAAGGCGTGGAGTACTACCGGCATGCCGCCGCCGATCCGGGTGCCGAGCAGCCGGGACTCATGCACTACGACCTCGGAGGGTATGTGCCGCACGACCTCGAGATCTCGTGCGCGTTCGACATCGACCGCCGCAAGGTGGGGCAACCGCTGCACCGCGCGATCTTCGCGAAGCCGAACAAGGCTGTCGACATCTGGCGGGATCTCCCCGACTACGACGTCACCGTCAGCATGGGGCCGGTCCTCGACGGCGTCTCGGAGCACATGGCCGACTATCCCGACGACGAGACGTTTCTGGCATCGGACGAACCGGCCGTCGACGTGGCCAAGGTGTTGAAGGCGAGCGGCACCGAGGTACTGATCAGCTACCTGCCCGTGGGAAGCCAGCAGGCCGCCGAGCACTATGCGAGCGCCTGCCTCGAGACCGGCACTAGTTTCATCAACTGCATGCCGGTCTTCCTCGTGTCGGATCCGACGTGGGGCGAGCGCTTCACGAGTCGGGGCATTCCGGCCGTCGGCGACGACATCAAGTCGCAAGTCGGCGCAACGATCGTCCATCGGACGCTGGCCAAGCTCTTCGCCGACCGCGGCATCAAGGTGGACCGCACCTACCAACTCAATACCGGTGGCAACACCGACTTCTTGAATATGCTGAACCGCACGCGATTGGGGTCGAAGAAGGTCTCCAAGACGGAGGCGGTTCAGGCAGTGATGCCGCAGCGCTTGCCCGCCAAGGACGTGCACATCGGTCCCAGCGACTATGTTCCGTGGCAGGGAGACAACAAGATCTGCTTCCTCCGCCTGGAGGGCCGCGCGTTCGGGAATATCCCGATGGAATTGGAGTTGCGCCTGTCCGTGCAGGACAGCCCCAACTCGGCGGGGGTGGCGATCGATGCCATTCGCTGTTGTCGCCTCGCTCGCGACCGCAAGATCGGCGGCCCCTTGCGCAGCGTGTCCGCCTACTTGATGAAGCACCCCCCGACCCAGATCATCGACGATCTCGGGCGCGACCTGGTCGAGAAGTTCATTCGCGGAGACATCGAGCACTGAGCGGTTCTCGCCGCGGTCATGTGCCACCCCTGGCTCGCCGCGAGCGTCTCCGGTCTCCTGGCGATCATCGCAGCGCGGGAAATTCTTCCGGCCCTCCGGGCAGCGGAGTCTCGCGACAACCGCGCGCGAACGGGGCTTCTCGGAACGAATCTGCGTCATTGGTTCCGGGCCCGTATCCGGCCCCTCGCCGATGCCGCGCTCTCGGTAGGACTGACGGCAGATGGGGCAACCGTCCTCCAACTCGTACTGAGCCTGGCATGTGCGCTGGCATACGCTCAGGGCTCGCAGTTCACGGCTGGCTTGTTGTTGATCGCCTCGGGCACACTCGACGTTCTCGATGGAGAGATGGCGCGATGCGCCGGACGCGATGGACCACGAGGTGCCTTCCTCGACTCGGTGGTGGACCGCTACGCCGAAGCGGTCGTCTTCTCGGGACTCGCGGCGCTCTATCGGAAGGAATGGATGTTGTGGCTGGTGCTGTCGGCGTGGTTGGGAGGATTCCTGGTAAGCTACAGCCGCGCTCGCGCCGAAAGCCTTGGACTGGAATGCCCCGACGGGCTGCTGCAGCGACCGGAACGATACGTCCTTCTCGGAGGAGCCTCTATGGTCGATACGCTCGTGCGACATCTCATATGCGACATCGAGGGATCCCCCGACCTGCTGGCAGCCGGCATCGGACTCCTCGCGGTGCTCGCCAACGTCACGGCGGTGCAGCGCATCCGTGGGGCGTTGCGGCGGCTGGCGTGACGGAGACCGACGCACTCCGGATCGCCCCCGTGAGCAGCGTTCGCGGTGACTCCTCGACGGTGCTGGAGGCTCGCATCGTGCTCGACCCCGATGGGCGCCGGCCCGGCGGCATGCTCATCGGCCTCGGCGCGCTGATGCTCGCGAGTCCACGAATCTCGAGGAGTCCTGCGTGATCCGGACCACGCGCACCCTCCTCGGCATCGCCATCTCCATCGTCGCCTTGTATCTCGCGATGCCGCCGCGCAACGAGTGGGCCAACGTCGTCGCGGCGTTCGCGCGGGTGCAGTATGCGTACATGCTGCCCATCGCGCTGATAAGCGCGTACACCATCGTCGTGCGCTGTCAGCGTTGGCGCTTGTTGCTGCGTCCCGTCGGCGAGATCCCGTTCCTGGCGCTCGTTTCGGCGACGTCGGTCGGCTTTCTCTGCAACATGGTGCTGCCGCTGCGCGTAGGGGAAGTCATCCGCCCGGTCCTGCTCGCCAACCGGACGAACGTGCCGGTGAGCAGCGTTCTCGCGTCGGTCCTGCTCGAGCGCCTGCTCGACATGCTGACCATCCTCGTCTTCTTGGGTCTCGTGATGTTCCTGGTGCCCGTTTCGGCGACGATCCGCCAGAGCGGCATCGCCTTCCTTATCCTCGCGCTCTTCGCGGTCACGTTGGTCGCCTCGCTCCAGCAGCGGCACCCGCTCGCGCTCGCGCTCTTGCGCTGGATCCTCGCCCGCACGCCGGCGCGCATCCGCGAGCGCGCCGAGACCGCGCTGCACAGCTTCATCGCCGGCTTGCAAGGGATCGGCACGGGGGCCGCGCTCCTCCGTATCCTCGCCTATTCCGTCTTTCTCTGGATCACCATCGCATCCGTGTTCGGCGTCGGCTTTCTCGCCTGCGGGCTCGAGGTCCCTTTCGTGAGCGGCGGGCTCGCCCTGGTGACCGTCGTCGCGGGCGCCGTCTCGGCGCCGTCCGCTCCCGGGTTCATCGGTACGTTTCAAGCCGGATGCATCATCGCTCTCGGCCTCTTCGGCATCAGCCGAGCCGACGCCATTCCATACGCGTTCGTCGTGTGGGCCGCACAATGGCTCACGCAGGTGATCTTGGGGGTTGTGTTTCTCGTGCGCGAGAACATAAGGTTCGGAGACGTGCGCGCCGCCGAAGAGCCCGCACCCTGATCCGTGAGCCTCGCGAACAAAACCATCGTACTCGGCGTGACGGGAGGCATCGCCGCCTACAAGTCGCCTGACGTGGTCCGCGCGCTCGTCACCGCCGGCGCCGTCGTTCGCGCCGTTCTGACCCGATCCGCGGAGCACTTCGTAACGCCACTCGCCCTTCAGACCGTCTCCGGCCAACCGGTGGCGCGTGCGCTCTTCGACTTGACCGAAGAGTCCGAGATCGGCCACATCCGCCTCGCGGCCACCGCCGACGCGCTCGTCATCGCCCCGGCGACGGCGAATGCGATCGCCAAGCTCGCCCACGGGCTCGCCGATGATCTCTTGAGCACCATCGCGCTCGCCACGCGCGCTCCGCTGCTCGTGTGTCCCGCGATGAACCTCCACATGTACGAGCACCCAACGGTACGTGCGAATCTCGCCCGCCTCCGCGACGCGGGGCACACGATCCTGGAGCCGGATAGCGGCTTCCTCGCCTGTGGAGACAGTGGACCAGGCCGCCTGCCCGACGCCGCGACAATCGTCGAGGAGGTGCACACACTCATCGGTCGGAGAGACCTCGCGAGCCTGCGAGTCGTCGTGTCGGCCGGCCCCACCTGGGAGGCCATCGATCCCGTGCGGCACATCGCGAATCGCTCCTCGGGAAAGATGGGCTACGCGCTCGCACGCATGGCCCGGCGACGGGGCGCCGACGTGACCCTGATCAGCGGCCCGACCTCCCTGGAGCCGCCCCGCGGCATACGGACCGTTCCCGTCGTGAGTGCGCGCGAAATGGAGCACGCCGTCCTCAGCAGGGTCGCGACCGCCGACGTGGTGATCATGGCGGCGGCGGTCGGCGATTTCCGCCCGGCCGATTCCTCGCGTTACAAGATCAAGCGCGGGCGGGCGGACCTCGAACTCCGCTTGGTCCCGAATCCCGACATCCTCGCAAAGCTCGGAGCGTTGAAGGGAACTCGCCTCCTGGTGGGCTTCGCCGCCGAGACGCGCAACCTGGTCGCCAACGCCCGCCGAAAGCTGCAGGCGAAGGGCGTCCACCTGATGATCGCGAACGACGTCACCGCCGAAGGCGCGGGTTTCGACGTCGACACGAATGTCGTCACGATCCTGAACCGCGGTGGCCGCGTGGAGCGTTTGCCGAAGATGAGCAAGGACGATGTCGCCACGATCATCCTGGACCGCATCCTGGATCTGCAGCGAGCCCGCGAAAGCTCGGGAATCAAGCGGCAAGCGCCCCGACGCCGCTGACGCGACCTCGGGGCTCAGCAGGTTCCGCAGACGTGCGCCTTCAGCTCCGGCACCACCTTCGCCATGATGGAATCCTGTAGAGACGTCGTCAGCTGACGCTTCCTTCGTAGCAACCGCAATCGCCGGCGAATCTGCTCGGCCCGCTCCAGGTGGTCCCGCCCGGTCGGGTCCAGTCGGACGCACGCCGCTTTCCGACCGTTGGTCAGCATGTCGAGCGCAGCGCGGCTGCAGAGCTCGTCGTAGCGGGCCACGTCGCTCGAGGGCAGAGGGTATCGTGAGCGGGTTCCCAACCGCTGCATCACCCTGCGCCACTGCTCGACGCGATGGAGCGCCATGACCGAGTCGAAGATTCGCTTGTTCGTTCGAAACGAGAACAGAGTCCGCTCCACGACGCGCGCCATCAGGTCGTCACAGGCCGGATAGAGTCGGCTGACGACGTCGCGCAGGCGCTTCCAATCGTTCTCGGGCTGCATGGCGTCGAACCGAGCTTCCCAATAGGCGTGCTTCAACGCTCGCGCTCGAAAGCTCGTGATGAGCTGCAGAGGGACGTAATAGTTGTGGGAATAGGTGTCTGCCGCGAGATGGGTCAGATAGCCGTGTGCGAAGGCACGCTCCGAATCCGTCGTCGCGTTCTCCAGCACCTGCCATCCCACGTTCCACGAATGGCAGTGATAGCGGAGATCGCGCGCGAACTTCTTCGCTTGGACGATGTCCGCTCCGACGCAACCGTACAGATAGGCATCCGGGAATGCGCGCAAGATTTCTTGAAGGGCCGAGGGCAAGGTGTTAATTCCGGCCAATACCGTCGCGCCGTGCACCAGATGAGTAACCGGTCCCCAGGCCTGCGCCTCTTCGGGTGCGAGCAGGACCAGGAGCAGTGCGAACAACAGCATCGATCCCATGACGTCAACCAGCGTACTCCCGGCGCCGCACCCCCACAACCGCGAGTCTGGAGGGCGCATTGGACGATCGGGCTGAGCTCCTCGAGCTAGCGCGAAGCATGCGGGCGCACGTCGAGTGGCTGCGCGAGAGCGGCGTCGACGCGGTCCCGTCCGAGCGGACGGGGCCACCGCGGGATGCGCGGACGCCAGCCGCGCCGCCCCTTGACGCTCCCGAGGATGCCGCACCGCCGGCGACGATCCCGGCGCTCCCGATCCGACCGGTAGCGGCGGTGGTCGACGAGACCGTCGATTTCCTGACCCATCCGGGCGTCAAGGAGAGTCGGACCCTCGCCGCGCTCCGCGCCGTCATGGGGGAGTGCCAGCGTTGCAAGCTCGCAAGCACGCGCACGCAGATCGTCTACGGGGTAGGCCATCCCGACGCCGATCTGATGTTCGTCGGCGAAGCGCCCGGACACGACGAGGACGTGAGCGGCGAGCCCTTCGTGGGTCCCGCAGGCCAACTCCTCACGGAGATCATCGTGAAAGGCATGAAGCTCCGACGCCAGGACGTCTACATCGCGAACATCATCAAGTGCCGGCCCCCACGGAATCGCAATCCCGAGCCGGACGAGATCGCCGCGTGCGAACCGTTCCTGAAACACCAGGTGCTTCTCATCGGGCCGAAGGCGATCGTGGCCCTCGGCAGCTTCGCCGCGCAATGCCTCCTCAGAACGCGCACACCGATCTCGCGATTGCGGGGCGTTTGGGCCAACTACCAGGGCATCCCTTTGATGCCGACGTTCCACCCCGCGTACCTGCTGCGGAATCCGTCCGACAAGCGCCTCGTCTGGCGCGATATCCAACAGGTGATGACGCTGCTCGGGCTGCGGTAGCCCCCGCAGGCCGCACGCCGAATCCCGAGCAGAACTGATGCGTTGACTGCATCTCCGGTTCCGAGTTACACCGCGCGTTCGTCCATGGATCTCAGCGTTCTCGACTATGCGCTCGATCCGGCGCTGATCGCGCAACAACCTCTGTCTCCTCGTGACGCGAGCCGGATGCTGGTCGTCGAGCGCCGCAGCGGCACGCGAACCGACACGCACGTGCAGAACCTCGGCAAGTGGCTTCGCCCCGGAGACCTGCTGGTCGTCAATGACGCCGAGGTAATTCCGGCGCGCCTCCACGGCACCCGGCCGACCGGCGGCGCCGTCGAGGTGCTCCTCATCGAGCCCGTCGGAGGCACCACCTGGAAGTGCATGGCGCGCGGCGCGGGTCGAATCCCTGCCGGCGAATCCATCCGCTTCGGCGACGGCCTGAGCGGCACGTGGGGGGAACGATCGGCCGAGCCATACCGCACCGTTCGCTTGCGCTGCGAGGGCGACCTCGACATCGCCCTGCGCCGCGTCGGCGAATTGCCGCTGCCGCCGTACATCCGCCGCCCGGAGGGCCCGTCGGCCCTGGACGGCGCGCGATACCAGACCATGTTCGCTCGCACCCCCGGCGCGATCGCCGCGCCCACCGCGGGCCTGCATTTCACCCCGGACCTCGTGGCCGAGCTCGCCCGGTACGGCGTCCGGTGCGCACCCCTCACACTCGTCGTCGGCCCCGCGACGTTCCTTCCCGTCCGCACCCCGCGCCTCGCCGAACACCGCGTCCCCTGCGAACGTTTCATCGTCCCGAAAGAGACCGCCTCCGCCATCGCAGAGACACGCGCCGACGGCGGCCGCATCGTCGCGGTCGGAACGACCTCGGTGCGCGCGCTGGAGACCGCCGCGGATGACGACGGCGTGGTGCACGCGGGAAGCGGGCGGACGAACCTGGTCGTCGGTCCCGGATTCCGCTTTCGGGCCGTGGACGCTCTGTTCACCAATTTCCACCTGCCGCGCTCGAGCCTCCTCGCGCTCGTCGCGGCGTTCGCCGGCGTCGACACCACGCTAGCCGCGTATCGAGCCGCTACCGCGTCACGCTATCGCTTCTACAGCTACGGCGACGCCATGTTGATCGTGTGAGCATCTTCCGCCTGCTTCATGAGGACGCGACGAGTCGTGCGCGCCGCGGCCGCCTCACGCTCGCCCACGGCGTCGTCGAGACGCCCGCCTTCATGCCGGTCGCGACCCATGGCAGCGTCAAGGGCCTCACGCCGCAACAGATCCACGACACCGGGGCCGAGATCATTCTCTCGAACGCGTACCATCTCTGGCTGCGGCCAGGATGCGACGTCGTCGAAACGGCAGGCGGGTTGCACCGCTTCTGCGGGTGGGATGGCCCCATCCTCACGGACAGCGGCGGCTACCAGATCTTCTCGCTCGCGGCCCTGGCGCTCGTCACCGACGATGGCGTGACCTTTCGATCGCATATCGACGGAAGCGCGCACACCCTCACCGTCGAGGACGTCGTACGCGCCCAGGAGCGTCTCGGCAGCGACATCGCGATGATCCTCGACGAATGCCCGCCGGGCGACGCCGACCGGGCCACCGTAGCGGCCGCAACGGAGCGCACCGCAAGATGGGCGGAACGCGCTGCCGCCGCGCGCTCGCGTGCCGACCAGGCCGTATTCGGCATCGTGCAGGGCGGCACACACCTCGACCTGCGGGAGCAAAGCGCTCGTGCGATGATTCGGCTCGGCTTCGATGGGTATGCCCTCGGTGGGCTCTCCGTCGGCGAGCCCCGGCCCGACACCTGGCGTGTCGCCGCGTCAACGACGCCGCATCTGCCCGCCGATCACCCGCGCTACTTCATGGGCGCCGGGACACCCACCGATCTCGTGCGGCTGGTAGCCGCCGGCGTGGACCTCTTCGATTGCGTCCTGCCGACGCGCCTGGCGCGGAACGGTACGCTCTTTACGAGTGCGGGCCCCGTGGTGATCCGGCATGCCTGCCACGTTGCCGATCCCCGACCCGTCGACGAGGCGTGCGACTGCTATGCGTGTCGGCATTTCAGTCGAGCGTACCTGCGACACCTCGTGATGGCGCGTGAGCCGCTCGCCGTCACGCTGAATACCCTGCATAACGTCACCTACTACGAACGCTTGATGTTGCGGATGCGGGAAGCGATCGCGACCGACACGTTCGAAGCATTCGCCGCGTCGCGCGAGTGGGCGCCACCGGCCGCATCAGAGGAGGGGATATGGACGGCATAGCATGGGCGCAAGGTGCGGGTGGACCGTCGGCGGGTCCGGGCCCGCTCGTCAACCTTCTTCCGATCGCACTCATGTTCGTGATCCTGTACTTCCTCATGATCCGGCCGCAGCAAAAGCGGGCCAAAGAGCACGAAACGATGGTGCAGAACCTGAAGCGAGGAGACGAAGTGGTCACGAGCGGCGGCATCCACGGCCGCATTCAGGCGATCGCCGACAAGATCCTCACCGTGGAAATCGCGCCGAACGTACGCATCCGCATGGATCGTGACCAGGTGGCGACGGTGCAGCGCGGCGCCCGTGCCGAAGAGAAAGACAAGGAGAAAGCATGAAGCTCGCATATCGTGTCGCCCTGGTGGTCGTCCTGCTCGTGGTCAGCGGCGTCTATCTCCTCCCCGTGCTTACCTCCGTGCCGTCATGGTGGCCGTCCGTGCTCCCCCGCGAAGCCTTGCGGCTCGGTCTCGATTTGCAGGGCGGGATCCACCTGATCCTGCAGGTCGAGGGCGACAAAGCCGTCGAGACCGCTCTCAATGGGACGATGGAGGACCTCAAGCGCGAGCTCACGGAGGCACAGGTCGCAACGAGCAAGCTCGAGCGAGCGGGCAAGCGCATCCACCTCCAGCTGCGCGATGCGAGCAAGGGTTCGGCGCTGTCCGACCTCCTGAAGAACCAGTTTCCCGTGCTCGTGGCCGCCTCCGACCCGGCCGCGCAGCCGGGAGAAACGGTCCTCGGCTTCGACGATCGCGAAGAGCGCCGCATCCGCGAGTTCGCCGTGGATCAATCCATCGAAACGATTCGCAACCGCATCGATCAGTTCGGCGTGCGTGAACCCGTGATCCAGCGGAGCGGTGCGGACGGAATCCTGGTGCAGCTCCCGGGAATCCAGGATCCGCAACGTGCCAAGGACCTGATCGGCAAGACCGCCGTGCTGGAGTTCAAACTGGTCGCGAGCGGCGCGGATCCGACCAAGCCGTCGAGTGGCACCGAGGTCCTCCCCGGCGAGGAGCGCGATCCCGTGACCGGTCAGATGAACAGCAAAATCACCTACACGCTCGAACGCAAGACCCTGATGACCGGCGAGGTCATCGCCGATGCCCGTGTGCGGCCCTCGACCCAGATGGAAGGACCCTACGTGGAACTCGTGCTCAACAGCCGTGGGGCGAAGCTGTTCGAGGAGATCACGGCGTCGAACGTGAACCGCCAGCTGGCGATCGTACTGGACGGCAAGGTGAAGTCGGCTCCGGTGATTCGCGAACGTATCGGCGGTGGACGGGCGTCCATCACGGGCAACTTCGACCTCCGCGAGGCACGCGACCTCGCGATCGTGCTTCGCGCCGGCGCCCTTCCGGCGCCCGTCACTCTCGCCGAGGAACGTACGGTGGGTCCGACGCTAGGACGTGACTCGATCCAGCAGGGGATGATCTCGTTCGCGGTTGGCGGCGCGCTCGTCATCGTGTTCATGCTGGTCTACTACCGGGGAGCCGGGCTCCTCGCCGATCTGGCGCTCCTCCTGAACGTAGTCTTCATTCTCGCCGCGCTCGCAGCCCTCGAAGCGACCGTCACCCTGCCGGGTATCGCCGGCCTCGTCCTGACGCTCGGGATGGCCGTCGACGCGAACGTGCTGATCAACGAGCGCATCCGGGAGGAGCTTCGGCTCGGGAAGACCGTGCGGGCAGCGATCGAAGCCGGCTATGAGCGAGCGCTCCCCGCGATTCTCGACTCGAACATCACGACGTTCTTGTCAGGCCTCATCCTCTTTCAGTTCGGCTCCGGACCGGTCAAAGGCTTCGCAGTCACCCTCTGCATCGGTCTCGTGACGTCCGTATTCACGGCTGTCGTCTGCACGCGAATCGTCTACGATTTCATGCTGAGCCGACGCCGCATGCAGACAATCAGCATCTGAGACCTGTGGCCGCAACTCCCTATAATTACTGATGATTCGCGGGTCGCAACACCGCGAGGTCGACGCCGTTCGGCTTGACCTCATTTTTCGGCCCGTGGTATGCAGCGCCCATTCACCGACTGGAGCGCACGTACTCGATGCTCGACCGGGACGACATCTACCTGAACAGCAAAGAGGTGGCGCAGATACTCGACGTCAGCCCCGATACCGTCAATGAATTCGCCCGCAAGCATCTTCTGCCGGCATTCAAACAGGGGCGACAATGGCGCTTCCGGAAGCGAGACATCGCGTCGTTCAAGCGACAACTACGCGGCGCCACCGCCGCCTAGCGCCGCGGGTATTCGACCTCGGTCTGTCGTCGAGTCTTGAGTTCGCAAGGGGGGCGCATGGCGGGTCAGCGCAACGGAGCGCAGCGTGGGTCGGCGTCGGATCCCCAGCGAAGCAAGATCTACGCGGAGTTTTCCCATCTCTACGATCTGATCTTCCAGCGGATCTTCTTCCCGCGCATCGCGAGCGTCATCAAGTCCCTCCACATCGAGCCCGGGGCGCGCGTGCTCGAAGTCGGGGTCGGGACCGGCCTCTCTCTCAGCGCGTATCCGCCTCATTGCGACGTCGTCGGCATCGATCTCTCGC
>WBZR01003051.1_pt1 | contig 16001 bp, 12 predicted proteins | sample 5204231 | NCBI WGS metagenome assembly WBZR01 (sample SAMN12412403, study PRJNA552823) | activated sludge metagenome | isolation source: activated sludge from anammox sidestream of wastewater treatment plant... | place: USA: Virginia | collected 2017-08 | reverse complement strand
AAGCGCATTAACAGCTACTTCGAAGGGACCGAACTGGCCGCAACAGGTTTGCCGCAGGGCCAGGAACTCGAAATCCTCGAAACCGTCCGCGACAAGGTCCCGCCCGAAGTCTTCACCAAGGAATACAAGAATCCCGTGGGCGGGACTCCGGAAGCGGTTCGCGCCAACCTGCGCGAGGCCATGCGGCTCCTCAAAGAGGCGGGTTACGAGATCAGGAATCAAAAGCTCGTCAATGCGCGCACCGGCGAGCCGTTCTCGATCGAATTTCTGATCGACGATCCATCATTTGAGCGCGTCGTCTTGTTCTACAAACCCGAGCTTGAGCGGCTCGGAATAGACGCGATGGTCCGAACCGTGGACGAGGCGCAATACGAAAACCGCATCCGGCGCTGGGATTTCGACGTGATCGTCGGATCATGGGGCGAGTCCCTGTCCCCCGGCAACGAACAACGCGCGTATTGGGGATCGCAAGCGGCTGAAACGCCCGGTTCGCGCAATTTGGCGGGTATCAAAAACCCGGCGGTGGACGCGTTGATCGAAAAAGTGATCTTCGCCAAGGATCGCAAGGCGCTGGTCGCGGCCACAAAGGCGCTTGACCGCGTGCTGTTGTGGAACCACTACGTCGTGCCGCAGTGGTTTTACGGCAAGATGCGTACGGCGCGCTGGGACCGGTATGGCCGTCCGGCGGACATGCCGAAATACGGCGAAGCGGCTTTCCCCACCATCTGGTGGTGGAAAGCCGCTGAAACCGGGCGCGTCGGGAGCAGATAGTGAAACAAGGGCGTCTTCGCTCGCCCCCGCGCGGAATACGCCGCCGCGACGTGCTCGCGGGGGGCGCGGCGGCGCTGGTTGCCGGTCTCGCGCTTCGTCCGCCCATGACTATGGCGGGCGAAGCCGGCAAGACGCATGGCTTGTCCGCATTCGGGGACCTCGCATTGCCAGCCAACTTCGCACATCTCGATTACCTGAACCCAGGGGCGCCAAAGGGCGGCGCGTTCGTGCAGGTCGCGGGCGCCGGCGGCGCGACGTTCAATTCATTGCAAGCTTTCATCCTCAAGGGCGATCCGGCTCTCGATATGGAGCTCGTCTTCGCCTCCCTGATGGCGCGCGCCTTCGATGAACCCGACGCGGTGTATGGGCTTGCCGCCGATTCCGTGATCGTCTCGGAGGATCGACGGCATTTTCAGTTTCATTTGCGGGACGGATGCGCCTTTCACGACGGCGCCCCGATCACGGCTGCTGACGTGGTCTTCTCGCTCTCGATCCTGAAGGAAAAGGGCCACCCGAACATCGCCGCGCTCTTGCGCGACATGGAGGCGGTCACCGCCGATGACGAGCGGCGCGTCACGCTGCGGTTCAATTCCAAATCCGGGCGCGATGCGCCGTTGTTCGCCGCGACTTTGCCGATCTTTTCCCGCGCCTATTACAGCAATCGCCCATTCGATGAAACAACGCTAGAGCCGCCGCTCGGCTCTGGTCCCTACAAGGTCGGGCGCTTCGAACAGGGACGGTTTCTGGAATTCACGCGCATGAAGGACTGGTGGGGCGCGGACCTGCCGATCATGCGCGGGATGCACAATTTCGATACCCTGCGCTACGAGTATTACCGTGACCGCGACGTCGCCTTTGAAGGCTTCACCGCCCGCAACTACGCCTTCCGCGAGGAATTTACGTCGCGCATTTGGGCCACGCGTTACGATTTCCCCGCCGTCCGGAACGGACGCGTCAAGCGCGAGACCATCCCTGATGAGCGGCCGTCCGGGGCGCAGGGCTGGATGATCAACACGCGGCGGGAGATTTTCCGCGATCCTCGTCTGCGCGAGGCGCTCGCCGTGGCGTTTGACTTCGAATGGACGAACAAGAACATCATGTTCGGTTCGTACCAGCGGACGCATTCGTATTTCCAGAATTCCGAGATGATGGCCAGGGGCAAGCCCGGTCCGGCGGAGCTCGCAGTGCTCGAACCCTATCGCGGCAAGCTGCCTGAGGAGGTCTTCGGCGAACCCTGGACGCCGCCGCAAAGCGATGGGTCGGGACGGGACCGCCAGCTCTTGCGGCGGGCCGGCGATCTCCTGTCGGCCGCGGGGTGGCCGGTGAAGGATGGGCAGCGCATCAACAGCAAAGGAGAACGGCTCAGCTTCGAGTTTCTCTTCTCGGAGCGGTCATTCGAGCCGCATCACACCACTTTTGCCCGCACTCTGGCGCTCCTCGGAATCGAAGCGAGGCTGCGCCTGGTCGAGCCCGTGCAGTACCGCGCCCGGGTTGAAGCTTTTGACTTCGACATAACGGTCCAAAGAATGATCTTTCCGATGACCCCCGGCGATACGTTGCGCACCTACTTCTCAAGCGGCGCGGCAGCGACCAAGGGCTCGTTCAATTTCGCAGGCATTGCTGATCCGGTTGTTGACGCCCTCATCGAACAAGCCATCGCGGCCGAGACGCGGCCGGCCCTGCACGCCGCATGCCGCGCGCTCGACCGGGTGTTGCGGGCCGGGCGGTATTGGGTTCCGCACTGGTACAAAGCGTCGCATTGGATCGCCTATTGGGACATGTTCGAACGGCCCAAGGCAAAGCCGCGTTACGCCCGCGGCATTCCCGAAACCTGGTGGTACGATCCCGAAAAAGCCGCCAAAATCGAGCGGAACGGCTGACGCGCGGCAACCCTTTTTCAGCGCCGCATCGGATCACGAACAGTACGGCCAAGATGACCGCATATATCACATGACCGCATATATCATTCGACGCATTCTGTTCATGGTGCCGACGCTGATCGGCATCATGTTCGTCTCCTTTGTGGTCATCCAGTTTGCGCCCGGCGGCCCCGTCGAGCGGGTCATCGCGCGCCTGACCGGCTCCGACACCTCCGCGACCTCGCGCATCTCGGGGTCGGCCAGCGGCGACTTCGCCGGCGGGCCGCAGGTCCAGGCCGGATCGGCGGTTGACGCCGTCAACTCGAAATACCGCGGAGCGCAGGGCCTCGATCCGGAATTCATCAAGAGCCTCGAAAAGCAATTCGGATTCGACAAGCCGGCGCCCGAACGTTTCCTGCTGATGTTGTGGAATTATGCCCGGTTCGACTTCGGCAAGAGCTATTTCCGCGACGTGCGCGTGCTCGACCTGATCAAGGAAAAACTTCCAGTCTCCATGTCGCTTGGCGTTTGGATGACGCTATTGACCTATCTGATCTCGATCCCGCTCGGCATCCGCAAAGCGGTGAACGATGGGTCGCGCTTTGACGTTTACACATCGAGCGTCATCATCGTCGGCTACGCCATCCCCGGATTTCTGTTTGCGATCCTGCTGATCATCCTGTTCGCCGGCGGATCGTTCTTCGATCTCTTCCCGCTGCGCGGTCTGACATCCGAAAACTGGTCGCAGCTTACGTGGTGGCGGAAGATTCTTGATTACTTCTGGCATCTGACGCTCCCCATCGTCTCCATGGCGCTGGGCGCTTTTGCGACGATGACGCTATTGACGAAGAACTCCTTCCTCGATGAAATCCGCAAGCAATACGTGCTTACGGCGCGCGCCAAGGGATGCACCGAGCGGCAGGTGCTTTATGGTCATGTTTTCCGCAACGCCATGCTCATCGTCGTCGCCGGGTTTCCCGGCGCATTCGTGCATGCGTTCTTCACCGGCTCGCTGTTGATCGAAACCATCTTTTCGCTCGACGGACTTGGGCTTTTGGGCTTCGAAAGCGTGCTCAATCGCGATTACCCGGTCGTGTTTGCAACGCTCTATATCTTTTCCCTAGTCGGGTTGATCGTGAATCTTGTGTCCGACCTCACCTATACGTGGATCGATCCGCGGATCGATTTCGAGACGCGGGAGGTGTGAGGTGGACGTCAAGGTCACAGCAGAGGAGCTGCGGCGCGAACAGACCGCCGAAGCCGGTTTGGCTGGCGCGCCGCCTGTTCCACGCCGCGGATTCTCGCTATCGCCCATCAACCGGCGCCGATGGGAGAACTTCAAGGCGAACAGGCGCGGCTATTGGTCATTTTGGATTTTTCTCGTTCTCTTCATCATTTCGCTGCTCGCCGAGCTGATCGCCAATGACAAGCCCTTCCTCGTCCAGTTCGACGGTAAATTCTATTTTCCGGCCATCGTGAGCTACCCGGAGACGACATTCGGCGGCGATTTCGAAACCGAAGCCGATTACCGCGATCCCTTCTTGCAGAAACTGATTGCGGAAAAGAACGGCTACATGGTGTGGCCGCCGATCCGGTTTTCTTACGCGACGCACAATCTCGACCTGCCGACGCCAGCGCCCTCACCGCCAACATGGATGCTGAGCGACGCGCAGTGCCGGCCGATCGCCGAGAAAAAGGGCGGGAGCGGCTGCGGGGATCTCGAATGGAATTGGCTCGGAACGGACGATCAGGGGCGCGATGTCGTCGCGAGACTCATCTACGGGTTCCGCATCTCGGTTCTGTTCGGCTTGGCGCTGACGATCATTTCCTCGGTGATCGGCGTGGCGGCTGGCGCCGTGCAAGGATATTTCGGGGGCTGGGTCGATCTCCTGTTCCAGCGGTTCATTGAAATCTGGACATCGATTCCTTCGCTCTATCTCCTGCTCATCGTCTCCTCGGTGCTGGTCCCGGGTTTTTTCGTGCTGCTCGGAATCTTGCTGCTGTTCTCCTGGGTGGCTCTCGTCGGCCTTGTGCGCGCAGAGTTCCTCCGCGGCCGCAATTTCGAGTATGTGCAGGCGGCGCGCGCCCTTGGCGTCTCGAACGCGACGATCATGTTTCGCCATTTGTTGCCGAACGCCATGGTCGCCACGATGACTTTCCTGCCGTTTATCCTGTCTTCATCGGTGATGACCCTCACCGCACTCGACTTCCTTGGGTTCGGCTTGCCGCCGGGCTCGCCCTCGCTCGGCGAACTGCTCGCGCAAGGCAAGGCCAACGTGCAGGCGCCGTGGCTCGGCCTGACCGGCTTCTTCTCTCTCGCGATCATGCTGTCGCTGCTGATCTTCATCGGCGAGGCGGTGCGCGACGCATTCGACCCGCGCAAGACGTTCGGGTGATTGGCATGGATGTCGCCAGCGCTTCGCTTTTGTCGATTCGCGATCTTTCGGTCGCCTTCAAGCAAGGACCGCGCAACGTCCTTGCTGTTGATCGCGTCTCATTCGACATAAGCCGCGGGGAAACCCTCGCGCTCGTGGGCGAATCCGGCTCCGGCAAGTCGGTGACCGCGTTATCGGTGATGAAGCTCCTTCCTTACCCTTCCGCTAGCCATCCGTCGGGCGCCATCACCTTCAAGGGCGAGGAGCTCTTGACGATGCCGGAGCATGTGATCCGGCGCGTGCGCGGCGACGACATCACGATCATTTTCCAGGAGCCGATGACGTCGCTCAATCCGCTCCACACGATTGAAAAACAGATCGGCGAAATTTTGGAGCTGCATCGCGGGATGACAGGCGCCGAGGCGCGGCGGCGAATGCTCGAGTTGCTGAGCCAGGTCGGCATTCCCGATCCGGAGATGCGGCTGCCAAGCTATCCGCACCAGCTCTCGGGCGGACAGCGGCAACGCGTAATGATCGCGATGGCGCTCGCCAACGAGCCCGACCTCTTGATCGCCGACGAACCGACGACGGCGCTCGACGTCACGGTGCAGGCGCAGATCCTGAAACTGCTCAAGGATATCCAGACCCGGCTCGGCATGGCGATGCTGTTCATCACGCACGACCTCGGGATCGTGCGCAAGGTGGCCGATAGCGTCTGCGTGATGAAACAGGGAAAGATCGTCGAGCAAGGCGCAGTCGAGCGGGTCTTCGCCTCCCCGCAGCATCCCTATACGCGCGAACTGCTCGCAGCCGAACCGAAGGGCGAACCTGCGCCGCTCAATCCGGACGGGCCCGTGGTCATCAGGACCGAAGACCTGAAGGTCTGGTTTCCCATTCGCCGCGGCGTGCTGCGCCGCGTCGTCGGCCATATCAAGGCTGTCGACGGCGTCACGATAGAAGTGCGCAAGGGCGAGACGCTGGGCATCGTCGGCGAATCGGGATCAGGAAAAACGACCCTGGGGCTCGCCATCCTGCGTCTCATCTCGTCGCGGGGGCCGATCGTGTTCATGGGTCGGGAACTCGCCGGACTGAACTTCAAGAGCATGCGTCCGTTCCGCCGCGACATGCAGATCGTCTTTCAAGATCCATATGGATCGCTGTCTCCGCGGATGTCGATTTCCGACATTGTCGAAGAGGGGTTGTGGGTCCATTATCCGAAAATGCCGGCGGAGGAACGGGAGAGGCGCGTCATTGCGGCCTTGCAGGATGTCGGTCTCGACGCCGAGATGCGCTTTCGCTATCCGCATGAATTTTCCGGCGGACAAAGGCAGAGGATCGCGGTTGCGCGCGCGATCGTACTCGAGCCGACCTTCGTGGTCCTCGATGAGCCCACGAGCGCGCTCGACATGCTGATCCAATCGCAGATCGTCGATCTGTTGCGCGAACTGCAGGCGCGGCGGGACCTGACCTATCTCTTCATCTCTCACGATCTTCGGGTCGTCTCTGCGCTCGCCAGCCGGCTCATCGTCATGCGTCACGGCAAGGTTGTCGAGGAGGGGCCGGCGAAGGAGGTGTTTGCGCACCCGAAGACCGAATACACGAAGGCCTTGTTTGCGGCCGCGTTCGCGCTTGAGACTACGAACGAAGCGGATGTGAACCAATGAGCCGCGGCCGCACCGGGCAGCTTCGTTGCGCGGCCTCTCGCCATGATTGCACAAGGCCCTACCCTGCGGCAGGACGGAGCCGCTTCACGCTCGTCACCGCACTCCCGCCTGCGCTGATGCGCGCGAGCGCCTCGATAATGGGCTCGATGGCCACCGCCATGTGATGCGCATTGGCGTGAATGAGCGTCTCGCCGTCTCGCGCCATCGCCACGTGGCCGCGCCAGAAAACGAGATCGCCGCGCTGAAGCCGCGTAACATCGCCGTCAAACGCAATCTCAACCCCGAGCGCCGATTCCTGCATGTCGCTGTCGCGCGGACATGCGACGCCGCAAGCATTGAGCGCCACCTGCACCAAACCTGAGCAGTCGAGTCCGAGACTCGTTTTCCCGCCCCACAGGTAGGGGACCCCGACGAACTTCTCGGCGACCGCGATCGCATCTCTTTCCGTGCATGCGATGGGGGCCAAGTGACGCCCCGGCACGAACCCGCCCGTCGCCGTCTTGGCCAATGGCCCGTCCTGCCCGAGGATAACGAGCTTGGACCCGAGCGAGAGCGAGGCCTGCGGCGGCAGCTTGATGGAGGGTCCGGGAAACACGAACGTCCGCAGGGCTGCGACTCTATGGGTCAGGTCTGGGCCGGGCGGGCCGAGCGCATTGGCCGGAAGCCATCCGACATAACCGTCGGCGGCAAGCTGACCCCACGCCCATCCCTCGTCGATCGTCTCATAAATCGTGACGCGCTCGCCGAGGAGCGCCTCAGTGTCAAGGAGCGCATCCGGAGCCGGACTGCGGCGCACCGCAGCCATCGGTTCCCTCACCTCATAAACGACGCCTTCGATGTAGCGCGCCGCGTGGACTCGTCCCTCAAGTTGCTTGGCGGCGATATCGCCGCGCGCGGGGGTCAAGCGCGGGTCGAATTGAGGCTTCTCGCTCGACATCAGCGCGGCAGGCCCTTCGCCCTTTGCACCATGAGATCGCCGAGCTTTTCCACTGCGAGCGCTCCTTTCACTGTCCGCTGTACGATCACATTGCGCTTGTCGGTCTCATCCCGACGGCGCGCAACAAGGCCGAGCTTGCCCATTGTGTCAAGCGCGCGCGTGATGACCGGCTTGGTGACGCAAAGCTTGGCCGCAAGGCCGCGTATCGTATGCGGCGGCGGGTCGAGATAGATGGTCAGCAGCACCGCGAGCTGGCGAACCGACAAATCGGGTTCTTGATCGACGACCAGAGAATGGTTGAAGTCGTGCAGGAGCTTGAGCGCTTGCGATGTTCGGAGCTCGATGCCCATGAGAGCATGATCCATCAGATTGAAACGGGCGATCCGCTAACTTAATGCTGGCGCATGATCTTTTCGAAAGTGGTATCCGCTTTTCGGGATCATGCGCTAGCCGCCCTCGCCGCAATTCGTTTCGTGGCCGTATTATTTTGCGCTGATACGGGCTAAGAGCAAGTCGCGATCTCAGCTTAACCGGCGTATTCTTGTTTGAGGAACGCATAGAGCGCGCGCGCCGCCTGACACTCGCCCCCTTCGGGCCGTCCCGGACGAGTCGTAGGAGTCCAGGCATAGAGATCCAAGTGAATCCATTTCGTCGTTCGAGTGATGAAGCGCTGGAGGAAAAGCGCGCACACGATCGAGCCGGCAAATCCTCCGGAAGCGACGTTGTTGATGTCGGCGATCTTCGACTCAAGCCAAGCATCATAGCGCGGCCACAACGGCATGCGCCAAACCGGATCGTCCTCCGCCAAGCCATGCCGCACCAGCGCCTCGGCGAGAGCATCGTCATTGACGTAGAGGGCCGGAAGATCAGGACCAAGCGCGGCGCGCGCGGCTCCGGTGAGAGTGCCAAAGTCGATCAGCAGATCGGGTTTCTCCTCATCGGCCAGCGCCAGCGCATCGGCCATGACGAGCCGGCCCTCGGCGTCGGTATTGCCGATCTCGACCGTGAGGCCCTTGCGCGAAGAGTAGACATCGAGCGGGCGCATTGCGGATCCGGAGACCGAATTTTCGACGGCCGGAATAAGCACGCGGAGCCGCACTTTCAGTCCGCCCGACATGACCATGTGCGCGAGCGCAAGCGCGACCGCCGCTCCGCCCATGTCCTTCTTCATCAGGAGCATGGCCGTATCAGGCTTGATATCGAGTCCGCCGGAATCGAAACACACGCCCTTGCCCACAAGCGTGACTTTCGGATGGTTTGCGTTCCCCCATGTAAAATCGATGAGGCGCGGCTCGCGCGCTGATCCATTCCCGACCGCATAAATGAGCGGGAAGCGTCGCTCCTCAAGCGCGGCGCCCACTATTGCGCTCACGCGAGCCTTATGCGTGCGGCCAAGACGGCGCGCAGCCGTTTCGAGCTCCTTTGGTCCCATATCGTTGGCCGGGGTGTTGATCAGATCGCGAGCAAGCTCCACGCCCTCGATAATGCGCGAGAGCTCGGCGCCATCGACCCCCGCAGGCAATATGAGGCTGAGCTTCTTCCTTTCCTTCTTGCGGTAGCGATCAAAGCGATAGGCGCCAAGCGCGAAAGCAAGCGCCGCCAGACGCCCGTCATGCGGCGCATTGGCGAAACGATAGATTCCATCGGGCAGCAATTCAGCGAGTCTACCCGGCAGAAATGTATCTTTGACCCCCTGCTCGGGAGCCTCAATCCCGAACAGTATTATAGGCGATTGGCCGCCATTGCCCGCAATGAAAGCGTACCGGCCGGGTTTCGGCTCAAACCCCGTCACATCGGCGCGAGCGCTCGCCGCCGCGCCGAGCTTCGACTGAACGACGCGGTAGTTGTTTGCATGCGCGAACCAGATCGGAACGGCGGAGCTTAGGTGCTTGGGCGTCTTGAAAATCGAATGCATGGATGCCTACGTCCCATGCACCCCTGCTAGCACAGAGCGTCTGATCAGGAAATCCAAGGCCAGAGCGCGTTGCGGCGAGCGGCGGGTCGGCAATTAACCAAGCGTTAGGGTTAACGATCTATTTCTCACGGGAGGTCCCTCGAACCGAGCAGCGTAATGACCGGTTTGCGTCGTCGCCGTCTCTTGTTCTTTCTGCGCTCGGCCGCCGCAGCAGCGCTTTTTGCGACTTCCGTTGCGGGCTGCAAGACCACAAGCTCAAGTGCGACGAGCGGGTCGATACGGACCGCCGCTGACAAAGGCGCCGATCCCGATTCGCTATCGCGGCGCGAACTCGACGCCGCAGGCGCACGTTACCGATCCAATCCGCGGGACAGCGCCGCCGCCATCGGCTATGCGCAGGCGTTGCGCTCGATCGGTCAGCGGGCGCAGGCCGCGGCCGTGCTCGAGCAGGCATCGATCGAGAACCCAAAAGACCGCGCGGTGCTCGGCGCCTATGGCCGCGCCCTCGCCGACGCCGGCAGCTACGAGCAGGCGTTTGACATTCTAAGCCGAGCACACACTCCCGATCAGCCGGACTGGCGCATTCTCTCTGTCCAAGGAGCGGTGCTCGACCAAATGGGACGCCATGACGAAGCGCGCCGTTACTATGCGAGCGCGTTGAAGCTCGTTCCCGACGAAGCGGCCGTTCTGTCCAACCTTGGCCTCTCTTACGCGCTCTCGAAGGAGCTTGCTCAAGCCGAGACCACACTTCGCCGAGCCGCAGCGAAGAACCCCGACAGTCAGCGCATTCGGCAGAATCTGGCGTTGGTCATTGGGCTGCAAGGCCGCTTCGAGGAAGCCGAAAGCATGGCCAAAGCCGATCTGCCGCCCGATCTCGCGGCGTCGAACGTCGCTTATCTGCGGGACATGTTGGCTCGGCATCCGGCGCGCCGGCAGAAGCCGCCTTTCGTCGCACAAGGCTCGTAGGCCCTTGTGCGCCCCGGGTGAGGGCTCGCCCTTCCTATCGGGTTTTCTATTGAAATTGCGTAAGCCGGATCGCGGCGGGCCCAAGAATGACGATAAACAGGACGGGTAGGAAAAACAGGATCATCGGAACGGTCAGTTTGGGCGGCAGCCCAGCGGCTTTCTTCTCCGCCTCGGCCATGCGCATGTCCCGGTTTTCCTGCGCCATTACGCGCAGGGTTTGACCAAGCGAGGTGCCGTACCGCTCGGCTTGCTGCAGCGCCAGGCAGACGGCTTTCACACCGTCGAGGTCGGTCCGGCGCGCGAGGTTGTCATACGCCTGGCGGCGCTCCTGCAAATAAGACAATTCGGCCGTCGTGAGCGTGAGTTCCTCGGCCAAAGGGATCGATTGTGAGCCGATTTCCTGGCTGACGCGGCGAAAGGCGGCCTCGACGGACATTCCGGATTCGACGCAGATCAGCAGCAGATCCAGAGCGTCCGGAAATGCGCGTTTGATCGACGTTTGCCGCCGTGCAATCTGGTTCTTCAAAAACAGATACGGCAGCTGCATTCCGAGGTAAGAGGCCGCAAAGCACAGCGCAACCTTAACGCCCAATGGCTGTTCGAACGGCAGAATAACGAAGACGTAGACGGCGGCGACAAGCGCAGCGGCCGCTGGGGACAGCATGCGAAAGAACAGATAGGCGACATAAGGGGCGTGTCCCCGATATCCAGCGCGCACCAGTTTCTCGCGCGCTTCTTCCTGACCGACCCATTTGCTCAGATTAAATCGTTCGACGGCCACTTTCATGTATTGCTTGGGGGTGACGCGCAGCGAGATCTTCTCGCCGCGGGCCAGGCGTTCGCGCTCGCGCTGGCGCATCCGCTCGCGTTCCAAGGCGACAGCCTTCATGCGCCTGTTGAGATTGTCGCCGGACAGGAGCGGCATCGCCAAGGTCAATACCGTAGCCCCGGCCGCGACCGCCGCCATCACCATCATAAGGAGGCGTGTGTCGTGGAGCTTGCTGAGAAGAAGATCCAGCATCCGACCTAGACCGTGATCCGTTCAGATTTGATCATTGTGCGCTCCTAACATTGCTGACGCATGATCTTTTCCGAAAAGCGGCGTCCACTTTCGGGATCATGCGCTAGAAATCGAAATTGATCATCTTGCGCATGACCAGAATGCCGGTCAGCATCCAGAAAGCCGATCCGGCGAGCATCGTCTGGCCGAGCGAACTGGTCCATAAGAGCTCGATGTATTGCGGACTCGTGACATAGACCAACGACATAACCGCAATCGGCAGAGCGGCGATGATTCCCGCCGATGCCTTCGCCTCCATCGACATGGCCTTGATCTTCGCTTTCATCTTCTTGCGGTCGCGGAGCACGCGGGAGAGGTTGGCCAAGGCCTCGGCGAGATTGCCGCCCGACTTCTGCTGAATGGAAATGACGATGCCGAAGAAATTCGCCTCAGGCACCGGAATTCTTTCATAGAGCTTCGCGCATGTCTCGCCCAGCGGAATGCCGATGGCTTGCATTTCCACAATGGCGCGGAACTCGCTCCGCAGCGGCTCGCCGGCATCGCTCGCGACCATTCTAAGGCAGTCGGCGGGAGGCAGCCCGGCTTTCACGCCGCGCACAATCACGTCCACCGCATCGGGAAACTGATTGAGAAACTGCGTTTGCCGGCGTTTTCTCAAGAAGGAAAGCAGCCAGCGCGGCGCGCCGAGCCCCGCCGCGAATGCAAGCGCTGCGCCTACCACCATTCCGGCGCCCGAGACAATCGACAGAACGAAAGCCGATAAGCCGAGGACAATCGAGACGACCACGAATCGCCGTTTCGACCATGATAGACCTGCTTGCGAGATCTGCGCGGAAAGGGGCAGGCTTTTCGCCTTCCTCTGGCGCAGCTCCAAGTCCTTCAGCGTCTCCTCGACCAGCTCCCTTCTCACCTTCGGCGCCCCCGACGCCGCGGCGATGCGCGCTGAAGGCTCGCGCCTTGCCAGGCTTGCCTTGCGGCGCTCTGCCTGTCGCTCGCCGGACAAGAATGGGTATACGAAGACCCATACGGCGCCGGCCGTGGCGACGGCCACGAGAAAGAATACGGCGAGAAACTGCATGTCCATCGCTCGTCCCGATCACCTCAATGAGGTGGCGTCAGCCACCTCGGCTGCGTCAAGCAGCGCCGCTAGCCGTTTTTCTTCGCCGAAATAACGCGCTCGATCCCAAAATCGCGGCCGGCCGATTCCGGTTGAGCGGTGACGGCCGATGAGCCTGCCTTGCGCGTCCTCGCCCAGAAGATCGTAGACGAAGAGGTCCTGCGTGATGATCACCTCGCCTTCCATGCCCATCACTTCGGTGACATGAGTGATCCGGCGCGAGCCGTCGCGAAGCCGAGCCGCCTGCACGATGACGTCGACCGAGGCGCAGATCATTTCACGGATGGTGCGCGAGGGCAGCGCGTAGCCCCCCATGGTGATCATCGATTCGATGCGCGACAGCGCTTCGCGGGGGCTGTTCGCATGCAGCGTGCCCATCGAGCCGTCGTGGCCGGTGTTCATCGCCTGCAAGAGATCGAATGATTCCGCCCCGCGGACCTCGCCCACGATGATGCGTTCGGGCCGCATGCGCAGGCAGTTGCGGACGAGATCCCGCATCGTGACCTGACCCTCGCCTTCGAGGTTCGGCGGGCGCGTCTCGAGACGGACTACGTGCGGCTGCTGCAGCTGGAGTTCGGCTGCGTCTTCGCAGGTGATGATGCGCTCATCGTCGTCGATGAATCGCGTCATGCAGTTGAGCAGCGTCGTCTTGCCCGAACCGGTGCCGCCGGAGATGATCGTGTTGCATCGCGACCGGCTGATGATTTTCAGGATTTCGGCGCCCTCGGGCGAAATGGTGCCGTACTTGACCAATTGATCGAGCGTCAGCTTGTCTTTTTTGAACTTGCGGATCGTGAGCGAAGGCCCGTCAAGGGCAAGCGGCGGCACGATCGCGTTCACGCGCGAGCCGTCGGGCAGCCGCGCGTCGCAAATCGGCGAAGCTTCGTCAACGCGCCGCCCGACCTGACTGACGATGCGCTGGCAGATATTCAAGAGCTGCTGAGCGTCGCGAAACCGGATGTTTGTCTTTTGAATTTTGCCGGCCACTTCGATGTAGACGATATCCGGTCCGTTGACCATGATGTCGGCGATGTCATCGCGGCCGAGAAGCGGTTCGAGCGGGCCATAACCGAGAACGTCGTTGCAGATGTCGTTGAGGAGCTCCTCTTGCTCCGCAATCGACATCACGATGTTCTTGATGGCGATGATTTCGTTGACGATGTCGCGAATTTCTTCGCGCGCGGAATCGGCGTCGAGCCGCGCGAGCTGCGCCAGGTCGATCGCTTCGATCAAGGCGCCGAAGATCGCCCCTTTGATCTCGTAGTACTGCTCGGAGCGGCGGGTTTCGGCGACGATGGGAGCGGCGGGAAGCGTGTTGCGTTTGGCGATCGGGGTCGCCCCCACCAAGGGAGCCCCTAGTCCGGCGGAGGGCAAGGGCGAACGGCCGCCGTCGGCGGGCAAAGCTGAGGTTGCGAAATCCGGCGCAAGCGGCGGCGATGGAGCTTCCGCCTGCCGGCCCGTCAGCTCGGGCGTCGTCGAACCGGGACTGGAGCGCTTGCCGAACACGCGATACTCCGTTTGTGACTTAAGCGCCCAAACGCTTCAGACGGCCGAGAAGCGGGTCCAAAAGACTCGCGCGGTTCTTTTTCGCCTCCATCCGGCCGGTGAGGACCTGCGCCAGGTGGCGGAACGTCTCCGACACCTTGTGGCTCGCGGAGACCTCGGCGATCATTTGCCCGTTGTTCGCCGCCGTACCGAAGAGCTGGGGATCGAACGGAATGAGGGCGATGGGATCGGTCTCCAGCGCCTTGCTGAAATCGGCCGGCTTCAGTTCGGGCCGTTTGGGCACTCCGACCTGATTGAGGCAGTGCAGCGGGGCGCGGTCATTGGGCCTGACCTGACGCAAAATGTCGGTCAGATTTTTGGCGTTTCGAAGGTTGGCGAGATCGGGCGCCGATACGATGACGACGTCGTCCGCCATGGTCAGCAAGTGCTTCGCCCATCCGGTCCAGACATGCGGAACATCGAGCACGATGCATGGAACGGAGGTCCGCATCACCTCGATGACCGTGTCGAAAGCGTCCGCTCCCATATCGTAGACGCGATCCAATGCGGCCGGCGCGGCAAGCAGGCTGAGGCGCTCGACGCATTTGGACAACAATCGATCGACGAACGCAGCATCGATGCGGTCAGGCGATATCACCGCGTCGGCGATGCCCTGCGGCGGATCCTGATTGTAGTCGAGCCCCGCCGTTCCAAACGGCAAATCGAGATCGGCGACAACGCACTCGATGTCCAGGTCGCGAGCGATGGCCCAGGAGAGATTGTGCGCGAGCGTGGATGCGCCCACGCCGCCTTTCGCGCCGACCACGGCGATGGTGCGCCCAACCGGTTTCGCATCAGGCGCCGTGAACAGCGACGAAACAGCGCGCACGATGTCAAGCGGAGCGGCGGGCGCGATCATGTAATCGCTGATGCCGCGGCGCACGAGTTCTCTATAGAAGCCAATATCGTTCACATCGCCGATGACGATGACGCGCGTGCCGGCGTCGCAGACCTCGGCGAGGCGATCGAGATCGGCAAGCAGCTCTTGACCCGGTCCCGAAGATTCGACGACGATCACATTCGGAGTCGGCGCGGCGCGATAAGCGCCAAGCGCGGCGGCAATTCCGCCCATCTGCACTTTGAGATGAGATTTCACCATCCGGCGGTCTTGGGCCGCCGCTTGCACTGCGCCGGCCGTTTCTGCGCTTTCGCAGAACGCTTGGATGGCTACGCGAGGGACCGGCGCAATATGCGGCTCTGACGCAGGAGCAGCCGCAGTTCCAGGTTCTTCGTCAACCATTTTGGAGGCGAATCTGATCATTTGGCGACATCGCTAATGGCGCCTTTGTCGGCATTGGGATAAACGGTCGCGGTGCTTTCGCCCTTGCGATACTTGTCGATCACCGTCGAGCGGCGCGCGGCGTAAATCGCGGCTTCTGGCCGCGGCTGCACCATATCCGCGGGGTTCTCCACCATGGCGGCGAGATTGCGTTGGCTGGCGCAACCCAGGTTCCAATAAGGGCGGTTCTCGAAATGCTCACGCGCAATAGTCGGGCCGATATCGTCCGGCCACAGTCCGCATGGACCAGTATCGGCGGCCATTGCCGGATAACTCAGCCTGATGGTCGCCAGTCGCGCCGGATCCCCAGGATGGTACGCGCGCACGACGACGCCATGCGGCGGGACTCCGGCGGCGTGCAACAGCGGCTTGATCTCTTTCAACGCGTCGTTCGCGGCGATCTCGTTCGGCGTTCCTGCGGGAACGTCGATAATAACGCCCCCCGTGCCTTCGCGTCGCCAATTGTTGGCGAACCCGGCCACGCTGACGCGCTGCGGCGCGGTCAGATTGCCGCGATTACTGCCGATGAAAACTTCGACTGAGCGCGCGCGC
>WBZR01003050.1_pt1 | contig 16012 bp, 10 predicted proteins | sample 5204231 | NCBI WGS metagenome assembly WBZR01 (sample SAMN12412403, study PRJNA552823) | activated sludge metagenome | isolation source: activated sludge from anammox sidestream of wastewater treatment plant... | place: USA: Virginia | collected 2017-08 | reverse complement strand
CGACATCCTGACCGTCGAGAAGCTCGACGCGGACGCCGGCAAGGACATCGAACTCGAAGTGCTGCTGGTCGGCAGCGGCGCCGATGTCAAGGCCGGTAAAGCGCTCCCCTCGGACGCGAAAGTCACCGCGGAGCTGGTCGAGCATACGCGCGGGCCGAAGCTGATCGCCTTCAAGAAGCGCCGCCGTAAGAACTCGCGCCGGAAGCGCGGGCATCGCCAGGACCTCTCGACGATCCGCATCACGGGCATCACCGGCTAAGGACCGCGGAGCGCGCCACGACGCTGCTCCCCCATCAGAAGGACTTCCCCCCCATGGCACAAAAGAAAGCCGGCGGCTCGACAAAGAACGGCCGCGACTCGCATTCGAAGCGTCTCGGCATCAAGCGGTACGGCGGCGAGCACGTCATTCCCGGCAACATTCTCTGCCGCCAGCGCGGCACGCAATGGCATCCGGGCACGAACGTCGGCATCGGCACGGACCACACCATTTTCGCCACCGCCGAAGGCACCGTCGCCTTCGAGACCAAGCGCAACGGGCGCGTCTACATATCGGTGGTGCCCGAGAAGGCTGTCGCCGCCGAGTAAGCGCGGCTTGGCGCGCGGATGTTTCTCGACGCGAGGGGGATGGGCGCCATCCCCCTTTTGCGTTCGAGCCCCGCGAGCTTCATTATCGGATGGCGGATCGACGACACTCCTGCATGTCCCCATGACGAGGGCTCGAAGCGAACGGATGGCGATGTCAAAGCCGATCAAGACCCGGCGGCTCGTGCTGCGCGAGCTCGACGACGGCGACGCGCCGGAGCTGGCGCGCCTCGCCGGCGACTGGGACATCGCGCGCATGACGGCGCAGATCCCCTACCCCTATTCGGAAGACCTCGCCCGCGCGTGGATGGCCGCGCTCTCGCCGGGAGAATTCGTGCGCGCGGTGACGTTCGAAAACGCGCTCGTCGGCGCGGTCGGCTACATTCCCGAGGAGGACGGGTCGTCAGCCGAGATTGGATATTGGATCGGCCGGCCGTGGTGGGGGCGAGGGTTCGCCAGCGAGGCCGCGTCCGCTCTCGTGCGCCACTGCTTCACGGAGGCCGGCTTCAAACGCCTCACCTGCTGTCATTTCAACGACAACGCCGCCTCCGCGCGCGTGATCCGCAAGCTCGGCTTCCGCCTCAAGGGCGCGCACTCCGCCTGGTGCGACGCGCGCCAGGCGGAGTTTCCGACGCAGTGCTATGAGCTCAACCGCCCGGTGACGGCCGTCCTGTGGAGGCTCACGGCATGAAATTCCTCGACCTCGCCAAGATCTACATCAAGGCCGGCGACGGCGGCAATGGATGCGTCGGGTTCCGGCGCGAGAAGTTCATCGAGTTCGGAGGCCCGGACGGCGGCGACGGCGGCAATGGCGGAGATGTCGTCATCCAGTGCGTCGACAATCTCAACACGCTGATCGACTACCGCTACCAGCAGCACTTCAAGGCGGAGCGCGGCACCAACGGCATGGGTCGCAACCGTGCAGGGCCGAACGGCCGCGATTGCATCGTCAAGGTGCCGCCGGGGACGGTGGTGCTGGCGGAGGACCAGGAAACGGTGCTCGCGGAAATGACGGAAGCGGGGCAACGCTTCGTCGTCGCGCACGGAGGCAACGGCGGCTTCGGCAACGCGCACTTCAAGAGCGCGACCAACCAGGCGCCGCGGCACGCCAACCCGGGGCTTCCGGGCGATGAGCTTACGATCTGGCTGCGCCTCAAGCTGATCGCGGACGCGGGTCTCGTCGGGCTTCCGAATGCCGGGAAATCGACGTTTCTCGCCGCGGTTTCGGCCGCGAAGCCCAAGATCGCCGACTATCCGTTCACGACGCTGCATCCCAACCTCGGCGTGGTGCGCGCCGGCGAGCGCGATTTCGTGCTGGCCGACATTCCCGGGCTGATCGAAGGCGCCCATGACGGGGCCGGGCTCGGCACGCGCTTTCTCGGCCATGTCGAGCGGACGCAGGTCCTGCTGCACCTCGTCGACGCGACGCAGGAGGACGTGGCCGGCGCCTACCGGACCGTGCGGCGCGAGCTCAAGGCCTATGACGGAGACCTCGCCAGGAAGAAGGAGATCGTCGCGCTGTCGAAGATCGATGCCATCGACGGGGACACGCTGGCGCGGCGCTTGGCGGAGCTCGAGAAGGCGGCCCGCAAGAAGCCGCTCGCGCTCTCTGCCGTGTCGGGCCTCGGCCTCAAGGAGGCGCTCTATGCCCTCACGCGCGAGATCGGTCGGGCGAAACGCAGCGAGGCCGAAAACGCCGAGGGCGCACACAAGCCCTGGCGTCCCTAGACCATGATCACTTCAGGCCCTATCAGCCTGAAGTGTGAATCATAGGCGTTATTAAAGAGATAGAGCGTGATCCCGATTCAATCAAAAACGATCATGCTCTAGTGCGTCTTGCGATCCGATGGCCTCGGATCGGGACGCGCTAGGTTTTCGCGCGGTCGCATGGTCTTGCGACGACGCGGCCTCCGCTTCGTCGCAAAATGCTCTGGGCGCGGTCCGGCTCCCTAAGGCATTGCCCGGATTGCGCCCGCCAAAAGTCCATCACACATGAGTGCTACCGAGGTGCCGACGGGCCGGAACAGACCCGCGACACAGATCCACGATGCGGATTTGCTACCATTGCCGGTCCCAAGCCAATCAACCGCAAAAATCGGAACAAGCGGAGAGAAATCGATAACTCGTCAAGCGTAACCTATTGAAGTCGAACTCGTCATGATCCAAAAGTTAACCGTTGCAGAGGGCACTCGAGAGGCCCCGGACACGGTTTCCCATGAGTTTTAGGGGGTTTCACGGTGCTCACGTCGTCGTCCAATCGCGTTGGGGCGAAAGGTCTTCTGTTGCGTCTCGGCAGCGCCTCGCTGGCGCTCGGTCTTCTCACCCACACGGCTCTGTCCGCACCCGATGACCGCCGGTCCGAACGCAGGGCCAAGCCGTCCCAGCAGTCCCGCGTCGAGGCCCCGGCGTCCGCCAAGACCGACGGGCCGCTGCTCATGCTCGTCTCGCTCAACCAGCAGCGGATGTATGTCTACGACGGCAACGGCTTCGTGTTGCAGACGCGCGTCTCGTCCGGCCGTGCGGGCCACGAGACACCGGTCGGCATCTACAGCATTCTCGAGAAGAAGGTCGACCATACGTCGAACATTTACCTCGACGCAAAGATGCCGCACATGCAGCGCCTGACAATGACCGGCATTGCGCTGCACGGCGGCGTCATTCCGGGCTATCCCGCCTCGGGCGGCTGCGTCCGCCTGCCGTTCGATTTCGCGCGCCGCTTCTTCAGCATGACCGATATCAACCAGCGGGTCGTGATCGCGCCGGACGTGCATGCGCCGGCGCCCTTCGATCATCCGCGACTGTTCTCGGCGCTGCCCTCCGTCGCTCAAGCCGAACCTAAAGACGACCGCGCCGAGAGCGGCAACGGCACGGCGATCCAAGCCGGAGTGGACGCCGCGGAAGCGCTGCTCGGCATCACCTCCGCGCATGCGGCAACGGACCCTACGGCGCGAACGCAAGAAACGGCGGCCGAAACACGCCGGGCGGAGCGCCAGGCCCTCGTGGATGCCGTTGCGGCCGCCGACGCGGGGCGCTCTGCCACCGCCGAGAGCGAGGCTGCGGCCGAGCGCGCCGTCACGGACGCGAAGGCGGCTGCCAAGGCGCGGCGCAGCGAGGCGAAAACCGCGGGACGTGCAGCGGACGCGGCCAAGGCCGCCCTCAGATCGCAAGAGCGTGACCTCAAGAAAATCACGGCACGCCTCGCCAAGGCCACGTCCCGCATGCGGGCCGACCAGCTCGAGGCGCTGCGCGCATCCGAGGCCGCCGAGCGCGACCGCCACGCGGTGCTCGCCGCCGAGACGCAGCGCGCGGCGGATGCCGCCACGGACGGCGATGCGGCCGTCAAAGCCGCGGATGAGACGATCGCGAAGGCTGCCGACGATCTCAAGGCGGCCAAGGCCGAGACCAGGTCGGCCGTGGCTGCCGCGACGGCCGCCGCCAAAGCCGTCGCCGCGTTCGATCGCCTGGAGCAGAACCGCGGACTTCCCGTGTCCGTATTCGTCAGCTCCGCCACCGGCCTCGTCCAGGTGCGCCAAGGCTTCGAGCCGGTGATCGAGGCGCAGGCGACGATCGAAAATCCGGACGTGCCGCTCGATACGTTCATCTTCTCGGCGGTCGACTGGAAGGACGGCAGCAAGACCGACCTCAAATGGCACGCGACCGAGGTCAACGAGTATTCGACCGGCTTCGGCGGCTTCGAGGATGTCTCCTACGACAGAAAGAAGACCAAGGCCGGCGCGTCCGTGAGGATGCCGTCACGGACCGACACGGACAAGGCCGCCCGCACGCTCGAGCGCATCACGCTGCCGAAGGCTGTGGGCGAGCGCATCGCCGAGGTGGTGAAGCCGGGCAGCACGCTGATCGTCTCGAGCTATGACGTGGCGCGCAGCGAAACGAAGTACGCCGGCACGGACTTCATCGTGCAGATGCCGGAGGTCGTCGCCAAGATCTCGAAGCCGACGCCGCGGCCGCCGAAGCCCCTCGAAGTGGTGGAGGATGACGGCGGCAGCTGCTTCTTCTTCTGCTCGCCGTACTCCTCCAGCAAGTCGTCCAAGGAGAAGGACAAGCTCAAGGACCGCAAGCGCCAGCGCACCAGCGGCGGCAAGTCCTCGGTCTGGTGACCCGGAGCTCGGCTGAGCTCTCATCGCGAAACCCCGGTCGCCTCGGCGGCCGGGGTTTTTTGTTTGCGTGATCGATGGCCGTAACGGGCGTCCTCATCGCCGCCCGTCCGCAGTTCAGGCGACGCGATCGGGCGGGCGTCGCAAGCCGCCGAACATGACCGCGAGAACGACGCCCGCGACGAAGCCGCCGACGTGGGCCATGTAGGCCACGCCGCCCTGTTCCGTCTCGGCCGTATCGGCGATGCTTCCCACGCTGCTCACGAGCTGCAGCACGACCCAGAAACCCAGGACGACGAACGCCGGCATGGCCACCACCTGGCGCCCCAGCAGAACATCGACGCGCGCCTTCGGAAACATCAGGAGATAGGCGCCGAGCACCCCGGCGATGGCCCCCGACGCCCCGACGTTCGGGATCGTCGAGCCCGGATTGACGGCGTATTGGGCGAAGGTCGCGGCGAGGCCCGCCGCAAGATAGACCATGAGATAGCGGACGTGGCCGAAGCGGTCCTCGACGTTGTCGCCGAAGATCCAGAGATACAGCATGTTGCCGCCGAGGTGCAGCCAGCCTCCGTGCATGAACATGGCGGAGACCAGGGTCACCCCTTCGATGGATGGATTTTCCGAGAAGCGTGCGGGGATGAAAGCCCAATCGGTGACGAAGCGGTCGCCAAGCTGAAGCTCGAGGAGGAAGACAAGACTATTGATGGCGATCAGCGCGATCGTGACGACCGGCGTTAAGCGCCGCGCACTGTTGTCGTCTCCGATTGGGAACATCAGGCCCCTCGCCGGCCGCCTCGCAGATTGCCGGCCAGTGCATCACGATTCACGTCCGGATTTAAGAGTGCGCCGTGCCTTTTTTCCCGGAGGTTTTGCGCATCGCGGCGGCCATGACCTGGTGGTCCGCCGATGCCCCACGGTCAGGTGCGGGCGAGATGCACCGGCGACAGCGCGCCGAGCCCATGCCGCACCGTTTCGCTCATCGTGCCGAAATGGCCGGCATCGACGTAGCTCACCTCGGCTGCGGGCAGGATCCGATGCACGGCGGAGATCAACCCCTGGCGCCTCGGCTCGGGAATGAGCTCGTCCCTCAAGCCGAACACGAAGCGGCTTCCCGGCGCGAGATTGTCGAGGTTCTCGATCGTGTGCAGGCCGGCCAGAGCGCGCGTGAAATCGGCGCAGCGGTAGCCCTTGGCCTCGGCCAGCTCCTTGACCGGCGCGGAGGCCGGGCTCTCCCACAGCGTGAGATCGCCGCGATCGGCCGAGGCGATGGAGCAGAGGCGCGCGCCGATGCGGTTGGCGAATACGGTGGCGACCGCCGTCCCGATGCTCAGGCCGACGACGAGAAGGTGGGCAGGCTCGAGACGCGTCTTTGCAAAAACGCCCATGGCGTCGGCGATCACGGCGTCGAGGGCGCGCACGCAGAGCTCCGGTTCGGAGCTGACGATGGCGTTCGGCATCTCATAGCAGGCGAGAAAATTTTTCGGCGCGATGCGCGATACCCGCGCCAGCGGGTAGGGCATGCGCCACGGCAGAAAGCAGATGAGCGCGGCCTTCGGATCGCCGTCGATGCGCGTGAACGCAATGGACGTGTCGTCACCGAGCGACTGCGGACGCAGGAATTCTCGACCCAGAGATCCAATCATGGCTTCGACCAACGCTGCGTGCCGGGCCTTGGTTCCCCGGCGTTCCCGAGACCCTCCATCGGTCATGTTTCGATCACTTCTATGACGCCGGGGACGGTGGTGATGCGGCCAATCGTCCTTGCGGAGAGATCATATCTTGCTTTCGGCGCAATCGGAACCGGACGCGCGTAATCGGCCAGACGGAGCTCGATCACGGCCTCGCCCTTGCCGGGCCGCAGCAGGGTCTTGAGCTGGTCGAGGGCTGCGCGATTGCGGCCGAGCACATCGCCGTCGACGAGAATGCGGATCCGTCGCGGGATCTGCTCGACGGCCTCGTCGAGCGACTTCACGCTCTGTATGCGCATCTTGAGGGCCTCGCCGTCGCGCTCGCCTTCGACATCGAGCAGCACGGCGTTGCCCGCCTCCAGAAGGCTGCGCGCCTGGGCGAGCGTGTCGGAGAAGATGACGGCCTCGAACTGCCCGCTCGTGTCGGAGAACAGCGCAAAGGCGAACTTGTTGCCTTTCTGCGAGCGGCGCTCGCGGGCGGAGATGACGATGCCGGCGAGGCGGCCCGCGACGGCGCCGCGGGCGCTCGCCGCCTCGAAGTCCACGTAGCGGCGCACGCCGAGCTTCTCGAGGGCGCGCTCGTACTGGTCGAGGGGATGGCCGGAGAGGAAGAACCCGACGGCGTCGAATTCCTTCTGCAGCTTATCCATCGGTGTCCAGGCCTCGGTGGCCTTGAGGTCGAGAGAAGCTGCGCTATCCCCTGCACCGCCGAAAAGGTCGCTGGTGCCCAAGGCGGCATTGTCGGAAATGCGGTTGGCGAGCGCGATCATGCCCTCCACGTTCGCATACACCAGAGCGCGGCTCGGCTCGAAGGCGTCGAATGCGCCGGCAGCGGCGAGCGTTTCGAGCGCACGCTTGTTGACGGCCTTGGTGTTGATGCGCGCGGCGAAATCCGAGAGCGACGTGTAGGATCCCTTGGCATCGCGGCTCTCGACGATGGTCTCGACGGCGGAGGCGCCGATGTTCTTGAGCGCGGCGAGCGCGTAGCGGATAGCGCCGTGCGTCTCCGCCTTTTTCGGCGGCTCTGCGATGAACTCGACGGCCGACGCGTTGACGCAAGGCGGAAGCACGCGGATGCCGCTCTTCCGCGCCTCGGCCGCGAACATGGCGAGCTTGTCCGTATTTCCCGCGTCCAGCGTCATGGAGGCGGCGAGAAACTCCTCGCGGAAGTTCGCCTTCATGTAGGCCGTATGGTAGCTCACGAGCGCATAGGCCGCCGCGTGGGACTTATTGAAACCGTAGCCCGCGAACTTGTCGACCAGCTCGAAGATGTAGGCGGCATCGTCCTTCCTGACACCGTTCTTCAGCGCGCCCTCGACGAAGCGTGCCTGCTGCTTCGCCATCTCGTTCTTGTCTTTCTTGCCCATGGCGCGGCGCAGGAGGTCGGCATCGCCAAGCGAGTAGCCCGCCATCACCTGGGCGATCTGCATCACCTGCTCCTGGTAGATGATGACGCCGTAGGTCTCCTTCAGGATGCCTTCCAGCATCGGATGCAGGTAGTCGACCGGCTCCTCGCCGTGCTTGCGGTTGATGTAGGTCGGGATGTTGTCCATGGGGCCGGGGCGGTAGAGCGCCACCATGGCGATGATGTCCTCGAAGCGGTCAGGCTTCAGGCGCTTCAGGCTCTCGCGCATGCCCGTGCTTTCGAGCTGGAACACGCCGGCCGTGTCGGCCTTGGCGAGCAGCGTATAGGACGGCGCATCGTCAAGCGGCAGCGCGAGCAGGTCGACGTCGATGCCGCGTCCCTTCCTGACGAGGTCGACGGCCTTGGTCAGCACCGTCAGCGTCTTGAGCCCCAGGAAGTCGAACTTCACGAGGCCCGCCGCCTCGACCATCTTCCAGTTGAACTGGGTGACGGGCATGCTCGACTTCGGATCGCGGTAGAGCGGCACCAGCTCGTCGAGCCGGCGATCGCCGATCACCATGCCGGCGGCGTGGGTCGAGGCATGACGGTAGAGCCCCTCGAGCTTCTGGGCGATCTCGAGCAGGCGCGCGACCAAGGGATCGTTGTCGCGCTCCTCCTGCAGCTTGGGCTCGCCCTCGATGGCCTCCGGAAGCGTGACCGGATTGGCAGGGTTGTTGGGCACGAGCTTGCAGAGGCGGTCGACCTGGCCGTACGGCATCTGCAGCACGCGGCCGACGTCGCGCAGCACGGCGCGCGCCTGCAGCTTGCCGTGGGTGATGATCTGCGCAACGCGGTCCTCGCCGTATTTCTGCTGCACGTAGCGGATCACGCGGTCGCGCCGCTCCTGGCAGAAGTCGATGTCGAAGTCCGGCATCGAGATGCGCTCGGGGTTGAGGAAACGCTCGAACAGGAGGCCGAAGCGCAATGGATCGAGGTCGGTGATGGTGAGCGACCAGGCAACGAGCGAGCCCGCGCCCGAGCCGCGCCCCGGGCCGACCGGCACATCGTTGGCCTTCGACCACTTGATGAAGTCGGCCACGATCAGAAAGTAGCCCGGGAACTTCATGCGGCCGATGATGTCGAGCTCGTAGGCGAGGCGCTTGTCGTAATCCTCGCGCGTGAAGCCGTCGGCGAGCGGGTTCACGGCGAGGCGGGTGCGGAGCCCCTCCTCGGCCTGGCGCTTCAGCTCTGCGGCTTCTGCTCTGAGCATTTCCTCATCGGTCATGCCCACCGCATCGGCGGCGGCGACGAAGCGCGGCAGGATCGGCTTGCGCTTCAGCGGCCGGTAGGCGCAGCGCTGTGCGATCTCGATGGTGCTTGCGAGCGCCTCGGGAAGGTCGGCGAACAGCGCCGCCATGTCGTCGATGCTCTTGAAGTAGTGCTCGCGCGTGACGCGGCGGCGGTTGTCCTCCGTCACCATCCGCCCCTCGGCGATGCAGAGCAGCGCGTCATGGGCCTCGTAGTCGTCGGGCTCTGCGAAGTAGACCTCGTTGGTGGCGACGAGCGGAATGCCGAGGTCGTAGGCGAGCGCGATAAGCTCCGGCTCGATCTCCTCCTCGCTCTTCGCGCCGTGGCGCTGCAGCTCAACGTAAAGGTTCCCGTTGAAGATGCGGTGCAGGCGGGTGAGGCGTTCGCGCGCAAGATCGCCCTGGCCGTCCGAGAGCGCACGGCCGATGGGGCCCTCCGGGCCTCCGGTCAGAACGATGAGGCCGTCGCGGCGGGCTTCGAGCGCCTCGAGCTTGATGTGCGTCGGCTCAGCGGGATCGGGCAGCAGGAATGCCTGGCTCGCGAGCTTGATGAGGTTGGCGTAGCCGTCGGCGCTCGAGGCGAGGAGCGCGAGGGCGCCGGCGGGGCGCACGGGCGGCGCGTTCTGGCCGAGGCGCGGGAGGCCGCCCGTGTCGGCAGCGGTGCCGTCACCGAAGTCGGTGTCGAAGGTCGCCCCGACGATGGGCTGGATGCCGGCGGCGGACAGCTTGTCGGAGAACTCGAGCGCCCCGAACAGGTTGTTGGTGTCGGTGAGGCCGATGGCCGGCATTCCGGTGGCCTCGGCGAGCTTGGCGATCCTGCCGATCGGCAGCGCGCCCTCGAGCAGCGAATAGGCCGAGTGGGTCTTGAGGTGGACGTATTTGGGAAGCTTGGGCGCGGCTGCCATTCGTGTCCTTCGGGCGTGTTCGTTGCAAAGCAACCCGGCTGAATGCGGCGGCGTGTCTGGATCCCGGCCGTCCATGCGGAGCATGGCTTCGCCATGACGCCGGGATGACGGTCACATACGGTCAGGATGTGCGCCAAACCTCGACGTCACCCCGACGAAGATCGGGGGCCAGCCACGCTTCCCAGCGGCGCGGGCAGGTGCTTGCTTCGCAGAATAGGTGAGTCGCCCCGGTCGAGCGCGGATATAGGTTGCAGCTACCGATATTCACAGGCCGGTGAGGCAGTGGCAACGGTCTTTGGAGACGCGGCTTGCCAGGGGGCCGCGGGGCCGGTACCGCTCTCCCTCAATGGCCACTCTACTCACAAATATCTGGCGGCTCGCGCGGGCGGGCGTCGTGCTCGCGCAGCACGGGGTCCGGTTCGCCCCTCGAGGCCGGCCGGTGCCGCTGGCGCTGCGCGCGGCGCGGCTGGCGACGCTGCCGATCACGATCCTCGCGGCTCCGTTCAACGTCGGCAAGCCCAAGCAGCAGCGCATCTCGTCGGCGCTCGCCGCGCTCGGGCCCTCCTACATCAAGCTCGGACAGTTCCTGGCGACACGTGCCGACGTGATCGGGCCCGAGGCCGCCGCCGATCTCAGCCGGCTGCAGGACAAGCTGCCCCCCTTTCCCATGGCGGACGCGCGGGCCGCGGTCGAGGAGGCTCTCGGCGGCAGGCTCGAGGATCATTTCGTGGAGTTCGGGCCGCCGGTCGCGGCCGCCTCCATCGCGCAGGTGCACAAGGCCGTGACCGTGGGCAAGGACGGGCAGCGGCGCGAGGTGGCCGTCAAGATCCTGCGGCCCGGTGTCGAGCGCCGCTTCAAGCGCGATCTCGACAGCTATTTCTTCGCGGCCCGCCTCATCGAGCGCGTGCATGCGCCCTCGCGGCGGCTGAAGCCGGTGGCCGTGGTCGAGAACCTCGCGCGCACGACGGAGCTCGAGATGGACCTGCGCCTCGAAGGCGCGGCGATGTCGGAGATGGCGGAGAACCTCGCGCCGGACGAGCGCTTCCGCGTGCCGTCGGTCGACTGGACGCGAACCGCCAAGCGCGTGCTCACCACCGACTGGATCGACGGCATCCCGATCTCGGACCACGCGCGGCTCACGGCGGCGGGGCACGACCTCAAGGCGCTCGGGCTCATCGTGCTCAGAGGCTTCCTCACGCACGCCATGCGCGACGGTTTCTTCCACGCTGACATGCACCAGGGGAACCTGTTCGTCGACACGTCCGGCAACGTCGTCGCCGTCGATTTCGGCATCATGGGGCGGCTTGGCCACAAGGAGCGCCGCTTCCTGGCCGAGATCCTCTTCGGCCTCATCACGCGCGACTACCACCGTGCGGCGGAGGTGCATTTCTGGGCCGGCTATGTGCCGCCGCATCATCCGGTCGAGGTGTTCGCGCAGGCGTTGCGCGCCATCGGCGAGCCGATCCATGGGCGCACGGCCGACGAGATCTCGATGGCGGACCTGCTCGGGCAGCTCTTCGCCTATACGGAAGTCTTCGACATGCAGACGCGGCCGGAGCTGATCCTGCTGCAGAAGAGCATGGTGATCGTCGAGGGCGTGGCGCGCGGGCTCGATCCCTCGCTCAACCTCTGGGTCGCGGCGGAGCCGGTGGCGAAGGAATGGGTCGCGGCGCACTACGGCGCGCGGGGCGCCGTGCGCAAGGCCGGCGAAGGCGCGACCACGCTGGCGCGCGTGCTGGCGGAGGTGCCGGCCCTTCTCGCGGAAGCCGAGCGCGCGTCGGTCGGGCTCGCCGAGATGGCGCGCGAGGGGCTGAGGCTCGATCCCGTGAGCATCGAGAAGATCGGCGCGGCATCGGGACGGCGCGACCGTGGCACGCGGGTTGCGGCGTGGATCGGGGCGCTCAGCCTCGCCGCCATGGCGGCGAGGTACCTGGGCCTCGTCTGATCGGCTCGCGCCCTTTCCGGCTCAGATCGAAACAGGGCTGTGCCCCCTCACCCACGCAGCTTCGCTGCGCCTTTGCCATGACCATGCGCACCATGGCTCCGCGAGGACGGGGAGAGGTCGCGCGCGCAAGCGCGCGGGTGAGGAACTATTCCATCTGAAACGGAAGGACCCTAGAGAGTTTCCGTTTCAGATGGAAATAGCGGTTCGACATGCGCAAGCCCGTCTGGACTCCGGCCTTCGCCGGAGTGACGTTGAGTTTGCGTAACCCGCCTGCATACAAATGACGTCATCCCGGCATCATGACGAAGCCATGCTCCGCATGGACGGGCGAAGCCATGCTCCGCATGGACGGGCGGGATCCAGACACGCCAATGGCCCGCATGACCATGTTTCCACCTCAGTCGGAACGACTCTAGGCAGGCACGAGAGCGCCGCGACCGCCGCGGCGGTCCGCCGAGGCCGAAAGCCCGGCAACGAGGGCTCCGAAATCCCGGAGTCCTCGTCGCCGTCGTTAGAATTTCAAGGTCAAGCCCGCATTGAACGAGCGCCCCTCGCCGGGAACGTTGTCGCGCGGCGACGCCCAGTAGTAGTGGCCGGCGAGCGGATCCTCGAAGTAGGTGTCCAACACGTTCTTGATGCCGAGGTCGACCCGCACGGTCTCCCACTCGTAGCTCGTGGCGAGATTGAGCAGGGCATACCCGGCGGTCTCCATCTCGTTGCGCACCGTGTCCACATTGTGCTTGCCGGCAACGGCATAGACCTCGACGGAGCTGGTCCAGCCGCCAAGCGCATGCGTGAGCGCGATCCGGCCGTTCCACGGCATCATGTGATAGAGGCTGACGCCCGTGTCGACGTTCTCGCCGCGCACATATCCCGCCACACCGGTGAGTGCGAAGCGGCCGAGCTGGCTCGAGTCCGCGAGCAGCAGGCTCCCCGACACGTTCACGCCGTAGAGCTCGGCGTCGTGATTGGCGAATTGCAGATAGACGACGTCCGGCGCCATCATCCCGCCATCTCCGATCTTCCGGACACCGATGTAGTCCTCGACATAGGTGTAGTACGGCGTGACCTTGAGCTCCCAGTCCTTGCGCACGCCGCTGCTCCAGCCGGCCGTAAGGCTCGCGGTGTGGGCCACCTCAGGATCGAGGTCCGGATCGCCGACGTAGCCGTTGAGATCGCCGAACCAGCCCACCATGCGCATCGCCATGCTTCCCCGGCCCCACACATAGCGCTCGTAAAGGTTCGGAGACCGTGTCTTTCGCGCGTAGCCGGCCTCGTAGCTCTGCGACGCCGAGGGTTGAAATCTGGCAAGCGCGGTCGCGTCGAAATTCGTGTCGGTCCGCGACCGGTCCAACGCATTGAAGGCCGCGGCGGCGGCGGCATCGGACATGCACATCATGCCCATGGTGCAGTAGGGCTGCACATCGCCGGTATCCATCCAGACCATGTCGTTGCGCACGCCGAACAGGGTGGACCACGCGCCCGTCCATTGACGTTCCCATTCGACAAACGTGCCGAGGCGGTCGCGGGTGCCGCCGTTGATATTCCAGAAGGTGTCCGGGCCCATCATCATGCTGCCCGCCACGGGCGGCCACCAGTCGTCGAGCCCCTGGTGATGGAACTCGTTGCCGATCCGCAGCACGTCGCGCCCGGAAAGAGGGATCTCGGCCTTGACCGCGTAACCGACATCCTCGCCGTCCGTGAGCATCGGCATGTCACCCGGCTGCTTGTCGTCGAGGAAATTCATGTCGTGCCGGGTGGTCTGGTAGAAGGCCCGCGCATCGAGCTTGCCCCAACCCAAGTCCGCGACATAGCGCGCGTTCACGAACCAGGCCTTGTTCTCGACCAGGTCCATGTACTGGTTCACGTAGGCCTGATACGGGATGTACTGCACGCCGCCCTGGACGATGAACATGTCCCCGCCGTCGCGAAAAGCGAGCTGGATGGAGTGGTTCTGGGCCTCGTATTCGGAGGAGAGCACCTCGTTGCCGTGTCCGTCCTCGTAGTTGTCGGATCGGGTCCAGGCGCCGGCGTAGTTCACGCTGACAGCGTTGCTCGCGGCATGCGCGGTCGCCGCCGTGCCGACGCCGTCCCCGTTGCTCCGATAAAACGCCGAGATGCTGCCGGCCGTATGCACGCCTTCCCCGGCCCCGGTGAAGTGCGGCGGCAGAGACTCGACGATGACCGTGCCGCCGAGACTGTCGCCTCCCTTCGAAACCGGCGTCGCCCCCGAGAGAACCTCGACATAGGCGATCTGCGAGGGGTCCGCGTAGGAGAGCGGCGGGTTCATGTGGTTGGCACAGGCCGACGTCACCACCATGCCGTTGACGAGCACTTTGACGCGATCGTCGTTGAGGCCGTTGATCACCGGGAGTCCCGAGACGCCACCGGCCTTGAAGATGCTGACGCCCGGCGCGTCCCGCAGGAGCTCGGCCGAGTTGCTCGTATTGGGGATCTTCGACTGGATCTCCGGCCGTCCGATCTGTGTCGTGGTGAGCGGCACGGCGAGCCCCCGCGTCCCAACGCCGACGACAGGCGGCAGGCGTGCGGCGCCGCCTTCAGGCTCTGCCACGTCGGGCTCGTCCACGGCTGGCGCACTGCTTTGCGCCACGGGCTTCTTCTTTCGAGCTGAGGGCTTGCCCGTCTGTTCGACAGCGACTTCCGGCAGAGCTTCCTGGGCGTTTGCCGCCGGATGGGTGGAGAGTGACAGGAGGGCGAGCGGCGAAAGCAGAACAGCCTTCGCGGATACGCCGCAGAGCGAGCGAAACATGATGTGCGATCCTGATGTGGTCTCGGGGCGTGCGCGCGCCAGAGGCGGCACGGATGACAACGAACGTCAGACCACGATCGGAGGGCCTCTTGCGGACGTTGCGCTTGCGCGCGGCGTCAAGCTGAACTGTGTCTCAGCCAGCCTGTAGGTTACGGACGCATACGTCACCACACGGGACAGAGCCGGCGATTGGCCGGCTAAGGCCGGCAAAGCCGAGACAGCAAATGGGCATGAGCTGTGGGAGGGAGAGGAGCGGTCGGAGGGATCGTCCTCGTCCAAAGCGACGGTCGCCATTCCATGATCCGTGCAGATCACGATCTCCACGACACCGGGGGTCGCGGAGGACGGCGCCAGCATGAACCCAAACGGGATGGCCGCACGGCAAAGGAACGCAGCGAGGATTACAATTCCAACGTAGCGGCGCACGGCTCGAGCCCACCATCCTGTCACTCGCACGACGGATAGGAACAAGAGCGGCAGACAACAAACGACTGACGCCGTTTATGATCATATTGATCGCGCCTTGTTGCGGTTTTGCCACGCGGCGTCCACCGCACTCCGCTCCTCTTCTATTTCCCGCCAGGCGCCTCATCCTTGTCCTTGCAGTCGAAATCGAGCTTCACCCAGGGCGTATCGACCTTGCATTTGCCGTCCTTGCGGGTGAAGACGTCGCCGAACTCGCCGGCGAGCCCCTCGAGATCGACGCCTTTCCTGTCGTTCTCGGCCACGGCGGGGCCTTGGGACTCCGGCTCTGCGGCGCGCGCGGAGGGGGGGGCCGGCGGCGCGGCGTGACCATCCGGCGCGGGGGCCGGTGCGGGGGTGGGTGCTGCCGGCGCGGCGGGGTTCGGAGCGGGGGTGGCCGCGGCTTCCACCGTGCTGCAGCGCGCGAGATCGGCGGGCGCCCGGGTCCAGATCATGGTCTTCGACAGGAAGCTGATCCCGGCGTAGCCCTTCACCTTCAGCGTGCCGTCGGCGAGCGGCGTGATCTCGACGTTGTAGTTCTTCTTCCTCTCGGGACTGTAGATCCAAGCGTCATCGCCGCCCCAGACGCCGCTCCCGGCGGAGACGAGGTCGCCGATGATCTGGCGGCCGCAGCCCTTGGCGTCGGCTGCCGGATCCTTGACCCACACGACATGACCGCAGAGCTTGCCGCCGCAGTCCTTGATCTCGATGGCGCCTCGGCCGGTGTCGTTCATCCAGACGCCCTGCGGATCGCCCGCGGCGAGCGCGGGAGCAGCGCTCAGAAGCCCGGCCGCCAACAGGGCGGCGCGAAGACCTTGGATCTCGTAGCGCATCACTGCCTCCTTCCGCCTGCGGCTCACGAACGGCCGCACGCTATCATTGTTCCGGTC
>WBZR01003048.1_pt1 | contig 16019 bp, 9 predicted proteins | sample 5204231 | NCBI WGS metagenome assembly WBZR01 (sample SAMN12412403, study PRJNA552823) | activated sludge metagenome | isolation source: activated sludge from anammox sidestream of wastewater treatment plant... | place: USA: Virginia | collected 2017-08 | reverse complement strand
CCCTTGAGGAGCAGGATACGACTTCGCTCGTCAAGCGCTACGAGGAAATCGCCGCTCAGACATCCGAATACATTCCGGCGGAAGTGGCGAAGATTCGCGTGCGCCAGCTTAAGAATCGCATGTCGCTGCGCGAACAGCACGTGGCTCTCAAGCCGATGGAAAACGATCTTGCGCAGTACCGCGCCGGCATGGACGCCGAACGCATGCGAATCATGCGCAAGCGAACCGAGGCCATTCTCGAAACCTACGACCTCGAGGGTGAGTTGCGGCGGAGCCTGGCATTTGGTCCCGAAAACCGCAGATTCAGGCTGGTCGATCCCGCGACGGACTCCACCGTCGCCTATGTCGACATTCCGCGATCGGTCGACGAAAACCCCGAGCACCTCATCGGTCGTTTCGTCGGCATCCGCACGGCAGGCCGGACCTTCAGCCCGTCGGCTCGCGTCCCCATCGCCGTTGCCGGCAAGGTCGTCGATCTGACGCAGCGCAAAAGCCTGATGGAATCCGGCGCACAGCGTGAGGCCGCTCCGCCGCCTTCCGAGGCATCCCCTGAGGCCTCAACCGGCGACGATGCTCAAGCGCCCGCCAATCCGCGCAAGACGGCCAGCAGCGACGATATCGGCGAATAACCCGCGAACTCAGTCGCCCGCCGGCCCGACGAACAATTTCGTGTCATAAGCAAACCGAATTCGGTCGCCTGTCTGGTGCCGATCATAAAGCTCTCGCAGCGCCTGGATCATTTCATTGAACTGAGGATGCTCCGCCGTCGGCATGTACGACGACGACAGCACGCGACCGCGAAGTCCGTCAAAGTCAAAGTCCTGGTGATTCGGGAAGACCCGACGAGACGGTGCGTGCGGAGCAAAGAGGCGCTCGATTCGCCCGTCGCTTTCGGCGTGGCGGTGGTCAATCGCTTCGTAGTCGATGGCGTACTCTTTGAGGAGTGCGTCGTACCCCTTGAGAAATGGCGTGTCGTCTCGGCGGTCGTTCCACAACAGCGCGACGAATCCGCCGCGCTTCAAAATCCGGCGAAACTCGACCCGACACTTCTCAACGTCAAACCAGTGGAATGCCTGGGCGGCGACGATCCAGTCAACGCTCGCATCCGGCAGCGTCGTGGCCTCCGCAGGCGCTGCCACGCTTTGAAAGGCTCCGTTTGATCCGTACCGCGTCTCCGCGGCGGCGCGCATGTCCGCGTTCGGCTCGACTGCGATCACACGATGACCGTTATCCAGCAGCAGGCCCGTTGAGATGCCGGTCCCGCTGCCGATGTCGGCGACGACCTGCTGCGGCCGAAGGCCGAACTCATCGCGAAGGCAATCCATCACCGCCTGCGGATAGCCCGGTCGATAGCGAATGTAGTCCTGCACCCGGTTGGAGAATCGCGTCAGCGCATTAGCGACAGTCATGCGAAGATCCCCTTTCTTCCCCGGACCTAACCCATGATTCGCAAGATGGCATAAAAACCTCCGCGCATGCCCGAACGGCCGAGCAAGTGATCAACACTTTCGGGGTCATTGTACGACAGGATTGTGACGAAAAAGAGAGTTAGCTTGCCGCGGCCTGACGCGGGGCGGCATCGTGACCGTTGCCGTTACCGCCGGAGCGCTTTTTGGGAGTATTAGGGCGAACGATCTTGAAGGCGGACATCGTCTCGGAGTAATCGACGACGTCTACCTGATTCAGACCGGCCTCTCGCGCGGCGGCGGAGACGTTGGCCTTGGTGACGAGGCGACCCGTCTTCGGGAGGACGACCCAGATGGCGCCCTTGGGCCGGAGCGACTCGCTGATGTCTTCGAGCTGGCGGAGCTCCGCCGATCGCTCGACGCCGAGCATGACCAGATCGCAGCGCGACGTGGCTCGCGAGGCCATCTTGGTATTCTTGCTCTGGAGGGAGGTCAGCAGGTCATCGTCCTCCAGATTCATGACGCGGATGGTCTGGCCTTCTTTGACGCCCAGTTTGTCCGCCAGTGTTTGAGGATGGAGGATATAGGCGATCCAGTTCTCCGCGGCGCGAAGGCTAGAAAGCTCGATGTTCACGGGATTACCGTGAAAGTTGAATACGATGCTCTGGTTGGCACGATCCGGGTCGCGCATTTCGCTGATTCGAAAGCGGAATTTCGTCGAGCCCGCAAAGTCGATGTGGTCGCCCGACATGCGGACGCGGCCCTCGTAATGCTCCCGTCCGACTTCAAGCTTGCAGGCTGATTCCATCGCCATGATCTCAATCCCTTAATCTATGCGGCGCGATTAGGCCCTGCCTGATTCAAAGGCGAGGTATCTGGACAAAAACAATCAGTGGGAACCGAAATACTCGATCGGCTTACTCTTAGTCATCGCAAGTTTCGCCGCGCCGCGAGACTTGCGAATGATTCATGATCCAATCGCTTGCGACCCCCTGTCGGGTTGGCCGCTGAACCGAACAGCCGATCGCCGGTACCCAATTGCCGGTCGTCATTGCGACGGGTTATCAGACCCGTCACGAACGCTCGGCATTATACCACAAATCGCCCGGTAGAGAAGGGCCTATCCCTCGTCAGAGTTCAATGTTGCGATGGTAGAAAAGTCCTCCAGAGTGGTCGTATCGCCCTCTACGCGGCCCTTGGTCGCCAACTCCCGTAAAAGTCGCCGCATGATTTTTCCGCTGCGTGTCTTCGGAAGGGCATCCGTAAAGCGGATGGACTTCGGCCTCGCGAGGGCCCCCACCTGTCCGGCGACGTGTTTTTTCAGTTCGGCCTCAAGCTCGCTATCCGGCACGACGCCTTGCCTGACGACGACAAAGGCGGCAATGGCCTCGCCTGTGATTTCATCAGGGAATCCTACGACGGCTGCCTCGGCGATCTTCGGGTGTGACACCAACGCCGATTCCACTTCGGCGCTTCCAAGTCGATGCCCCGAGACTTTGATGACATCATCGACGCGGCCGGTGATCCAGTAGTAACCGTCTTCGTCACGTCGAGCGCCGTCGCCTGTGAAATAGAAGCCCGGGAACTCCGACCAATACTGCTTCTTGTAGCGCTCCTCATCGCCGTAAATGCCGCGGAGCATACCCGGCCAGGGCTTGCGGATGACTAGCATCCCGCTTGCCGGGCCCTTCTGCAGGTCGCCCTCCTTGGTCATGATGGCCGGTTCGATTCCGAAGAGCGGCAACGTGGCCGAGCCGGGCTTGGCCGGTGTCGCGCCGGGCAGAGGCGAGATGAGAATGCCGCCGGTTTCCGTCTGCCACCAGGTGTCAACGATCGGACACCGGCCGCCGCCGATGTGGCTGCTGTACCATTCCCAGGCAGCAGGATTGATTGGTTCGCCGACGGTGCCGAGCAATTTGAGCGAAGACAGATTGTGCCGCTTCGGGAACTCGGCGCCCTGCCTCATGAACGCGCGAATCGCGGTCGGCGCGGTGTAGAACTTCGTGACCTTGTGCCGGGCGATGACGGCCCAAAAGCGATCCCACTCGGGATAATTCGGCGCGCCTTCATACATGACGGTGGTGACGCCGTTTTGTAGCGGGCCGTAAACGATGTAGCTGTGGCCGGTGACCCAGCCGATGTCGGCCGTACACCAGTAAACGTCGTCCGGCTTCAGATCGAAGATCATTTTCGTGGTATAGGCGATGTACACCATGTACCCGGCGGTGGTATGAAGAATGCCCTTGGGCTTGCCGGTGCTGCCGCTCGTGTAGAGCAGGAAGAGCATGTGCTCGGAATCAAGCTGCTCGGCCGGACAGTTGTCGGACGCATCCTTGACGACGTCTTCCCACCAGACGTCGCGGCCGGCCTTCATGGAGATATCGTTGTTGCATCGCTTACAAACGACGACCTTTTTCACGAGGTCGGTCATGGCGCAGGCTTCGTCGGTGTTGGCCTTGAGCGGAACGACCGAGCCGCGCCGCCAGCCGCCGTCGGCGGTGATGATGTAATGCGATTCCGCGTCGGCCAGACGATCGACGATCGCCTGAGCTGAGAACCCGCCGAAGATCACCGAATGCGGCGCGCCGATCCGGGCGCAGGCCAATAGCGCAATCGGCAGCTCGGGGATCATCGGCATGTAGATCGTCACCCGGTCGCCCTTCTTGACGCCGAGCGACTTGAGACCGTTGGCGAAACGGCTCACCTCTCGCAGCAACTCGCGGTATGTGTAGGTGCGCACTTCGCGGGGCTGGCCCTTTTCGTCGCACGGCTCGCCTTCCCAGAGAATCGCCGGGTGATCGCCGCGGCCACGCTCGATCTGCAGATCGAGGCAATTGTACGCGACGTTTGTTGTCCCCCCCACGAACCACTGCGAAAACGGCGGCTCCCACTTCAGGACGCGATCCCACTTCTTGAAGAAGTGCGAGGCGCCGGCCACTTCTTCCCAGAAGGCTTCGGGATCCTTGATGGATTGCTCGTACAGCCGGTGATACTCGTCCATGCTCTTGATGTGGGCCTGTTTGGCAAAGGCCTCGGGCGGCGGGTATTTCGCGGATTCGGGAGTTTTTGAGTCATTCACAGCTTGCGTCATGGTGTCGATCCTCCGGGATGTGCAGATGTGAGATCGCGCAGAAGTCTGGCAAACAAGCGGAATCTCCGATGAATATTACCCGGATCGAGGCGTTCTCGCAAAAGGATCGGGACGGCGAAACGGGTCGTGCCGAGGCGTCTTGAGCCAGCGCCGGTTAAGCGAATCGTCCCGCTATTCATGGTCTCAAGGCGACTCGCCGTGTAAGATGGCTCCCCATGAGCGGCGCCCAACCACTTGTGGACTACTATCGCTATTGTCCCGGGGAGGAGCAGATCAAGTTATCCAATGCGATCTGTCGCGGCCGCCGCCATGCGCATTACCCAAAGTGTCCGGGCTGTCAGTTCAACGACGATGAAAATCGGACGCCCTCGCCGTCCTCGCCCCAGAGCCGGGCGAAGTCTGTCGCCATCATCGAATCGCTCTTCAGGCCTCACGACATCCTCGGCATCCACCCGTTTCCGCTTTCTGATGACGCGGCGTGGCGCATCGGTCACGCCTGCGGACAGTACCTCCACGGTCGCCTGCGCGGATTCGACCGCGCCAACCCCAGCACTCGCTCGCTCGTCGTCGGCCGCGACAATCGCCCACACAGTGAAGAACTGGAGAAGTCGCTCATCGCCGGCATCCAGTCCACCGGCATCGACGTTGTGCGCATCGGCGTTGTCGATACGCCGCAGCTTTACTTCGCCGTGGTTCACTTCGGCGGCTGCGGCGGCATTCAGGTGACCGGCGGCCGGCACTCGGCCGATTACAACGGCTTCAAGATCTGCGCGGCCAAGGCCTTTCCCATCGCCTCGGAGACGGGCCTGTACAGCATTCGAGACATGGCCGTTCGCGTTCCGCCGCATCGCACGGGCGTCGATGCGCTGCTCACCTCGCTCGATCTGACCGGGCGCTATCGCGACTTCATCCTGCGCTCGGTGCCGAGCGCTCCGGCGCTTCCGCGGCCGCTGAAGATCGTGGTCGATGTCGGCGGCGGTGTGGGCGGGCACTGGTTCGACGAGACGCTCGGTCATCTTCAGGGCGTGACCACGGTCAAGCTGAACGAACCGCGCGACGGCGCGACGGCCGCGCCGAATGCGTACAGCGGCTCGGTCACTCCAGAATTGCGCAAGGCGGTCAAGGAACTTCACGCGGATTTCGGCCTGCGGTTTGACGGAGACGCGGATCGGTGCGAGGTCGTCGACGAACGAGGGCTGCCCGTGCCGCCGGATCTGCTGGCCGCGTTGATTGCCCGGCGATTTATTGAGCGCGAGCCGGGGGCCTGCGTGGTTTTCGACCATCGATTCAGTTCGGCGGCGGTCGAGGAGATTCAGCGGGCCGGCGGGGTTCTGGCGCGCGAGCGCGTCGGCCATGTCTTCATCAAGAAGACGATGACCGATCGTCAGGCGGTCTTCGGGGCCGACCTGTCCGGGCGGCACTTCTTCCGCGATGCCTCTTTCTGCGAGAACGCCCTTTTGGGGGCGGCTTGCGTCATCAATCTTCTCATCGAGTCGGGCCGAAAGCTCAGCGAGTTGATTCGGCCGCTGGCGAAGTATCGCACCTCGGGCGAGGTTCGCGTGCCGTGCGACGATCCCGAGCAGACAATGCGGACCATCGCGGCGGCTCATCAGGAGGCGGAGATTGAATACCTGGACGGCGTCACCGTTCGCTATCCCGATTGGTGGTTCAACCTTCGATCGCCGGAAGCGAACGGCGAATTGAATCTGACGATCGAGGCAAGAACGAAGAAGCTGGTCGACGAACGACTCGGCGAGCTTCAGCAGCAGATCGCGCCGCAGGCGTGACGTCATAGACAGATCAGCGAGCCGGTTTACACCTTTCGGCGAGCTTGCTATTTCTCCTCTGTTACCAAAAAGTCGCGGGCCTTTACGCGTGATATCATTATTCCGATGAACGACGGCCCCCTGCTGACGGTCGAGTTCGCGCTTTGCGCGATTGTCGTAGTGATGTTCTGCTGCGCGGTCTGGCTGCTTCTTCGGCGCTGGTCGCCGAGGGCCGTGGCTCTGCAGCCGTACTATCACCGTCTGTGCGAGATTGCTCCGGCGTCGCCGTGCCCCTGCCGCCGCGGTCGCAAGGCGAACCGTGCATATGCCGATTGTTGCCGTCCGCGCGATGTTGAGCGTCTGACATCGTACGCAACGGACTACGCCTGGCGAAAATGGTCGCACCGCTCGTACGGCGGCCGCCGACGCTCGCGATCGATGGGCGATCGCATGGCTGAGTACCCGCTTCGGCCGGTCGAATTGCCGGACTGGGTCATCGCGCCGAACGACTTTGCATTTCCGATTGCTCAAGCAGACGTTCAGGCATGGAACCCATTGGGCCGGCAAGGGCGGGTCGATCAAGATGATGAAACGACCGGCGGAATGCCCGACGGCGGCGGACAATTCGATCCTCCTTCTCCGATATAGCCTCCTCCTTCGATGAATCCACGTCCTCGCGTTTGACATTTCCTCTTACCGCCGCCCACGCAAAAACCTGAGCACTTTCGCGCGAGTCGGAATTGATCTGTACCCGTCCTATTCCATAATCAGAATCGCCTCCTCGCATGCTGGGTAGCGTTCGGTGGCGGGGGTTTGTTCGTAGCCGGTGATCTGGAAGCCGCATTTTTCGAGGACGCGGAGCGAGGCGGCGTTTGATTTCGCGATTCGGGCGTGGAGCGGCCGAGTCGTGACCTGCTCGAGCAGCAGGGCCATGGCCCGGGACGCGATGCCGCGGCCCCAGTGAGGCCGGGCGAGCCAGTAGCCGACGAACTTTTTCTCCTCGATGTTGAAACACGAGACATAGCCGACCATCTCGCCGTCGGCGAGGATCGCCTTCGCGACGACGGAGGGGTCGTTGATGATTTTCGTCCAGTGTGCGTGAAACGCCTCGACGTCGCGCGGATTGGCCACGGCCATGTGATTCGACTCGGGATCGAGCTGGTGCTCGCAGAGGGCGGGCAGGTCGGCGGGCTCGACATTTCGCAGGCAAACGGAATCGCACCGGGAATTGGAGTGGTTCTGAGACATGCTGAAATCATACCCTTCGGGAGGATGTTGCGTCGCGGCTTCCGGGGGTTTCGGGGGCCTGGATTGAGTGCAAATTCGAAGGTGACATAAGGTGACACAAGCCTCGCGGGGATTGTGCCAACACATGTGGCGGGCACGAGTTGGGGCGATGCACGTTTTAGGTGGTTTCCTGGTGGAAACGTCAAAACGCCAAAAAGTCAAAACGTCAAAACTTTGGGCAGCGAGTGTGCGTGGGTTCATTCCGGAGGGCTCGTGTGTCATGCGTCCGTCAGGGGCGCGGGACGCGCGTAAGTCGTGCAGAATCGAAGGTGACAATAGGCGAAAAAAGTTTTGGCGGACGCTTGCAACTCGCGTGGCGGGCATGTGTTGCGGTGGTTCGAAAATCGGGGGGTTTTTGGTGATTCGGCTCTGAGACACCAGATCCAGGGGCCGGTGGGCCGGATCGGTTTCCTCAGGATTCCCTATTGCTTGGCTGCTGGACATTGCCGAACTCGTTTCCATTCATGCACACTTGCTCCGCGCTCGCGCCGATGGGGCGCGTCTCTTGAGCTCGGGTACGTTCGCGGCGGGGGAGTGATGCGACCCCGTTGGGGTCGAGGTTTCTAGATGGGCTTCGTGTACAGCGGCGTTGCCACTGCCTACTAACTTTCAGCCCTTCGGGCTGTGGAACCGTCGTACCCATTGGCGATGTCGGTGCCTGTCGCCTTTGAGGCGTTCGGGCTGTTCAGCAGTCGGACACATCCGTGTTGCCGGTGCCGTTTCCGGCGTTGAGTGATTTTCATCGCATTTAGTTGTGTCACTTCGGCGGGCTAATGGTCTGATAACCACGTCTCATCTCTTTGGAGCGGGGTTTTTCGAGCGGAGTGGTCGAGCGGGTCTTTAATTCGGTCGGGTAAGGGCCGATACTGTGTGACAGCTATCCTGCCTGCGGGGGTGGGTGGACCGCTGCGAGCCGCGTTCGTTTAACAAGAGGGATATCGACATGCTCCAATTCCTGGCGCTTTGCATCATCGCCGCGCTTCCGCAAATCAGCACGACCACCGCACCGGCCAGCCAGCCGGCCGACGCGAGCGCTGACGAGAAGCCGAAGTTTATGACTTCCGAGACCTTCGCCGGATTGTCGCTGCGCTGTATCGGCCCGGCGATGATGTCCGGCCGTGTCGGCGACTTCGCGGTGGACCCGAACAATCGGGCGCGCTATTTCGTGGCGGTCTGTTCCGGCGGCGTTTGGAAAACGGACAACGCGGGCAACACCTACGAGCCGGTGTTCGACAAGGAGGGGTCGTACTCGATCGGCTGCCTGGCGATGGACCCGAACAACCCGAACGTGGTATGGGTCGGCTCCGGCGAGAACAACAGCCAGCGCAGCGTGTCGTTCGGCGACGGCGTTTATCGCACGCGCGACGGGGGCAAGTCGTGGGAGAACCTCGGCCTCAAGGAGTCCGAGCACATCGGCAAGATCATCATCGACCCGCGCGACAGCAATGTGGTGTATGTCGCGGCGCAGGGGCCGCTATGGCGAAGCGGCGGCGAGCGCGGGCTCTACAAGACAATCGACGGCGGAAAGACCTGGGAGCGCGTTCTGCACATCAGCGACGATACGGGCGTGAACGAGGTCCACTTCGATCCGCGGGACCCCGACGTGCTGTATGCCTCGGCCTATCAGCGCCGGCGACACGTGTGGACGCTGGTGAACGGCGGGCCGGAGTCCGGCATCCACAAGTCGACCGACGCGGGCAAGACCTGGCGGAAGATCACCAGCGGCATCCCGGCGGGCGACAAGGGCCGCATCGGCGTGGCGGTGAGCCCGGCGAACCCGGACATCGTTTATGCGATCATCGAGGCGCAGGACAAGGAGGGCGGCTTCTTTCGCTCGACCGATCGCGGCGAGACGTGGGCGAAGATGTGCGACTACAACGCCAGCAGCCCGCAGTATTATCACGAACTGGTCTGTGACCCGAAGAACGCGGACCGCGTTTACTCGCTCGACACCTTCATGCAGGTGACGAACGACGGGGGCAAGACGTTCTCCCGTGTGCCGAACAAGAATCGCCACGTTGACGATCACGCGCTTTACATTGACCCGAACGACACGAACTACCTGCTCGTCGGCTGCGACGGCGGCATCTACGAGAGCTTCGACCGCGCCGCCAACTGGACGCACAAGGGGAACCTGCCGATCACGCAGTTCTATCGCGTGGCCGTCGATAACGGCGCGCCGTTTTATTACGTCTATGGCGGGACGCAGGACAACAATACGCTCGGCGGCCCTTCGAGGACGAAGAGCCCGGCAGGGATCGCCAATGAGGAATGGTTCAGCACGGTGGGGGGCGACGGCTTTGAGCCGGCGATTGACCCGGAAGACCCCAACATTGTCTATAGCCAGTGGCAGCACGGCGGATTGGTGCGCCACGATCGGCGGAGCGGAGAGATTGTCGACATCAAGCCGCGCGAGGCGCCGGGCGAAGACCCGCTGAAGTGGAACTGGGACAGCCCGCTGATCATCAGCCCCCACAATCGCAAGCGGCTGTACTTTGCGGCGCAGAAGGTGTTCCGCTCCGACGATCAGGGCGATAGCTGGACCTGCATCAGCGACGACCTGACGCGCAAGCTGGATCGGCGCAAGCTCAAGGTGTTCGGCAAGGTGCAGAGCGTCGATGCGGTGGCGCTGCATCGGTCGACGTCGATCTACGGCAACTGCGTAGCGATGACTGAGTCGCCGCTGGTCGAGGACCTGATCTACGTCGGGACGGACGACGGACTGGTGCAGGTGACCGAGGACGCGGGCAAGAACTGGCGAAAGATTTCCGTGTTCCCGACGATTCCGGATGTCACTTATGTCAGTTGCCTGATCGCCTCGCGACACGGCGAGGACACGGTTTATGCGTCCTTTGACAATCACAAGAACGGCGACTTCAAGCCGTATGCCTTGCGGAGCGCCGATCGCGGTCAGACGTGGGAGTCGATCGTCGGCGATCTGCCGGAACGCGAGATCGTTTACAGCATCGCGGAGGACCACGAGAAGCCCGATCTGCTGTTCGCGGGCACGGAGTTCGGTGTGTACTTCACGGTCGACGGCGGGGCGCACTGGATCAAACTGACGGGCGGGATGCCCACGATTGCGGTGCGAGACATCGACATTCAGCGGCGCGAGAATGATCTGGTGCTGGCGACCTTCGGGCGGGGCTTCTATATCCTCGATGACTATGCCGCGCTGCGGCAGGCGGACGAGAAGCTGTTCGAATCGGACGCGGTGCTGTTTCCGGCGAAGGATGCGCTGCGCTACATCGAGACGAGCCGGTTCTCGGGTCGCAGCGGTCGCGGCTGGATGGGCACCTCGTATTACACCGCACCGAATCCGCCGTTCGGCGCGACGTTTTCTTTTTACCTCAAGGAGAAGCTGACGACGCGCAAGGAGCGGCGCAAGGAGGCGGAGAAGAAGGCCATCGAGGCCGGCGAGTCGCCGCGCGTTCCGCCGATTGAGGAGCTTCGCGCCGAGGACACCGAGCGCGAGCCGCAGGTGATGCTCACGGTGAAGAATTCGGAGGGCCAGACGGTTGCACGCGTGGCAGGGTCCCGAGACAAGGGCATCCATCGTGCGACGTGGAACCTGCGCTATCCTTCGACGACGCCGACTGTTCTTCGCTCCACCGAGGAGCGGGCCGACTGGGACGTCGATCCGGTCGGCTACCTGGCGACGCCGGGCGAATACACGGTGACGCTGGCGAAGGAAGTTGACGGCGCTTGGACCGAAATGGCTGAGCCGCAGACCTTCAAGGTCACGCCGCTGGACATTGCCACGTTTGCCGCGAAGGACCGCGACGAGGTGCTGGCCTTCCAGGCGAAGTCGGCTCGACTGCATCGCGCGGTGACCGGTGCGCAGCGCATCGCCGGAGAGGCCGAGACGCGCATCGCCCATTTGCGAAAGGCGCTAATCGACACGCCGAACGCCGATCCGGCGGCGGTGGCCGATCTCGATTCGATCCAGAAGCGGCTGACCGATCTACTCACGAAGCTGAACGGCGACTCGACGCTGGGCAGCCGCGAGGAACCGACACCGCCGTCGATCAGCGACCGTGTCTCGACGCTTGTCTATGGCCAGTGGTTTGTCACCAGCCCGCCGACGAAGACGCAGCTCGACGCGTATCGCTATGCCGGTGAGGAATTTGCGCCGGTGCTGGCGGGTCTGCGAGTGCTCATCGAAGACGACCTCGCGGGCATTGAGGCGAAGCTGGAAGCGGCGGGCGCGCCGTGGACGCCGGGTCGCATTCCCGATTGGAAGATGGAGTAAGTCACTTTCGATCAGGTTCGCGCTACCAGATGCCGGGGATGAGACGGAAGCGGACTCGCTCGGCGTACTGCGCGTATCCGTCGAGATGCTCCTTGAGATAGCGGTCTTCGATGAGCAGGCGGCGGAATAGAAGCATGCTCAGGGGGATCAGCGCGAGCATGGACCACCACGAACCGAGGGCAATGCTCATCCCCGGCGAACCGAGCAGGGTTCCCAGATATCCGGGATGTCGAATGAGTCGATAGGGGCCGTCGGTGATGAGATGATGGCCGCGTTCTGATTGAATGCGCACGACCGGCGAGAAGAAGCGATTGACGCGCATGGCCCAGCCGGAGATGAGCATGCCCGTGCAGCAGATCATCACGCCCAACGCCTGAAGCCACGGTGGAAACTCTCCTGACCAGTTAAAGCGTCCCGCGTCGAGCCCCGCGACGATCAATTGTGCCAGCATGAACGGCATAGCGCGCCAGCGCAGCATTCGGTCGACGCCGCCGGGGCCGGGGCGCTTTCGTTCTTTCATCAAGTCTGCATCGATGCCGCCCATGCCGAGCGACATGGTGAGCGTGAGTACGGCGAGCGTGATCCAGAAGAAGGGAAGATCGATTCGCCCGGCGGATATGAAGAGGATCAGCCCGAAGATTGTCGGGAACAGCAGTATCCAGAGCCGCTTCACGCTTATTCCTTCGGGGCGATGGACGGCGGAAGGGTCGCTGCCGCCGGGCCGGTCTGCGGGTCAAAGAAGTTCACGATGAGACTATAGAAGTATTTTCGAGCGAATGGCGCGAAGCCGACGTGACCTCCGCCGGCAAGGATGATCGCTGCGACGTTGGGGTTCGGTGTTCGCAGCATGAGTTCCGCGACGTCGTTGGCGTTGGCAAGCGGATCATCGGCGGAATGCACGATGACGACCGGGACCGGCGTGCGCGTCAATTTGCCGTTGTCCGGAAGGTCGCGGAACGGCAGCATGCGAAAGAAGTCCATCGTGTCGTCGGGGGCCTCGGGATAGCTCATCTCCGATCGGGCGAATTCGCAGTCGATCAGCTCGCGCAGGCTTCTGGGCGAGTCGCCGGGCTTGAATACGTGTGTCTTTTCGTGATTTTTTTGGCGGAAGCGGTTCTCCACCGTGCCTTGTAGGGAGCAGAACACGGGGTGCACGAGCATCTGCTGCGGCTTCTTCAGACTCTCGATGACTTCCTCAAAGCGCAGCACCGGCGAAAACGCCATGACGCCTGCTTCAAAGTGCTGCCTGTCAGAAACGGGTCGCAGGTACGGCGCCATTCTCGTCGAAATGCTCGGGTCGTTTTCGAGGCGGCTGTCGAACCATGCCGTGATCAGGGCTTGATTGGCGCCCCAGCAGAAGCCGACGAGGCCGATACGCTGCACGTGGGGCTTCGTCTGGAGCCACTCGGAGACGACCAGAAGATCGCCTGACTCCAGCGCGCCAAAGGTATAGTACACATCGGGGTATCGGTTTTCCGTGTCTCCATTGCCGCGCATTTCGAGAGCCAGCGCATGAATGCCGGATGCGACGAGGCCCGCGGCCAGGTCGCGCGTGCGGGAGATGTCGTTGTGGCCGAAGATGCCGGGGAGGATGACGACGCAGTTTGTGTCGATCGGCTTGCCGTCCTTCATTGCGAAACCGAGACGCCCGGAAAGCGAGAGCTTGTCGTTGATCGGAATCCACACCTGCTCAAAGCCGGGCCAGGGCGGCGTGGAATGGCCCGCGACGAAGTTCTTGCCGGTTGCCTGGGCGGAGTTGGACAGGCCGTCGAAATTATGAAAAAGGCTGTCCATCTGCTCGAAGCGGTAGCCGTAGCGGCCGAGGACGTCGATCGGCTTTCCGTCGGAATCGAGAAGGTCTTCGGTGAGGATCGCGGTGTCTTTGCCCGACGGGAGGAGGTGCTTGAATTGTTGGTGCGCTTCACGGAGCCAGGGCCGGGCGGTCAGCGAACGGGGCTCCGAATGGTCGGTTGACTTCAGGCGCGTCACGTCGCCGGGTTGAAGCGGATGGGACTGCTCGTTGAAGCAGCCGGGCGCGGAGAGGCACAGCAGCACCGCGAGGTGGAGAGTGCGTCTTGTCGTTTTGGCGATGCCGTCTGCGAACACGCGTCAATACCCTCGGGGTCCGGGAAAGGGTTTTCCAGTCAGATACAGGTCCGTGTCAACCGCGAAGCTGGCGACGAAGCGATCCCAATCCGCCTCGCTGCGCAGGTAGATTAGCTCGTCGAAGTCGTTTCGGTGCCGCCAGGTCATGGCCAACGCCCGATCGTCGACGCGGGTGCGCCACCATTCGGCGAACGATCGCCATTGTCCCGCCGTCAGATTCCTCGTCGCCAGCTCCGCCTGATAGGGTCCGCCGAGCACGGTTGACATGAAATATGCGACGGGTTGAACGAGGCGGCCGGCCTGCAATGACAATTCGGCATCGGTGGAGCCGGCCGCGGAGAATAGCATTTCGGCGGCGGCGGCGTGGCCGGCCTCGACCATGGAAGCCGCGTCGATCAATGTCGGCGGCGACCAGATCGCGTCGGCCTTTTGAGCGGACACATCGGTGAATCGGATGCGCGCCGCGCCGCAGCCGCTCGTGACCATGTAGAAGCGTAGCGCCGGATCGTCGAGACGGCGCTTGAAGGTGAAGCGAAGTTTCCAGACGCCCTGTTCGTCGGCCGAGAGGATCGTTGTATCGAACATTTCTCCCGGCACGACCTGGCCGGACTCGAAAAGATCCTTTCCGCGAAAGGCCTCCAGCAGGAATCGACCGAGCAGGCGCGAGAAGTAGGGCTGGCCCTCGATGGCGAGCGTGAAGCTGTGGGCGTCCTGTTGCTCTATCGTTGTGCGCAGGATCGGGACGAGCGACTCGGGCAGATAGTCGCGGCCCATCGAAAACGGCCGCGGCGCGTAGGTCAGGACGTGGACGTTGACGTTGTCGAACCAGGAGCCGAGCCGCGCCACGAGGTTCGGCTTGCAGTAGACATTCACGAACGGCAGGTTGATGAAGAAGACGTCCGTCGTCGATTGATCCGGTGGATCGACCATGACCCAGTTCGGCGTGTACTTCTCCGCGGCGTCGGTCCCGAACCATTGGAGGCGATTTACGCCGGCCATGAATCCCATGCTCGCGGCGTAGAAGAAGGTGAGTCCGACGGCGGTGCGGGCGATGCGGCGCGATTGCGTTCGGATGGCCGCCGAGGTTCCGACCGCAGCCGCCAGCGCGAATCCGACAGCGCTCATGTAGCCCGAGTGGGGCGTGGCGATCACCGCTGCGACGGGCACGATGAACAGGGCGATCCAGAGCGGCCAGATCCACCACCCGCGCGTTTTTCTTGAAGCGAGAAAATAAAACACCGCCAATCCGCCGACGATGGCCAGCATCAGCGCGCAGTCGCCCGGCGCCTCGGTCCACGGGTTGAATCGTCCGGTGGGGCCGACGGTCATGGGGGCGAGCCAGACGCTGGCGCAGATGTAGTGGAGAAACTTGGCGACGAGCCACGGCAGATACTCGCCCCAATCGCCGGCGGGCCTGCGGCAATAGACCTCGGGCAATGGGTGAATGCCGAGTCCTTGTCGCCACAACATGAACGCGCAGCCGACAGCGAAGCATGCGGCGTAGAACCAACGCCGCGCCCACGCGTGACGCATGCCGCCGAAGGCAAATTCGAATGACAGGAGGATTGCGGGCATCAGGATGGCGTTCTCGCGCGTGAAGAGCGCCAAGAGCCACAGCAACATGACCGCAACCAGCGGGCCCTTGCGAAGCGGCGCGGGATTGACCGGTGATGCCGTTCTTTGAGAGTCCGGGGCGATCGGCAGCCCGGAAGCGCGGATGTAGCAGAGCAATGTGCCCAGGAGCAGCGCCGTCTGTATGACGACATTCTGCGAGGAGGGCCACGCGACGGTTACCACTGTGTGCGGATAGACGACGAAGAGCAGTGCCCCGACGAGACTCCACGTCTGGTTGCGCGTGAGCAGCCAGGCCAGCCGCCAGATGAGCAGGGCGGAGACGAAGTGCAGGGCGATGCTGAAGGCGTGAAGCGCCGTGGGGTCGCCCTTGCCGACGATGAAGTACAGCGTCTTCATGCAGATGATGAAAAACGGGCGCAGGTAATCCCAGCGGACATCCTGCGTCTGCCACCACGCGTGGATGAAATCGCCCGGCGCGATGATCAGGGTCTTGAGTAGTTCGCCGAACGACCAGCCGTGCTCGCGCAGACCCTTCT
>WBZR01003045.1_pt1 | contig 16028 bp, 18 predicted proteins | sample 5204231 | NCBI WGS metagenome assembly WBZR01 (sample SAMN12412403, study PRJNA552823) | activated sludge metagenome | isolation source: activated sludge from anammox sidestream of wastewater treatment plant... | place: USA: Virginia | collected 2017-08 | reverse complement strand
GAGATATTTTCGTTGACAATTCTAAATCCTCATAGTAATATTTGCCCCGCTTTGACCACGCCGAGGTAGCTCAGTGGCAGAGCAGGGGACTCATAAGCCCTTGGTCGGGAGTTCAAATCTCCCCCTCGGCACACCGTTTCCAAGTGAAACACTCTTCTTATATATGGTGGTCTCTACACAAAGGAGATCACCATGTGTGCTTTAAAAACACAAGACCAGGGGATTATCGCACTCCCGCAACAGGATTATCTGCCCATCCTGATCGAGTCTTTTCTGATCGACCGCAGATCACAAGGGCTTTCCCCAGGAACCATTGAGTTCTATACCAAGAAACTAAAATATTTCCAACAATATTGTGAAGGGTTTGCACTAACACAAGTCTCCCAACTTACATCGGATTTCATTCGTAGATACATTCTTGAGGTCTCTGAAACTCACAATCCAGGTGGTGTACATGCCTGCTTTCGCCCACTGCGCACCATGTTGTATTGGATTGAGGAGGAAGAGATCATGCCGCCGGAGTGGAAGAATCCAATCCGCAGAGTCAAAGCACCCAAGCTGCCGACTGATCCTATCGAACCGATCCAAATTGAAGAAATCCATCAACTCCTGAAAACCTGCCAAAGCAATTATTCCGGCGTCCGCGACAAGGCGATGATGCTGGGATTGCTGGATACCGGCGCCCGCGCTAAAGAATTCCTGAACATCAATCTTGAAGATGTGGATCTGGCGACCGGAGCAGTGATGATCCGTCAGGGCAAAGGACGCAAGCCGCGCATGGTGTTCCTCGGGCGAAAGACCATTCGAGCCATCCGTGCGTATCTTCGATATCGAACAGGTAACCACCCTGCTCTTTGGGTGTCCACCCGCGGGGAACGGATGACTTACGCAGCATTACGATGCCTCCTGCGCCGGCGTGCAGAACTGGTAGGTATGAAAGAGATTCCCACCCCGCACGATTTTCGCCGCGCCTTTGCCTTGGTCATGCTGCGCAATGGCGTGGATATCTTCGCCCTCCAAAAACTGATGGGACATTCCGACCTGCAGATCCTGCGACGCTACCTGGCACAGACCGACCAGGATATTCACAATGCCCATATGCGGGGTAGTCCTGTGGATAGCAATTTGTAGTGCAAACAATAGCAACTCCACTCATTTTCTGGTATATTATCCATTACTTCGTAAAACGTCACTATTATTAAAAAGTGACGTTTTACGAAAGCGAGGTAAAAATGAAAAATATCCCTACTCCATTACAAATACCAGCCTTAAGAAATGTTCTTTCCGGACGCACTACGATCCCAAAGACCGAGTTAAGGAATTTTTATCAGGCGCAGTCGCTGAGTTTTAATGAGCAACTCTTTAGACGCGCCCTCTATGCCTTGGAAGCCAAGGGCATCTTACTCCCATTGGGTGCAGGCATGTTTGCGGTGAAAGAAAAAACCAGCTCTAAGGCTTACTTTTCATATACCCCATCAAAGCAACTCTCTTCCCTTGACCAAGTTCTTCGAAGAGCATTCCCCTACCTGGATTATTTATGTTGGGAGACAAGTCTATTGCATGAATTTATGACGCATCAACCTGGGCAAAGTATGTATATTGTTGAGGTTGAGAAAGATGCTTGCGAGTCGGTTTTTAATCAACTAAGGGAAAAATATAGTAGTCGGGTGTTTCTGAAACCTACACGAAACGTCATGGAAATGTACGTCCTGCACCAAACCGATCCAATCATCGTAATTCCACTGATATCCCAATCCCCCAGCACTTCTCACAAAGGTATCCCTTTTCCAAAATTAGAAAAAATCCTAGTGGATACCTTTGCTGATGCCAACATATTTTATGCGTTTCAAGGCGAAGAACTGTCAAATATCTTCACACGTATTTTTGATACCTACTGGGTTAATGAAAGAACCATGTTTCGATATGCCAGCCGCAGGAAGACTGGAAAAAAGTTGGAAGAATTCGTCCACAAGAAGACAAAGATCCGGCTTGTGTTGCAGGAGAAAAACAATCGATGATATCAAAACATTCCCGAACCTTAGCCAGTTTTAGGCGGGTTATTTTCCAGGAGACAGGCATGGTTTTATGACTGAAATTTTCGGTTTTATAACCGAAAATTTCGATTGATTATTTTTTTGAACGGACTAAATATGCTAGCACCCCTGTTTGGATCAAAAGGTTCTGAAAAAGTCTTGATCTTCATTACAGCTCGCGGTGAAGGTTATGCAAGAGAAATATCTCAATTTTTCGACATGGATATTTCTACCATCCAGAACCAGCTCAATAAATTTGAGATTGGCGGTATTTTGGCAAGTACTATCAAAGGACGCACACGGTTATACACATTTAATCCAAGATACCCTTTTCTAAAAGAGCTGGAACTACTATTAAACAAAGCTCTTTCGTTTTATCCTGAGGATGAACGCGAGAAATTGATCATGGTAAGACGACGACCACGCCGGCGAGGTAAACCAATATGAAATCCATTGACGCAATGACCCAAGTGGAATTAGTAGAATTTGTTCGATCACACCTGCGGAAAAACAAGATTTATGTGATCTTATCCGGCGGAGCAGCTGTTTCCATCATGCCGTAAAAAGTGTCGAAATCTTTTCCCTCCAGAAACTGATGGTCCATTTTGACTTGCAAATCCTGCAACGCGACATGGCACAGACTGATAAGGATCTGCATGTCGTCACATGCGAGTCAATCCGGTGGATGGCAAATTGTAGGCAAAATTCGAGTTTTCTATGATATTTCTTCCAGATTCCCCAAATTTATACTAATTTTTGTTCTTGGAGGTTGAATTAATTATGTTTTATGTATATAATATTACGGAATTCGTAATTTTCGATACACAAAACATAATGACTACTTACCCAAAAACCCTTGGCAGGGAGAATTCCCGCCTATTCACCGCTTTAGCCAGCCTTGGAAGGACAGTTTTTTCCATTGAAGAGGCTCAAAAAATCAGCGGAAAGAACTACCCTGCCACGCAACAGGCACTTTTGCGACTCACAAAAGCTGGTTGGTTGGTCAGTCTGGGAGCTGGAAAATATGCCATTGTCCTGCCGTCGGCTGGAGATGATGCTGTACCAGCTGCCAATCGGTTGGTTATTGCACGAGAATTGATCGGTGATGTCCCCTATTACATCTCTCATGACAGCGCTCTTGAAATCCACAATATGCTAACCCGCCCAATAACGACCGTAACAATCTCAACCCCACGCAGGCTGAAATCCCGGACTGTCTTTAATGTACCCTACCGATTTATTACAACCCAACCCAAGCACATGTGGGGATACACGCCTGTCTGGACTTCAGCAGAGGATCAGGTACAAGTTAGTGATCCCGAGCGGACCATCCTGGATGGATTGGCACGACCCGATTTGTGCGCTGGAGTAAGTGAAGTGGCGACTGGTCTTCTGATCCGCAAAGATGATCTTGATTTGAAAAAACTGGCTGAATATGCTCAACGACTGGGGAGCCAGGCAGTGGTGAAAAGATTGGGATATTTACTTGATTTCTACAGCTTGGCACCATCTGAAATTTTGTCTCGCCTGCAAGGGCAAATTGGTCCAAGTTACGCATTATTGGATCCCCTCCTTCCGAAAAGCGGTCAATTCTTATCCCGCTGGCGACTGCAACTCAACATAGACACTGAAACACTAAAAGGAATAGCTTCTTCCTAGCTTGCAGTCTATTCGTTGGAAGAAATCCTGGCAGAGAAATTACGCTCCCTGCTGACACGAACCGAGCCACGCGATTTATACGATATTTATTACATCCTGACCAACCAAATGGTGGATGTGGAACAAGTGTCTTTCCGATTGGCTCCCAAATTTGAAGTAAAAGGGTTGGATGTTAGAGATCTACGAACCATCCTCGGACGCCGGCAAGCTACCTTTCAGAAAGTGTGGAAAAGCCGGCTGGACGGACAAATGCCTATCATCCCTGAATTGGAAGATGTAGTTCGTGAGACAAATCGAATGATCCAGAAATATTTTTAGTGTAAAAAGTAAACATTAGGATCACTGGATGCTCCAAGAATGAAGGATTTACATCCATACTCATTTTGTACTCAAAACGAGTATGGATGTAAAAAAAAGCTGAAGAGTATCATACGAAGCAATCAGTGATTCTTCGGCTCACAATAGTTGGTTGGTTTATTAGTCTGGGTAATTGCACAAATTAATAGTGCATACTTACACGGCGCGCAGTATTAGGGATGGATCACTCGCAGCCCCAGATGCTTTTCATATCCGTCGAAGTCGCTGTCATTGTGAAGAAGCTCATGATCATTCTCGATGCAAAATGTGGCTATGAGGCTATCAATTGTTTTGCGGACGGTAACCCCTTTTTGGCGTAGAAAACGATAATTTCTGGAACTTTGTACTGCAAGCACAGGGTCGACCATGCTTTCCTGCATAAATTTGCCTAATATGCGGCGGACTTTTTCAAAATCTGGATCGTGGCGAAAACCCTGCAATACTTCCGCTAATATTAGATCGCCAATTAGGATCGGGGTTTTATCCAAAATAGCGTTAAGGAAATCGGTTTGCGGATTTTCCACGCCATTGAAGTAATCGACCCAAACACTGGTATCAACTACAAGCATGGCTAATGCACTTTCACACGCGATTGGCGCTGATCATTCAAATTGCCATCCCACGGCAATTTGCCGCGCAAGGCTCGGATTTCCGCCTGCTCGTTCAAGAGGATCAACATACGCAATGCTTCATGCACTACTTCTCGTTTCGTCTTAATTCCTGTCAACTTCTGGGCACGCGCAATCAATTTGTCATCAAGGACAATATTTGTTCTCATTTTGCACTCTTTTCTGTGTGTATAAAAACAAAACTTTATGTGTATTATACACCAACCCTTTATTATGCAAACTTTCTGTCCAAAATTTTATTCTCCTGGATAAACATGCAAATACACCTTGAAAATTCAGATTTTGTTTCCGAATTTTCAAGGTGTATCTTAGAAAACCTTATTCCGCCATGCACGATTCTAGCGGGGGATTTCTGATTACCTGCTGGAATGGAAGGTTCAGACACTATCGTCTTTTAATGCCGTCCACAACGAGTTCAATCCTAAACGGTCCACCCACCCATCAATATATCCATAATCAAGTTGATCCTTTTTGGCTTTGAGAATTGCTCCAATATCCCGGGCATGTTTCGGCTGCCCGCTTAATCCCAAATACATGAGTTTGTAGAGGATCAGATCCTCAGGAGAATGGACATACACTTCTCCAATCGGCGGTCCATAGTCCACCAGGAGGCGGCGTTGAAAGGCGCTCTCGCGAAGTTCATCACCATCCCGCATGAGATATAAATGCGCTTTGAGTCCGCTGTACATATGGATTGCATTCAACGGGATGTCTGCGCGATCCTCCATCAGGGCATCCAGAATGATGTCGGCGGGGACAAGCATATCTCTGTTCTCGAGTTCTTTGGAAAACCTGCCTACAGCTTTGAAGGGAAGGTTTATGACAATATCCAGATCCTGGGTGGCGCGCGGTTCCCCCCAAGCCCATTCGGCGATGGCACCGCCGATCAGATACTCAACTTTCGCGGCTTTCAATGCATCCAGGATAAGTTTTAGAAAAGCAGCTATATCCAAAGGCTGGTCTGTCATGCTGTATAGGCTCGTTGCAAAGCCAAGCGATGCGCTTCCAGTACAGTAAGTTCAGGGGTTTCCTGGCGGATGCGGTAGGCGACAACATTCCGGGCGGTGTCACTGATGGAACAGCCCTGCCGAAATCGGTCGGCAGCCGACAACCGCCGATAAATGTCGATCTGGCGTTGATCCACCTCGGCAATACTTGCTTTCACCATTTGACTGAATTCAGGGGAGAGTGCTGGTTGCCCTTTTAGATAATATCCTTTATTTTTGCGATCACGGTTATATTCCAGTACATACCCAGCCGCTTGAAACGCCTGCTTGACCACGCGCATGTCCCGATAAAACGTATCCTCCCAGGCGGATGTACCAAAACAATTCCTACCCAACCTGTACTCCGTCCTGACAATCAATTGGACACGGGTAAGATAGCGTTCATTCCACAGGATTTGAAGAAGTGTGGCACGCCGCGCCGTGGTGATGTCGCGTTGCATGGCGTCATGAAGCATGACATCAACAGCCTTGCGTGATGGAATATTATTTATCATGCGTTAATTATAACCTGATTTATAAATCAGGTGTTAGCGCGTCATTCTTTGACCTCAGTAAAGGCAAACCGCCGTTATTCAGCCGATAAATCGCCGATATTCCGCTGTAACTCCTCTCATATTGTCATTCTCTGAAAGTACCCCAAGCCCACTACTTCACGCCCAAAATTTTATAAGATAATCGCGATTATTATAATCGCGATTATCAACAGGACTGCTTTGCCGGTCTTACAGGTGGCAACCATATTCGTAAATCGCGTTTCTGAATTTTAATTACTTGAAAAACACTTCCCATTCTGCAGGGCTGAACCATTTGTCCTATAAGGAAAGCGGCAGGTGGGGAAAACTGAATTGCTGACACATTTTTATCAGGAGAAGCAGCATATCTTTTTTGTAGCCGATCAAGTACCAGAACTGACGATGCTGGATCTGGCCAGGAAGCGATAGGATGTTATCCTTTTTGATTGGAACGACATGGTGAACGAATAGCCAGAATATTGACAATCGCATCTGTAGGTTGAAATCAGCAGGGTTAAGCCACGCTATAACCGTGCAAGTTGGCTTTGCAGTGCCGGTCTGCGTTTGTAATTTTCCTTCGTTTCTTTCAAATACTTTTTCCATTCATCCGATTTCCCCAGCAATGAATAGGCTTGTTTGGCGCGTTTGAGCCAGGCAGCAGCAATCGGATAATTCTTGCTCTTGACCTCGGACATCAGGCGTTCTGCGTGCTTCAAACTGATTTGAACCACCCATTCCGGACGATGTTGGATGACGCCGTCTGCCACGATTTCAGCAACGGTATACCAGACATCACGTCCCGCCGCCACTTTGATGGCATCGTCCCACTCCTCTTCCAGCAAATATACCTCTGCCAAGACCTGCTTATCATGGGATCTGCGAAGTTTTGCCATCACCTCCGGACGCAAGCGACCCCAACCGCTTCCAGCCAGGCGCTTAATCGTTTTATAGATATCCAGAGTTGGATCCTCGCCAAACGCAGCCGACCAAGCGGTCAGTGCTTGTTTTGCCCGTCCCTGCGCCTCTTCAATGGGGCCCAGCCATTCGCCCAGGCTCGCCTTTGACCCTTTCAACTTAAGCCCGTGTTCACCGATTTCAATCGCCTCCGTTACCAGCCGAGACTCTCGCAAGCGGCGGGCTACTTCCAGAGTTTCTTCCGCAGTAACCAGATTCTTTTTAGCGTATTTCACAGCCACTTCAATTTGTTTGAGATCGCACAACTTCAAGGCATAATGCAGGTGACGTCCTTCCTGCTTGCAAAGGGCAAGATACTCTTCAGTGCGACCCTGCCGGTCCAACACATTCAGCTTGGCTTCAGTAAGATCATCAAAGCCTGAGTCAACCGGGAAACCTAATTCACGAAACTCATATTCATCATCCTCATCCCAGTCTTCATCCTCATCTGGCTCATCCTCTTCATAGAAAATTGAACCATCCCCCCGAAGAGACGCCTTCTCTTTATCCCAGCCATACTTCGCAGCCTGAACGGCAATATCCAGGTTGCCCTCCATCCCGTAATCGCCGGCATAATCGATCAGCTTCTCCAGCCTGCGGACCAGTCTGTCCCGTTCGACCTGACTGAGGTCCATGCTCAAAATTGCTTCAGCCAATGGCGTACCCAGGTTCCCCACAAATCCGCCCAATTCCCCATTCGAGTCGTCAATATTTTCAATGCCGCGGCTGGACTCTTCCAGCAGAACAAGCAAAATCTCGATTGCGCTCTCGGCATCCCCGGCATCCAGGAATTTCATGGCAGCTTCCTCGACCTCGCGCAATTGATTCGCCAACCCACCCACGTGCCAGTATGCCTCCGACATCCGCATGCCATCCAGACTGTGGACAATTCCGAGAATATGGCGGCGATGAACCTCGATGTCCACTTTTTTCCTGCGCTTCTTTTGGGATTTCGAAGGAACGGAGGTCATGGCTTCGATCCGATCATATAGATCAGGCTGTTCCTGGATTAATTTGGTCAGGATCGCGGTGAGATCGACATGCTCCAGATCTGCCAGAAGTTCTGCCGGCGCTTTGCGAACGGCGAACGATTTTGGATGGCGCACATAGGCAAGCAACAAGGCGACAATGTGTTTACAGTACCCGCCATATTCGTAGAGGCAGGTGCAGGACGCATCGGCAATGCCCGCCTGATCCAATTCCACCTGTACGCGGTAATAGGGTGCATAGGTGCCGGCACATTCACCGCTCAACAGGGAGCCTTGAATGGCGGTATTCGAAAGCGCGCCATCTCGATAGTATTCCTCACCGCGCCGAAAACTTTCCGGACTGGTGCCCGCACGGACCATGCTTTCAGTGATTTTGGGTATCGTCATTTTCACTCTCGGTTTCCCTTGCACGACTATTCAGTCAATGTATTGTTGAGAATGGTGGACAACTTTTCCGGGGATTTCAGCACCTTGCGGGCGGTGGCACTGTTCAATTGATTAAGACGGGCAAGATGCAATAATGCCGCATAAACGCCATTCCCCGCTTCGGCACTGAATCGTTTTGCCTGCTTTCTGACAGACAGGTCGTCAAACCCCGGTTCAGAACGCAACTCAAGCATGATTGAATTTGCCTTTTCCCTCACCCTGTCAATCAAGTGAAGCAAAGCTTTTTCATCTTCATCATTCCACACCATGACTGTGACGGCTTGTTTATGTGAAGCCTTTGTTTCTTCTGAATACCTCTGCCGGACCTGCGCCCAATGATTGGCACGGCTGGGGACGGAGATAAACCTGAAAGAAGGCAAAAGCAGACCAGTCAACGTCCTGCCTGTGACACAATCCGTATCCAATCCAAACACGCGATCCCGGTACACAAAAGGTTGATCCCTATCTAAATAATTATAGTGTCCCACGAGCAGCGGCTTTTCACCGTCATACAGTTCATACCACGGACGGTCATATGCGGTACGAAGGTGTTTATCGCCGCCCATTGTTCCACACAATACCGTTGAACGCTGTTGCGACAGGGGAAGACCCGGTTCAAAGTATCCATGTACCACCAACGCCTCTGGCAGGTCCAGATACAACGACAAGGTGCTCATGAATGCCAAAGCATCCGGATAGGTCTCCCCGAATTGAATCCTGCTGATCTTCTGGGATTGCGCCAATTTGACTTCATGCCTGCCGGCACGCACATGCTTGCGTTCATGATTCCCCATGATGAGAAAAGCATTTGGCGTTTTCTGGAAGAATTCCAAGACGGCCGGCGTATCGGGACCCCGATCCACACAATCCCCCACCGAGACAATGGCAGCGCCCTCGGTCAAGCCTGCCTTGTCCAACAAGGCTTGCAGCTCGTCGTAACAACCATGAATATCACCGATCACCAAGGTCTGCATTGATTAATTATAGCCACGTTGAAACAATTTATTCGTAAGGCGCCCCGCTGGAATTCTAAAATAACACTTACTGTAGATTCTGTAAATTAGAAATTCTCTAATTTACAGATGTTATTCACATGATCTTTTTGTAAAAATACCGACATGAATGGCTCTCCCCTATTTCCATTCAGATATTCTTGCGCCCACTGAATGGAAACGAAACTCTTTCTCACCCAATCTTCCAACCTGGACATCTTCCAGACGAACGATCTGCTTAAGTGAATCGGCATCTACCTGCACGCCTGCCACTCCGGCAACCTTTCCGTATGTCACGTCACCCGCCACTTTGATGGCATCATCACTCCTCACTGAATCTATAGTAACGATTTCATCCCCAGTGCCGACTTCAAAGACTCCGGCAACTCGTGGAATGCGTCAACGCCAATCGTAGTCCTACCCTTGTTGCCCCCATATAGAGTTTGCGGGTATTGTCGCGAATAAATTTCGACGCAATGTCGTTTTACAGAACATGAAACAGCTTCTCATTTGAGCAAACGCAAAAGATTCTCCCTGGAAACCAATTTGATATCTTCATCGGATACAAGGAAAGGACGTACATCCATAGAGGCCTGTTCAAAGGACACGGCTTCGATCCTCGTGCGTACGACCTCATGCCAGTTCTCCAACGTCAAGTTTGGACCACTCCAATCGGTTTGTGCCAAGGCATGGTTCAATAGCGTCAGATTGGGAGCCGGCCAATTCCTGTCACTCAAGTACCAGATCAGATCATACAGATCGCGCCCCTTCATATATGGGCGCTGCAGGATGGCGTGAAGTTTTCCAGCCAGCAACGATGCGCGATCATGATGCTGAATGTTCAGCAAGACATGGCGGCGAACCAGGGAGGTTTCCAGCATGGCTCCGGCTGGCGGACGGGTATCCACTTCCAGTTTGACCGCCAGCGTTTCATCCCGGTGGGGAGACAAGTTCAATTCGTAAGGCAAACCCAAAAATCGAATAAACGCGCTGTGGACGGTCTTTTGATCATTCACTTTGAGGTGCAGGTTGTATCCTTGCGCCTCGATATCCTTCCGGATAGCTTGCAGAATGGAACGAAAATCATAGCGCTCGGCATTTCCTTCCAATGCAAAATCAAGGTCTTCAGAGTAACGTGGAAGGGAGTACAGGAATCGCAGGGAGGTACCGCCATGAAATGCCAAAGCAGTCATCGCACCGGCACGTTGCAAGCCTTGCAAGATCAATGCCTGGATATATTCACGCGTCTGATTTAAGGCATCTTCAGGGGATGAAGCGGATTGGATCAGGGTTTTTAGATATTCCTTCATAGCAGTTCCTCAAATTCCTCTTTCTCCTGTTGTGCAAGGATTTCAATGAGATCGGCGACCCGCCGCCATTTTGGTTTCCCGGCCCGCTTTGAATATTCTTGCAGGCGTATCAGGTTCAACCGATCTAAATTTTGCAAACGCAACTGTTCCAGATAATCGGAAGAATCAGAATTGGGAGTAAGGTGTACAAGGTCAAGCAAAGCCTTTTCAGGTGTAGCAAGGAACGCCTGCTGTCCCTGGGACAGTTCCATACGTTGATATCCAAAAAATAAATGAGGGGCAAGATGTTGAAAGTGAAACCCAACCTCCCACTGTGATGGGCGTAACAGGGTCACACTCAGGATGCGTGGTGTATATTCTGGAATTAAGCCGTAAAACGCCAATGCCGACTGCATGCTGACATACGAGCCGGGCATTAAAGCATTTGCCAATAGGAACGGATGGGGGTTGACCATTTGGTATGGCGGAGCAAGCATATACAGCCCACGCCGTAATTGACGAATACGTCCGCTTCGTACCCAACGGGACAGTTGGCGTTGCACATGGGCAGGATCTACATCCCCTGCAAGAAGCAGTCCTGTTTCAAAGAATGGTTGATTTCCAACCAAGGCGAGAAGCGCATCAAATTTCATGGAAATATTATGCCATATATGGCAAGTTATTGCAATAGAATTTTCGATGTGTGAGCAGAAGGAATATCGAAAACTACCCTGTTATTGACCAAATTTTGACATATTATTCAGCATGTGAATAATCACGCTCGTCCAAATAGCATTTACAAGATATAGCCACTTGTAAAAATACCGAAACAATACCGACACGAAAAACTCTCCCCTATTTCCATTCAGATATTCTTGCGCCCACTGAATGGAAACGAACCTCTTTCTCACCCAATCTCCCAACCTGGAAATCTACCAGACCTCCGATCTACGCAAGTGGATCGGCATCTACCTGCACGCCTGCCGCTCGCGCAACCTTGCCGGCGGCACCATCGAGTTTTACAGCAAGAAACTCGGCGCGTTTTCCAAATTCTGCCTGGAACACAACGCAGCCGACATTCCCAAGATCAGCGCGGACTTGATCCGTCAGTTCCTGATCGCCCTGAACGACAGTGGACATCGCCCTGCCGGGGTCCACTGCTACTACCGTTCGATCAAAACCTTCCTGAAATGGTACGAGCGGGAAACCGAACCGGAGGGCTGGCGCAACCCGATCAGCAAGGTCGCCGCGCCGCACGTCCCACTCGAGCCGCTGGACCCGGTCAGCATCGAGACCATCAAAGCCATGCTGGAAACCTGCAAGCGGGGAAAACTATCTGATGCCCGTGATAAAGCCTCCCTGTTGGTGCTATTGGATACCGGCATGCGGCTGGCAGAGTTCCTCTCCCTGAACATGGAGGATGTCGATCCTATCACCGGCATGATCCTGATCCGCTCGGGGAAAGGCAGAAAGCCGCGCAATGTGTATCTGGGCGATAAATCACGCCAGATCCTGCGCAGGTACGTCAAGGAACGCAAGGATTACAACCCGGCGCTGTGGGTCTCCAAGTCCGGCGAACGCCTGACCGAGACCGGTCTACGCATGATGTTGCGGCGGCGAGCCGCCCAAGCCGGCGTCCCCGTGCCATCACCGCATGACTTCCGCCGCGCATTCGCCATTGAGCGCTGGCGCGCCGGGGTCGATATCCTGACCCTCTCCAAACTGATGGGGCATACCTCCTTGCAGGTTCTGAACCGCTACCTCAAACAGATCGGCGAAGACCTCGAGCGGGCAGCCAAACAATCCTCCCCCGTAGACAGAAACTTCTAACAAAGGAACCCAATGACAACCATCCTCACGATTGCTAATCAAAAAGGCGGGGTCGGCAAGACCACCACCGCCCTCACCCTCGCGCACGGACTGGCGCGCCGCGGCAAACGCACCCTGCTGTTGGATTTCGATCCGCAGGGACAGGCGGCGCGTGCCTTGCATCTCTCCCCTTCCGCCGGCATCTACGCCCTGCTCACGATGGACACCGGTCCCAATGAAACCGCCTACATCCATAGCAAGATCGTGGAAACCGGAAGAGATAACCTTTGGCTGCTGCCCGGTAACAAACAAACCGCCGATGCGCAGGCGATGATCAACTCACAGGGCAAACCGATCTCCTGGGTGCGGGAAGCCTTGGAGCGCTTCTGCACCTCTCAATATCACTATCTGGTGTTGGACACCGCTCCCAGCCTGGGAGGGATTCAGGAACGCGTCCTGTGGGCAAGCGACATGGTGATCGTACCCACACCGGCGGAAGCGCTCGGCTCAGACGGTCTTCGGCAGGTGCTCAACACCATGAAGCGACTCTCCGCTGAGAAAGGGTGGAAAGGCGGGCTGTTCGGCGTATTGCCTACATTCTTTATGGAACAGGTCAAGGAACATCGCATCAACCTGGACGCCATGCGTGTCAATCTACGAGAGTTGATCCTGCCGCCCATTCATCGCGCGGTGGTGCTGGCAGAATGTCCTGCCTTTGGAAAAACCATCTTCGAGCATGCAACAGACAGCCGAGCAGCAGAAGAATATGCTCGTCTAGTGGATATCGTACTCAAGGCATAGGGGTAAAGATGTCACGCAAGGATATGCTCACCGACACACATGCCGACACGGGGCGGAGTGAATTTGCCGACAGTATCCCGCTTGCCGCTACAGCCGGAGGATGGAACCGACATGGTCGCCGTCCTGCCAAGCGCAACCGCGGATGGGAAAAGGCACATCGTTCGTATCGATATATCAATGTGCCGCTGGAAATACGAGAAGAGGTGTTGGCACTCGCAGAACACCTGCATGTGCCTGCCGGTGATGTGGCACATGCCTTCTTCGAATATGGCTTTGATTGTGTGGATGAAGGGAAACTGTCATTGACGGCGCAGCCCAATCCGCTTGGGCGAAAGATGACGCTCTTTCCGCAGAAGCAGGCTGGGGCGTGGGAAGAAGCGGAAGGTCTACAAAACGATATCCCCGCCCGCAAAAAGAGAAAGGTCGAACGAAACCAGAAATCCGTTCCGGCTGTCTCGTATCGCATCCCACCTGGCATTCATACGGATCTGTGTTCATTGGCGGAAGAACTTGCGGTGCCAGTGGGCGAAATCGTGGCACTTTTCCTGCGACATGGGCTGAAGGCGTATCGAGCCGGCAGGTTGAAGTTGACGCCTCACCCCGTGATCGTGAAGATGACATTGAAAGGGATTGAGCCATGAGCGTTCGCGGAAAACTGAATGATTTTTTCAAGGTCAAGATTTTGGGTATGCGGCTCCGCATAGCCTCCGCACATGTGCCGTATACATGCCGCGACTGTATCCGCATAGTTCGCCGCATACCTTCTCTTTACAGGAAAGGCTGTGTGACGCGATTTAACTTCGAGATGACCTGTGACACATCTTTAGAAAATCGTTCGCCAGCGAGCTTCCTGTGTGCTTTCCAAAACTGGAGGAAAGCATGAGCGTCGAAACATCAAACCGCGTATGGAAGCAAAGCAGCAAAGGCGGGACGTCTCTGTTGTTGCTGCTGGCATTGGCGGACTGGTCCGATGACTGGGGCTATTGCCATCCCAGCATCGAGCAGATGGCGGTCAAGTGCCGGCAAACCGAACGCAATATCTTGAACCTGATCGCGGACCTGGAGAAATCCAGGGAACTGCGCCGGCTGGCACGCGGAAAAGGCGGCAGGGGCAAAGGCAGCGGGTCGGTCTATCAGGTCATTACGGGGATGAACCTAGTGGAGATCGTTGCCAGTGAACAGTCGTCGCCCCTGGCGCGAATGACGCTGGCAAAACTGGCAAGCGGAGAAGTCGCTCCCCCATCTGTGGCAAAACCGCCATTGGAAACGGATGAAAAGATTTCAGGTGAAAAGTTTTCACCTGAAAAACAGAGTCCCGATTTTTCACCAGTTTCTATAGTGCGCTTAAATGAATTAATTAACGTAAGTGACTCTTCCACTCCTTCTTCCGGTAGCATGCAGAAACATGAGCCATCGCCGGAAGAACGTGCGGAAGCCTTGTATCGGTTAGTGCGCCCCGGTCACTTGACCTTGCCGAATTCCGGGCAGCGGACGGTGGCATTGCGAGTCTTGGGCATTTACCTTCAACGCCATGACTCGCCACAAGCGGCAGCGCACGCCTTGAAGCCGTTCGCCGCCGAAGCCGACGCGCGCGGGATCCGTCCCACCAATTTGTGCTGGCTGTCCGAATGGGCGGCGGTGGGGCAAATCCCCAAACAACGCAATAAATCTCGAAGCAACGCAAAGCCTGTATCGAGTACAGAGCCGGCAGTGGATTACGAGGCAATCCGTCAGCGGATGGAAGCAGAACTCCCAACCTTGATTGAAAAGAAAGATAACGCATGAACCATGTTTCAGACCTTACTCCGGAAGGTATCCAAAATGCCGGCAAGGACGGACCTATTCCGAAACCAATCCAGCATGGAGATTGCTCTCCAGACTGCCCGGAATGCGGCGGGGTCGGATATGTCCGCTACGAAGTGCCAATCGGACATCCAAAGTTCGGCAGGGTGGAACGTTGCCGTTATGCGCAGTCGCGTGATGTTGCCGCACATCTGCGTTCCGGGAATGTCGATCCGCGCATTGGATTGACTGCCGATGAAATCCGCAATTTGAACTGGAATCTGGTGCGCAAGGGAGTCAATCAGGCCGACCAGGCTTGCGCAACCACACGCAAAGCCTTTGAGGAGGGACATGGCTTGGTTTTTCTGTACGGTGGGTTTGGACAGGGCAAGAGCCTGATCTTGAAGATCGCTGTGGCAACGGCGGTGCGAGCCGGCAAGCGGGCGGCATATGCCAATATGAGCAGCGTGCTTGATAATATCCGTACCGCCTATGATGAACGTGAGAACAAGATGACCGAACTGGTGCGGCGCATAGAGTGGTGGACATCCCTAGATGTGCTTGCCATCGACGAGCTGGACAAGGTTGGGCAAACGGATTGGGCAAAAGAACGATTTTTCCTACTACTGGATCTCCTCTATCAGCATGCGGTCCGGCAGGAAACACTGACTATTGTCGCTGCCAATTATCAGAGCACGGATGAACTCTCCGGCTACTTGAAAAGCCGCATCGAGGACAATCGCTTCGCCTGCAATGAGTATTTGATTTACCTCAAAGGCGCGGACGGGC
>WBZR01003042.1_pt1 | contig 16040 bp, 17 predicted proteins | sample 5204231 | NCBI WGS metagenome assembly WBZR01 (sample SAMN12412403, study PRJNA552823) | activated sludge metagenome | isolation source: activated sludge from anammox sidestream of wastewater treatment plant... | place: USA: Virginia | collected 2017-08 | reverse complement strand
TAGAGCCAACGTCGGGGCGTGCGATTTCCGTCGCCTTGCGCCGAGCCGTCCGAATTTTCCACAGTGGCTGCTCGGCGGTTACAGCCTGTCAGGCGCGTTTGCCGGCCCCGCGCATGGCGGCGCGGCTCGTTCATCATGGACCGGGTGGTCCGGGCCTCAGCGCGCGGGCGCGGGCGCGGCTCTCTGCGCCGTGACCTTGGTCTCGATCACGTCCCAGATTCTGGCGGCGATGTCGGTGCCGCCGAAGGCTTTCACCTGGCGGATGCCGGTCGGCGAGGTGACGTTGATCTCGGTGAGGTAGCCGCCGATGACGTCGATGCCGGTGAAGATCAGGCCGCGGCGTCTGAGCTCCGGGCCGAGGCGGGCGCAGATCTCGTGCTCGCGCTCCGTCAGCTCGGTTTTGGCCGCCGTGCCGCCGACATGCAGGTTGGAGCGCGTCTCGCCCTCGGCCGGCACACGGTTGACGGCGCCCGCGACCTCGCCGTCGACGAGGATGATGCGCTTGTCGCCGGCGCGCACCTCGGGCCGGTACTCCTGCACCATGAAGGGCTCGCGGAATACGGTCTGGAACAGCTCGACGAGGGAGCCGACGTTCGTGTCCTCGGGGCGGATACGGAACACGCTCGCGCCGCCGTTGCCGTAGAGCGGCTTCAGGATGATGTCCTTGTGCGCCCGGCGGAAGGCGGCCACGTCGTCCATGGAGCGCGTGACGAGCGTCGCCGGCATCAGGTCCAGGAAGTCCAGAACGAAGATCTTCTCCGGGGCGTTGCGCACGTGGGCCGGATCGTTGACCACGAGCGTGCGTGGATGGATGCGCTCCAGGAGATGCGTGGTCGTGATGTAGGCCATGTCGAAGGGCGGGTCCTGGCGCAGAAGCACCACGTCCCAGTCGGAGAGGATCTCGCGGCTGTGGCGTCCGAGGCGGTAGTGGGCGCCGACCGTGTCCGTAACGCTCAGTCGGTGACCCGCCGCGACGAGGTCGCGGCCGTCGAGCGCGAGGTTCTGCGGCGTATAGTAGAAGATCTCATGGCCGCGACGCTCGGCCTCGAGGAGGATGGCGAACGTGCTGTCGCCGCTGATATCGATCCGCTCGATGGGATCCATCTGGCAGGCAACGCGCAAGGGCATGACGGCGCTCTCGGGATTGGCCCGCGACCGGGCTCCAAGCTTTTGACGAGACCGATGAGGGACTTCGGGCCGATCGGGTCCGAAGCGTTCATGGTCCAGGCTGTCTAGCACGAGAGGGGTGTGTGCGTGCAAGCCGCGGGGAGATGCCGCCGGTCCGGACGGCTTCGGCGGGCGCCGGTGTCGGCCGGCGCGACCCCGCCCACAGCAATCTCGGGGGCCTCAGGCTTTGTCGTCGCCGGCGAGGACGTGGCCCATCCATTCGTCCTGGGTGATGGAGCCCGCCTTCTCGAGGGCCTGAAGCTCGCCCGCCCTCAGGATGTCCTGCAAGCCGTCGATGCGCTTCCACTCGCAGAACGGCGTCTCGATCTCCGCGCGCGGCACGTAGCGCGAAGCAGCCACCTTCTGGTAGCGGTGGACGTAGCGCGGGCAATTCATCCACACGTCCGTCACGGCGACCTTAACGGCGAGCTCGGCCTCCCTGAACATGTCTATCACGGGGCCCTCATGCACCAGCTCGGCGCGTCCCTGAAGCCGCAGCCGGAAGGGCTTCTCGAAATCGATGAACAGGCAGCCGATCTCGGCGTGCGCGGCGATATTGCCCGTGGAGTAGTGCATGCCGTTGCCGTCGTAGCTCGGGAACGCGATCGTGCCGGCGTCGAGCACGCGCACGAAGCCGGGATCGCCACCCTTGTAGGAGACGGTCGGCCGTCCACGATGGTCGACAGACGAGAGGAAGAACATATCGCGGCTCTCGATGAAGGCGCGTGCCATGTCGTCGAGCTCCGTCTTGGCGGCGATCAGCTCGATGCGATCGGCCATCGGCCGGCTCGCGAAGCGATCCTGCAATTCCCGATGCTGCGGTCCATACAGCCTGCTCATGCAACCTCTCCTCCTTGCTGCGGCGTCTCCACGTATTGAAGGTCCTGTCGTGTCGAACGGCCTGACGCGCGATCGTGGCGTTTCGTCGGTCGAAAACGGGGTGCTCGCGCTGGATCGCACCCCGTTCCGTCCTCATGCCCGGCCGGCCATGGTTTTATTTCTTGTCGTCATCATCATCGCTGGCGGTGGCGTACTTGGCCTTGATGCTGTCGATGCCGGCCTTGAAGATGCCGTCGATGGTCTTGCGGGCTTCTTTGTCGTCCGTGCCGTCGGCGGCGTCGTAGGTGGCGCTCCAGACGACGTTGATCTCGTCGAGGTCGTCGTCATCGGGCGTGACCGAGAACTGGGCCTCGTAGTTCTTGACCGGCAGCGGGCTCTCGATGATCTCGTAGCGGTAGCTCGTGGTGCCCGTGTCGACGAGCCTCTCCTTGATCGTGCCGCCGCTCTTGAGGGTCAGCGTGCGGAAGATGTTGTCTCCCTCCTTGGTTTCCTCGCATCCGGCAATCGCGGGGTGCCAGTCCTTGATGGCGCACCATCCGCCGACCTTGTCCCAAAGCGCCTTGCGCTCCGCTTCGGTCTTGGTCTCGTCGACGTTGATCTCGAGCTTCTTGGCGGAGATGAGGCTTGCGGCTGAGGCCGTGCCGGCTCCCACGTACAAAGTCCCGGCGGCCACCATCAGCGCGGCAGTCCATCTTGTCATCGCGTTTACCTCCACGTGCCTCGTTTGGGTTTGCTTGGTCTCCCCCGTGTAACACGGTAGCGTATAATTCATCCCGGGTGGTGCCGGGAAGTGCCGGCAACCACACTTATTCGTGTGGAGCCAGGGCCGGTTAGAGACCGTTCGGGATGTGCCGGGGCCAGGAGAGGCCGATCAGAAAAATGACGTCGAAGCCGAGCTCGCAGGTCTGATAGCGTTCGTTCTGCGCGAGCCAGAGGTCGGCGGCTCTGCGGATCCGGGTGCGCTGGGCGGCCGAGATGGCGGCCTCGGCCGCTTCCAGGGTGGCGCGGCGCTTGACCTCGACGAAGGCCACGCGCCGGCCGCGCACGGCGATGATGTCGATCTCGCCGAGCGGGGTTTTCTCGCGGATTGCGAGAATGCGATAGCCGCTGAGGCGCAGGCTCAGGGCGGCGATCCATTCGGCGTGGCGGCCCTGGCGCTCGCGAGACCGCCGCATGTGGCGGCCTCGCTCGCCCGGTGCGGTGGCGCGGCGCCAGCTCATGGGGTCAGCTCCGCTCGCCGCGCTTCAGGCCGAGCGCGACGTCGTAGACGCGGCCCTTCGGGACGTTCAGCGTCTCGGCGACGAGGCGCGAGGCATCGCGGAGGCTCAGGCTTTCCAGCGCGGGGGCCAGCCGTGCGGCGATCTCGGCGTCAGTGACCTCGCCCGCCTCGGGCGGTCCGACCACGATCACGACCTCGCCCTTGGGCGGGTCGAGGGCCAGTGCGTGGGCGAGATCGGCGAGACGCGCGCGGCGGACATCCTCGTGCAGCTTGGTCAGCTCGCGGGCGACGGCGGCTTCGCGGTTGCCGAGCCCGGCCGCGAGATCGGCGAGCGTGTCGGCGGTGCGGGTCGGCGCCTCGAAGAACAGAAGCGTGGCCGGAACCGCGGCCAGCTCCGCGAGGCGCGACCGCCGCGCGCCCCCCCTGGCCGGGAGAAAGCCCGCAAAGAAGAAGGCGTCCGTCGGCAGGCCGGCGACGGTCAAGGCCGCGAGCGCGGCCGAGGGGCCCGGCACGGCCATGACGGCGTGCCCGGCGGCTGCGGCCTCACGCACGAGCTTGAAGCCGGGATCGGAGATCAGCGGCGTGCCTGCGTCGCTGATCAGCGCTACGACGCGGCCGTCCGCGAGCTCCTTCAGCACGCGCGGGCGCTGCTCCTCGGCGTTGTGCTCGTGATACGGGCGAAGCGGCGTGCGCGCGGCGTAGTGGGCGAGCAGCGTGCGGCTGCGACGCGTGTCCTCGCAATAGACGACGTCGGCGCGTGCGAGCACCGCAATGGCGCGCAGCGTCATGTCGGCCAGGTGCCCGATCGGCGTCGCGACCAGGTAGAGGCCCGGCGCCAGCGGCAGGCCGAGCTGGCGCTCGATCTCGAAGGCGACCCGGCCCACCGTTGCGGAAACGCCATCGGCCGTCCTCTCCGGCGGCGCGTCCATCATCGGTTGGCCTCGTAGGAGGGCCGGGCTTGCGTGGTTTCGGTCATGCCGGCGTCGTTGTCCTGCCGTTCTTTCCGCCCATCCGGAGCTCGGAGCAGAATGCGACCCCGCGCGGGGCGCGGCAAGTGCGGGAGCGCGGCGGGCTGGCCCGTCAGGCTGCGGCGCACACCCGGTCCCTGGGGCGCGTCGCGGCGTTCCTGCGCGAGAGCTCGAGCAGGGCCTCGATCGAGGTATCGAGTGCCCGCGGGTCGGGAAGCCGCGCGAGGGTGTCGTCCGCGAAGCGGGCGGTGGTCATGATGGAGCGCAGGTCGTCGCGCATGCGGGCCATGACATATGTCAGGGCGTCCAGTTGCTCGCCGGCCGCGGCGTGGCAGCTCACGGCGGCATGCGCGCCGGCCCCGGCGGCGGCGAGCGGTCCGGTGGCGAGCGTCCAGGCCTCCGGCGCGTCGAGCGCGGGTGCCTCGGAGCGCGGCAGGGCGCGCGGCGCCGGTGGCGCCGTTCGGGCGGCGTAAAGCCATCGGGTCGGGTCATAGGTTGTCACGGTCCCGGCCATCTCGCGACTCACGCGCCGGAGATGGGCGGCGGCGGCGGACGCGCGCGCCGAAAGACGGCGGCTTTCGTCAACCATGAAGAAGACCAGATCCTCGAACCAGAACGGTCCGAGCGGCTCGATACGGAGGGTCAGCCGTCGCAATTGCATGATGAGGCGCTGTCGGTCCAACGCGAAGCCCGTCGCGGCGCTAAGCACCGCAGAGCTGGGTCGCAGCTTTATTTGGGCGCTTAAAACGTGAGCTTATTCGCTTACTTGTGCAAGCCAATTCTGTTCCGTTGTGCGTTTGGCTCTCAAGCGCCCATGGAATCCATGGTGAAACCGTATGGCTAACGGCGCCTGCGTCGCGGCAGATACAATGTTGAGAGGCGGATACGGAGGGGCCCCGTCAGCGGGTCTCCGGCCCATGGCGCTCCGTGGCGTAGGCCGCCGGGCGAACGGGGGCCGTGGCGGCCCATGCCGGTGCGCCTCTGCCGTTGGCGGCGGCATTCCGGGTCCCAGCGGGGCCGCGATAGCGGTAGTGGCCGGTGATCTGGTCGACGAACAGGGCGTCCTCCAGCTCGGGTCCCCAGCCGCGGTTGTGCACGATCATCAGCCGGCCGGACGGCGCCACGACCGACGACACGATGGCGATGTGGGCGCGTGCGCCCCGGTTCTGGGGCCGATGGTAGGTGACGATATCGCCGGGGCGGTAGTCCTCGGGGAAGGTGGTGACGGGCAGGCTTTCGCCGCGTGCGGCGAAGAAGCGCCGCAGGATCTCCGTGCGGCGATGGTCGATGCTGGTATCGCCGGTGCCGGCGCGCGCCTCGTGCACGAGGGCCTGCAGGTCGAGGCCCAACGCACGATAGGCGCGCACGACGACGTCGGTGCAGACGCCGAACAGGCGGTTCACGTCGCCCATGGGGTAGGAGATGTTGCGATAGGCATCGTTGTAGATGACGAAGCCTCCGACCTGGGACTCGGCGGCCTTGGCCAGGCTGAGGCCGAAAGCGGCGGGATCGGCGGTGCGCAACGCCTCGCCAGGGAGCAACGTTTCGCCCGGACGCAATGGTGCGGATGCCGTGGATCGGGGGGGATCGGCAACGGTGCAGACACCGGCGCGAACGGGCTTGCCGGTTTCGTCCGCTTCGAGCGTTGCGATCGGATCGGGCGTGCGGGGGACCAGGGTCGGGCCTGCCCCGGCGAGGGGTCCGAGCAGGGCGAGCCGCATCTCCTCGCGTACGGGCGGGGCCGCGGATGATGCCGGACTGAGCGGGGTCAGCCTGAGTGGGGCTGGCCTGAGTAGGGTTGGCATGGCGCCTATGGACTCGCGCGCCGGGTGATCCGTGATGGCGGGGGCGGCCACGGCCGTGGCGGGGACGCCGGCAGATGCCGCGATGAGAGCTTCGCCCCGGCCGGCGACGCCCGATCGTTCGGGGGCCGTGTGGATCGCTGCCAGATCGGGGAGTACCGCGGGCGCCAGATGGGCAGGCTGGTGCGGAGCGGACGGGAGCCGCACGTCCGGCGCCGGCCCTGATGCGAGCGGGGACACCTCCTGGTCGGGATTGGCGATCGCCGTCAGGTTCCCCTCGATCGTGCGAAGGGACTGATGCAGGACCATCGCGGAGAGGACGAGAAGAAACGGCAGAAAAAGCAGGGCGAACGCCTCGCGCTCGTCGCGCGCGTCGGCGCGCGCCGCGTTGCCTGGCTTGTCCCGGAGAGGGGCGAGCGGCTTTCGCATGCGCCGGGCGCCCGACGCTATCAGGGCGAGGAGCCGATCCCCGGCAGCCCTGGCGATAGGGCCGACCTTGCGCCTTTGGTGCGCGACGGGGGCCGGCGGACGGGATGAGGTGTGCGCGCGTCTCGAGGCGGCCGCGGATGCCTCACCGCGCGGCTGTCTCGTCTTCGGCCGGGATTTGCGCGGCTTCCTCTTCACGTCGGCGCCCGAGCATCGGGGTGGGTATCAGGGTTGAAGTGTAGGAAACAACCCCATGACTCACCATCTTAAAATTTATTTTATGAAAGATTCCCGAGGACGCGATCATAGCCCAACGGTTCCCCGCGGGCGTTGCATTCCAGCCCCACCTGGCGCCGGATCTGCAACCTATCCAAGCCGCGCGCACGCAGCGCGCGCAACGACGTGGCACCGGCGCTCTTCGAGAGCTTGTGGCCGTCGGCGTCGGTCAGCAGCCGATGGTGATGGTAGAGCGGCTCGGGCAGGCCGAGGATGATCTGCAGGAGGCGGTGCAGGCTCGTCGCCGCGTAGAGGTCGCGGCCACGCGTCACGTGCGTGACGCCCTGGCGCGCATCGTCGACGGTGACCGCCAGATGGTAGCTCGCCGGCACGTCCTTGCGCACGATGACGGCGTCGCCCCAGTCGGCTGGATCCATCTCGATGCGCTCCCCGCGACCGTCCGCGTCGATCTCCGTGAAGGTGACGCGGCGGCTCCCGGTGATGCCTTCGAGCGCATCGAGCGCGCGGTCCATGTCGAGGCGCAGCGCGAACGGCTCGTTGCGGGACAGGCGCGCTGCGATCTCCTCCTTGGGCAAGGTCTTGTGCAGCCCCGGATAGAGCGGCGTGCCGTCGGGGTCGAGAGGATGCGGGGTGGTTGCGGTCTGCGTCGCCGCGGCGATCTCGGCTCGGGTCGCGAAGCAGGGATAGAGGAGACCGAGCTTCAGGAGCCAGCCGGCGGCGGCGCTGTAGGTCGTGAACCGCTCGCTCTGGCGCAGGGTGGGCTCCTCCCACGTGATGCCGAGCCAGGCGAGATCCTCGAAGATCCAGGTGACGAAATCCTCGCGGCAGCGCGTGGTGTCGATGTCCTCGATGCGGACGAGAAAGCGGCCGCCGAGCCGTTCGGCCATGTCGAAGCCCGTGAGCGCGGAGAGCGCGTGGCCGAGGTGCAGCTCGCCGTTCGGGCTCGGCGCGAAACGCAGCACGGGGGGCGCGGTCATCGTGCTCCTCCTCTCGCCGAAGGCCAGGTCATGACCTCATCGATGGCGCCTCGATGCGGGGAGGCGCCTTGCGTCCGCTCTTCTTCGCCTGCCGCTGCCCGATCCCATGACGCTTCTTCCGAGGGGGACATTCCAATCTCCGGGTTCCCACCCTACTTTGGGTCGCGCATGACGAAAAGCGAGGAGCGCGACCGCCGTGCCGAAGCCGGATCGTCGACACAACGCACGCGCGCACGCACGCGCGCCGAAGGGGCGCCCGGCCCGCGCCGAGGTGCGCGTGATCGAGACCGCGGCCGACATCCAGGAGGGAGTGCGCGCGCTCTGCCGGCTCTGTCCGGTGATGCACCGCGTCCACGGCCTCGTCGGCGACCCGCCGCTCCGGCGCACGACATCCGGTTTCGTCGGGCTGGCGCAGGTGGTCGTCAGCCAGCAGCTCTCGATTGCCAGCGCGGGTGCGATCTGGAGCCGGACGGCCGCCGCCATCGATCCGTTCGACGCGCCGACGCTGCTCGCGCAGGAGACGGGTACGCTCAAGGGAGCCGGGCTCTCGCATGGCAAGGTGCGGACGCTGCGGGCGGTCGCGGAGGCGGTCGTGACCGGCGCGCTCGACCTCGAGACGCCGCAGGCGGACGACGAATTGCGTGCCGCGCTGCTCGCCATCAGCGGTATCGGTCCTTGGACGGCGGACATCTATACGATGTTCTGCCTCGGCCATGCGGACGGCTTTGCGGCGGGAGATCTGGCGCTGCAAGTTGCCGCCGGGCGCGCGTTCGGGCTCGACGGCCGGCCCGATGCGGCCGCGCTCATGGAGATCGCGGAGCGTTGGCGGCCTTGGCGCGGGGTCGCAGCGCGGCTTTTGTGGTCGTTCTACGCGCGGCGCGATCCGCTGCCGTGAGCGGTCATCCAGATCGCCGTTCGCACCGTATAAAACGAGGGTCATCCTGCTGTTCTGGCGCTGAAAGTCCTGATTTGGGCCGGAGACCTTCACAGAGGTGACATGCGTCGCTAGTATCCGCACGCCATTCGGGGGGATGCCCCTCGATTCGACGAACCGACTGGAAGCAAGCAAGTGAACGCTCATGCTGCCACGCCGGAGTCCTTTCCGGCATTGGTTCTCAACGCCGACTTTCGGCCCCTGAGCTACTATCCGTTGTCGCTCTGGAGCTGGCAGGAGTCGGTGAAGGCCGTCTTTTTGGATCGCGTCAACATCGTCTCCGAGTACGACCGGACGGTGCGGAGCACGAGCTTCGAGATGCGGCTGCCCTCCGTCGTCTCGCTCAAAACATACGTCAAACCAGCGCTTTATCCTGCCTTCACGCGGTTCAACGTCTTCCTGCGCGATCGCTTCTCATGCCAGTATTGCAATGCGCGCGAGGATCTCACGTTCGATCATCTGATCCCGCGCTCGCGCGGCGGGCAGACGCGCTGGGACAACGTCGTGACCGCGTGCGCGCCTTGCAACCTGAAAAAGGGTGGCGAGATGCCGTGGGACGCGGGCATGCGCCCGTTCCAAATGCCGTACCGGCCGACGGTCTTCGAGCTGCATCGCAACGGACGGCTCTTCCCGCCCAACTACCTGCACGAAAGCTGGCTCGATTATCTCTACTGGGATACCGAGCTCGAACCGTAGCGACTCTCGGATCCATTCATGACGCGGTGCGCGAACGTCGCGAGGAGATAGCCGGCATTCCCACGTCGGCCTGCGCCGGCGGCAATCGTTTTTGATGGCAAGAGCGCGTCAGGTAAAAAAAGGCCCCGGTTGCCCGGGGCCAAAGGCGGAAGGTCTAACGAACGTAAAGGACGGATGTGCGGGCTCAGGCCGCGCGCTTCTCGGGCCGCGCGCAGAGAACGTAGGCGATGGCCTCGACGGCCTTTCCCCAATCGGCGGCGTCGGCTGCTGCTATCTCGGTGCCGAAGGCGCGCATGGCGTCCTCTGCCGTTCCGCCGTCGCGGAAGAAGCGGGCGCACGACTGGCGCGCAACGCCGACGGCCTGATGCCATTCAATGGGATTGATATGCCCGGGGATCATCGATCGCTCCTGATATCCACTTGATACCTACTGCTACGCTCAGATCATGGGGCAAGCACACCGGCTCTCCAGTGCCACTACGCGCGACCGGTCCATGTGACACCAACAAAGGGCTGTCGTCAGCGTCCGGTATGCTTGCCTTGCCGTTCGGGGCTTCGGCCTTGAGGACCGTGGCTCCGGAATTCCTTGGTCGAGATGAGCTATCTCAGGGTTTCGACCTGGCCCTGCCCTCGATCCTCGAGCACGCCGCCGGGGCCTTCCGGGCCTCTCGCGGCTCTCTCGAGCACGCTTCCGATCACATCCTGCAACGAACGCCACGCACTCTCTTCATACGGCATCGGTTTTTCACTCACACTCGACGGGGTCCGCGCGACGCAAGACCGGCACATACGCTCGCGCCGAGAACGCTCTCGCTCGGACGCTTGCCGGCACCACGCACCGGGACGCAACACTCGGGGGAACTCGAAGTCCTGAACTCAGACGCTTGGAGTTGAACGCTTGAAACTCGGACGCTGGAACTTGAACGCTTGAGCTTGAACGCTTGAACTTGGGGGGAGTGCGAGCCGCTCGGAGAGACACGCAAACTTTTTCGTCCGAGCCGCTCGCCTCATTCGTTCGAACACGCCCGCGAGCGTGTCCTTGGGGGATTGGGGGTACGCCACACCACAACGCAGGACGCCCGTACGCAACTCGAAGGTCCGCCAGGGACCCGGACGCAATTCACGCTTACGCAACTCATCCTTACGCAACGCAACCACACTCGGTACGCAACTGACGCAACGCTTACTCAAAGCGGCCCGGACGATGTCCGGTGGCTGACGCGGTACGCTCACAACAGACGTTCCTTTTGTGTTCCGCGAATGGGATCAAATTAACCGTGACACTATGGCCACGCGAGGGCGCAAAAACGACTGGCGCGCGAAATGATCTTGACGGGATGCGACACGGCCACATGCGTTGCGCGCAAGCGCTTCACCCGGCTCGATTTTCGGCCGGCGGGGGTTTCCTGTTGATAACCGCGAGGGGTTGCTCGGCGCCGTCAGCCGGTCCGGGCGCGTGCCGCGAGAGCGGCGGCTTTGAGCGCGCCGGCGAAGGCCAAGAGCGAGGCGACGGCGTTCCAGCCGGCCATCGACAGGCCGGCAAACGTCCACGCGGCCTCGTCGCAGCGGGGCACGCGGCTGGTGCCGAGGCTGTTCAGGAGGTCGGCGGCGTCGGTCGGCAGGGCCTGGGCGGTGGCGCACGTCGCGGGGCCCGGCCAGAATTTCCACTCGACGCCCGCGTGATAGATGCCGAGCCCGGCGTTGGCGAGGAAAGCCAGCGCCACGACGAGGAAGATCGCGCCGGCAAGGCGGGGCATTTCCGAGGAGAGCGCCATGGCGATGAAGAGCAGCGGGATTGCCGCGTAGTAGGCGTACCGCTGCATCAGGCAGAGCGGGCACGGCGCATAGCCGCCCAGATATTGGAAGGCCAGCGCCGCCAGGATCACGGTGCTTGCGAGCAAGAGCGTGAGGCCGCCGTAGCGATAGGCAGACGTTCGTTGCGGCGTTTCGAACAGCATTTTTTACCCTACGCTTCAGCGACTAACGAGCCAGCATCCTAGAACACATATCTGATGGCGACAAAGCCCAGAACCAGCAGCACGATGAACGTCGACGTCACGGCGGTGAGACGCTTCTCGATGAAATCGCGGATCGGCTCGCCAAAGAAATAGAGGAGGCCGGCGACCAGGTAGAAGCGCATGGCGCGCGCGATCACGCTTGCCAGCATGAACTGCGCGAGCGGCATGTGCGTCACGCCGGCCGTGATGGTGAGCACCTTGTAGGGAAACGGCGTCATGCCCTTGATGATCAGGATCCAGACGCCCCAATCGTTGAACCAGCTCGTGAATTGGCCGAAGCTCTCGGCTTTGCCGTAGAACTCCAGGATCGGGCGGCCGATCTGCTCGAAGAAGAAGTAGCCGATCAGGTAGCCGAAGGCGCCGCCGATGACGGAGCCGATGGTGGCGACGGATGCGTACCACCAGGCTTTGAGCCGGTTGGCGATCACCATCGGGATCAGCATCACGTCCGGCGGGATCGGGAAAAACGAGCTCTCGATGAACGCGACCCAGAACAGCGCGTGCGGGGCGCGCGCGCTTGCGGCCTTTGCCATCATCCAATCGTACAGCCGCCGCATCATCGCCCGCGTGCTCCCCCGACCCCAGCGGCGTCTTGCGTCCTGCCGACGGCACCCACGCCCCTGACGCCAGCGCGGTGATTAGTGGGCGGCGGACGAAATGTCCATCACGGCAAGGCGAGGTGGGCCATCGGCTCGAAGCTTGCGGACAGTTCCAGCACCAGCCGGTTGAGGACGAAGCGGCCCTTCTCCGTGGCCCGGATGCGGCCGAGCGGCGCTGGCGAGGGCGGCGCGGCGGGGGCGAGGCCCGGGCCGAGGCAGGCGCGGATCTCGTCCGCCCCGGGGGGCTCGTCCGGCGGCGCGATGCGCTCGATGAGACCGTGCCCGATCAGGCCCGTAAGCGTTGCCCCGTGCGGCGCCCGGCCGCCGATTAGCGCAAGCCGGTCGAGGTCGAGGCCTTCCTCGAGGCGCAACCCCATGAGCAGCATCTCATCGGCGCGCGCCTCGGGCGACAGGGGCTCGGCCTCGGTCACGCCGTGGCCTGCGGTCTCGACGCGTTCGAGCCAGCGCTCCGGCGCGCGCTCGGTCGCGGTCGCGAGATAGGCGTCCGGCGCGTGCAGCCGTCCGTGCGCGCCGGGCCCAACGCCCGCGTATTCGCCATAGCGCCAATAGAGGAGGTTGTGGCGGCTTTCCTGGCCGGGACGGGCGTGGTTCGAGATCTCGTAGGGGGGGAGGCCGGCGGCGGCGGTCAGCTCCTGCGTCAGCTCGTAAAGCTCGTGCGCGTCCTCGGCTGCGGGAATTGCGAGGCGGCCCTTCGCGTAGAGATCGGCAAAGCGCGTGTCGGGCTCGATGGTGAGCTGGTAGAGCGAGAGGTGGCCGCTCGCCAGGGCGAGCGCTTCCGAAAGCTCGGCGCGCCAATCTGCCGGCCTCTGTCCGGGGCGGGCGTAGATGAGGTCGAAGGAGACGCGGTCGAAGGTGCGGTGCGCAATGGCGAGGGCGTCCTTGGCTTCGTCCACCGAATGGATGCGACCGAGGCGCCTCAGGTCCGCCTCGCGGAGCGATTGCACGCCGATCGAGACGCGATTGACGCCGGCCACACGATAGCCTGCAAAGCGCGCGGCCTCGACGCTGCCGGGATTGGCTTCGAGCGTGATCTCGGCGTCCGGCGCAACGGACCACAGCGCGGCAATGTGATCGAGGATCGCGCCGACGGTCTCGGGCTTCATGAGGGAGGGCGTGCCGCCGCCGAAGAAGATCGAGGTGACGGTGCGGGTGGCGCCTGCCCCCTCACCCTGTCCCTCGCCCCGCTGGGGAGAGCTCGGACGCGATCGTACGCTCGCTTGCGGGTGAGGGAGCTTTGCGGGTGAGAGGGTGAGGAGGCGCGCGACGTGGTCGAGCTCGCGCTTATAGGCGGCGAGGTAGCGGGGCTCGTCCCAGCCGCCCAAGCGCACGTGGCTGTTGAAGTCGCAGTAGGGGCACTTCTGGGCGCAGAACGGCCAGTGGATGTAGACGCCGAAGCCCGGCGTGTCGTTCGTCACCGGCATTCCTATCCACCGTACCCTTGCGTCATTCCCGCCGAGCGGAGCGCGACTCCGGTGCCGTCAAGCGAAGACGTGTCTGGATGCCCGCCTTCGCCGGCATGACGTTCGAGATTGGGGCGATCCGATTGCCGTCGATGCTCCGTCACTTTGTCACTCCGTCACTCGGGTTGTCACTCCGTCACTCGGGCGAAGTCCGAAGTCCAGATGCGTCGCAACAGATCATGCCGAATTCATCGGCTTGCGGCGAGGAGCGCGCGTGCGAGCGTCCGCCAGCGGGGCTCCGCGTCGGGGACGTCGGCGGTGGCGGCGGCGGTTTCAAGGGCTGTAAGAAAGCCGATGAGATCCCTGGTGCTCCAAACGCTGCCGTTTCGCCCCAGGTCCTCGCGCAGGCCGGCAATGAAGCGTCCCAGCTCGGCCTGGGTCGACAGGTTGCGGGCGGCCGCCTCGAGGCCTTCGAGATCGCGCCCGTCGGTGGTGCGGGCGGCCTCCTTGGGGACGTGCTCGAGGCAATGGCGACGGAACGCCTCGAACGCGCGGGTGCGGTGCGAGATGGCGTATTTCGCCGCGGGCTCCATCTCGCCGAAGGTCAGGCGCTCGCCGTCGGGGACGAACATCGGATCGTAGCCGAAGCCGTTGCCGCCGCGGGGCGGCCAGCGCAGCGTGCCGTAGACGCGGCCTTCGAAGAGGCGGTTCTCTCCGCCCGGCCAGGCGAGGCAGAGCACGGAGATGAAGTTGGCGCGCGGCGGCAGGCCGTCCCAGGCCCCTTTCTCGGCGAGGGCATCGTGCACGAGCTGCATGGCGAGGGCGAAGTCCTTGCCGGGGCCGGCCCAGCGGGCCGAATAGATGCCGGGCGCGCCGCCGAGGGCATCGACCTCGAGCCCCGAGTCGTCGGCGAGCGCGGGCAGGCCCGAGCCCGCCGCTGCCGCGAGGGCCTTGAGGCGCGCGTTGCCTTCGAATGTCGTCTCCGTCTCCTCGGGCTCGGCGAGGTTCAGGTCTCCGGCGGAGACGGCATCGAAACCGTAGGGCGCGATCAGCTCCTTGATCTCCCAAACCTTGCCCGGATTGTGACTGGCGACGACGAGGCGGCTGCCAGGCTCGAGCTGCTTCATGCCTCGAACCCCCAGATGCGCGGCTCGGCAAACTCGACCGAGTTTCCGGCCGGGTCGCGGACGTAGATCGAGCGGCCGCCGCCCGGCCATTGAACCTCGGCTTCGATGGCGATGCCCTCGGCGGCGAGGCGATGGCGCCAGGCGTCGAGCTCGGCGCCGGGCGCGGCGAAGCAGACGTGCCCCTCTCCGGTTGCGCCGTGCGGAGGCACCGCCAGCGGGCCGCCTGCGGGCTTCCGTGTCACGTCGGGGTTGAAGATCAGGAGCATCTCTCTCTCGAGCTTGAAGAAGATGTGGCGGCCTTCGTTCCTCACGTGGGGCTCGAGGCCCAGCACGCGGCCATAGAAATCCTCGGCGGCGGCGAGATCGTGCGCATAGAGGACGGTTTCCAGAATGCGGGGCGTGGCCATGGCGCGTCTCTCCCTCTCCCCGTTCGTCCGGGGAGAGGGGGATTAGTTCAGAGCTACCAGGAATATCAAGGTGGCGAGCGCCATGGGCTGCCGGCCCGTGACGCGGAGACAGGCGTCCGGCCGGCCCGACATGCCTTGCCGCCTGCCGCCTCGGGTCACGCCACGGTCAGTTTCTGCAGCTCGACCAGCTCGGCGATGCCTTTTTTGGCCAGCAGCATCAGTTGATCGAAGCTCTCCTGGCTGAAGGCGGTGGTTTCCGCCGTGCCCTGCACCTCGACGATGCCGCCGGCGCCGGTCATAACGAAATTCGAGTCCGCGTCGGCCGATGAGTCCTCGGCATAGTCGAGGTCGAGGACCGGCGTGCCCTTGTAGAGACCACACGAGACGGCGGCGACGTGGTCGCGCAGCACGCCGTCCTTCACCATGTCGCGCAGCTTCATCCACTGGATGCAGTCGTAGAGGGCCACCCAGGCGCCGGTGATGGCGGCGGTGCGCGTGCCGCCGTCGGCCTGGAGGACGTCGCAGTCGATCGAGATCTGACGCTCGCCGAGCTTCGGCAGATCGACGACGGCGCGCAGGGCGCGGCCGATCAGGCGCTGGATTTCCTGCGTGCGGCCGGACTGGTTGCCGACGGCGGCCTCGCGGCGCGTGCGCTCGCTGGTCGCACGCGGCAGCATGCCGTACTCGGCCGTGACCCAGCCGCGGCCCTGGCCCTTGAGCCAGGGCGGGATGCGCTCCTCGAGGCTCGCCGTGCAGAGCACGTGCGTGTTGCCGAACTTGATCAGGCAGGAGCCTTCGGCGTGCATGGAGACGGCGCGCTCGAGGGAGACGCGGCGAAGCTCGCCTGGCTGACGTTTGGACGGGCGCATGGGGGCTCGTGTCTTTTTGGGTGGCGTATCTTTTGGTGGACTGTCTCAGCGCCGGGACGGCGGGCAACCGCCCTGTCCTCCCCCGGCCGTGCGGCTCGCGCGAACCTAGGGGAGCGTTTCCGCCGGATCAACCTCAATTCGGCGGGCTTGGGGCGCCGCCTCGAGGTTATCGGTGCGCAGCCGCGACCTCGCCGCGCGTCTCCGATTGACGGGAAACCCTGCCATTCCTAGGCTCTTCAGGAGTTTGGCCCCTGTCATGATGCACCGATGTCCGAACCGCAATCCGAGATCAAGAAGCTCAGCGAGCGCTCGCGCACCATTCTGAGGCAGATC